>WNFR01005125.1_pt1 | contig 13429 bp, 12 predicted proteins | sample 5400221 | NCBI WGS metagenome assembly WNFR01 (sample SAMN13153357, study PRJNA577476) | soil metagenome | isolation source: 40 cm soil under Madrone tree | place: USA:California | collected 2016-06-14
GAGCGCTGCCACGAGCATTCTCGAACAACACGGCTTCACAAATCTGCTCAACGTCACCGGTGGAACGGGCGCCTGGATAAGCGCGGGATACGAAGTAGAAAAGTGCTGAGAGAAACAGCACGGAATTTCGGTCTTGGGACTTTGGTCTTGAGACTCTGCACTTTGAAACCGGTCGTTACCCGGCATCTTTCATGGCTGCTTGAACCTCTTAAGGGAAAAGAACAAAGACCAAAGCACAAAGTACAAAGACCAAAGTCCCAAGACCAAGTCCCGAGAGGGTTTTAGTCATAGATCCCTTTACGTTCAAACTGCTCATCGGCATCGCCATCATAGTCATCGCCACCATCCACGGTTACGGTGCCGCATGGCTGGCAATCTGGATGCTTTTTCACCCCTACAAACCACTAAAGTTTTTAGGAATAACCGTATGGCCTCAGGGGATGATTCCTCGTCATCGTGAACGGCTGGCCCAGTCCATTGGCAATGCTGTAGGCAACGAGCTGGTTTCGCAACAGACTGTTTTTGACGCTCTATTTGAAACAAGCTTTTTTCAACGCAAAGTCGAAGACTTCGTGGCTTCTTACACTCACGATCTGTTGGGCCGGACTTATCCTTCTTTTATCGAAGCCCTGCCATCGCAGGCGCGCGCCCCAATTCTCGACACCATATCTGCGTTGCAGTACCGGCTGGCCGAATACATTGCGGAGTTGCTTAAGAGTGAAGAGACGGCCGGTGCGATCGAAAGGTTCGTCGACAAGCAGGTTGACGAATTGCTCGAGCATCGGCTTGGCGACATCATTACGTCTGACTTCATAAATCAGCTTCTTGATATCCTGAGAGAACGTCTGCAACAGTTACTAAGTGAAGAAGGCTTCGAAAACCGGTTGCGAGATTTTGTTTCGCTTCGCCTCGACGATCTTGCGCACAGTAGTGCGACCCTTGCAGAGACGTTTACACCGGAAACAATAGCCTTCATCAAGGAACGCATCGACCAACAGGTGCCGCCGATCGTTCATCATCTTGCTGACATTGCCACGAGCCAAAATACGCGCAAGCAGATAGGAGCGCTGATAAAGCTCGAGGTTGACGAGTACTATGAACAGCTCTCCCTTATCAAAAAGATCTTCATCTCCCGCGAACGAATTCACAGGGAAGTTGACGAGCTTGTAAACAAGACATTGCCGCGGCGTATTGAGGAATATCTTCGTGGACCAGCGTTCGAACAGGAAGCGGAAGCATTTCTTAACACCACCATCGACAACGTGATGGCCCGGCCACTCAATGAACTTATTGGACAACTTGATTCCGGGAAGTTTGATCTCATAAAAATTCAGCTTACTAACCGCCTCCTGGAGATGGTGAGGAGTGAAGAATTATCAAATTCTGTTGTAACCTATTTCCGCGGCGTGCTCGAGCGATTGCGGCCACAAACAATTGGGGCGGCACTGCGGCAACTGGATCCGGAGTCGATTGAGCGCGGCAAACATTTTCTAGCCAAGAGCCTGCTCGGACTATTGGCACACGAGAACACTGCTCGCACGGTTAATGCGATTCTGAGTTCGCAGATCGAGCGTCTGCTGGTGGCCCCGATTGGCCGTCTCGGCGATCATGTTTCAGAACATTCCGTACGACGTGCGAGCGCCGCGCTGGTAGAGCGGATTACGGAAGCCGCACGCGAACGTTTGCCTACCGCCATCGCCGAGTTTGATGTCGGGGGGTTGGTGCGAAAGAAAGTATCTGACTATCCGCTCGAGAAGCTCGAAGCACTGGTTTTGTCGGTGGCGCAACACCATCTGAAAACAATTGAGATCTTCGGTGCAGTCATTGGGTTCTTTATCGGTGTTGGGCAAGCAATCTATTTTTGGCTGACTTACGTCCCGCACCGGTGAGTTTATCGGACGTTTAGCGGAACATCGCGCCAGCTAAAGCCGTTTTCTAGTCGAGAGCGAGTTGCTCGTATCTTCTGCGGAAGGGAATCACAAACATGTATTGCGCAAACTGCGGCACACCTCTGTCACCAAATGAATTGCGTCCCCCCAATCTGGCGGCGCTGCCGGAACCTATGCCGAGCGTTACGGAAAACACGACGCGCACGCTCGAATATTCACGCCGCGAACGGTAGTATCTGGCGAAACCCGAGAAAGGAGTCCATCATGAGAAAGCTTGCACTGTTATTGACCCTTGCCTCGCTCGCGGCAACAGGTTGTCATTACCACATGGGCGAGATCAGCGGCTCGGGTAAACGAATGTTGCAAAAGCGCGAGGTGCCCTCGTTTACTTCAATCTCGACCCAGGGAGCTTTTGACATTGAACTGATCTGCCAGAAACCAGTGAGCCTGGAGATCGAAGGCGACGACAATATTCTTCCTTTGATAACTACTGAAGTCAGCAACAACGTGCTCTACATCAAGAATACTCAAGGCTACTCGGTTCGCGAGCCGATTAGTCTAAGAATCGCCGTACCTAACCTGGATGGGGCGACAGTATCGGGAGCAGGAAAGCTCAACATCTCCGGAGTAAAGAATGAGAAGTTTGAGCTCGATTCCAATGGTGCTCCAACCATAAGAGTTTCCGGCGATACGAAGGTGGTGAATATCGACACGAATGGCGCTGCTAAAATTGACACTCGCAGACTTCACGCTTCAAAAGCGGTAGTTGATTCCAAAGGGGTCTCAAGAGTTGACCTGGCGGCAAGTGACACGCTCAACGTAACTATCTCAGGTCCTTCGCACGTTACCTATGAAGGAGACCCAGTGGTGAATAAGACAATCCATGGACCTGGTAGCGTGGATAAAAAACCGGCAAGTGAAGGAACCTAGGTCGGTTCGACAAGCTTCCTGGAGAGATATGCAGGTTTGACGCTAGTGATATTTTCTGTTGACATTACGTCACTAGTGAATAACTATTTGCCATTATCGAAAGGAGCCTACTTCCCCAATGACCTATGTTGTTGTTGAATTGTGTGTAGACTGCAAGTACACCGACTGTGCTGCCGTTTGTCCGGTCGAAGCATTTCATGAGCTACCGGATCGCCTCTATATCAACGCGGACACTTGTATTGATTGTGATGCCTGCGTTCCGGAATGTCCTGTGGAGGCGATCTTCGCTGATACTAATGTCCCTGAAAACTATGCTCATTGGACACAGATCAATATCGATGAAGCTCCGAAGTATCCGATCATCAGCCAAAAGATTCCCGCCTTGCATGGACCAAGCTGCACCGGTCCAGAAGAATAGAATAATCTCAGCGATGTTTCAGGGGCGCAGCTTTTTATGTGCGCCCCAAAACTTTGCCTAGATGAGTATTTAATGATGATGAATCGAGTCCCGACTTTCCTCGCAGTTCTCTTTGTCTTAGCGGTTGTTTGTGGCAATAGCAGTGTATCTGCCAAGGAATCGTGGATCAGCATACGCTCGAAAAATTTCTCTCTGATTGGGAATGTAAGCGAAAAGGATCTCAGGCACGTAGGTCTCAGGCTGGAGCAATTTCGGGAAGTCTTTTTGCGCCTATTTACCAAAACCAATTTTAGTTCTCCTGTGCCGACAACAGTAATTGTTTTCAAAAGCAGTGGTTCATACCGGCCATTTAGGCCCAATGAGAACACCGCGGGTTATTTTCAGGAGGGACCAGACGTCAACTACATCACCCTCACTACTGAATTGAGAGGCGACCAGAGTCCTTTCACTGTCATATTTCATGAGTACACGCATCTGCTGGTGGGTAACAATGTTCGAAACCCGCCGACCTGGTTCAATGAAGGACTTGCGGAGTATTACAGCACCTTCAGCATCACCGACGATCAAAAGGTCGAGTTGGGGCGTCCCATAGTCAGCCATGTGCTCCGACTTCGTGAAAATAAAATGCTGCCGCTGCGAACGCTTTTTCAGATTGACCAGAAGTCGCCTTACTACAACGAGCGCGACAAGCAGAGCATCTTCTACGCCGAGTCGTGGGCACTGATGCATTACCTGATTCTGGGAAAGAATGCACAGCGGCGGACACAGCTCAGCAAGTTTGTAGATCTCATCGGAGCAAGTGTTCCGATGGAACAGGCGTTTCAACAGGCTTTTCAAACGACTGTCGAGAGCATGGAAAAGGAACTGCGCGAATACGTAAACCAGAGCCGCTATTCGTTTGAGGTAGGTCATTTCGAGAAAAAGCTGGAGCTCGACACCAGCATGGAAGCAGCGCCTATTTCCGAGGCCGAGGTGCAGGCTTATCTGGGCGACTTGCTCCTGCATAGCAACCGATCAGACAGTGAAGCCTACTTGCAGAAGGCCCTGGCAATCGACCCAAATCTGGCAATGGCAAACGCCTCGTTGGGGATGTTGCGCGTGCGCGAGGGAAAAACCGATGAAGCCCTTGAGAGCCTTGAGCGCGCGGTTGCAGCAAACTCTCGAAACTATTTAATCCATTACTACTATGCTTACGCCCTCAGCCGCAAAGGAGTGGGTCATGCAGCGTTGGTTACGGGATTCGCTCCGGGGACTGTGACGAAAATACGCGAAGAATTGAAAAAGGCTATCGAACTGCGACCAGACTTTCCTGAGTCGTACAATCTGTTGGCCTTCGTAAACCTTGTAAGTGGAACCGATCTCGATGCCTCAATTGAAATGCTCACACGCGCGCTACGCATTTCTCCTGGAAGAAACGATTTCACGTTCATGCTGGCGCAGGTGTACGCCCACAAAGAAGATTACAAACTCGCGCATCAGCTACTGGATCAGCTCAATACTCCAAACGTCGATGAAACAATTCGTCGAGATGCGCAAGCTTTAATGGGCCAATTGGCTTCAATGGAAGAACAGAAGTCGCACTTTGAGGCGATGAGAAAGTCTGTGGATTCCAGCAGCCCTGGTACCGCGGGGTTTAGCGGCAACCTTGAAGTCAAGCAACCTACTCCGCAGACTCCATCTGATCCCTCTTCTGAGTTGCGAGCTGTGCTCAGAAAGCCCGCGAAGGGTGAGACTCAGTTACAGGCGACGCTAGTACGTATCGATTGCGATGCTAAAGGCATTGTTTTTGTTATCAAGACCGGCGACCGCGTACTCAGACTCAAGGCGGATAAATTTGAGCATGTAGCAATCACGACCTACAGTCCCGACGTCGCGGGCGATATCACGTGTGGACCACGCAAACCTGAGAATCAAGTCGTGGTTTGTTTCGTGCCCACTACCGAGCCTCCCGCGAAAACGACCGCTGTCCGCTCAAAAAGACCAGTCCCCGCAACAAGAACTGATGGTCTCATCCGATCCCTTGAGTTCGTGCCAAAGGAATTCAAACTTAAGGCTGAGACAGGTAAGAAGTAGCGCTAGATCGAATCGCCTGGTCGACGATTGTTGGGGCCTCGCCTCCAAAAGATCAAAGCAAGTTGCCAGAGTGCGATTCGTTTCATTGACACCGCTGCTTTAGCCCGGTGACCTCACGCTGACGAGTGGGCCGGGAACCGTTTAAATGATTTCGTGGGTTGACGAGGGCCCCATGATCACCGAGCTTTCAGCCGGTTGATGCGGCAGCGGCACCAGATTTCTCTAAGCGTTTGAAAGTCTACCTCTGCGCCCCCTCAGCGTTCTCTGCGTCTCTGCGGTGAATTTACCCCGTACAAGAAGTTCACCGCAGAGTCGCCGAGAACGCTGAGGGGGCGCAGAGAGTTCAAATCGGGACACCATCGGGATAAAGAGACCTGTGTGAATGAGAAACAGCCTAAGCTTCACACACCGGGGAATGAGCGACGCGCTTTCATTTGACGATGGCGCCTTTCTCTTTTGCAGCTAACTCCAACACAAATCCGGGTCTCGCACGTGACATTAGACTTGGAAGTTTGCTCTTAATAGGTGGTGTCATAGTTTCACGCCTCACCGAGTTCTCCGTGTTCTCCGTGTCTCCGTGGTGAAATGGTTTCGGCGCTTTTATCACCACGGAGGCACGGAGAACACAGAGAATGCACTAAGACAATCTCAACTTAGGACACCACTCCTTAGTAGTATGGAATGATTCTGGCGGACAGCGGTTCCAACTGGTATATCAGTGGCGCTCCCGATCCACGTTGGGACGACAATGAGCTGAGCACACTGAAAGCGATCAAAGGTTCAAACTTTGAAGTCGTGCAGATGGGGACGATCGTAACGCAGTGAAGAGCTTGAGTGGTCAAGCGAAAGTCACTCTCGAAGGTGTGTCGCACGCGTCGGTCGAATTTCAAAACTCTCTGTGGCATCATTAGCGGCAACAAGGAGGTGCGGAAATTTGATCACCTGCCGCAAGATGACATTCGCCGACGTTTCCGATGCTTTCCGGTTATTGAGCGCGTTTCTTCGTCAAGATGAACATTACCTCGCAAGCAGCAAGGCATATGGAGACCGTGGTCTGCGAGGACTTAACGACTCCCTGGATCTCTTTCTTGAGCGGCCGGAACTGGGATTCATCTGGATGGCCTACGACGAGGACGGCGCGGCAGGAATGTGTGTTGTCTGTTACGCCATTTCGACCTCAATGGGCGCGGTGGTAGCAAAGCTCGATGATGTTTCGGTCAAGGAAGACCGCCGAGGTAAAGGAGTTGGGACCGCTTTAGTGCAACAGCTAAAAGAGCAGCTGCGAAGCGAGTCGGTTACAAGAATCGACGTTGCCGTCCATCTCGATAACCCCGAGGCTCGACGCTTTTATGAAAAGCTGGGATTTGTTGCGCTAAATGAAGAGCGCCTTGCCTGCGTGATTTGATCTTCGTCAGACTATCGCCGCAGGTTTCCAATCTCTTCAAAGTATTTCGCGAAAGCGACCATGCCGCCCGACGCTTGTTGCCAATCGAAATTCTCGTTCGGCGCATGATAACCGTGCTCGGGCAGGGAAAGACCAAGAAACAGTACTGGACACTTCAGCACTTTTTCTATGCTGGTCATCGCGCCAATCGTTCCTCCATCGCGCACAAACACTGCATCGCGTTGAAAAGCAAATTTGATCGCACGTTTCAAGGCCTGCGGCAATGGCCCTTCAAGAACTGCGCGAAATGCCGGCGCGCCTGACTCAAACTGGATCTTCACATCAGGATTGAGTTCCTTCACGGCGGCGGTTATCAATCTTCTGAGCTTTGCCGGATCCTGATTCGGCACTAGACGACAGGACGCCTTCACTTCGGCACGAGGGGGAACGATCGATTTCAAACCGGGACCCTGATATCCACCGACCACACCGTGAACCTCGAACGTAGGCATTCCCCAGATCCGCTTCATCACTTCCAGCGGATCCTCTGAGCGCATCTTCTTCAGATGGTGAGCCTTCTTAAAACCCCTGACTGTAAATCCGGAGTTTGCCCAGTCGTTCAACTCGCTTTTCGTTGGTGACACCACATCATCATAAAACCCCTTAACTTTGACCTTGCCTTTTTTTACGTCATAAAGATCGCAAACCAGTTGCATCAACTCGGCGATCGGATTGCGCGAGGCGCCACCGGTTTCGCCCGAATGCGTGTCAGTAGTTCCCGTTTCGAGCGTCAGAAGAAATCCCATCAAGCCACGCAGGCCTGCAGAGCTTGCCGGCCTGTTGCGCGAAACCCAAACAGTGTCGGAAACCACGACCGAGTCCGTGCGCAAGGCTGGTTCGGCTTTGGAGATGATCTTTTCAAAGTTCGGCGATCCGATCTCCTCTTCAAACTCCCAAAGAAAATGTATGTTGACCGGAACGTCAGCCTCGATTGCAGCACGTGCACCATAAAGCGCGGAAAGAGCAGGTCCTTTATCGTCCGTTGTACCGCGTCCAAAATAGGTGTCGCCCTTCTGAGTCATGACAAATGGCTCTGTATCCCACGGTTCCGTTTCTTTCGACGCCGGCTGAACATCCATGTGATTGTAAACGGTAACTGTCGGCAGATTCTTGTCCGAGCCGAAAATGCAATGAACAAGTGGATTGCCTTTATCGGTCCGGTATACGTTGGGCTTACCATCAAATTTTTCGAATGTGCCAACAGTCAGGTCGAGGCCTTTTTTGATATCTTCCGCATACGCGGGGTCGCACGACACGGTTGGTGTTTCGACAAAACGTCGTAACAGTGACTCATATTCCTGACGATGATCATTGGCGTAAGAAAAAAGTTTATTTCGGTCTAGCGGTGTTGGCATTCAAGCTCCTCCTGGAAAATGTCGTGCGGATAGCGCAGGCATCATATACGAAGAAGCGGAGGCTGCAAGGAGCGAAATGAACGGCGCTGGATTAGAGGTTTCGTCGAGAATGTTGCCGCCGCAATTTCGTGGGTCGTGGGCGACAAAAGGTGCGTTAGGCGCATCTACACGTTGGCGAACCAGGAGGCTAGCGGAAAAGAAACGGATAGGTAGTATCGGAGCAGTCGTGGATCTTAAAGATTTTGACGATCAGTGCGCCGAGAGGGCGCTCACCTCGTTGGGCGACTGGATCGCGAACAATTCTGAGGATTTTCTTTGGATCCGACCTGCGGGCGTCCATTCCAGTGAGAATCAAAGTCTGCATGGAGGTCAGGTTCAGTCGGGTAGAACCTCAGCCCGATGGGGCTGCGTATTCAAAAGGGTCCGCGGTTCGTGCTATTCTGGCCTCCCCGTTTCCGCCCCGACATCCGGCCAACGGACAAGCTGCGGGACTTAATCGATAAGACAGTTTTAGGAGGATGGCTTGAGAAATAGATCCTTTATCGCGGGCGTTTTATTCGTAATTATCGCCCTGGCACTCCCTGCAATCATTTTCTCGCAGCAAAATCGCTCGGCACGACGAACTTCTGCGAGCAATCCCGAACGCTCCACAAGCGCGAGTAGCTCAGGTACCAAGGCGACGGCCACTGCTCCTTTGATTAAGAGCGATCTGGCTGAAGCATTGTCAGTTATCCAGGCCAACCACATCGACGGCAAGAAACTGGATTACAACTCGATCTTTAAGTCGTCAATCAGCGGGATGTTGGGTGTGCTCGATCCCCATTCGACCTACTTTGATCCAGTCGAGTTCGCTTCGTTCAAAACTGAACAGCGCTCCGAGTATTTCGGAATAGGAGCCACCATCGAAGACCTGCGTGAAGGCTCCGATGTGAATACGTTCATTCGCGCGACGTTTGACGACTCACCTGCTGCTCGCGCGGGGTTGAGGTTTGGTGATCGCATCACTGCAGTGGACGGCGAATCGATGCAGGGGAAGACTTTTCCGGAAGTCCGCAAGTTCTTGCTCGGACCGCGCGGCACTGTCGTCAAAGTCACAGTCAACCATGCCGGCAACCATCAGACTGAAACCGTCAGTATCACTCGGGATGCGGTGTCGCTGCCTTCGATTGCCCAGACCTACATGGTTCGTCCCGGAGTCGGTTATGTCGCGATGACCGGTGGCTTTAATACGACCACCGCCGATGAATTTGAAGTAGCGTTAAAGGATCTGCATACCAAGGGCATGAACATGCTGATTCTGGACCTACGCGAAAATCGTGGCGGTCTTCTGATTCAAGCTGTGCGCGTTGCGAATACATTTCTCCAGCGCGGTCAAATGATCGTATCGCAGAAGGGTCGCTTTAGAGACAGCTCGCAGAATTACGCCGCAGTAAATGAAGCACCTGATAATGTGCCGCTAGTTGTGCTGGTGAATGGAAACACCGCATCAGCAGCTGAAATTGTCGCGGGCGCGTTGCAAGATCACGATCGGGCGCTAATCGTCGGTGAAACCACGTTTGGCAAGGGCCTGGTGCAGTATCCTTTCCAGTTAGATTACGACTCGGCATTATTGCTTACAATCGCCAAATACTTCACGCCTTCCGGACGACTGATTCAGCGTGACTATTCCAATGGTGGCTTTTACAACTACTATTTCCCAGGCGGTCTTGCGGCCGACAAAAACCTCAAAGCAAATCCGCAAAACGGACCGGAGAGCCATACGGATACGGGTCGGGCTGTCTATGGCGGCGGCGGGATATCTCCAGATGAAGTGGCCAAGCCCGGCACGATAAGCGCAAACGAACGACATCTGCGCGATTCGATTTTTGCTTTTGCTCTGGAGCTGACAACTGGACGCGTAGCCGGCTTTGAAGCATATAAAGTGCAGCGGCCGATCGAGTTCCAACATGAGCTTCAGGCAGACGATTTTCCGGTGACAGACGCACTGTTTAAGGCACTGAAAGAGTTCGCGGCAAGCAAACCGATCTTCAAGGCCACGCCGGAGCAGTTCGAGCGCTCACGCCAATTCGCCGAAAGGCAGTTGCGCTATAACGTGTTGTCGGCTGCCTATGGATACAGAACGGCGACTCAGGTATTCAATGAAGGCGATCCACAGATTGCCCGTGCGGTTGATGCGATGCCTCGGGCACGCGAATTGGCACTAGCCGCCAACCGAGCCCGCGCGCGCAGTTGATCGTACTCAACCCGTTTCAAGTATGTCTCAAACTGAAAAGGACCTGGTTTCGACCAGGTCTTTTGTCGTCTGAAGTTGTCACCCTTCACGAGTCTGTGGAAACACGCTTTTCTCTGCGAAACCTCAGCGTACTCGGCGTCTCTGTGGTGAACTCGTCCTGCGCAGAAATCCACCGTCGAGACGCCGGGTACGCGGAGAAGGCGCAGAGTCTTTTTCCCCTCTGCTTAGTTCTTCTTCTTGTAAATCGTGTCAATCCTGTCTACTCCAACAACAACACGACCTTGCCAAAGCTTTCGTTCGATTCCATGCGCGCATGAGCCTGACGCACTTCATCCAACTCATAGATGCGATCGATTACCGGCCGGATTGAACCGTCCGCTAGCAATGGTACGACATGATTTATGAACAGCCGTGTGGCCGTGGCTTTTTCTTCGTCAGAACGTGCACGCATTACCGTTCCTTGCAACATCAATCTCTTGCTCATCACAGTGCTGAGATCAATTGTGGTCTGCGACCCGGAAGTTGTTCCAACCAGCACCATCCGTCCCATTGGCGCGAGCGCTTTCAAGTTGGCCGCGAAATAGGCAGCGCCAACAAGATCAATTACGACGTTGACACCACGACCCCCAGTCCATGCATGAACAGCTTCGACCAGAACCGATGGATCATCCTTAATCACGATCGACTGGGCCAAACCGAATTCCTTTGCGCGGTCTAGTTTCTCGATGGTCCGCGACGTCCCAAAAGCTTTTGCTCCAGTCGCATGAGTCAGCTGAATAACCGCTGTGCCCACTCCTGAGCCAGCTGCATTGACGAGCATTGTTTCTCCCGGTTGTAGTCTTGCTCGCGTAAATAATGCATCGTGCGCGGTAATGAAAACCTCGGGAACCGCTGCAGCCTCCGCCCAGCTAAGGTTTGTCGGAATCAGCGCGAGGTGATTCGCCGGGACAATGACGTATTCAGCTTGCGCACCTCCGCCGCAAAGTCCGAAGACACGCTGACCGGCTTGCCACGAACGGACTTCGGGACCAACCTGATCCACCTCGCCTGCGAATTCCATTCCGGGAATATCTCGCGGGGCTCCCGGCGGCGGCGGATAGTGTCCTTTACGTTGCAAAATATCAGCCCGATTCAGAGCCGCGGCGCGCACACGAACACGCACACGATCCGCGGTTGGGGACGGAGGGCTCACAACTTCGCGGATCTCCAATACTTCGGTACCACCGGGTTTAGTAATTACTACTGCCCTCATTGTTATCTCGCCTTCCATCATGTTTTATTGCCTATGATAGTTTCGCGCAAAGACGTTGAGACACAAAGAGAGAATCAGTGGTCTTGGGTCTTGGGCTTTAGGCCTTACAACTTGTTTGGTTTCCGGGTTCCTATCTTTTCCAATCTGCGTAATCTGTGTAATCTGCGGATTCGTACTCTGCGGATTCATCTTCATGCGAACTCTCATCATCGTCAATAACGTCGCTTCAAGAGCTCGGCGCGCGTGGCCTGTAATTGAGAAACAACTTGCAATGTCCGGAATTAAATATGAAGTTTACAAAACAAACGGTCCTGCTGACGCAACTATACAAACTCGCCGAGCGCTGAAGGCGGGAACCACAGCCATCGCCGTGGTGGGCGGCGACGGCACTCTCAGCGAAGCAGCTGAAGGTTTTTTTGATTTCAACGAAAACGTCGAAACTGTTCCTGCAAAGATAAACCCCTTTGCTTCACTAGCAATACTTCCTGCCGGGACCGGAGATGATTTCGCTCGAGGTCTGCAAGGGACCAGAGCGCCGCTCCAGCAATGGATTGATCTGTTTGTGCGCCATTGTCGTGCGGGTAATGACAGTAATACCCGACTCGTCGACGTTTTGTATGGGCTCTGCAACGGATACCGAAAGCCATTTATTTGTTTGAACGCTTCGACAATGGGCATCGGAGGTGAAACTGCCACGCGCGTCGCCGCCCAGGGAAGTTTAATGCGCGGATTCTCTGGTGAGCTCCGTTTCGCTATCGCGGCGGTTAAGGCTCTCACCGTATGGCGCGAGCGGCGAGTAAGGGTTTCAGTTGATAATCAACTGGTCGTCGACGGTCCTATGAACCTCGCCGCGGTAGCGAATGCCCTCTACGCTGGCGGGGGCATGATGCTGTCGCCCAGCGCGCGTTTCGATGATGGAAAACTTGATGTTGTTACGGCTTGTGGTCTCTCGCGTGCAGGTGTGATGAGAGAGTTATCGCGAATTCACAGCGGTGGTCATGTGTCAAATCCCAAAGTCACTATCAGGCAAGGCGGGGTAGTCCGTATCGAAACTTTCTCACTGGAGGATGCGATGCCGCTCGAGGCTGATGGAAATGTTCGTGGGTTTACACCGGTGCAGTTTCAGATTGTTCCGCATGCGCTACGGTTTGTAGTGTAGGAGCAGACAGCAAACAGCAAACAGCAAACAGATCTGAGTGACTCCTGCTGTTGACTGTTTGCTGTTTACTTTTCGCTGTTTACTTTTCGCTGTTTTCCATGGCGGCAACCTTCGCTAGCCTGCGCTTGTGTCGTTCTTCACCAGTGAACCGGGCCGCTACGAATGCTCGTACGATCTCGAGCGCAAGTTCCACTCCGACTACCCGAGCGCCCAAACAGAGAACATTACAGTCGTCATGCTCGCGAGATTGGTGTCCCGAATAGGTATCGCCACAAAGCGCCGCCCGAATGCCATGCATCTTGTTAGCTGCTACTGCAGCGCCTACACCACTACCGCAGATTAAAATGCCGATGTCTGCAGCTCCGGTTTGAATTGCTTCGCCAACCTTTTTTGCGTAATCGGGATAATCATCCGGGACGGAGCCGTCGTGAGTGCCGTAATCGATTATCTCGTGACCTGCGGCGCGCAACTCCTCAATCACCCGCTCATTGAGAGGATAGCCACCATGATCTGCGCCGATTGCGATTGGCATGATTCAAACGCTCAGTCTAACGGTCCACTGGTCACCACAACACTCAACGTGGCCTTGATGCCACTGTTCACAATAACCCGCGGGCGTGCTTCAGCACATTCTCGACGTTGAATCCCAACTCACGCAGTGCTATGTCACCCGGTG
>WNFR01005127.1_pt1 | contig 13427 bp, 8 predicted proteins | sample 5400221 | NCBI WGS metagenome assembly WNFR01 (sample SAMN13153357, study PRJNA577476) | soil metagenome | isolation source: 40 cm soil under Madrone tree | place: USA:California | collected 2016-06-14
CCTTGGCTGTGGGTTCGCTAGATAGTAGGTAGGGACAGTGGGAATCTCGTTAATCCATTCATGCGCGTCACTAATTAGATGACGAGGCATTTGGCTACCTTAAGAGAGTCATAGTTACTCCCGCCGTTTACCCGCGCTTCGTTGAATTTCTTCACATTGACATTCAGAGCACTGGGCAGAAATCACATTGCGTCAACACCCGTTAGGGCCTGTCGCAATGCTTTGTTTTAATTAGACAGTCGGATTCCCCTGAGCCGTGCCAGTTCCGAGCTCAATCGCTCTGGGCGGCCGGGAGAACCTGCAGCGTGGTCCATCCGTCTCACGAAGAGTCAGAGGTACGCACACAGGCTCCCACTGGCTCGACAAGCGCTACCCAGAAGAGCAGCGCCGTCAAGCCCGACCCACGCCCCGAGTCTCAGAGCCAATCCTTCTTCCGAAGGTACGGATCTGGTTTGCCGACTTCCCTTACCTACATTGATCTAGCAACTAGAGGCTGTGCACCTCGGAGACCTGCTGCGGATATGGGTACGATCTGGCGCGACACCTCCGCGTGCCCCTCGCCCGGATTTTCAAGGGCCTGACGGTAGAACCCCGGACGCCGCCCCGTGTTGGCGACGTTCCTCGCGTAGCCAAAACCCTCTCTCCCTCCAAGAGGTTTCCAGGGCCTCGGCCGCTTTTGGAGAAAAGATAACTCTTCCCGGGGCCACCGCCGGCGTCTCCGGGTTTTGTCGCGTTACCGCGACGAACCTGGCGACAGCAGCAAGCTACTGCCGCCTGGGGCTCGCGACCCAAAGGGCCAACGGTTCCGCTGCCAGGTTCCGGAATTTTAGCCGGATTCCCTTTCGCCCTGTTTGCGACGAAGCGCGTTAGCAGTTTACCAGTCTGCCGCCGCCTCTCCATCTCGGGTTTCCCCTAGGGCTTAGGATCGACTGACTCGCGTCCAACAGCTGTTCACGCGAAACCCTTCTCCGCATCAGTCCTCCGGGGCCTCTCCAGAGTATTTGCTACTACCACCAAGATCTGCAGCACCGGCGGCTCCAGGCGGGCTCACGCCCAGTCCCCTTCAACGCACACCGGCAGGCTCCGTCCTACTCACCGGAACTTCAAACGGGGAACTCCACCGAAGCTTCGCTCGACCCGATTTCTGTCCCGGCGGCCCGGTATAGGTCCGACGCTGCAGCGCCATCCATTTTCAGGGCCGGTCGCTTCGGCAGGTGAGTCGTTACACACTCCTTAGCGGATGCCGACTTCCATGGCCACCGTCCTGCTGTCTTCAGCCACCGACGCCTTTAATGGTGTCTCATGCGCGTCAAGTCGGGCACCTTAACCAGGCGTTTGGTTCATCCCACAGCGCCAGTTCTGCTTACCAAAAATGGCCCACTAGACACTCGTGGATCCCGAAGAAGACGCAGAGCCTCGACCGTTTAGGAAGGCTCTGCTTCTCACCCATTTAAAGTTTGAGAATAGGTCGAGGTCATTGCGACCCCAAAGCCTCTAATCAGTCGCTTTACCGGATGAGACTCCTTCAAGAGCGAGCGCCAGCTATCCTGAGGGAAACTTCGGACGGAACCAGCTACTAGATGGTTCGATTAGTCTTTCGCCCCTATACCCGGCTCAGACGATCGATTTGCACGTCAGAATCGCTGCGGACCTCCACCAGAGTTTCCCCTGGCTTCGTCCTGGCCGGGCATAGGTCACCATCTTTCGGGTCCCAACATGTGCGCTCTAGGTGCGCCTGCCCGGATACCGGCAAGCCGGCACCTTCGCAGACGCCCCGGGGATGCGCCGCTGCGACATTAGGCCAACAACGGATCTCCCCTCAGCGAGCACAAAGGCAAGCCTTCGCTTTCACTACGCCTTGGTGTTTCAAAACACCGAGACTCGCGCACATGTTAGACTCCTTGGTCCGTGTTTCAAGACGGGTCGAATGGAACCACAACCGAACTCGTCGCAAACTCCCGCGTGGACCGCCGAACAAGAGTGCACAGGCAAGAGACCTGCGCCGGTGGCGCGCGACAGGGAACCCAGAGGGCTCAAACCACATCGCACACCCCAGCACAGCTGCCCGCGCTCCGGCTCACCAGGAGACCCCAAAGGAGCCTCGACCAGACCGGTCCACGCACAAGTCAAAAACTGTCGGGGGGCAAACAACGGCTCACCCGAAGGGCTTGAAACAGATTGCACCCGAGAGCACAACCCGCCCCAACCTGCCCACCGCATCAAGTCCCGCAAAGGACGACGCGATGTCAACAGACAGGGAAGCACAACCCCAGGGCCGCACGAGAGCCACTTACACAGTGTCCCGACAGGTTGCAACGTCCTACTAGAAAAGCCATACGAGCGCTCGCACTGGCACATCGATAGACACCGACAGCAACAGCAAGCAACAATCAATCCCGAGGGAGACCATCACTCCACTGTCACCCGCATCCAGGTGACCGCCAACAGCGAGCACTCTGAGATCTTCTCGTTCGAGCTTCGGCAATTCCATTCGTTTACCCCTGAGCGGTTTCACGCACTCTTGAACTCTCTCTTCAGAGTTCTTTTCAACTTTCCCTCGCGGTACTTGTTCGCTATCGGTCTCGTGGTCGTATTTAGCCTTTGGTGGAGTTTACCACCAACTTTGGGCTGTACTCTCAAACAACCCGACTCCAGAGGAAGGGCCGCTCCCACGTGCCGCGCACCGGTCCTACGGGCCTTGCACCCTCTATGGGCACGAGGTAGCCGCGTTCGATCGAACTTGGACATCAGCGTACGTAAACGTGGGGCAAAAACGACCCTTCCCTAACACCACATTTCTCGGTGCCCGCTGCAATCAGGCACGAGATTCGGTGCTGGGCTCATCCCGTTTCGCTCGCCGCTACTCAGGGAATCACGGTTGTTTTCTTTTCCTCCGCTTAGTAATATGCTTAAATTCAGCGGGTAGTCTCACCTGATCTGAGGTTAACGAGGATACACGCCAGCGCAAGGAGCCCAGCCAACAATGTGGCAAGGCCCGCGCGGCAAGCACAGGTTAGCCCCGAGCAGGCAGGCAAGTCCAACACCTTTTGCAAAGCAAGTTCCTGTTCTGCATAGTAAGCGCACCAGCAGACTAAAGATTCCAACAGACATTGTCAACCCTTTCGGCCAAGCATTCCCAACATCCGCAGACGCATGCAAAAGCACGCCATGCGGTACTCGGGTTAGCAATTGGCCAAAAGTTACTCGACAAGCCTGGAGGGCAAGAGTCCGAGAGCACTCCACCGCCTTTCCGTTGAAAGCACACTAAGTGTCAACAGATAGGTGAACCAGATCGAGCATCATCTGCAGAGACTAAGCGTAGGGTTCGTCTAAAAGTTGACAGTCACAGCACAAGACTGTGACCGACAGCTGTTGTGTCCGCAACCTTCGTCAGGTGGTGCCAATCAAAAGGTATGTTTATCTTCCTTCGAGAGGCACCCTAGACACTTCAGTCACTCATCACGGTGTGTCCGCAACCTTCGTCCCGCGCGCGCTCAAGAAGAGAGGTAAGTTTATAACACAGCCACAGATTTTACTCTGTGCGCGACCAAAACCCAACATCATCCTGAGCATTTGCGCTAGACACTTCAGTCACTCATCACGGTAGCCAGCACGCATAACGCACGCCAACTTTTGAACGAAACCCTTCACGTCATCTCTGGCCTTGCGTGCAGGTCATCACGTATAACATGTCCCCCAAGCACACAAGTCAGCTTCCGCTCACCAGCCAATGTCCATCCGCAAACCGCAAGATCACAGAGGAGCACAAGACTCGAACCCTGAACGTGATACTTGCAGCCGCTTCAGCCTGAATCTAGAGAGACCATCACTTAAAACCAGAGGCGCCAAAGGACGCACACTGGGAGTTCGCCTCCCCGGACCCAGGTTCATTGGAAGCCGGTTCATCAGTGGCAGACCGTCCACACATTCGTGGCCAGTTAGCACTAGGCAAGACAACAAGACCTTTGAGCGCACAGTTCACCTCGATTAGAGGCAAACCAGCACACAGCGTGCGCACCAGCCCGCTGCACTTTTCAGCGCAGCAGCCAAGCGATGCAGCACGCAACTTTGCAAAACAAGGCGCCGCTCAGCCGAAGCCACGCAGCACAATGTCAGCTTGCACAACCTGTCGGGCAATCCTTAAGAAGACGATGTCCGAAGTCACAAACGGGATCCCGGTGCTCCTCAAGATACACCAGGTTCAACCGGCTGCGAAAACATTCGTCGAACTTCCAATGCAGCTCCACCAACCGTCAGCTTTCGCTGTCGTTCGGCAGTGCCCAAGACTTACGACGATAACCCTCAGACAGATGTGGCCAAGGGATTCCTCCCTGGCCGCAATGTGCGTTCGAAATGTCGATGATCGTGTCCTGCAGTTAACACGACGACGCGCATTTTGCTGCGTCCTTCATCGACCCACGAGCCGAGTGATCCACCGCTCAGGGTGGTATAAACTACTGTGTGAGACGGCACACAGTCACCGGGCATGTGATACGAGGCGGATAGTTCGACGCCAAGTTAGCAGTGTTTGTTTCGCACTGACTTCAACCAGAGCTTACGCTCAACAGCTGAAGACGTACAGGGCAAGCAAGAGCTACCAGAAGTGTGGCAAACAAGAACGAAACAGCGGCTCGGCAACAGCTTCTGCAGACCTTCCGTCATATCCTGTCTACCGTCAATTCCGAGTAAGCCAGTGGTGCCTGCAAAAGCTAATCACCTGCCGCCAGCATTAGACAAGTTAGCAGCCCGTTGGATGATGACCTGTGCACAATCTAGTGTGTGTGTGAGTTTGCTCGACCCATCACAGGGAACGCCCTCGACACACACTCGATGCACACAACCACCACCGACGTGCTGCTGCAAACAAGGACGCAAGAAGCAGTTTTCGTGCGGGCTGTGGGCCCAGCAAACGGCAGCGTCCGGACTCGTAATCAATAGTCCGGAACGTAGCTAACCGAGAATCGGGGTCCAACTCACCGGAACTTCAACCGCGGAACTCCACCGAAGCTTCGCTCGACCCGATTTCTGTCCCGGCGACCACTCCTCCCGACTTCGGCAGTCAGAGACGCCACCATCAACACCAGATGACCGATGACCCCCGACGCACATGTGTAACAAGTGTTGCAGGATCGAAGCCGGCCCACACGAGACCGATGACCCCCGACGCACAAGTTACACGATGCACTGCGAGATCCAAACCGGCCACCGGGAAGTGCCCCGCCCTGACCAGCAATTGAACACCAATGTTACGACCAGACGGCTTGCGGACGAAGACAGCAAGACGTAATTGCGCTCGCCCGGACTCAAGCTCGAGTGGAAATTGCTATGCTCAACCAGCAACCGAGAACACCAGGCACACACACCCAGCTTCGTGCTCAGCAAACCTGGCTTAGCACAAGCCAGAGACACCCTCTTGCACGGAAACTGAATGCATGCACCTTACCTCGGCCCGGGTAACACTGCTCTCGACCAACTGAAAACCTCCAAAGCCGCCGCTTCAGAGGCAGTTGCCGCGACGCCGAGCGTTACCACAGCTGTTTCACCGCGCTTTCGCGCTGGTACCACCGTTCGTTACCAGGCTGCCTCGTGGCACGCTGCATCCTCAAGAGGAGATGGATAGAGGCTGCTGTGGCTTGCCCGGCTTGCTTCACGTATCAAGGCAACAAGACGTAATTGCGCCCGCACATGTTATGTCGCTCGCCGGGTGTCAGAGGCCGCAACCTAAACCATCTCTCTACATTCGAGGCATACGAGATACGACCATTTTCCATCCAACACTCCCAAGGCGGTGGAGAGTTTGAGACGGTAGGTACGAGAACGTGACAAGCATATAACGAGTTTACAAGAACGCAACATACATGATGAGACCATTCACCGAATTGTGCAGTCAGCCAAGCCTGCCCCGCAAGGCCAACTGCACGCGAGCCCCTGCCAAGAGGCGCCGATCGTCGCAACGTGTGCAGACGATCAGCCAACACCTACCGACCGAGGTTCATCGGATAGTTAAGTCGCTACAAGGCACCGTTGTTGTACCGAGCTTTTTAACGAAGAATTAGGTAATGATCCTTCCGCAGGTTCACCTACGGAAACCTTGTTACGACTTTTACTTCCTCTGAGCGATCCAGTTTGGCCATCTTCCCGGAGAGCACGGCGCTGAACCACCGGTAAACCGGCGCCCAGCACCCGCTCCTGTACGGTCCAAAAGCCTCACTACATCATTCGATCGGTAGTAGCGACGGGCGGTGTGTACAAAGGGCAGGGACGTAATCAACGCAAGCTGCTGACTCGCGCTTACTGGGAATTCCTGGTTCGTGGGGCACAATTTCAAGCCCCAGTCCCAACCACGAAGGGCCAGAAGGCCAAGAGGAGATTCAGCGGTTGCCCGACCCTGACAGGCCGGGAACGTGCCGACGAACGAGCTTGCCCTCCGAAACGGAGGGAGCGCGTTGCCTCCTTCAGTGTAGCGCGCGTGCGGCCCAGAGCATCGAAGGGCATCACAGACCTGTTATTGCTCCGACTTCGTGCGGCTTCAGAACCGCCGCCCGTCCCTCTAAGAAGCACCGGCAGACGCTGCAACAAGCACAGAGTCGCCGCCTAGTTAGCAGGCCGGAGTCTCGTTCGTTATCGGAATGAACCAGACAGATCGCTCCACCAACCACGAACGGCCATGCACCACCACCCACCGAATCGAGAAAGAGCTTCATAGAGAAAGGTCTGTCAATCCTTCCGGTGTCCGGGCCTGGTGAGGTTTCCCGTGTTGAGTCGAATTAAGCCGCAGGCTCCACTCCTTGTGGTGCCCTTCCGTCAATTCCTTTAAGTTTCAGCTTTGCAACCATACTCCCCCCGGAACCCAAAAACTTTGGTTTCCCGGGGGCTGCCCACCCCGTCTTGCGCGCGACAAGGGGCGGATCGTCAGTTGGCATCGTTTACGGTCAGAACTAGGGCGGTATCTGATCGCCTTCGAACCTCTAACTTTCGTTCTTGATTAATAAGGACGTCCTTGACAAATGCCTTCGCCGCAGTTCGTCTTGCAGCGATCCAAGAATTTCACCTCTCACGCCGCAGTACGAATGTCCCCGAACCGTCCCTCTTAATCATTACCTCGGGGCGCCCGGAAACCAACAAACAAAGGCGCGAGGCCCTGTTCCATTATTCCATGCACCGAGATCCACAGGCGAAAAAAGCCTGCCTTAAGCACTCTCCTTTACTCAAAGTAAACGTGACCGGGCACCTAGCCACCGCCGCTTACGCCACCGCAACGCCACGGGTTGCCCCGGGCGCGGGCAAACGCAAGCCACGGCCGGCCACCCGGCGGAGAGAAGCCCGGCACCGGCACAGACGGAGAACGTACCACGACCCCGCTGACACCGGCCGGAGCTGAGATCCAACTACGAGCTTTTTAACCGCAGCAATATTAATATACGCTATTGGAGCTGGAGTTACCGCGGCTGCTGGCACCAGACTTGCCCTCCAATGGATCCTCGTGAAAGGATTTGGAGTTGCCTCATTCCGGGAGCGGGGACCATAAGTCCCTTCCCGGTATTTATCGTCACTACCTCCCCGTGCCGGGAGTGGGTAATTTGCGCGCCTGCTGCCTTCCTTGGATGTGGTAGCCGTTTCTCAGGCTCCCTCTCCGGAATCGAACCCTGATTCCCCGTTACCCGTCAAAACCACGGTAGGCTCGTAACCTACCGTCGACAGTTGATGAGGCAGACACTTGAAAGATACGTCGCCGGCACGAAGCCATGCGATCGGCCTGTGGTTATTCAGAGTCACCAAACCCCTGGACAAAGCCAGAGACCGGACCGCGCCAGAGACGCGACCAGGTTGGTTTCGGTCTAATAAAAGCGCTCCTCCTTCCGTTGCCGGAAGTCGAAGCCTGACTGCATGTATTAGCTCTAGAATTCCCACAGTTATCACCAAGTAAGCTTGCACGATCTAATAAACCACAACTGATGTATTGAGCCATTCGCGGTTTCAGCCCACGAGGGGCCCTGAACTTAGACGTGCATGGCTTAAGCTTTTAGACAAGCATATACTACTGGCAGGATCAACCAGGTAACCTCAGCGCACCCACCACCGTGCTGCTTCCACGCGAGATTCCACCTTCGCGCTTCCACAACCCGGCTGACTGGCTTCGGCTATCGGCTGTCTCACCGCGGCCACACGCGCCCCGTTACGTGAACGTCACCTTCCGTCAGGTCCAGTATCGCGAGCGACGTTCACTTGTCCGAGCACACGCGCAGCCAAACTTTCAACGCATGAGATTTGATGCACCGATCGACTAGGATCGACAACACCGAACATCCCGAGGAATGCTACTGGTCTTTGCCGGCAGGCGAACAAGCTTCCCTTTCGAGCAGCGTTCCCCGACCGCGAGTTAACATTCGCCGTGAAGACTGGGATCTAGGTGTGACTTCCACCACTGCCCGACGCAGGATGCGGTACGCAGCACACTCTTCACCGCGCTAGCTTCGACACTCGGCCGAATCTGAAGATCAACTGTCGCCGGTTATGAACACAGCCCCGCCGAGGGAGCATCCGCCCCACGCCAACTACGTGAGGGGACGCACTTACAAATACCTCGACACGGCGGTCAACATCCGAACGCAGGTCAGCAGACTCAAGGCACCATGGCACATGACTAGCACTTTCGTGAAGCAGCTCTCCCGTCCGACCACGCCAGAGCACGATCCCAGAGACGGCCCGTATGATCGACAAATTGAACACGCTACTAGTGGGCTCACGCCCCGTTCGCGTATTGAAGACGACACTACTAGAAGGCGGCCACATGCTGATGGCGTCTTTTGTGTTGCTGCAGCAGCGGTAGTTGCCAAGAACACTTGCTGATGGCCGCTTTTGCTGCGCAGACAGCACCCAGGAGTTACCAAAAGCACTGCTCTCGCCCCGTTCGCGTATTGAAGACGACGGCACTACTAGAAGGCGGCCACATGCTGCTGGCGTCTTTTGTGTTGCTGCAGCAGCGGTAGTTGCCAAGAACACTTGCTGATGGCCGCTTTTACTGCGCAGACAGCACCCAGGAGTTACCAACAGCACTGCTCTCGCCCCGTTCGCGCCCGATGAAGATGTAACCCCCACGCCGTAACCGACCGCCTGGCGCATTGACCGACAATTGTCAGCACGCAACCGGAGGTGACATCACGCACATGCCGCACACTTCGCGTTCACACAGAGGCCAGCTCGCGAGCTTCCGGGTACATCCAGCTAGAAGGGTCCGTGCTCCTGAACAAACACACGGTGCACAGACGACCCCGATCATCCGGTCCCACGCCGCCACCAGTCCTCTTGCTTATTCAGCTTCGTGCAGCATGCGCCCCTGTCGTTTCCATGCTGCGCGCCGAGCAATCGTCACAGTATTGGTCAATGCGCGTCAACAGCAGCCAGCACTGAACACGTGCAAGGCTAGCACACATGCTTCCGAGCCGTGAGAGCGTTCGAAGCCCGGCAAGCATGCGCCATCCGCCTCACGGCTAACCTTTGCAGGAGACAACCCGAACCGACCACGCTCCTTGGCCGGTAAGGGATAGTCGCCTGTGTCGCAAAGGCGCAGCGAGGCGTCGAGCACCCACCGTCACCGAACGCCAAAAGACCCTCGGCACCCGGCAGGCGCTCTCATTTTCCACGCACAGAACGCGTTTCCAGTGGAAGCAAAGGGGGCGTGGCGAGGCGCTACACTCGCAGTTTCCCTCGACCGCCACTGTCATCCCGACGTTCTCATCGCAGGGGTTTTCGCACCCGAAGGCACGCGACCCGTTCGGTACGGCAACCCGAGGACCATCATAGTGCCACAGTCGAACACCCGGATTGCCGCCCATCGTGCAGCCCCGACATCCGCCGGCAGTGCCAAGAGAGCGCTGGCTGACGCTCTCGAGTCACCGTCAATTCCGACAGAGCGAGGCGCTCGTCGTTACGCGAGCGACAACGGTCACAGACGGCGAACCGCCGTGCCGCGCCACAAGCTATGCGTCCGGATGAAACGAGCCTGCCCTATACCGTGCAAGTGCAAGCAGCAAGACAAGACTCGCCCGGGCGCGCGGCCGCGCCCGTGGAGAGGATTTAAGCGAGGCTGAGCCCTGATCAAAGCGCGCCCTCCGCAACTCGTTGACGCTAGCCAGCGGCGGGTGCCTGCTCACTCCGCCGCCCCAGGTGTGCCTTCCGTGACGGACCGCCATCCTCGGGCTGCCTAGACCCCAGTCCGTCCACCTGGCCTGACCGAGCCTCCAGAGTGATTGTATCGTGTCTCAGAAACAAGCCGCATGCCTGCAGCCTCACTCCCGGCCAGTGCTAGCACAACCGCACACTTTGCGCCCATCAACGCACCCCTCTTATGGGGTAATACAGGGCGAAAACTGGTGCACGTCTTATGTAATTAACATGGTTCCGTACGAGACCACGCACCCTGGGCCGCTAACTGCGGCGTCCGCACTCGCGGCAATTGCTGCGGCTGATGCCGGGGGCCGCGCCCCTGACCGCCGCAGATGCGCTGAAGTGTGCGCTGGGCCGCGATGGGCCGCGCCCACGTGCGCGCGTGTCAGATATCACTTTTTTTCAAAATGCATTTTCTCCAACTTGCCCTCATTTCCCGGGGCTCTAGGCTTCCCTGGGCTCGGCCACGACTTGCCGCTGCTTCCCAGTGTCATTTTATTGCATCCAGACCCGATTTCTTGGGGTCTCGTGCTCTTCACTGCCCCCTCCAGGGAGACAGCCATGCTTCTCTCCTCTAGGCTCCGACCTCCTGCTGTGAGGCACTGCAGGCGGGGTAGCTGGTCTTACTCATGAACACTGCTTGCTGCTGGTCTGCTCTCAAGGTCGTGTGGCTATGCAGACAATGGGAAACGGACAAACAATGCAATTCCAAGAAGCAGGCCCACAAGTACCTCTCCCCAAACTCCCACCATGCCACCTGCTGACCACGTGCACCTGTCAATCATCTTAAACACGTGCACCTGTCAATCATCCTAACCTAACCTAACCTAACCTACACTAACCTACACAAGTCAAGAAAATATCATTATTGCTGCTCTGGAAATATCAAAGCAATCAGTACTGACAATTTTGAAGAATTTATTTTTCTTCTGGAAATGAGAAATAATTCTCCTAAGTCCTCTGTGTCAGATACACGGCAGTTGGCGGCGGTGTGTCAATTCGACGCGCGGTGTTGTGGCGGTGTGTCAATCCGCCGCCACGGCGGTGTTTCAATTCGCAATTTTGCGACGCTGCGCGGGCCTGTGCATCCTTTTCCCTTCTATGTCCCATTCCGCACTTTTCGATAATAATCTGACACAGGGCACTTTGACAAAATTTCTTCTTCTTTTTCTACATGCACAACCAACAGGCCTTCAAGTGCATCCATCCAGCAGCTCGTCAACTGCCACATGGACCACCATCACTAGGCCGCGCCCCCAACCCCCCAAGTGCTATCACTCAACGCGCGTTTCCCCACTGTGAAGCACAGAAAAAAATAACCACCCGCCGTTTTCGGAAGTCAGAGCCGAAAGGCGATCACGGATGGCCGCCACCTGCGCAATGTCAGTCACGGAGCAGAGCCGTTACACTGTACACATGTTGCAAGCGACTCGTGAGTCTCAGCCTGCCTGCTGCGGAAAAACAAAGCCGCATTGCCTGCACGCAGGTTCGACCCCCTAGGCAAGTCAAACTACCAAGTCCACCGTTTTCGGAAACAAAGCCGATAGCCGCTCGAGGACAATTCCATGCCTGCGTTGGCAACACGGGGCACCACAACCGTGCTACCAAACGCAGAACATATAAAACCACGGTTCGCCAGTTACGGGACAAGGCCTCGCCTACTGTAAACGAACAAAAAAAAAACGGCCAAAAAATAGCCGCCATCCTGCCGGTCCCGGTGAACAAGCAAAGCCGGTAGCCATACACAAGATAGCAGCGGGCCCAATCGCTTATCACACTCTGCCGGTCACGGTACACAGAGCCGCCCACCATACACAGAGTGCACACCAAGTGCCCCGCCGCCGGTTCTGGTTACAAAGCCAGTATCCGATACACGGTTCCTACACTTGGACAGCAACTGAGCGAAAAAAAAAACGAATCGAGGGTCGAGGGATGAGTCTCAACGGATCGCAGCGTGAAAACTGCTCTACCGAGTACGACACCCTGGCCCATGCGTAAGTCGTTTACAAACGATTCCACACTCCGACGTCGGAAGCTCCAGAAATCTGGATTCAAAGGAGACTGGCTCACTTTCTTGCAGAGGGCCCTAACTGATAGTGATGCCTGAGTTGCCCCAGACATCTCTGCCAGCGGATTCGGCCACCGCACTGCAACCGGAGTGCTGCGCCAAACCGCTGCAAGCCGAAGCCTACAACGGCGTTAATAGGCGTGTTGTCGCACTGGCCCCGGCTGGGATTCGGCCTTGAGAGGCGTTCAGGCCTTTTCCCACGGACGTAGCCTCGCGCCACCGGCCTATCGACCGAGCGCCTGAACCAGAGGTCCGATCCTGCGGTTCCTCTCGTACTATGCAGGATTACCGTCGCGACAACGTCAATCGGCTCGACAGGGTTGTCGGCCCCGTCAAGCGCGATTTGTGCATGCATCTGTAGGGTAAAACTAACCTGTCTCACGACGGTCTAAACCCAGCTCACGTTCCCTGTTAGCGGGTGAACAATCCGACGCTTGGTGACTTCTGCGTCACCATGATAGGAAGAGCCGACATCGAAGGATCAAAAAGCGGCGTCGCTATGAGCGCTTGGCCGCCACAAGCCAGTTATCCCTGTGGTAACTTTTCTGACACCTCTAGCTTAAAACTCCTAAAGTTTTCAGGAGCCGGAGGATCGATAGGCCGCGTTTTCACGGTCTGTCTTCCTACTGAAAAGCCAGAGCCGGCCAGCTTTTGCCCTTTTGCTCTACCCGAGGTTTCTGTCCCCGGTGAGCTGGCCTCGGGACACCTGCGTTACTTTTTGACAGATGTACCGCCCCAGTCAAACTCCCCACCTGGCGCTGTCCTCGGCGCGGGTCGCAGGCGACGACCGACCCGAGGGCCGGCATCAAGCCTACTTAGACCTCGCAAGAGGGAGACCGTCGGAACAGCTGACCGAAGCCAGCGTGCACCCGAAGTCACCATCCTCCCGCCACACCGAGTTAGCGAGGAAACGCATGAAAGTAGTGGTATTTCACGGACGACCGCCGAAACGATCTCCCACCTATGCTACACCTTTCTCGTCCCCTCGCAACACCAGACTAGAGTCAAGCTCAACAGGGTCTTCTTTCCCCGCAGATTTTCCCAAGCCCGTTCCCTTGGCTGTGGGTTCGCTAGATAGTAGGTAGGGACAGTGGGAATCTCGTTAATCCATTCATGCGCGTCACTAATTAGATGACGAGGCATTTGGCTACCTTAAGAGAGTCATAGTTACTCCCGCCGTTTACCCGCGCTT
>WNFR01010143.1_pt1 | contig 13427 bp, 19 predicted proteins | sample 5400221 | NCBI WGS metagenome assembly WNFR01 (sample SAMN13153357, study PRJNA577476) | soil metagenome | isolation source: 40 cm soil under Madrone tree | place: USA:California | collected 2016-06-14
CCTTGGCAGCCCCACATTTGCCCTTGCACCCCACATTTGCCCTTGCACCCCACATTTGCCCTCAGAATTACCCTCACTGTCTCACACACTCATTGTTCAACCCCATCACTTTCCCCAACACCCCAGCACCCCCCCCTAACACTCCAACCCTCTGGTTGGATTATTTCATCACTTACACCCTTCACTGCCCTTTTACATCTGATGTCAGGGCTGTGGGGCCACCAAGGAGAACAAGAGTGGCCGAGAATGAGAGCGAGAGAGCAAGGGTGAGGGCAGTGAGAAGGGAGCGTTGGGACAAGTGATAAGATGAGAGATGAAACAAAGACAGAGTGGAAGGTGAGGGGGAGACAAGGAGGCGAGAGATGGGGAACATGAGTGAGAGCAAGCAAGGAAAGGGGAGAGTATGAGTTCCTGTGATGACATACCCTTAGCTTCTATCATTCAAAAGTGAGTACTAGTAAGAGAAGGAGAGCAAACAGCCTGGCTGATGATGAGACAGGGATGGAGATCACAGAGGGCAGGGAACATTTTTTTGGGGAAATTGGAGCATCACATTTCATGCTCAGTAAAAAGCAAAGTCATAGCATAGTCATCTAATAGTCATAGACTATAAGTAGACTATATGTTGACCTCAATGTTGTTTTTTTAGTCACAGCATAGTCATCTAATAGTCATAGACTATAAGTAGACTATACATTGACCTCAATGTCATTTTTTTAGTCATGTATTAGTCACACTCTAGTCATGATATAGTCATATAATGGTCATAGACTATAAGTACACTGAAAGAGGGTAAAAGGATATTTTATTTAAAAGATCCGACCCTGTTTAAATACACTCAAACCGTGTTAGTCGAAAGCTGGAGGCTTACCTATCCCGGTTGCAAGAGGACACTGTACTAAGAGTGGCCTGGAGGGCATCCTAAATCGGAAGGTACAGAGAAGCACATACAGTCAATGGACGAATGCTGGGGACTTGCCCAGCGCGGAGGGAACAGCACGCTGTCGAAAGTGTGGCCTGAAGCGCAGAAGACATGGTCGATTTCTGGGGGCTTTTCCATCCCACTCAGAAGGGGACACTGTACTAAGAGTGCCTGGAGGGAAGGAAATGGTGAATATCGGGTTGAAACAGACGGTGTGCCATGCGTGCGCGGAAACAAACCCGGCCATGCGGTCCGGGGATCGAACCCAAACCCAATGATAGCGAGCGTGTAATCCTCTGGATACAGCACCATGGAAGATGAACAAGACGCAGAACTGCGTAATCCGTTTCCCTCACCGCCTTCCCACTACGTCAACTTTACTGCGCACAATCTAAAGCTGTTGTCGTTTCTCAAAGACCGAGCAGAAGGACAAGAAATCGAAACAACAACACAAAAGGAAATACTTTCCGACCAAAGCGATGTACCAGACTGGCCTCTGACCTCATTGGAGAAACCACGGGTGGACTGGATTAAAGAGGATGGGTACTACACTATATACGGTGATACGTGGTTTGTACGCCATCCTCGAAGTTCATTTCTCCAAATGGTTTATGACTCTGCCATGATAAGCTCAAAGAGACGATTCCCTCTCTTGGAGAGGTTGGCGGACACCAACTGTATCCCCAGGACCCAGCAGCAGGTATGAGGATACTTTGTTTGATGTTTGGTATCTACACACTCCTCCAACAGACCGCCGTCCCGCTCTCCTGTATATTCTGAAGTCGATGCTTGTTACATATTCATCCTTTCTAAGCGCACTGCTTGCACCACCGCCGAGTGCGACGTCGACGACGCCGCCGGAGTGGCATCGCCAGGTGGAATGGATCACAACGCTGGCACAAAACGTGATGGCGGCTGCCAACGACCTGCGACCGGTACAGGTACGTCGGAAGTGTAATATCTGTTCCGTGTGACGGCTTTGAGAAAGTGAGTCAGGCACGTGCGAGCCTCGAGTTGATGATGAAACGACAATTAGAGCTTCGGAAGGAGGAGACAAGAGCCATACACGAGTCCGTGCGTCCCATTTTCGCCCCTGACCCGAGCTTAATAAAACATGCAGGAAATGTGATACGCTCGAAGCGCAACTTTCACAGCTACGTGAAATGTCGGAGCAGACTCATGACCAGGTTCTTTTCTTTGCTATCTTTTGCGGCTTAACGATCTTGAACGAATCGATACTTTTTGTCAAGGCATGTGACCAAGTGCTTGTTGCAGCAACCGAGGTGGGTGCCTTGAATTTCCAAGAATACGTGCTGGACCTAATTCGCTTCGCTACCGCGACGTTAGCCCTTGTTACCGATTGACGTGATTAATCGGTGGGCGGAAGAATTGTAAATACAGTAAATCCTTTTGTACATATGAAAATGCGTCATCGTTTCCAAACCGAGTAAGCGTGGGAATTTCACACCAACGCTTCACGTTCGTCACGGTGAACAGCGAAGAACACATCTTACTCATGGCTTTACGACGGAGGATAGGCATCAGCACTGCGACTACAGAGGCGGCTCGCCGCCAGCTCATGCAACCAGTACCGTGTTGGGAAAAGGTCTGGGTTGTCCCCGAAAAAGCCGCATCGGGCTCTACCATCAAAGTCTTGAAGTGGGTCAAGACGAACAAGACCCAGGTACGTCTTGCTAGGACCTCATAGAACGGAACCGAGTTTAAAAAGCGACGGCGCGTAACAGCAATTCAGCGACGACGAAGGGGACGTCAATGAGCCGTTGGCACCCCTTCCCGACGAGCCTGAGGTAGTGGAGGGTGATGAGGATGTGGAACAAGAAGACGCCACACAGTCTGTCCCACCAGAATCGATTTCGCGGGATTTGTCCGAGCCCATATTGCCGAAGGACGAGCTGCCCTCGAAAGTGTCGACACCCAAACCCCATCCATTGTCCATATCGTTCCAGCCCCCTCTTGCGTCGGAGGAAGTGGGCGATGATGGACTTGACAACCCGTTGCAGGGCCTCGGGGACGATCTTACTGGTCAGGTGGACGTTGGAGATACGCTCGTGGATTTGGACTTGTCGCAACTGGGTGGAGATGGAACGGGTTTCGAGACAGCTGGGGATGATGTTGCAGGGGACAACTTACTAGCGGGTGACATTCTGGACGTGCCAGATGATCCATTCTCTATGCAAACTACATAAGTTTATTATTTTACCGAAAACTTGGCCAAAACAAACTGCCCGCAACATTTGTCAGAAACAGAAATTTACGTTTCTGTGACACTAAATTCTCGCTCGGGTCGGGTCATGAGAGCGATCCTGAACCCAGCGGTTATATACAGTCTCTATCATGGATGTGGTCACCGCGAACTTTGACACCTTTTTCCCCATTCATCATGACAACCTCAGACTTTGTATCGCCTGGAGGGCCTGTCCCTCACATCCCCGACAACCTTACCCTCGCTCAGTTCATACTCGACTCAACTCATTCGTACAGACCACTACGCCCACAAGGTGTACCGTGGTTAATTGAGAATGCAACGGGACGGAAGATCGGTCTAGACGAGGTCATTTTGGTTTCCTGCTCAACCTTTGTGCGCACTGCTTATCCATTCAATAAGATTCGAATTCGTGTCCTCGGTTTGGCGAATGCTCTGAGCTTGAAGTGGGGTATTCGTACGTCGCTATCTTTTGACAAATCGTTTGGGGGGCTCACTACTCGGTTCAGGCGAAGATGATGTTGGTAGGTGATCTTGACCCGATCACCGTCAAACGAGCAGCTTACGACTCTACATTCAGTCTGCCTATTCAGTCCAAATCACGTCGGTGCGTTCAAGTAATCCTCTTCCGACGGTCGTGCCCATTACGTACTGTCTGTGAAACCTAGATTACCCCACTGTCATATGGGCCACTCACAGACTGGGCGCAATCGTAACGTGTGTGATACTTTTGTCCTCTTCCTCCGATCGTCTTTTGACGGTACATTCCGACTAGCGGGGCGAACCCTTCTTACACGCACGAGGAACTCACCCATCAGATCACTACGTCAAAAGCCAATATTCTCATTGTTCACCCGGATTCATTGCGAGTGGCTCTTCGGCCGAGCGCCATCGCCCCAGACTTGCATGAATTGATAGCTTACGGTCTCGCGCACCAACCCTACTTTGTGGAGAGGACACTCAAGCCGGGCGAAGGGAGGACGAAGATTGCATTTCTGAGCTTCTCCAGTGGCACAACTGGCAAACCAAAGGCGAGCTCTTTGTTCGGCTCTGGGTCGAAGAGCCTAATGTTCCATTCATAGGCGGTGGAGATTCCTCACTATGCTCCCATCGCAAATATCCTGCAGATGGCCGCGTGGTGGAAAGTGAACGATGACAGTATTCCATGGGAAGAGCGACGGATGCGTCCGGGAGATATCGTCACGGCAGGTACGTGCACTTCTCGTCTTAATTCGAGGACTTTAAATGGTGAATCTGTTTATAGTATTACCGTTTTATCGTAAGTGCCAGCGCCATGAGGTATATCCGGATACTGATAATACATGACCTCCCAGACATCTACGGCCTGGTTGTCAACGTAAGATTTTGGTACATTCAATATTCGCTGGGCTCGCTGATTTAAATGATAAAGCTGCATTTCTCCTTGTTTTGCGGAGTACGTGCTGTCCCATTCCCTATTCTGCGCTTGCTTACCTCATTATAGTCGAGTATCGTTGTAGTACCCAAGTTCGATTTTATCGGCTTCTTAGAAAGTATTAAGAAACATAAGGTTACCCATCTTATGTATGTTTTCACTCTATCCTAGAGCTCACCTTCTGACTGTTTTGTAAACGCAGGGTGGTTCCTCCCATGGTTGTATTACTTTGCAAAGTAGGATAACTTTATCTCTTCTCACTGCCACGGAACCCTCCCTGAGATCTGTGATAGCATCCAGCGACAAGGGTCTACGACTTGAGTGGTATTCGCATGTTGTTCTGTGGTGCCGCCCCGCTTTCTGCGGAATTGAGCGATAGTGTTGTAAGGCTTTTACCTCAAGCGTTCATTGGGCAGGGCTATGGTTCGTACTCTGACACGAAATTTTCTCGATTTCTGGGGTTGAGGTCTTCTCCAGGCATGACGGAAACTTCCACTACGGTTACCATAGTTCCTCTATCCCAAAGAGTTGGTACACTTGGCTCTGCCGGTCAGCTTATTTCTGGAATACGCGCGCGCGTTGTCAAGCCCGACGGGACGCCTGCAGGAGTTGGTGAGCCTGGAGAACTTATGGTCACTGGCCCATCCATGGCCCTACGCTATTTGGATAATGAGAAGGCGTAAGTGATGAGTCGCTTTCATTTTCGAGTACGCTCATTCCCATTGGTGCAGAACTGCAGAGACCTTTATTGATGGGTACGTCTGTTTGTCTTAAATACAAGTTGTGCACGTCAAGCCCTCTGTAGATGGGTCCGCACGGGTGACGAAGTCATCGTAGACAAGAACAACGACCTTTTTATTGTAGACAGACTCAAGGTGACCCCTCTTCTCATCGTGGTACCTTCAAGGTTTGATATTGTGCTCTCAGGAAATTTTGAAGGTTCGGGGCTTTCAGGTCGCTCCCGCGGAGCTGGAGGGCCACTTATTGAGTCATGCCGATGTCGCGGACTCCTGCGTTGTTGGCGTGCCCGATGATTTTAGCGGAGAGGTTCCGCTCGCGTTCGTGGTTCTCTCCGCGGACGCAGCTAAGAGGGCATCGGAGGGCCCGGCCGCAGCTGCGAAGATCAAAGCATCGATTGCGAAGGTGTGTTGTTTTGTTCCACTGTACCGTGATTGTGCAATGACTGACATTGTGACACGTAGTTCGTTGCGGATCATAAAGTCGCATACAAGAAGTTGGCTGGTGGCGTGGAGTTCATTGATGCTATCCCGAAGAACCCCAGTGGAAAGCTGTTGAGACGAGTGCTTCGTGATAAGGGCTTGAGTTTGAAGAAAGCGCAGGCGCAGACCACTGCTAAAGCACGTTTGTGAGGACTGTCTTGTACGGGATTTATGATAGATGATGTACTCGCCATTTGCCCCGAATCTAATTTGCTGACATAATCTCAAATCTCACGCTTGCTTTGCTGAGAACTTCCACCACGACCAATGGTGAGACGAATCGCGTCACAGGTCCATAAACAGGCCTCTCGTCTTACGCGTGCTGGTTTTATAAAAACACCACCAGCGTGGTATCAAGCTGTCCTCGAACACCCCCCGCTCCCACTTCCTCCCCGTGAACCACCTCGACGAACGTCCTACGACAGCGCACCGCCAAAGCAGCACGCTTTTGCCGCGAAAAAGACCCCTGGCCCCCGCACGCTCCCAATCAGCTACATTGAGGATGAGATCCGACGCCAGTTCTTCCGCGATCATCCTTTCGAATCCTTCCGCCCGCGAAGCCTCACCGAGGCAGGCGCCATCGAGGACGAGCACCCCATCCGCGGTCTGCAGTGGACGCGGCTGAGCCAGCACGGACGAAACCCATCACCAGAGGAGTACGCCGCTGTCGCCACACGTATGCATGCCCTCTTACTTATACTGACCACCCACGGCACGAAAGTGCCGTGCGGTTCGCGCTGAACCTGCACGAGGCGCACGGCCTCGCGCTCACCGACGCATACGCCACAACTATCGCGGAGTTCCGCACGCTGCGCGCAGCGCAGCACGTCGCGACGCGCTTCGCGGCGCAGCAGGCCGCCGTCGCGCACGGCGCGCGCTTTGGGCTGTCCGCGACTGCCCGCGGCTTTGAGGCCGAGTCGGCCGTGCTCGAGGCGGACGAGCGCCGCAGCGAGCGGCTGGACGATAGCGCGCAGCTTGCGCGGCGCCGCTGGCGCATGATGCCCCTGGGTGCCAACGGAAACAGTGGCGGCGACGGAGAGAGCGAGTGGAGTCGTGGTGAAGAGTATGTACGGTTGTGGAGGGAGGGCGTGCGCCCGGATTATTCGCCGGCGTTGACGGAGCCTGTCGATTCGACACTCTCGAAATTTGACTTGGCGGTCTCTGCGGATTTCATGGGCACTCGCGGTCGTCGCCCATAGATTCTAGTAATTCATTCTCCTATGTTTATTGACGCTGTTTCCCACTGATTATCCATGTGCACAAATAGGTGGGGACCACATGAATCATTGCCCATGAATACCAGTGCTTGCTGCATTCAAAGTATCTCGTGTGCCAAGTAGGTCTGTACGTTGGCCCAGACGGCACTTCACAACTTAACATAATTTTGAAAAACTATCCTACAATGTCATACTAATGTGGGTCTCAGGACTCTCCAAGCCTCAACGTTGCTTCAACCTTCAACCTTAACACTTCAAACACGAAAAGCTCTCGGAGAAACTGAAAGTGATGTGCCTTGTTGAGTCCGGCGGCAACACTTGGCCGCACATCACATACACAGGGGAACGGAATGAGGAAGTGAGTGACGTGACGACATCTACGCTCATATCGTACCACGTAGGCTGCGCCGGCTGTGGCGCATTTTACCCCCATGCACGTCTTCTCCGCAAGGCCCGGGGTCTTCTGCATGGTGAGCTTGAATCGTTCATCACGACCTGAGCTTTACGATGCCTGCTTAATGGTCGATGCGCACCCACATTGTGCCCGTCTCAACCACTCGATAGACTGTTTCCCGAGTTATGGATATGCAGCTTGTCATTCCCTCGCAACCAAAGGTCTGTGTAGCACGATGCGCTTCTGAGCTGTAAGGGACCTCTCGCTTCGATGGGTGAATAGAACGACCTCGCGATATTTGCTATTTCGCCTCGGCCGAGGCATATACTTATCTCAACACCACGTGGAGATATTGTCGGCGATGCTAATCCCCCGTCGGTATGACGGCAATGCTCAGGCCAGCGACTATTTAACAGCGACCTTCCGAAACCTCAACCTACTCTCCAGTGATCATGACTGAGTTTGTATCGTCCGGAGGCCCTCTCCCCGACATCCCTGACAACCTTACCCTCACTCAGTTCATACTTGACTTAACTCATCCGTGCAGACCATTTCGTCCACAAGGCGTACCATGGTTGATCGACGATGCTACAGGACGAAAGATCGACCTTGAGGAGGTGATTTTGACTTCATTGTGAACTTTTGTGCGCGCTGTTCAATGGCTCAATAAGATCCGAAATCGTGTCCTTGGGTTTGCGAATGCACTAAGCTTGAAGTGGGATGTTCGTGCGTTACTTTCGTTTGGCGAGTAGTCCTTTGTTTCTGGAGCTCATCGCTCGGTTCAGGCGAGGATGATGTTGGTAGGTGATCTTGTCGTTCTGTCGAACTAACAAAATACGACTCTGCGTTCAGTCTGCATATACAGCCCGAATCATGTCGGTACGTTTGAACCTTGTTGATTCCTGCGAAGGTCTTGTTCATTGCGTACTGTCCTTGAACCTAGACTACTCCACCGTCATTTGGGCCACTCACAGACTGGGCGCAATCTTAACGTGTGTAGTACTTTTGTGCTGTTGCCCCGATCATATTTTGATAGTACATTTCGACTAGCGGGGCGAACCCTGCTTACACGCACGATGAACTTACCTATCAGCTCACTGCGGGAAAAGCCAGTATTGTCATCGCTCATCCGGATTCATTGCAAGTGGCTCTCGTGGCAGCGAAAAATGCGGGCATTCCACCGGACCGCGTCATTCCACTCGATACCATCCGTGGACACCGGCCGAGCGCCATTGCCCCAGACTTGCATGAATTGATAACTTACGGTCTCGCGCACCAACCCTACTTTGTGGAGAGGATGCTCAAGCCAGGCGAAGGGAGGACGAAGATTGCATTTCTGTGCTTCTCCAGTGGCACAACTGGCAAACCAAAGGCGAGTACTTTGGTCAGCTCCGGATTTAAGGTTCTAATGTTTTCGTTTATAGGCGGTGGAGATTCCTCACTATGCTCCGATCGCGACTATCCTGCAGATGGCCGCTTGGTGGAAGGTATATGATAACAGTATTCCAGGGGAAGAACGTCGGTTTCCCCCTGGAGGTGTCCTGATGGCTGGTATGTGCACACCTCATCCTGATTCGAGGACCTAAATAGTGCATTTACAGTACTACCATTTTTCCGTAAGTGCCAGCTCTATGAAGAATGCGTAGACATTGGTAACGCACGACCTCCCAGACATCTATGGCCTTGTCAGCAGTGTAAGGTCTACTAGCCTCATCGGCTAGCCCAATCTTCTGACGTGAGACATAAACATAAGCTGCATTTCTCCTTGTTTTGCGGGGTACGGACTCTCATTCTTTTTCTTGCAATTTCTCACGTCATTGCAGATGAGTATCGTTGTAGCCCCCAAATTCGAATTTATCCCCTACCTAGAAAGCATTAAGAGATATAAAGTTACCACTATTCAGTAGGATTTCACTTTACCCCAGACGTACCTTTTTGACACGTGTTATAAACGCAGTGCGGTTCCTCCTATAGTTGTATTACTCTGCAAGGTAAGCTAATTTTATCCCTTCTCCCTGACACAGATTCTTTCCAAACCCCTTGGTCTTGATAGCATCCAGCGACAAAGAACTATGACTTGAGCGGTATTCGCATATTGATCTGCGGTGCTGCCCCACTTTCTGCGGAATTGACTCAAAGTCTTGTAAAACTTTTACCCCAAGCATTCATTGGGCAGGGATACGGTTTGTACCCTGACACGACATTGTCACATTTTCGGGAAGTTGAACCCTTCTTCAGGCATGACAGAGGCTTGCGGGGTCGTTACCCTGACCCCTCTATCCCAAAAAGTTGGCACACCCGGCTCTGGTGGTCGGCTTGTTTCTGGAGTACGCGCGCGCGTTGTCAAGGCCGACGGGACGCTTGCAGGAGTTGGCGAACCAGGAGAACTCATGGTTACTGCCCCGTTCATAGCCCTACGCTATATGAATGACAAGAAGGCGTAAGCCATTGGTCGCGTTCATAATTTATTTTTCGACTACACTCATTTCCATTGGTACAGGACTGCGGAGACCTTTTTTGATGGGTATGTTCCTTGGTCTGACGTAGAGAAACTATGCATTGAAAGCCCTTCGCAGATGGATGCGCACAGGTGACGAAGTTATCATAGATAAGAACGACGACATATTCATCGTAGATCGACTCAAGGTAACTCCTTTTCACTCTTCCTATGGTCCCTCACAATGTTAATAGTGTACTTTTAGGACATTTTGAAGGTTCGCGGCTTTCAGGTCGCTCCTGCAGAGTTGGAGGGCCACTTGTTGGGTCACCCCGACGTCGCGGACTGCTGCGTCGTTGGCGCACCCGATGACTTTAGCGGAGAGGTTCCGCTTGCGTTCGTGGTTCTCTCCGCGGGCGCGGCTAAGAGGGCATCAGAGGGTGAAGTCGCAACCGCGAAGATCAAAGCATCGATTGCGAAGGTGTGTTGTTCCACCGCACTGTGATTGTGCAATGACTGACATTGTGACACGTAGTACGTTGCGGATCATAAAGTCGCATACAAGAAGTTGGCCGGTGGCGTGGAGTTCATCGATGCTATCCCGAAGAACCCCAGCGGGAAGTTGCTGAGACGGGTACTTCGTGATAAGGCCTTGAGTTTGAAGAAAGCGCGGGCGCAGACTAAAACTAAAGCACACTTGTAAAGACTGTCTTGTACGCGCAAAGTATACTAGACTTGCACATGGTGAGACGAATTGCGTCCCAGGTCCACAAGTAGCGAGTGAAAGAGGGGCGAAACGAAGCCGCGGTCTCGATGTGCGGCGTGGTGCGGCTGGATTATTCACTCAAATTGATGTGGCGGCTCTTCTGATGGCTCTCATGGGGTCGTCGCCTATATGATTAAGTGCTCCTATGTGTTCTTTCCACGCACTCCCACAACACACAACCTGATCTGATCAAGGGTACCGATGCGCATGGCATTCAAGCTTCAAGGATTGTACCCTACTACGACCACGCTTCGAGGAACTTCATTTCCGAAGTCCTGATATGAGCTTCGAGTAGTTCTTCAAGCTTCAACACATTTACAATTAAGCAAGCCGCTAAGTGAGGTAGCTGACATCTTGTCACCCGAGCTCATCGCAGCTCCTATGGATGAACAGCTCTCGAAGAAATGGAAAGTGATATGCCTTGCTCGAGTCCGGCGAGAGCGGCCCTGTCCCCACGCACATCACACAAGTGGGAGCGGTATGAACGGAATGAGATGAGGGCGTGGGTGACAGCATCTGCGCCCATATCGTACAACATGATCATGCTTTAGTCTTTGCCCGTACTGCCTGTGCTGCGTTCACCCCCATCCACGTCTTCTCCACGAGGCCGAGGAGCTTCTGCATGTCTGAGCTCCAGTCATTCATCACGTCCTCTGCACTCCGCTTGTTGCGGAAGTTTACGATGCCTGCTGGACGGTCAATACGCGCCCACACAGTGCCTGCAACAACCAGCCGACAGAGTGTGTCCTCTGCCTGTTGGGGGGTGAGGTCGAGTAGAGTAGTCAAGCGCACGAGGGTGATGCGGGTATAGTATTTTGCGATGACCCGTACGTTCTATGTGGGTGATGAGCATAGTAAACGTGGCGGGACGGGATCCACACGTACATGCTCTATTACCCGTGTATGTAGGTCTTCCCAATGCTTGTCATTCTGGAAAACCTCTATTCCTCGCAAGAACGGCCCGAAAACATCTACGATGCCGGGCCACCGCATGAGTTCGTCAGTGATGAATGATTTTATCAGGTTACTGAAGAACGGGTCAACCAAAAGTTGCTTGGGTTGTACTTGGCGAAGAACGCACTATTGCACCTCCAACTTCTCGAGCGCTGGGTCTACGAACAACCGGTGCATCATGTCTGATTGTTCGTTGTCGTGGGGGGATAGTGCTACATAATAGACGATGTGTTCGAGAGCCTTAAGGAGATGTCAGGTTGAGGGAGAGGAGCGATCAAATCGCCGCATACTGTTTGTCCCTTGCCTTGGATATCCTCCTTTATAGATGGCGTCTCCCAGACTTTGTGGTAATATTTTGCGACGTCCAGGTAGGCGTGATTGTGTAGGCCGTATTGGACCATCATGTCATAGAACTGTAATTTTATTTCCTATGGGGTAGAAATTCAGGTGCGGGTCTTCTTCCATCGCTCGCACATGACGTACCTCATTATCTGGCTCTTTCAGGAATTGCTCGTTGACCTTTCGGCTCTGCACACGCAACTTGACCCATTCTGGCTCGCCACTACTAAGAGCATTCTTATCGCTCTTGCCAGCATTTGGGCTCTCCGCGTCTTTCAGTCGGGCCACCTCGAGGAGTAAACGCATCTGCTCCAAGATGAACTTGGTCTTCTCGACGCGCTCCATTGAAGAGTATGTCTCGACCTGAAGGTCAGACAGTAGATCGGAGGCCATGATGAGGGAGTCGCGGGGCGGGGCTGCTTTGGACTTCGGATTTTGATATAAAGTTTCATGGTGGTGAGCAAGGGAAAGCGTCACGCGAGCTCGTGGTGTCTCCAAGAATAGCTAGAAGGGTGCGTGAGTAGAGAGACCTGCTTAGTACAGCTGGCAGTGACGCGCCTTGCCCTCGGTCACAGTCCGCAGCGTCTCAAACAACTCAAGCCATCTTTCGATTCCATCTCTTTGCTTGATCTCGTCCAGCCAGGTCATGGAAAGCTCCACCATACCCTGAATGGCGCCTTTTAACTGGCCATGCTTCTTGCTCAGCCCGTTGATGCTCGAGTTAAGCTGCGTGTAGTCTCGCGCGGTGTACTCCAGCTCGATGATCGCCTTCACGAGTCGCGTGGTTGACTTCAAGTCGGAACCCTGAGAAATAGAGAGCAAGAATGAGCTGCGAGGTTTCATCGGGATGAATGGCGCTTTTCACATTTCTTGCTTGCTTTTCCAGGGTGAAGAGCTTTTCCAGGGCCTCCTGGAGGTTCCCAGCCTGGAGGGGCGTGAGCCAAGACGACAGCTGCAGTCAAGTGAAAGGCCGACCTGTGCAAGTTCTGTAGCCTGTGGAAGGAGTTCATCTACTTGTGGTGAATAGTCTTTTTGCTGGAGCTTTGTACTGCTGCCCTCGGACATGTTGTAAGGTGAAGCGATGGATGTGCTCGGTCGATTCGATTCGGACTGACGCGTCCTCACCACGCCAAGGTTAGGGTTTCCGTTTTTGGTATCCGTAATTAGGGTTGACTTCGGAGACAGGCTGGCGCTGGTTCCTGCCAGTGAATCTGTCTCAAGGTGGACACGATGTTCAAGTTCACCTGATTTTGTCTTCTCTTCACACTCCTCGACACGATGTGGAGATTCAAATGCGTGAGATTCATGAGTATCGTGTTCATAAGTAAGATTGTTGTCCGCCGTGTTCGACATCTGCTAAGTGCAAAGAAAAAGAATAACAACGCATACAGGAAAACATGAATGAGCGAAACGAAGGCCATACTAAGAGCATAAATCATATACAGACAGGAACGATATCGGTGTCCACCGTCGCGCCCGAATCCACGGGCAACACCTTTTCCGACACAATGGATCCCTCGTCCGATTCATCCTCCTCCTC
>WNFR01005128.1_pt1 | contig 13426 bp, 17 predicted proteins | sample 5400221 | NCBI WGS metagenome assembly WNFR01 (sample SAMN13153357, study PRJNA577476) | soil metagenome | isolation source: 40 cm soil under Madrone tree | place: USA:California | collected 2016-06-14
GTCCTTCGTGCGATCCGCGTGATGTGCTTGGCCTCCGACACCGCGATCGTGAAGCCATTCCCGCTGTTGACGTGCAGCATCACGTGGACATCGGAGCTGCCGTCACCGACGTAGACGGTCCGGTCCGGGCTGATCTGCAGCCGGCTCGCGAGCGCCTCGAGGATCGCGACCTTCCCGTAGCCGGCGGGGACCTGCGTGACTGCACAGATTTCGCCGGAGGTCGCGTCATACGCGCACTCCGCGCCGTAGATGTGGTCGGCAGGAACGATGCCCTCGAGCGCGGACTCGACCACCGTCCTGGGTGCGGCCGAGATGACATAGAACGAGAAGTGATACTCGTCGGCGCCGGCCTCGAGCGACGTGACGAAGCACTTGATGTCCTCCTTCAATCGCACCTGCTTGCCTGTCGCGATCAAATGCTCGCGGCGCACGCACCGAAACTCGGGATCGTGGCGAAGGAGATACGTGAGCTCGGCGCCCTGCTGGACCAGGTGAATGTTCGAAAGACCGGCCACCTTCTCGCGAAAGTTCGGCACGCCGATCAGCTCGCTGAGAACGAGCCCGGAATCGTTGAAGCTCAGCGTCTGGTCGAAGTCGCTGGCGATGAGGTAGTGGCCGGGCGCTGCCCTGCTGGTGGACATGTTGATTCGATTCCCCCCACCCGTTGGATGCAGAGATGACGCCATGCGTCGCTGGCCTGATATTCTCGGGCGTTTCGCCTGTTGAGCGGCCCTAGCTGCTGTTTTGGTGGGCATGCGCCCAACGATTCGGCGCGATTCCCGGGCGGTCACGGCGATTCGCGCATCACGGAAGGACGACCCTCAGAATGCGGCCGGATCGCTCGGATCGGCGAGCGCCATTTCCGGACCATGGGACACGCGAGCCGGTCGACACTGTTTGCATGACCAACCACCGTCGCGCGGAGTCACTCGCGCCGAGGACCCAGCCATGGCACTCCAAGAGTTCCTGAAGGCCCTGAAAGACGCGGACGAGATCGAGCTGACCGTCACCGGTCGCTCGTCCGGTCGGCCGATCTCCCGGCCCGTGTGGTTCGTCCAGGAGGGCGGGATCCTGTACTTACTTCCGGTGACGGGCGGAGACAGCCAGTGGTACCGGAACGTGTTGAAAACGCCTGCCATCACCCTCACCGTGGACGGCGTGAAGTGGAATGGAAAGGCGACGCCCATCACGCAACCCGCCAGGGTCCGTGAGGTCGTCGAGAAATTCCGGGCTAAGTACGGTGCCGATGAGGTGGCGAAGTACTACTCGAAGTTCGATGTCGCCGCCGCCGTTCCGCTCGCATGACTCGACGGTATCTCGAGCAATTACAATCCGTCCCGACGGCATTTCCATTGCATTTCGATCATGGCGGAGGACTTCCCAAATGCTGTACTACGCGTTGATGTTTCTCGTCGTCGGCCTCATCGCCGGTGCGCTGGGACTGTTTGGGATCGCCGCAATCGCTGGCCAGATCGCCTGGGTCCTGTTTCTCGTCGGCGTCGTATTGATCATCGTCCACATGATCAGCGGCCGCCGGGCGCTACCCTGACGGCGTCGCTGTCCTCGCCGCCATCGACGTCGGGGCGCGCGCTGGTCTTGAGGGCTACGACGGCTGCGACGACCGCGCCGCCTAGCCGCGCAGCGCGACGACGAAGCGGCCGGCCGCGATTCCCAGGAGGCAGACGCCGATGCAGACCACCGTCGTCACGATGACGTTGGCGAGCGCGCGGCCCCACGCGTCCAGCTCGACGAGGCGCACGGTCTCGAAGGAGAACGCCGAGTACGTCGTGAAGCCACCCATCACGCCGACGGACAGGAACAGCCGCGCCGGCTCCGGAAGCACGGCCGCCTCCTCCGCCAGCGCCTGCACGAGCCCGATGAGGAACGAGCCGACGACGTTGACGATCAGCGTGCCGTAGGGGAAGTCCAGGCCGAGCCAGCGCACGGCGAGGCCGTTGGTGAGGTAGCGCAGCACGGAGCCCACGCCGCCGCCGACGGCCACGAGGACCACGCGGTCCACGTCAGGCGGCGCGGATCTCTGAAAGCGGGACGCTGCGGCCCAGACGCGCGGCGCGCGCGGCGGCCTCGACGACCTCGACGGCGTGCAGGCCCGCGCGCGCATCGACGGGCGACGGCCCGTTGGTCCGGCACGCCTCGAGAAAGGCGGCCAGCTCGAGCCGGAGCGGCTCGCCGGCGGCGACACTCAGCTCTTCCTTGCCGCGATCGACGGCGTCCCACGCGGCGCCCTTGTTCACGTGCTCGCCGGCGTACAGCGTGACGGTCCCCGCGCCGTAGTCGGCGACGAGGCTCCCGCGCTCACCGACGATCACGCACTCACGATGGGTGCCCGGCACGAAGTAGTTCGCCTCGATCACGACCGGCACGTCATCGTAGCTCACCGTTACCACCGACAGGTCGTCGAGGCCGCGGCCAAGGAAGTCGCGCTGCAGCGCGGCCACCGCCGTCGCCTCGCGGCCGAGCAGGGACGCGAAGAGGTCGACGTAATGCACGCCGTCCGTGTGGAACACGCCGACGTCGGTGCGTGGACGCTTGAAGCCGGAGAAGCGCCCCGTCGCGTAGCGGACGCCGCCCACGCGCCCCTCGGCGAGGGCCGCCCGCAGTGTCGCCGTCACGGGGTGGAAGCGGAAGATGTGGCCGACCTGCACGATGCGGCGGGCGGCCGCGGCGGCGGCGACGAGGCGGCGCCCCTCGTCGGCGGTCGTCGTGAGCGGTTTTTCGATCAGGCAGTGGCGCCCGGCGGCGAGGCACGCCGAGCCGACCGCCAGGTGACTGTCGGCCGGCGTCACGATGTCCACCGCGTCGACGGCGCCGAGGGCGGTGTGGTAATCGGTCGTGGTGCGATCCGACGGCACACCCTGCCCGATCGCCCACGCCAGACGCGCCGGCGAGACGTCGGCGACCCAGACGCCGGCGCCGAGCTCGCGCAGCACGCGCAGGTGCTTTTCGCCCCAGCGGCCGAGGCCGACGAGCAGGACGTCCACTGCCGGGCGCTACTCCTTGACGAGATCGCCGCCGAGGTCCTCGGCGACTTCGTAGTGGAGCATACGGGATTTCATCCAGCGCACGACGAGAAGATCGGCGGTGGCGACGAAGACGCGGTTCAGCACGCCGTACTTGGACTGTCCGAAGCGGCGCGGTCGGTTGCGCACCGGGACCTCGAGCACGCGATAGCCGCGCATCTTCAGCAGCGTCGGGATGAAGCGGTGGAAGCCTCGATAGAGCACGAGCCCGCGCAGGCACTCGCGCCGGAACGCGCGGAACGTACAGCCGCTGTCCTGGACCACCTCGTCGCTGACCCAGTTGCGCACGCGGTTGGCCACGCGCGACGAGAGCCGGCGCAGCGCGGAGTCGCCCGCGCCACGGTTCACGCGCCACCCGGTGACCGCGTCCCAGCGGTCGAGGTGGCGCAGCAGGCCGGGGATGTCGTGAGGATCGTTCTGGAGATCGGCGTCCATGGTGACCACGAGGCGGCCGCGCGCCGCGTGGAAGCCGGCGTCCGTGGCGGCCGTCTCCCCGGCGTTGGCCTTCAGCCGCACGAGCCGCACGCGCGGATCGGCCTCGCGCAGGCCCCGAATGATCTCGGCGCTGCGGTCGCGGCTGCCGTCGTCGACGAACACGATCTCGAAGGTCAGCCGCTCGCTCTGCAGCACGGACCTGAGCTCCGGCCACAGCAGCGGCAGGCTGTCCTCCTCGTTGTAGACGGGGATCACGATCGAGAGGTCAATCATCGAGCCGCTCTCGCGGCGCATCGAGCCGCTCTCGCGGCGCATCCAGCCGCTCCGCCGGCGCCTCCAGGCGCTCCCGGGCGGCGCGCTGGGCGGTGCCCTGCCACTCGGCGACGAGCGACTGCGGCAGGTTCAGGCGGTCGAGCACCCGCGCCACCGTGTGGTTGACGATGTCGTCGAGATCCTTGGGCCGGTTGTAGAAGGCCGGCATCGGCGGCAGGATCACCGCGCCCATCTCGGCCAGCGCGGTCAGCACGCGGAGGTGGCCGAGGTGCAGCGGCGTCTCCCGCACCACGAGGATGAGCGGCCGGCCTTCCTTCAGCGTGACGTCGGCCGCGCGCGAAACGAGCGTGTCGCTGTGACAGGATGCGATGGCGGCCGCCGTGCGGATCGAGCACGGCGCGACCACCATGCCGGCGGTGCGAAACGAGCCGGAGGCGATCGAGGCACCGATGTCGCGCACGTCGTACTTGTGGTGGGCGAGAACCTCGACGTCGGCCACGCCGTAACTCGTCTCCTCCACGATGGTTCGCTTGCCGGCCGCGGAGATCACGAGGTGCGTCTGCACCTCGGCGCGACCGTGCAGCACCTCGAGGAGCCGGATACCGTAGATCGAGCCGCTGGCACCCGTGATGCCCACCACGAGGCGCGTCACAGCCGGAACCTCTTCTTGAACACTTCCTCGCGCGTCTTGTTGTAGAGCACTTCCCACTCGTGGCTGCCCTCGGGCATCGGACGCGAGTAGGTCGACAGCGTCTTGCGGACCTCGGTGTCGACGGACTCTTCGAGCTTGGACTCGTCGGTCAGCACGCGGATGATCTCGGGCCGCACCTCGTCCGGCGCCTTCACGGTCACGCCCGGCACGTTGCCGAGCTCCTTCATGATGCGTTCGGCCAGGAAGAAGATGCGTTCCCGGCTCATTCGCATCAGAGGATGAATCCCCGGTCGCGCGCGAGCTTTTCCTTCACCTTGCCGAGGAGCTGGCGATAGTCCGCCGCCGAGTCCTTGATCATCTTCGCGTGCTCGAGCAGGAGCTTGCGGGCGTCGGCGGCGAGCGCGTCCTCGGCCACGAGATTTTCGACCACGACGTGACGGATGGCCGCCCGCGCGGCAGCCTCGTCCCGGATGTCCATGACCTTGCGCGTCGTCAATCGCTTGACGACGGCCTGGGCCATCCGTTCGGCGATCTCCTCGCGTCGAGGCATACCAACGAAGAGTACAAGTGTACGACGCGGAGTGTCAAGGAAGCGCGGGCAAGATCACCGTCATGCGTGTGCCCACGCCCGGCGCCGCGTCCGCACGGACGGTTCCGCCGTGCGCCTCGACGAGCGACCTCACCACGGAGAGACCGAGGCCCGTGCCCGGACCCAGCGCCGCCGTCTCGCGCACGCGATAGTACGGCTCGAACACCCGCGCCCGCTCCTCGGCGGGAATTCCCGGTCCCTCGTCGTCCACGTCGACGGCGATCACGCCGTCGACGGCACGCGCGCGGACGCGCACGCACGAGCCCGGTGGCGAGTACTTCAGCGCGTTACCGATCAAGTTCTTCAGCACGCGGTCGAGCGCGTCGGCATCGGCGTCGACATGCGGTAGCGCGCCCTCGACGTGCAGCTCGAGCCGGTGCGTGGTGCGCGTGCGGCGGAACAGCTCGACAGCGCCCGTGATGAGCGGCGCGGGGTCGAGGATCGCGCGGCGAATCGCCGGCGCGAGCCCGCGCTCCAGCCGGGCGAGGTCGAGAAAATCACTCACGATCCGCCCGAGCCGCTCGATCTCGCCGCGCATAATCTCGGCGAAGCGGCGGACCTCGCTCGGCGCGAACGGCCGTGTCGCCAGAAGCTCCGAGAAGCCCTGGAGCGCGGTCAACGGCGTGCGCAGCTCGTGAGAGGCCAGCGCGACGAAGCCGGACTTGAGCCGGTCCATCTCCGCCAGTCGCGCCGTCGCCGCCCCCACCTTGTGCTCGAGCTCCTCCGCGAAGCGACGCTGCCGCGCCACCAGGCGCGCATTGTCGAGAGCCAGCCCCACCGCCGCGCCGACCCCGACCAGCGCGTCACGCTCCTCGCGCGAGACGTCGCCCAGCCGCTCGACGGCCAGCGCGCCGACCGTCTGACCGGCGCTCGTGAGCGGCACCACCACGACGCGCCGCGGCCGCACGTCCGTTCCCGCGTCGGCGACGAACACCGGCTCCCGGCGGGCGAGGACACGGGCGGCCAGCGAGCGGGGGTCGAGGACGTCGGCACCCGCCACCATGCGCCCCTCGTCGAGCACGAGGCCCGCGGTGTCGACGCCGAGTCGGCGGGACAGCACGGCGGCCAGCCGTGCGGCGACGCGGCCGAGCGGCGCCGGCGCGGCGAGCACGCGCTGCACGGCCCGCAGCGTCTCGTAACGCTCGCGCTGCCGCCGCGCGCGGGCGGCGAGGCTGCCGACGAGCGCACCCGAGAGCGCGAGCACAGCGAGGGTGACGATGCCTTCGGCGGCCGCGCGCGTCGGCCCGTGGCCCTCGATCTCGCGCAGGACGAACGGCCCGAAGGCGAGCACGGCCCCGACCGCGGCCACGAGTCCGCCGGCGACGCCGAAGCGGAGCCCGGCCAACACGACGGGCAGGAGATAGAGGTGGCGCCACGGGGTCGACGGTGAGATGTCGGCCGCCGCGAGGCCCGCCGTGATGACGACGACGAGCCCGCCGGCGAGCAGCGCCGCCTGGCGGCGAGACGCCGTCACGGCACGACGTGGAGGAGCCGGTAGGCCGCGAAGAACGCGACGGCCGCGACGACGCCGGGCACGATGCTGCCGCTGCGCCAGTAGAGCCAGCAGTTGCCGAGGCTGAGCAGCGTGAGATAGAACACGGCGCCGGCGGCGACCTCGAGGCTGTGCGGCAGCAGCGGATCGACGAGGTAGCGCGCCAGGCAGACGGCGGTCACGAGCGCGGCGGCGCCCCCAAACGGCCAGCGACGCTGCACGCGATCGAAGAGGGCGCCGCGCAGGAACGCCTCGGTCGTCAGCACGTTGCCGCCCAGGTCGTAGGCGAGCCAGGGCGCCAGGACGTCGAGGGACGGCGCGCGCACGCCGTAGCCGAGCGTGAGGGACGCCGTCACGAGCAGATGCGCGCCGAGCAACGCGCCCAGCACCGCCCCGGCCGCCACGAGCCCCGCGGACGCGCGCGCGAGGCCGAGCCCCGGCAGCCGCGCGCGCTGCCGCCACAGCCAGACGGGCGCGGCCAGATAGACGGCGGCGCCGAACGGCGCCAACGTCGCGCCCAGCGCTCCCACGAGCACGATCGCCGCGGCCAGCGCCGGCGCCGGCCCGCCACGCGGCGCCGCCCACGCGACGGCCGTGGCGAGCAGCGCGCCCTGGGCGCCACCCGCGCCGAACGCGCGGGCGAGCGTCAGCGGGACCGCTTCGGCCGTCGCCAGCACCCCGGCGCCGGCAGTCAGCACGCCGAGCCCCACGAGCAACGGCAGCGGCGCACCGGACAGCAATGCGCCCGGCCGCGGCTCCCAGGGACGCGCGATGGCGTACACGCTCAGCGCTCTTCCCGGTCGAGCACGCCGAGCAGCGCGGCCACCACCGTCTCGTCGAGCGTGCGCCCGGCCTCCGTGGCCAGGCACGCGCGCGCCGCGTCGCGTGCAAGCGCCGCGCGGTAGGAGCGCACCGAGGTGAGCGCGTCGAAGACGTCGGCCACGGCGACAATGCGCGCCTCGAGTGGGATGGTCTCGCGGGCCAGTCCGTCGGGATAGCCGGAGCCGTCCCAGCGCTCGTGATGATGGCGGATCACGCGCGCGGCGTCGGCGAAGAACTCGAAGGGGGCGACGATCTGCGCGCCGATGACGGGATGCGCGCGCATGATCTCCCACTCCTCCACCGACAGCGGCCCCGGCTTCTTCAAGATCGCCTCGGGCACGCCGATCTTGCCGATGTCGTGCAGGAGGCCCGCCTGCCCCACCAGATCGACGACGGCGGACGTGAGTCCGAGGGCCGACGCCACGCGCCGGCTCAGCGCCGCCACGCGCTCGGAGTGACCGCGCGTGTACGGGTCCTTCGCCTCCAGCGCATTCGCCAGCCCGAGCAGTGACTGGCAGATCGCCCGCTGCAGCTGGTGGTACAGGCGGCGCACGTCCTCGGCGTAGCGCAGCGACTGCTGGTACGCCGCGTGGAGGCGACGGTAGTCCGCCGCGGGATCTCGCTCTACTCGAGATGCCATGCGACCCGCGGCATCAGCCGATCGACGAGCGACAGGAGATGGACCGGCGAGAAGGGCTTGGTGAGGTAGTCGTCGGCGCCGGCGGCCAGGCCCCGCACGACGTCCTCGTGCTGCGCGGCCGCCGTGAGCATGATGATCCGCGCGGCGGCGACGCGCGGGTTGGCGCGGAGCGCGCGGCACACGTCGAGCCCGCTGAGATCCGGCAAGTGGACGTCGAGGAACACGAGGTCGATCGCGAGGGCCTCGGCGACGGCGAGCGCCGTGTGGCCGTCGCCGGCCTCGAACACCTGCACCCGATCGTCCTCGAGGGTGACGCGCACCAGCTCGACCACGTACGGCTCGTCGTCGGCGATCAGCACTGACAGCACGGCGCCCGCTGTCGCAAGCCGCGTACCATGGCCGGGCCGCGGGTTGGCGGGGACTTGACGGGCGCTGCGGGCCGGCGACTGCCGTGCGGAGTGGGCGCGGTGCCCGCTGCGCTGGGCAGCGGTGATCGTCTTCGGTCAGTGCGGGCGCGCGACCACGTGCAGGCGCACCAGTGCGCGGGCGAGCGCGGCGGCCGCCCGCGCGTAGTCGACGTCTTCCCCGCCGCGCCCCGACAGCCGCTGCTCGGCGCGGTCGCGGGCGCGGTCGGCCCGGGCGCGGTCGATCTCCGCGGGGAGCTCGGCGGTATCGGCCAGCACGATCACCTTGTCGTTGCGGACCTCGGCAAAGCCGCCGGCCACCGCGGCGTGGCGCTCCTCGCGCCCGATGCGATACGTCAGCTCGCCGATGCCGAGCGTGGAGAGCAACGCCGCGTGGCCCGGCAGCACGCCGAAGTACCCTTCGATGCCGGGCACCACGACCTCGTCGACCTGCTCGGCGATCACCAGCCGCGACGGCGTCGCGACCTCCAGCGTGATCCGGTCGGCCATCTAGCTCTCGCGCATCTTCTTGGCCTTGTCCATGGCCTCCCCGATGTCACCGACCATGTAGAAGGCCTGCTCGGGCAGCTCGTCGTGCTTGCCCTCGACGACCTCCTTGAAGCTCTTCACCGTGTCGGCAACCTTCACGTAGCGCCCGGGCAGTCCGGTGAACTGCTCGGCGACGAACATCGGCTGCGACAGGAACCGCTGGATCTTGCGTGCGCGGTTCACGGCGATCTTATCCTCGTCCGACAGCTCTTCCATGCCGAGGATGGCGATGATGTCCTGGAGGTCCTTGTAACGCTGGAGGGTCAACTGCACGGCGCGCGCGATCTGATAGTGCTCTTGCCCGATGATGTTCGGGTCGAGGATGCGTGACGTCGAGGCGAGCGGATCGACGGCGGGGTAAATGCCGAGCTCGGAGATCGGCCGGGACAGCACGGTGGTGGCGTCGAGATGGGCGAATGCGGTGGCCGGCGCGGGGTCGGTGATGTCGTCGGCCGGCACGTAGATCGCCTGCACGGAGGTGATCGAGCCCTTCTTGGTGGACGTGATCCGTTCCTGCAGCTGGCCCATCTCCGTGGCCAGCGTCGGCTGGTAGCCGACCGCCGAGGGCATGCGGCCCAACAGCGCCGAGACCTCCGAGCCCGCCTGCGTGAATCTGAAGATGTTGTCGATGAAGAGCAGCACGTCCTGACCTTCTTCGTCCCGGAAGTACTCGGCGGCGGTGAGCGCGGTCAGCGCCACGCGCAGCCGCGAGCCCGGTGGCTCGGTCATCTGGCCGAAGATGAGCGCCGTCTTCTCGAGAACGCCGGACTCCTTCATCTCGTGATAGAGGTCGTTGCCCTCGCGCGTGCGCTCGCCCACCCCCGCGAAGCACGAGATGCCGCCGTGCTGCTTGGCGATGTTGTTGATCAGCTCCTGGATGAGCACGGTCTTGCCGACGCCGGCGCCCCCGAAGAGGCCTGTCTTGCCGCCCCTCGTATACGGCTCCAGCAAATCGACGACCTTGATGCCGGTCTCGAACATCTCGACCTTGGTCGACTGGTCCTCGAACGAGGGCGCGGGCCGGTGGATCGGGTACGTCTTCTTGGTGTGAATGGCGGGGCCCTTGTCCACCGGCTCGCCGACGATGTTGAGGATGCGGCCGAGCGTCTCCTTGCCGACGGGCACCGTGATCGGCGCGCCGGTGTCCAGCACCGACATGCCGCGCGTGAGCCCGTCGGTGGCGGCCATGGCGATGGTGCGCACGTGCGCCTCGCCGAGATGCTGGGCGACCTCGAGGGTGAGCTTGGAGGAGTACGCGAAGATGTCCTTCTGCTCCACGCCCTGCACGAGCAGCGCGTTGTAGATGGCCGGCAGCTTGCCCGGCTCGAACTCGACGTCGACGACCGGGCCGATGACCTGGACGATCTTCCCCGTGCTCATGCCTCCGCTCCTTGCTTGAGCGCCTCGGCGCCGCCGACGATGTCGAGCAGCTCCTTGGTGATCTTCTCCTGGCGCGCCTTGTTGTACTGGATGGTGAGGATCTCGATCATCTCTTTGGCATTCTTGGTGGCCGCTTCCATCGCGGTCATGCGCGCGCCGTACTCGCCGGCGAGCGACTCCATCAACGCGCGGAACACCTGCATGCGCACGTGACGCGGCAGGAGGTCGCCGAGAATCGACTCGGCGCTCGGCTCGTAGATGTAGTCGACGGGCTGGCCGGCGTCCGCTCCGGCATCCGTCTTGGGAATCGGCAGTAGCTGCTGGCGCACCGGACGCTGGACGGCGACCGAGCGGAACTCGTTGTAGATCAGGTGGACCTCGTCCACCTCACCCTCGAGATACTGGGCGATGAAGAAGTCGGCGAGCTCGCAGGCGTGCGAGTACGCGAGCCGGTCCCAGAAGCCGATCATGTCGCGCTTCACCGTATACGGGCGCCGCCGGTAGAAGTCGCGCGCCTTGCGGCCCACGACGACGAGCGTGATGTCCGTCGCGTTCGAGCCGCGTACGAAGACCAGCGAGTTGCGCAGCACGTTGCTGTTGAAGGCGCCGGCGAGGCCGCGATCGGCCGTGATGATGACGATCTGGCGGCGCGGGCCCTCGCGCTGCTCCAGCAGCGGGTGCGCCGAGCCCTCACCGCCGTCGGCGGCCGATACGAGGTTGCCGAGCAGCTCGGCCATCTTGTTCGCGTACGGGCGCGCGGCGAGGATGCGCTCCTGGGCCCGCCGCAGCTTCGCCGCCGCCACCAGCTTCATGGCCCGCGTGATCTTCTGCGTGGACTGGACGGAGCGGATCCGCCGCTGGATATCGCGGAGCGTCGCCACGCGTCAGGCCGCCTTGATGCCCTTGGCGGCCATGAACTCCGCCTTCGCGTCGTTCACGGCCTTGGTCAGCGTCTCGCGCAGCGCGTCCGAGAGCTCCTTCTTGTCGCGGATCTCGCTGAAGACCTGCGCGTGCTTGCGCTCGAGCCAGCCGTAGAAGAACGTCTCGAACTCGCGCACGGCGTCCACCGGCACGTCGTCGAGCAGGCCCTGCGTGCCCGCGAAGATGATGACCACCTGCTTCTCGACGGGCAGCGGCTGATACTGACCCTGCTTGAGCAGCTCCACCATGCGCTGCCCGCGTGCGAGCTGCTGCTGCGTCGCCCTGTCGAGGTCGGAGCCGAACTGCGCGAAGGCCGCCAGCTCCCGGTACTGCGCGAGGTCCAGACGCAGCTTGCCGGCGACCTGTCGCATGGCCTTCACCTGGGCCGAGCCGCCCACGCGCGAGACGGAGAGTCCGACGTTCACCGCGGGCCGGATGCCGCCGTAGAACAGGTCGGACTCCAGGTAGATCTGGCCGTCGGTGATCGAGATGACGTTGGTCGGGATGTAGGCCGACACGTCGCCGAGCTGCGTCTCGATGATCGGCAGGGCCGTGAGGGAGCCGCCGCCGAGCGCGTCGTTGAGCTTCGCGGCGCGCTCGAGCAGCCGCGAGTGCAGGTAGAAGACGTCGCCCGGGTACGCCTCGCGGCCCGGCGGGCGGCGCAGCAGCAGCGAGAGCTGGCGATACGCGGCGGCGTGCTTGCTGAGGTCGTCGTAGATGCAGAGCGCGTGGCGCTTGCTGTCGCGGAAGTACTCGCCCATCGTCACGCCGCAATACGGCGCGATGTACTGCAGCGGCGCCGGTTCCGAGGCGGACGCGACGACGACGGTGGTGAACGCCATGGCGCCGGCATCCTGGAGCACCTTCACCACCTGGGCCACCGTCGAGCGCTTCTGGCCGATGGCGACGTAGAAGCAGAAGACGTCCTGGCCCTTCTGGTTGATGATCGTGTCGACGCCGATGGCCGTCTTGCCGGTGCCGCGGTCGCCGATGATCAGCTCGCGCTGGCCGCGCCCGATCGGGATCATCGCGTCGATGGCCTTGAGGCCGGTCTGCAGCGACTCCTTGACCGAGCGGCGATCGACGACACCCGGCGCGTAGCGCTCGATCGGCCGGAACTCCTTCGCCGCGATCGGGCCCTTGCCGTCCACGGGCTGGCCGAGCGCGTTCACCACGCGGCCCACCAGCGCCTCGCCGACGGGGACCTGGGCGATGCGGTTGGTGCGCTTGACCGTGTCGCCTTCCTTGATGGCGCGGTCCTCGCCGAGGAGGACGGCACCGACGTTGTCCTCCTCGAGGTTGAGGACCATGCCGACGACGTCGCCGGGGAACTGCAGCAGCTCGCCGGCCATCGCCTTCTCGAGCCCGTAGATGCGTGCGATGCCGTCGCCGACCTCGATGACGCGGCCGACCTCCTGCAGGTCGACCTCCGGCTCGTACCCCGCCAGTTGGCGCTTGATGATCTCGCTGATCTCACCCGCTTTGATCATTCCCTACCCTCTCGCCATTCGCTCTCGCAGCCGCGCGAGCTGGCCGTCCAGGCTGCCGTCCATCACCAGGCTGCCAATCTCGGCGACGAAGCCGCCGAGCAGTTCCTTGTCCACGACCTCCGCGATCACGACCTGCTTGCCGCCGAGCGCCGCCCCCAGCCGCGCGGCCAGCAGCGCACGCTCCTGCTCGGTCAGCGGCACCGCCGTGCGCACGCGGACGCGCGCGCGATTGGCGTCGGCGTCCACCAGCATCCGGTAGGCCTCGGCGATGTCCGGGAGCAGCGCGGCGCGGCCGTGGCCGGCCACCAGCCCCAGGAAGTCGCGCACGAGCTTGCTCACGTCGAGGCGCTGCGCGATCTCGTCGGCGACACCGTGCTTGGTTGCAGCCGACACGCCGGGGCGCGTGAAGAGCTGCTCGAGGGCCGCGTCGCCGCGCACCACCTCCACCACCGACACCAGCTCCGCCGCGATGGTCTCGGTCCGGCCCGCCGCGCGCGCCAGGTCGTGCAGCGCTTTGGCGTAGGAGCGCGCGGCGCGCCGCGACTTCACCGACCGATCCGCGCGATGGCGTCGTCCACGATGCGGCGGTGCTCCTCGTCGCGCAGGCTCTTGCGCACCAGCTTCTCGGCCACGGCGATGGCGATGTCGGTGACCTCACGCCGCAGCTCCTCGCGCGCGCGGCGGATGTCGGCCTCCGTCTGCGCCCGCGCGGACTCGACGAGCAGCTGCGCCTCGCGG
>WNFR01017345.1_pt1 | contig 13423 bp, 13 predicted proteins | sample 5400221 | NCBI WGS metagenome assembly WNFR01 (sample SAMN13153357, study PRJNA577476) | soil metagenome | isolation source: 40 cm soil under Madrone tree | place: USA:California | collected 2016-06-14
ACCGATTCCGCGTGCAGCGCGGCCGCGCGTTTTGCTATGGTCGTGCGATGGGAGACGGCCAGTGGAACGGCTGAGTCTCGACGTCGCGATCATCGGCGGCGGCCTCGCGGGATCGTTGCTCGCGCGCCAGCTGCGGCGGACGCTGCCGCAGCTCCGTGTCGGCGTGTTCGAGAAGACGACCGAGAGCTCATACAAGGTCGGCGAATCGACGGTCGAGATCGCGAGCAACTACCTGATCCGTCGCCTCGGTCTCTCCGGCTATCTGTATGATCGGCAGCTGCCGAAGAACGGCCTGCGTTTCTTCTTCGACACGCCCGCGAAGAACGCGGAGCTGCACGCGATGACGGAGGTCGGGTCGGTGGCGTTGCCGTTCCATCCGAGCTTCCAGATCAACCGCGCCCGCATCGAGCGCGATCTCTGGGCGTCGAACAGCGCCGAAGGCGTCCTGGTGCGAACCGGCACGCGCGTGCAGGACCTGGAGCTCGGCGCCGACGGCGCGCGACATCGCTTCGCCTTTTGCGGCGACGGCGCCGAGGGACGGTGCGAGAGCCGCTGGCTCGTCGACGCCGCCGGCCGCGCGAGCCTCGTCGCGCGCGCCAAAGGTCTCCGCGTCGCCGAGCGCGAGCACGCGATCGCGGCGGTGTGGGGACGCTACACCGGGGTTCGCGACCTCGACGCGTACGGGCCCGAGAGCTTCCGCGCGCGCGTCCGCCACAGCAGCCGCATGCTCTCGACCGTCCACTTCTGCTATCCTGGTTACTGGATCTGGTTCATCCCGCTGAAGGACGGTGTGACGAGCGTCGGCGTCGTCGGCGACCGCGATGCCGTCGACGTCGGCTGCCGGACGAAACTCGGGTTCGCCGATTTTCTCGCCCGTCACCACGCCGTCGCGTCGCTGCTCGACGGCGCGGAGATGCTCGACGTGGGCAGCTACGCGCAGCTCGCCTACGGCACGAAGCGCTTCTTCAGCGACGAGCGTTGGGGCCTCTCCGGAGAAGCGGCGGCGTTCAGCGACCCGTTCTACAGTCCCGGCAGCGATTTCATCGCGCTCGAGAACGATTTCCTGACCGACCTCATTCGGCGCGACGACGCCGGCGAGGATGCGGCCGCGCTCGCCGAGCGCGTCGAGCTCTACGACGAGTTCATGCGCTTCCGTCACGAGGCGACGATGCTGCTCTATCGCGGTCTGTACTCCACGCTCGGCAGCTACGAGCTCTACCGCCTGAAGTGGGAGCTCGACATCGCGTGCTACTACAACCTCTGGGTCGAGCCCTACATGTGCGATCGCCATCTCGACGCCGACTTCCTCCGCGGGCAGCTCCGCGAGCACACGTTCATCCTCCGGGCGCTGCGCAACTTCGCCGCGCTCTTCAAGGCCGTCGAGGCGCGCCTGCACGAGCGCGGCGACTACCATCGCCGTAACCTCGGCGAGTTCACGGAGCCGCTCGCGCACCTCCCCTACGCGACCCAGATCGGGGCGACGTACACGCGCGAGGCGGCGCTCGCACGCACGCTCGAGAAGTTCAACGACATTCGCGATCGTGCGCTCGACCTGCTCGAGGATGCGCCACAGCGGACGGTGCGCAAGCCGCTGTCGCTCGCGGCGTTCATGACCTCGCGGCCGCTCGCCTGATCGCGCGCGGCCATTCGCCGCACCCGCACTCGGCGACGCGCAGGCAGAGCGACGAATACTCTTGACACGCCGCGTGCCTTCAAGGCCAGATGTAGCCATGAGACGTGTCAAGATCGCGCAGTTGAAAGATCAGCTCTCGCGTCACCTACGAGCGGTCGAGCGGGGCGCGGTGATCGAAGTGACGGACCGGGAAAGGCCGATCGCCCGCATCGTGCCCCTGCCGAGGAACGAGGAAACGGTGACGATCATCCCCGCGACGCGTCCGTTCACGGCACTGAGGCACAAGCGCTATCCGCCGCTCCGTCTGCGCCGGACGTCGCTCGATTACCTGCACGAGGAACGCGGCACGCGGTGATCTACGTCGATTCGTCCGTTCTCTTGCGGATCGTGTTCGGGGAGCCCGGTCCACTCGCGGGCTGGGCGCGGGAGACCCACGCCGTATCAAGCGAGTTGATCCGTCTCGAGTGCCTGCGGGCGATTGATCGTATCCGAATTCGGGAAGGGCTGCCTGACGACGACGTCGCGACACGTCGGAACCTCGTGCTCGAGCATCTCGGGACCTTCGACCTCGTCACGCTCGACACGGCGGTACTGAGACGCGCGGCCGACCCTTTCCCGACGGTCATCGGTGCGCTCGACGCGATTCACTTGACGAGCGCCCTCTTCGCTCGCGCGCGCGCACCTCGGCTCACCCGGTTCGCCACGCACGACGCCACGCTCGCGACGGCGGCACGGGCGGTTGGGTTCGACGTCGTCGGCATCGGCTGAGCAACCCCCCTTCCGCTATCTTTTCCGAAGCGCTATTCGACTCGGCGGGAGGTCCGTTCCGATGGACGACATGGACGCACGTATCACGCCGCTCGAGGCGCCGTTCGAGCCCGACGTCGGCGCGGCGCTCGCGGCCATGATGCCCGCCGGGTCGCCGCTGGAGCCGCTCGCGCTCTTCCGGTTGTTCGCGCTGCATCTGCCGATGGCGAACGCGATGCAGGCCCTGGGGAGCTTCGTCCTCGGACGAAATGGGCGCACGCTCGCCAGTCGGGATCGCGAGATCGTGATTCACCGCGCCTGCGCACGTTGCGGGTGCGAGTACGAATGGGGCGTGCACGCGGTCGCGTTCGGATCGCGCGTCGGACTCGACGCGGCGCAAGTCGCGGCGTCCGCTCGCGGCACGGCCGACGATCCGGCATGGTCGGCGCGCGACCGGCTGCTCGTGCGCCTGGTCGACGAGCTGCACGACACTGCGCACGTCTCGGATGGACTCTGGAACGAGCTGCGGCGCGAGTGGAGCGTGCCCGAGCTGCTGGAGCTCTTGCTGGTCGCGGGCTGGTACCACGCGATCAGCTACCTGGCGAACGGCGCGCGCGTGCCGCGCGAAGAATGGGCGGCGCGGTTTCCGCCGCCACGGACCTGACGGCGCAATCCTGGCGCTGATGGCGCAAATCGCGGCGCCGGACGGCGGTCACTCGCGCCAGCGCCGCAGCTTGCCGGTCGGCGTGCGCGGCAGCTCCGCGACGACGCGAAACTCGCGCGGCACCTTGTAGCTCGCGAGACGCGTCCGGCAGTGCGCGGCGAGCGCCGCCGCGTCGGGCGGGTGCGCGGCGTCGCGCGCGACGATCTCGGCGACCGCCACCTCGCCGACATGCGCGTGCGGCCGCGCCGACACGCGCGCCGCGCGCACGTCGCCATGGCTTTCGAGGACGGCCTCCACCTCCTCGCTGAAGAACTTGTAGCCCGCCATGCTGATGCGATTCGCGTGACGGCCAGCCAAGTGGAGGTCGCCGTCGGCGTCGATCCAGCCGTGATCGCCGGTACGAAAGCCGTCGGGCTTGAGCACGTGTGCCGCCGGTGTCCACGGGTTCAGATACGCGTCGAACGTCCCGGGGCCGCGAATACACACCTCGCCGATCGCGTCGGCGGCGCCGGTGGACGCGACGGGCGCTCCGTCCTCGGCGCGGAGCCATACTTCGTAGCCCGGCAGCGCGCGTCCGAGCGCCGTCGGCTTCGCGGCAGCGCTCGCGAGGTTCATCACCGGCAAGCCGACCTCGATGATGCCGAGCGCCTGGACGAGCGCGCGCCCGAAGCGCTTCGCGAAGCGCTCGGCGACGTCGGCACGGAGACCGTCGGCGGTCGCGACGGCGAGCCGCACATCGTCGAGCATCGCATCGGACGCGTCTTTCGCCAGCAAGTCGTAGTGGTATGGCGACGCGTAGAGGACCGTCGCGCGCTCGCGGCGCGCGAATGCGAGCAGCGGACGCGCGAGCGAGCTCGCCGGCAAGAGGATCGTGGCGCCGAAGCGCAGATAGAGCAGGATCGAGACGACGAAATGATGCGCCATCGGCAAGAGCCAGAGGACGCGGTCGTCGGGGGTGATCGCGAGGCCCCCATTGGCATGCGCGAGGCGGGCGAGGATCGCATCGTGGCCGATTACGACGCCTTTGTGACGCGCCGTCGTGCCGGACGTGAACCGCAGATACGCGGGACGGAGCGCGGCGAATGCCGCCTCGACGTCGGGCGCGAAGGACGCCGGTGACGCGACGTCGGTGCACGCAAAATCGTCGGCCTCGCGCACGACGTGGCGCAGAGACGCGTCGGCCGTGAGGCGCTCGAGCGCCGCTGGCGTCGGCTCGTCGCCGATCGGCACCAGACACGCGCCCGCGGCGATGATGCCGAGCGCGCCCTCGATGAAGCCGCGGCCCTGGCGCGCGACGAGCCCGCAGCGCGCCGCCGGCGCGACACCGTGTGCCCGCAGGCGCCGCGCGTGCTCATCGACGCGCTCGACGAGCGCGGCATATGCGACGTACTCCGACGTCGCGCCGTCGGCGACGACCGCCGGATGATCCGGCCGCGCGCGCGCGTGGACGCGAATGGCGTCGATGATCGTCATGCGTCCGCCAGGATGCGTGCGCGCACGGCCGCGGGCGTGACGGCGTCGAGCGCCACGCCGGTGTCGGCGGCGAGCGCGGCGGCGATGCCGATCGCTTGCCCCGTCGCCATCGCGGTGCCGATGACGCGCAGCGCGCCGAGCGCCTCGTGCGTCGCCGACATGCAGCGTCCCGCCATCCCGAGCCGCGGATGCGTGCGGCTGACGAGCGCCCCGAGCGGGATTGAGCTCGGCCCGGCCGGATGCGCGAAGTGCGCGCGCCGGTGGTCGCGCCAGAGCTCGATCGGCCACGTCGAGAGCGCGACCTCATCGTCGTCGCGGCGCCGGCCGCCGAGCACGTCCTCGGCCGTGACGACGACGCGGCCGTCGACCCGGCGCGTCTCGCGGATCCCGAGGCGGCGCGGCCACGCGCGCACGTGGGCGTCGCGAAACGCCGGCCGCGTCGCGCGGAGATGCGCGACCAGCTGCGCGGCGGCGGCACGAGCGGCGGTCTCGAGAGCCGCGACGACCGCGGGGTCGAGCGGATCGAAGCGCGGCGGGCGCGCGACGTTCAGCGTGACGTAGACCTCGTCGGGCGCAGCACCCGGACGGAGCAGCACCGATTCGCAATCCGGCGGCAGCGCGCCGCTCCGCACCGCGCCGGCGGCCGCGACGCTGAGCTTCAGACGCGCGAAACCCGCCGCGCATCCGGCCTCGGTGCCGCCGACGCGGAAGATGAACGACGGGCACTGGAGCTCGTCCGGCGGCGCCATTTCGATCGCAGCGCCGCCGAGCGCCGCGACCGCGCCGTCGCCGGTCGCGTCGACGACGATCGCGCACTCGACCGTCACTTCACCGTCGCCCGCTCCGACCGTGAGCGTGCTCGGATCGCGTCCGCCCGCGCCGAGCCGCACCGCAATCACCTCGGCGTCGAGCCGGCACGTGAGCGTCGGCTCGCGCGCGCACACCTCGTACGCATGCCGCTCCAGCACGTGCGGATGAATCGGCAGCACGAACACGCTGCCGGCGCGCTCGACCGTGCCGGCGCCGCCGACGCTCCGCAAGCTCTGCGCGAACCGCGACGGGAATCCGCGATGCGCCTCCACCGCCTCGGCCGCAGGGTCGGGATCGGCCGGCAGGTAAAGGCCGCAGAAGGTGTGGACGAGCGCGTGCGCCGCGTTGCCGCCAAGCGCCGCGCCGCGCTCGACGAGGAGGACGCGCGCACCGAGACGTGCTGCGCTCACCGCCGCCGCGACTCCCGCCGTGCCGCCGCCGGCAACGACGACGTCGAACCGCTCGCGGCGAACCGGCGGCGCGCCGACGGTGGTCATCCCGACGACCGCAGCGGCTCGGCGCGGGCCGCGCGGCCGACCAAATCGTCGAGCAGCTGCTCGTGAAGGCGCATACGCTCGTCGTCGGTGCCAGACGAACGTGATGTTCAAGCGCCCGTCGCGGATGCTCATGATGATGCTCGTTCCCGGCGACGGCATCACCGATGGCACGTGAAAGCCGTTCCCGATCTCGGCGTCGAGGAACGTCGCCATGCCGGGCAGGAACTCATTCGTGAACGCAAAGTAGAACGACGCCAGCTCGCCGCCGAGGCCGTGTCGCGCGATCCACGAGTGCAGTCGCGCCGGCGCGAGGCGCACGAGATCCATCGCCGCGATTCCCGCGTCGATCATGCCGTCGCGAATGCCGGCGCGGCGCTGCCGCATGAGCTCCGCGACGAGTCCCGCGAGATCGCCGACGCAATTGCGGGCGACGTGGAACCACAGCAGCGATACGTTCGTGCGAAATACGTTTCCGTCGCCGCCCTTCGCGCGCAGATTGACCGGCAGCGGCACGAGATAATGGCCTGGATCCTCATCGCGCGCGCTGAAGACGACGTCGAACCGCTCGCGGCGAACCGGCGGCGCGCCGACGGTGGTCATCCCGACGACCGCAGCGGCTCGGCGCGGGCCGCGCGGCCGACCAAATCGTCGAGCAGCTGCTCGTGAAGGCGCATACGCTCGTCGTCGGGGATCCGTGTCGTCGGCGGCGAGATCGGCGATGGCGCGCCGGCCGTGGAAGCAGTCGTCCAGGCGGCGCACGAAGAGCTCACTGCCGACACCGTCGAAGAGGAGATGCGCCCACGTGATCGCGACATCCGTCTGCCGCCCGCCGCCATGGCGCACGACGTCGAACCGCAGGAGCTCGCCGCGCTCGATCGCGATACGCGCGTTCAGGCGGGCGGCGAAGATCGCCCGTGGCGCGCTGTCGTCGGATGCCGATGGCGGCACGTCGTGGACGATCACCGGCGGCAGCGGCGCGTCCCCCGCGCGTCCGACGCGGTACATGGGCGGGCCGACGCCGAAGCGGCGACGAATCGGCGCGCGCACGATCGGCGTCGCGTACGCGACCGCCGTAATCAGCGCGCGAAAGCGATCGACGTCGAAACCGGAACCGAGCCGGAGGACGAGCTGCGACAGGTGGCTCGCGCCGTGGAACCTGCGCGCTTCCTCGTCGAACGACCGCAGGAAGCAGTCGGCACCGGTGAGCGGCGCGTCGTCACGTCTCCGCCAGCTGCTCATACACGCACGCGGCGAGCGTCTCGGCGCTGCGCAGGTTGTCGGGCGTGAGACGGCTCTCGTCGACCCAGATGCCCGTCCGATCCTCGATCGCGAGCATGAGCTGCGTCACCGCCAGCGAGTCGAGACCCGCCGCGACGAGATCCGACTGCGGGTTGAAGTCGGCGCCGACCGCCAGCAGCTGCCGCGCGCTCTCGAGGACGCACTCGACGAGCTCGGCCCGAGTCCATTCTTTTGGCGTCACCAAACCGCCGGTTCACGAAATCGCGCCCGCATCGAAATCCACCGTGAAGACCATGCGTCCGTGAAGTGTCGATTGGTCGGATCGCTGCCGCAGCGCTGGGCGCGCTGCCGATCGCATTTTTTCTGTCAGGTCGAAAATTCGTTGTCAAACCGCGGCGCGTCCATCTTTGCCCTCCACGCGCGTTCGTCTATCGTGCGACGAGAGCCATGACCCGTCCAATCGAGACGATCGCCGTCGTCGGCGGCGGCCCCGCGGGGTCGCTCGCGGCGGCGCTGCTCGCGCGCGCCGGACGCCGCGTCGCGATCTTCGCCAAACGCAAGCGGCCGCCGCTGGTCATCGGCGAGTCGCTGGTGCCGGCGATCATCCCTTTTCTGCACGAGCTCGGGATCGAAGACGAGGTGCGCAGCTACAGCACGTACAAGCCGGGGGCGACGTGGGTGCTGCAGCCCGATGACGTCGTCAGCTTCCGGTTCGAGGACGTGCGGAAAGCCCGCACGCGCTACTCCTACAACGCGCCGCGCGACCTTTTCGACGAATCGTTCCTGAAGGCCGCGGTGCGCACGGGCGCCGTTTGCTTCGATCATACCGCCGTCCTCGAGCGCGACGGCGACGCGCGAATCCGCTTGAGCGATGCGACCCTCGCCGCGACCGACGGTTTTCTTCGCAGCCAGCCGGATTTCGTGATCGACGCCAGCGGTCGCGCGCGCCTGCTCTCGAACTTGCTCGGCATCCCGGCCGTCGAGGGCGACCGGCGCGACACCGCGCTCTTCGCGCATCTCGATGGCGTACCCTTGATCGTCCCCGGCAACGTCCACGTCGATCGTCTGGCGCACGGCTGGGCATGGCGCATCCCGCTGCCCGGCCGCGTCTCGGTCGGAGTGGTCGTCGACGGCGCGCATCTGCGCGGCCTCGCCGGTACGGCCGAGGAGCAGTACGACGCGTACATCGCCACGGACCCGGTGATCCGCAGGTGGGATGCGAGCATCCGCCGTCTCACGCCCGTCATGAAGTACACGAATTACCAGCTCGCCTCGACGCGCGGAGTCGGCGCCAACTGGGCGCTCGTCGGCGACGCGTTCGGCTTCATAGATCCGATCTTCTCGAGCGGGCTCTTGATCGCGCTCGATGGCGCCAAGACGCTGGCGAACGCCCTCCTCGACGGCACCCCACGCGCGCTCCGCCGCTTCGAGCGCCGCGTCTTCGATCACCTCGCGTCCTGGCGCCGCCCCGTCGGCTACTTCTACGACGGCCGGCTGTTCACGCTCCTCAAAGTCGGCGAGGAAGCGCGGAAGACGTGGTTCGGCCGCCTCATCGACCCGCATCTCAACACGCACTTTCCGCGCGTGTTCACGGGCGAGAACACGACCAACCGCTACAGCCTCGGCCTCCTGAGCTTCATGTGCCGGCACAGCCTCGGCGGCAGGGATCCGTCGCACCTGCGCGTCAACTGATCCCGCCGGGATGACGAGCAACGGCACGCGCCACGCGTTGACGGTCGACGTCGAGGAGTGGTTCCACGACGACTGGCGCCCCAACCGCGGCGTCGACTGGGACGAGCTGCCGAGCACCGTCGACGCGGAGGTGGACCGCGTGCTCGAGCTTCTCGACGCCGTCGACGCGCGCGCGACGTTCTTCGTCCTCGGCGACGTCGTGCGCCGCCACGCCGGAATCGTGCGCCGCATCGCCGCCGGCGGTCACGAGGTCGCGAGCCACGGCTACGCGCACGTGAAGGTGGCGGCGCAGACGCGCGCACAGTTCGCCGCCGACGTGCGCCGCGCCCGCGACCTCCTCGAGGACGCGCTCGGCGCGCCCGTTGCCGGCTATCGCGCGCCATACTTCATCATGACGCCGCGCGAGCTCTGGGCGATCGACGTGCTCGCGGAGCTCGGCTTTCGTTATGACGCCGGCTACGTGCCGCTGCGCTGGATGCCGTACGCCGGCCGCAGCGCCCCGCGCGCGCCGTACCGGCATCCGTCGGGCGTCTGGGAGTTCCCGCTGCCGATCGCCGAGGCCTTTGGCGGCTGGAACCTGCCGTACGCCGGCGGCGGCCCGATGCTGCGCTTCCTGCCGTATCGCACCGTCCGCCATTTTCTTCTCGCGCACGAGGCGGCGGTGGGCGCGGCGGTCGTGTATCTGCACCCGTGGGAGCTGGCGCCGGTCGCGCGCGCGCTGCCGGGAACGCCGCGGCACGTGCGTCTCTGGAAACGTCTCGGGCGCTCGCGCACCTTGCCGAGCCTGCGGCGGCTCCTCGCCGACTTCTCGTTCGCGCCGATCCGTGAGGTCTATGCCGAGCAGCTCGCCGGCTGACGCGGCGGCGCCGGATGCGCTCGCGAGCGGCGGCCATCTTTCGCGTCGTGCGATCCGCTTGGCGCTCGTCGCGCTCGCCGGCTGCGGCGCCGTCTACCTGCTGTGGGCGAACCTCGGCGAGGGCCGCGCCGCGCTCGGACACGCCTCCTTCGCTCGGCTGCCGATCTACTTCGCGCTGTCGCTCACGGTGATGGTGCTGCGCGCGCTGCGCTGGCGCCTCGTGCTGCGGCGCATGGGCGTCGAGCTCGGCCTCGTGCATCTCGGCCGACTCTGGCTCGCGGGCCGCGCCGCCGGCTCGCTGATCCCGTCGGGCACGTTCGCAGGCGAGCCGGTGCGCGCCGAGCTCTTGCGTGCGAGCGGCGTCCCGCTCACGACCGCCGCCGGTGCCGTCGCCCTCGACCGCGCGCTCGAGCTCTGCGGCAACATGGTCGCGGGCCCGGCGTCGGTCGGAACGGCCCTCGCGCTCGGCGTCGGCTCGCGCGCCGCCGCCGGCGCCATGTGCGCGTTCGGCGTCTTCGGCCTCGGCACGTTCCTGTTCGTGTACGTCCGCGCCACCCGCGGGCTGCCCGCGATCGTCGCGCTCTTTCCGATGCGCCGTCTCGCGCGCTACCGCGTGCTGGAGCGGCCGCTCGCGCAGCTGCGTCGCGCCGACGCCGCGCTGCGCGACCTCATCGAGGCGCATCCGCGGCTCGTGCCCGCCGGGATCGGCTTCTCGCTCGCGATCGAGTGCGTGCAGCTGCTCGAGCTCGCGGCGCTGTTCATGGTCTTCGGGCTGGCGATTCCGCTCTCCCTGCTGCTCCTCAGCTCCTTCGGCATCGGCGTCGCGCGCGTCGTCCCGGTCTCGGCCTCGCTCGGGACGCTCGAGGCGGCGCAGGTCGGCATCTTCACGCTCGGCGGCCGCACGCTCGGCCTCGGTCTCGCCGTGGGCCTCGTCTTGCGGGTGGCGGAGACGTTCTGGATCCTCGCCGGCCTCGCCTGTCTCGCGACCGCGTCGCGCGGCCGCGCGCCGGCGGTCGTGACCGCCGCGCCAACGTCGTCGGGTGGAACTGCGGCGAGCGGCGCAGCGTGATCACCCGCGCCGCGACGCTCTTCGTCTTCGTCGCCGGTTGGATCGTCATCTTTCGGTACCGCAGCGAGCACATGACGACGAAGCTCGCCGCGGCGACGCCCGCGGAGCGGCGGTGGATCCCGCTCACGACTGCCGTCGTTTCGTTGCACGTGTCGCTCGCGGAGCTGCTGATCACGTTACCGCTCTTCGGACCCGCTCCGGCGCCGACGACGATCGAGACGCGGCGCTGGCTCGCGGGCATCGTCGTCTTTCTCGTCGGTCTTGCGCTGTGGTTCTGGACGCGACGCGCGCTCGCGCCGCTCGGCCGTTTCGTCGACACGGTGACGCCGCCGCCGCGCCTGCTCATCGATGGCCCGTACGCCCTCGTCCGCCACCCGCTCATGCTCGCGACGCTGCTCTGCGCGTTCGGACCGGCGCTCGCAACGAACGCGGTCCTCACCTGGTCGACGTTCGTCGCGAGCGCGTTCTGCATCGCGAAACGTTGCGCCCAGGACGAAGAGACGCTGTGGTCGGTGTTCGGCGACGCGTACGCCGGTTACGCCGCCCGCACGCGGCGTCTCGTCCCGTTCGTGTGGTGACGTCGAGCGGATCAGTCGTACCCGATTCGGATGAACCGATCGTCATGACGCGCGTCGGGATCGTAGGCGCCGAGCTTGTCCTCGACCGCTCGCGAGGGTGCGGGCCCGATGATGAGCTCACGCCGTGGTCATGGAAGGCCATGGCGCGGTGAATTCAAATCTCGTCACCCGCGCGATACGACCGAAGTCGCGGGTGTCATCGGTTACCAGCACGAGTCCGGCCTCGCGGCACGAGAGCGCCAAGAGGATGTCGTTGCCGAAGGCCTTCGAGACTCGATGCAGCTCCAAACCGTCTCGCCGCACAAGTTCCGCGAGGACGGCTCCCGATGCCTCCCACGCTTTCGCGGACGGCGTGATGATGCGACGTCGCCGCGCAAAGATGCCGAGCACGTGACGCTGTAATTTCCGGCGGTCGGCAGGCGTCCGAGCGCCGGCAAGAAGCTCCTGCGCGACGATCGCGCTCAGGTACTCGAATGGAGCGAAGAACAGGTGGAACCGCTGCAGCGCCGCATTCGCAGAGGCCTCCCGGAACCCTGCGATGAATAGGCTCGTATCGAGAACGTATCGGCGAGCGGCCACCTCATCGTTCCGTCGCGTCGGGCGAAGCGAGTCGTACACCGAGCATGCGGCGCGTACCCGCAACGAGCTCGTGCCGAAACAGGACGAGATCGAGGGCGGTCTCGATCGTTTCGGTGGCGGTGGCCGCGCCGAGCACGCGCTGGGCAGCGGCGATTTTTTCGGGAGCCAAGCGATAGCTCCGCGGCACCTTACGGCCGCGAGCACTTCCGGCGATTTTGCGCGACATCGTAGCTAGAGTCCTCCACGTCAGCCGTACATACAGTACAGACAATATGTGAATACATTCCGAAGGGCAAGGGACGGGTGCTTAGAACGCTTGGCGCGTTCCGAAGAGGAACTGCACGCGGTTGTCGACGCCCGAGAAGCGGTCGACGCGCTCGGCGAGCGCGATGTACGCGACCGCCGGGTAGAAACCCATGAAGTCGTAGAACCCGGCGACGCCGATGCCGACGCCGACCGCGAAGTCGTGTAGCCGGTAGAGCGACTCGCGCCGGTCTTCGACGTGGCCGGTGTCGACGAAGAGCCGCAGCTGCGCGCGGCGCAGCACGAGCACGTCGGCGACGCTGAGATCGAGCTCGGGGGCGAGCATTTGGCGCAGCTCGAAGCGCGCGAGCGCGAGGTTCTCGCCGAGGCGCGCCTTGACCGGGATGCCACGGATCGCGAGGTCGCCGCCGAGGCTGTAGCGACCCTGGTTCGGCACGCGGCCGCTGCCGGTCGGGCTGCTGAAGGCGTTCAAGAGCTCGACGGCGCCGAGCGTACGATGTGTGAGCAGCGGCCGGACGATGCTCGCGCGCACGCCCCAATCCGCGTAGTCGAAGGAGCTGCCGAGCCGCCGGTCGTAGACGTCGCCGAAGACGCGAACCTTCGTCGTGTCGGTCGGGTTATCGTACCAATACTCGTCCGTGTAGTCGTAGTGCATGCCGACGCCGCCGAGCTGGCCGTCGGTGCGGATCTCCGGCCGCGAGTCGTCGCGGAACGAGCGCCGCAGACCGGCAAACGTGTAGAACGCGTACAGGTTGTGGCGGTAGCTCGTGAGATCGTTTGCCGTTCCGAAGTGGACGCGCGGCCCGACGGTGAAGCCGACGCTGCGATCCGAGTAGAACGGGATCATGCCGATGTCTTTCCGGTAGTCGTAGCGGCGGCGCGCGACGAAGAGGCCGGAGATGCCGAACTCACTCGACGTGATCGTGACGTCGGCGCTGTCGAGCACGAGCTGCAGCGGGTGGGGCCGCACGTCGTCGACGCGTGTATCCTCGAGGATGCGGCGCTCCGGGTCGAGCGTCACCCGGTGCGCGCGCCACGGCGTCGTCACGACGAACTCGGCGCGTTGCTTGTCGTCGTTCCACACGAGACGCGCGCGCTCGGAGCCGCCACCCGCGATCTCGATGTCGACCGGCTCGCGGATGGGGCGCGAAGAAATGCGCTTGGCCGTTATGTGGTGCTCGTACGCGTCGGACGCCCTCGAATCGCTGCTCGCAGGCGCCGCCGCGCTGCCGCCGCGCGGCGTCTCGTTCAAGCGCGTGTCGTTCAAGCGCCTGTCGTTCAAGCGCGTGTCGACGAGCGCGTAGTTGAGCGGCTCCGGATAG
>WNFR01005258.1_pt1 | contig 13422 bp, 14 predicted proteins | sample 5400221 | NCBI WGS metagenome assembly WNFR01 (sample SAMN13153357, study PRJNA577476) | soil metagenome | isolation source: 40 cm soil under Madrone tree | place: USA:California | collected 2016-06-14
CAAAACGCCGCTCCGTCCACGCAATAACGATTACCCAAATAACCGCCGCGAGAATTAGCAATACGAACGTGTCATAGGTCAGCGTGAAGATAAATGCCAGCGGTACGAGTGGCCAGTATTTCTTCATGAATAACAGATAGATTCCGATAATGAGGTAGATAATGGCGAATGGCGGCGCCTTGGCCATGTTGAGCCGGTACAGAAAGGGAGCGGAGCAGGCAAGCAGCGCGACTAACCAAACCAGCAAATAACGGATTCGATAGCGCACCAGCAACCAGTAGCACGAAGCAACGGCCAGTGTGGCAAAGACAACTGAGCCGACCTTCGTCCCTAACCGCAAATCGCGAAATCTGGTGAATGGGATCTGGAAAATATGAAAGAGCAGATGGTGGTCGACGTAATCGTGCGGATTGAGCGTGGTCAGTGGCAGCCACGGGAACGCCGGTGGAAAACTGCGGTTGCGGATAGACTCCCAAACGATCCGGCTCCACTTGGCATGATAGTAACCATCAAAATCTCCGCAGCAGATCGCGGAGGTGGAGAATTGAAGCCACCAAAATATAATGCCGATCGCAATTACGCCGACGACAAACTGAATAGTGAGCCTGGCTGATTCAGAGTCAAGCGCGGCGAGTTTGGCGGAGGATTTCATCTATCGCGCAGCCGTTTTATTGAGGATGGGCTCACAGTTGTTCGATTAGGCTGAGCAGGGCTTGCGGATCGATGGGTTTGGTCAGGTGGGCGTTGAAACCCGCGGTCATCGACTGCTGTTTGTCATCGAACATTGAATAACCGGTAACCGCGACCATGGGGACATTTTTATATCCCGGGAGCAAACGGAGGGCGCTGGCCAATTGGTATCCGTTCATTTCAGGCATGCCAATATCGGAAATCACTACGTCAAACTGGCGCTGGCGTGCAGCTTCCAGGGCTGCCGGTGCCGAAGATGCAGTAACTACTCGATATCCGGCGTGCGTGAGGAAGATCGACAGCATATCGGTGACATCGGCAACGTCGTCGACTACTAGTGCGGATCGTTTGTCGCGAGATTCTGTTTCCGACTTCTCGCTGTCAGTTGAGTAAGGTAAAGACTGGTTCGTCGCGCCTGGCAAAAACTGACTCACCAACTGCAATAGGTACTGGGAAGTGGAAGGCACTTGGGCCGGGTAATGATCTTGCATCGTCAGCCTTTCAGGCCAAGCCTGGAACTCATCAGCGTTGTTGGGGCGCGCATAGTTGTTGGGGGCGCGCATAATTTAGCCGAAACAGGCGATCCTGTCTACGGTTTGAAGCGGGCTCCGCACAACTTCCGCACATAAGCGCAGGAGACACCGAGTACGTGGAATAAGGAATAACAAACATAAATCCGTTTCGTTTTTAAACGTGCGTGGACATCGCGAAGTTATTTTGCTACGTTGTGCAAAATCCAAGCGAAACCGCAGGAGGGGACAGGACATGGCAGCTAAAAAGAGCAGCAAGAAAGCGAGAGGTGCGCGAAAAGGCGGAGCCAAAGCCTCAAAAAAGAAAAGTGCCGCAAAGGCGCGGTCACGCAGCGTAGCAGCAAAGAAATCCACCAAGAAATCAGCTAAATCCGGAACAAAGAAATCCGGCGCAAAGAAAACGACGAAGAAGGCCGCAAGGAAAACGGCGGCAAGGAAGGCTCCCGCCAAAAAAGCAGGCAAGGCCAGGAAGGCTCCTGCTAAAAAAGCCGGCAAGGCCAGGAAAGCGGCAAAGAGCAGCAAGGCTGTGACGAGAAGTGCGGCAACGACCCAGAAGAGAGCAGTAAGCGCACCTTTTGCGCCGTCAACTCCGGCTCCAGAAGAAAACACGAGCATGCAGGAAGCTCCTGTGCTGGATTCCTCGAGCGGCTCCGAAGGGTGGGACCAACCAAAGTCGGACAGTGGAGATAGCGAAGGCGTTTAAGGAAATAAATAGGTCAGTTGTCAGTAGTTCGTTGGTGTGCTGAAAACTTTGTCGTTGGAGCTTTGTCCTTTGTAGTTAACTTTATCGAAGGCTCAGCTGTAGTCCAAGAAATGCAAAGCACCAAGTACCAAGCTCAAAGTACAGCAATGGACAACTGACAACTGATCAACGTCTTACATGTCTGACAACCTCACAAACCGTACCAATGTATCCAGCTGGCAATCTTTTTATTCCGGTAGAGCACGGAAGACTCGAGGCAATTCTCAAGGCGCCTGCAGCTGGTCCAGTGTCTGGCGTGGCGCTGGTGCTTCACCCGCATCCGCTCGGTGGCGGCACAATGCACAACAAAGTAGTGTTTCGCGCTGCCAGCGCACTGAACGATGCTGGTCTCACAACACTTAGGATAAATTTCCGCGGGGTGGGCCAAAGTACCGGTGAGCACGACGAGGGTCGTGGGGAACGGGAAGATGTTCGCGCCGGACTAAACTATTTGGCTGAGAAATATCCGCAGCAGAGTATTACGGTGTGTGGCTTTTCCTTTGGCGCCTGGCTCGGACTTCAGGTTGGTATTGGCGACGATCGCGTCAGAAATCTGATAAGCATTGGGACCCCGCTTGATAAGTATGATTTTAGTCTCGTAATGAGTTGCCGCAAACCACTACTTTTTGTCCACGGCTCTCTGGATGAGTTCGGCGATGTGGGAAAGTTGCGTGAGTTGGTCGAGAAACTTGAAAGCCAGACGCCGGTGCAGTTAATTGTAGTTCCAGAGGCAGATCACTTTTTTGAAGGTCACCTGGACGAACTCAAGCGCGCAATTACTGACTGGATAACGGTTCAAGTGGCGATGACGGATCAGTGAATCTACCGGACGGTCACGTTTCCCTGGCCGTCTCCAATCTTTACCTTATGGCCATTCTTGTCAACCGCGACATAAATCACCTCAGCTTCAGTAACGCGAATCCGCTCGCTCTTAAATGCGAGTCTCTCGGCTTCCACAATCACGCGCACCGTAATTGACGTCTTCCCAACGCGAACGGTCTCGGCGTAAAAGCTTACTAGATCACCAACGAGCACTGGTTTGTGGAAAATGACTTCCCGCATTGCCACGGTGACAAACCGTTCCATCATCGTGTGTCTGTGAGCTTCGATTGCGCCGGCAGTGTCGATATAACTTAGAATGACGCCGCCGAAGATGGTTCCTTGAGAATTGGTATCGCGCGGCAAAAGTGTGATACGGATGGCTGGATCTTGATAAGAGTTCATGTCCCTATCGTAGTCGTTAGAGCACATGTTCGTAAATTAGTCTAATTCAGCCGCGTTTGCATTCGACGAAGCGCAACGGCGGCCTCAGTAAAATCCGGTTTCTGTTCCAGCGCAAGTCCGTAGTGTTTGGCCGCATCGAGAAATTTTCGGCGCGTCTCATAAACGCGCCCAAGATTAAAATGCGGAAAGGCATAGGATTCATAGCGCGGCGCGAGTAAGGCGCGTTTGAACCATCGAACCGAACCATAGATGTCACCCTGCGCCAGCAAATAACTGCCGATGTCGTTGTAAGGATTGCCCAGTGTTTCATCCACTGTGATAGCCGCCAAACACTCTTCGATCGCCTCATCATATCGCAGCTGGAAACTGTAGACCCATCCCAGAAAAGTATGGGCTTCTGCCGTCGGATAAGTTTCGATGGAGCGTTTGTAGAGCTCTATCGCGCGCTCATATTCGTGAGCAAGCTGGGCTTCGTAGGCCTCATGAAAGAGTTGCTTAGCCGCAAACCGAACATCGGATGAAACATCGTCTTCGTACATGTTTTCACCGAACACCAGAGGCAAGCTTGAACGCCTCCAAACAAAAGTACCTGACGATTCTTATTACCTTGAGACCTGAATTATACTCTTGCAGATCGAGGATTGCTTTCGCCTGACGCATGACAAGTGACGAGACATATTTTATTACGGGTTTCCCCGGTTTTATCACCAACCGCCTGTTGCTACGCCTGGCAAAGACTGGCGGCCAGTTTTTTCTGCTTGTTCAGCCGGCACTGGTAACGCGTGCCCAGCAAGAGATCACCCGGATTATGAGCGCAACCAACGCATCTGAAACAAACTTTCACATAATGGAAGGAGATATCAGTCAACCCAACCTTGGAATGACTGTTCGCGATCTGGAATCTGTGCGCCTGCGAACGACGAGACTGTTTCACCTGGCGGCAATCTACGATCTGGCAGTTGCCAGAGACCTGGCATTGAGTGTGAACGTTGCGGGCACACGACATGTCAATGAGTTAGCACGCTCATTGCCGCGACTCCGCCACTATCATCACGTCTCTACCTGCTACGTTGCCGGGAAGAGAGAAGGGCGGATCCTGGAGACAGAGTTGAGACATGAGGCGGGCTTCCGAAATTTCTATGAAGAGTCGAAGTATCTTGCGGAAGTGGAGGTTGACTCGCTCAAGGGCGAACTACCTATTACCATTCACCGGCCGTCGGTAGTGTGCGGCGACTCTCGTACCGGCGAGACTGCGAAATACGATGGCGTCTACTATTTGATCCGCTATCTGTTGAGATGGACCAGTGTGCTCTCGCAGTTCAATATCGGCAACCACGATGTTTGTCTCAATCTCGTACCGGTTGATTTTGTGATCGAATCGCTGGCGGTATTGGCCTGCGACGATGCTGCCATCGGGAAGACTTTGCAGCTTGCAGATCCAAACCCGCTAACCACCAACCAACTCTTCAACGCAATCGCGACGTCGATCAATGGCAACCGCTCTCGTGTAACCGTTCCGCCATCCTGGGTCCATTACTTTCTCATGCTTCCCCCATCTCCGAAGATCACGGGTCTGCCACATCATGGCGTGCCCTACTTCTTCGTAAAGCAAACCTACGATACCACTCAAGCGCAACGACTACTCGCGACGCATCAGATTGTGTGCCCGCCATTCAGTAGTTATGTCGACAAGATTGTTAGCTACGCAGCGCAGCATCCAGTTTTGTGAGTGTCCAATCCCATTGTCTTAGTGCATTTTCTGTGTTCTCCGTGCCTCCGTGGTGATAGAACTGCCGAAACCATTTCACCACGAAGATATGGAGAACACGGAGAACCCCGCGGGCGTGAAATTGGGACACTCCCCCTTTTTTTTCACCGCTTGACAAACCACTTGATTTAGAATTAGTCTAAGTCTAGCTATGAAGGAACGCAAAAAGCTCAGCAAAATCGAAAGAGAAAAGCTTACTCCTCAGCGGGAGGCGGTTCTTCAGGTGATTCTGGAACGTGAGGATCATCCGACGGCGAATGACATTTTCGAGGCGGCGCGTCGGCGTTTGCCTACGATTAGTCATGCCACCGTCTATAACTCATTGCGTTATTTGAGAGAAGCAGGCCTCGTTTACGAGATTAATTTTGGCGACAGCGCCAGTCGTTACGATCGCGAGACCGAACGCCACGATCATGCGATCTGCACGGTCTGCGGGCGACTCGTCGATTTCGATTTGCCCGAGGCGGCTGAACTGATGCGGGCAGCAGCCCGCAAATCTCGCTTCAAGCCCGAGTCCGTTCATCTGACACTCAGGGGTCTTTGTCCTGATTGTCGCGAAACGTAGTACAGATTATCTGGTCTAATAGAAACCATTTCAACTAATTTGGAGGAAACATGACAGCAGCAACAGCAGTAGCAACAGAGAAGGCGATGGTGGGACAACCGGCGCCTGATTTTGATATGGCCTCAACCAAGAATCTTGAGAAGCTTAATGAGAACGTGAAGCTCTCTGACTACAGTGGTAAGTGGCTAGTGCTCGTCTTCTACCCGTTGGATTTCACCTTTGTGTGTCCAACTGAATTGACGACGTTTAGCGATCGTTATAAGGATTTCCAGGACATTGGCGCCGACATCATCGGTATCTCAACCGATTCGGTCTATTCGCATCGTGCGTGGATCAACACGCCGCGTGACAAAGGTGGTGTGGAGGGTCTGAAGTATCCGCTGGCGGCAGATGCAACCAAGAAAGTTGCGAGCGACTACGGTGTGCTGATCGAAAATCGGGGCATTGCGCTGCGCGGGCTTTTCGTAATCGATCCGGAAGGCGTCCTGCGCTACAAAGTAGTGCATGACTTGAACGTTGGTCGTTCGGCGGAGGAAACTTTGAGAGTGATTCAAGCCTTGCAAACTGGCGGGCTCTGCCAGGCTGAGTGGAAGCCAGGCCAGAAGACACTCAACTCGTAAGCAGAAAGACTGTAGTCCAGGAAGAGAATGGGTAATGGGTGACATTCGCCGTAAAGGATGTCACTCATCCTTCACTCTCAGTGAGGCAATTGATTATGGCAATGAGAATTGGAACCGAGATGCCCGGGCTCGAGGGAGCGACGGAATGGTTTGGAGGAACGCAGGCCCACGCAGAAGAAGCAGCGGTGGGTCATCCTACTCTTGTACACTTCTGGTCGGCGAGTTGCGGGATTTGCAAAGAGAATTTACCGCGTGTCGGACAATGGCGCGACGAGAAAAGAGAGCAGGGACTCCGAGTGATAGCCATCCATATGCCCCGGTATGAAGCCGACACAGACGTCGAAACCGTGCGCGATTTGATTAGCAAGTTTGGCATCACCGAACCTTGTGCGGTGGATAACGAGCACAAGTTAAAAGAAGCTTTTCAGAACGACCAGGGCTTTGTGCCGGCTTACTATCTGTTTGATGCGGAAGGCAAACTCAAAAGTTTTGCCGCCGGGGAGCGCGGGTTGGATATGTTGAGGTCGGCCATTGAGCGGGTGCTACCGGCAGTCGAAGAACAGGCGACCGTCTAATGTCTAATTGAGATGGAACCTATCTGGTAATGTTGGAGATTTGTTCTGCGATTTTAATCAGAATGTAGATACTGACAAACGCGGTGCCTATTGCAACGCCGGTGAGGCCCAGAATGATTGCGCCGACAAACAGCCAATCACTCATTCGTCCTTTTCGTGCCTCCGCGGCGGAGACAGTGGCTCTCTTTCGCAGCAGCTCGACATTCATCTGATTCGACTTCCACCAGGCGTCGAATAAGTCGCCGACGACGGGTAACGAGCCCAGCAGGTAATCGATACCGATGTTCAGTCCCATCCGGAGCATCGTGATCTTGGGGACGCGGTAGCGAACGCCGGCGGCCAGAATATAGAAAGAGACGAGTGTAGTGGCAGTGTCGCCGAAACCGGGGATTAATCCAACCACTGCATCAAGTCCGAAGCGCCAGCCCAGCCCGGGTACGCGAAACAGATCGTCCATCAGCCAGCTCAGGCGCTCCAGGCTTTGTTCAACCTCGGCGCCTTGCACAGGCTGCCTCGCAGGTGCGAACGGAACCTCTTCTAATTTAAAAGCCTTCATCATTTAGCGAATGCGAGTCATCTGCTGCCAGAAGAATTTTCCTACCCGGGCAAGCGCCGTAAAAGCGTTTTTATCGCCCGATTTCTGCTGACTTTGCCTCGGAGGTATACCGAGAGACGCGGCCAACTCCAGATCAGGCGATGCGATATCTTCGTCGCCTCGTTTCGCGGTAAGCCAGCGGTTAAAAGTACGCGCCACCATTCTTCTTTGTTCAATTGGCGCCTCGGCGATAAAGGCGCCTCGCAGGTCTTCGAGGTCGGCTATTTCGTAAAGATTCGCCTGATAGTAGTTACGCATGGCGGCAAAGATCTTGTCGTCGCCAAGCGATCGCTGCAATTCAACGAACATCAGCGAACCCTTCGCTGTAACAATAGCGGCATATTGAAAGGAGTTTCGATAATCGCGGGAGGGTCGATTAGCATCCATATCGTCGCCGCCAAAAGTTCGATATAAACGATAAACTCCTCGCACCTGGTCATCCAAAACGGCCGCGGCTTTTTCGTCGCCGTAGGTCATCTTGTAATAGAGCAACGACGACCAGCAGGACAATGCTTCATCAAGCACTGGTTCGCGCGCTGGATCGTTTCCGACGGCGGCGCCCCACCACTGATGGGCGATCAGATGGGCTACCGTCCATTCCAGGCTCTCTTCTACCGATGGTCTCTGTTCGCGAATTATTTCCGGCAGGTTGCGCATTGACGGAGAATCGAAGTCAACGTAGTACGCGCTGGCAATAACGTTGAATCCAGAAAACTCAGTGCTTCCTAATCCAGCAACCAGGGGAGCTTCAGTGACGTTGACCTCTTTATATGGCAGCGGTCCGAAGAGCGTCGTGAACACTCGTAAGGCATTGGCCGCGACGGTCAGGGCGCGTTTCCCGACGTGCTCGTGTTCCGCAAGGTAAATGGATCGCACCTTGACCCCTGCGGCTTCAATCTCTTGACTCCGAAGATTACGGCCAGCCAGGATTGCAAAATCGCGTACCGCTGACGCACTGAAGGTATGTAACTCATTTCTGGATTTGGCCGGGATTTCAGTCCCCGCCGCGAACACTTCGACGCCCGCTGCGGCAGCGACTGTCACTTCATAATCCGCAGATTCATTAAAGATAATATCGCCTACGCTAGCTTCTATCTTGCGTCGCCAGTCGTCGCCGTCGTGAACTGCCAGAACCGGATAAGCCGTTCCGAGGAGCATCACTCCGCGGCAACGGAAGTTGATGTCGCGCGCTTGCCTGATCTCGCGCTCGCTCCGCAGCGCCGCGCTCACCTGCTTGACGACGTGGGTTGTCAGGCTGGTTTCATCCGGATCGATTTCCGGTACCGTTCCTTTAAACTTAATTTTGATTTCGGCGATCCCCTGCGGCGCGACTGACTCATGTAGGTTGACGCGAAGAGTTGTGCCTTGATCGTCCAGCGAAAAGGGGAGCTGGCTATTGGTAGACGAAGTACGCACCTCCAACACTTCCATGCGAGGCTCATCGACTTCGGCAGTCGCGTTGTTGAGAGCGACATTTGGCGTGGCCTGCTCATTTGTGCGCAAATTGGAGTAAAGGTGGAAATATAGAACAGAAGCTGATTTGTCTCCGAGATTGATCCAGCGGACGTGCTCGAACCCGGTGTAAGACAGGGCATCAAAGTCGATTTTTAGATCGATTTTGTACTTGTATCTTTCGGAAATCTTATCGGGGGGTTTATCCTGGATTCTTGCCGAAGGAGAAGCAGCGCTGGATTTGATTATTGATGCGAACAACGAAAGGCAAGTTGAAATGGCTAACGTAAGAACAACCCTTCGCCAGCGGTTCTTTGGCCCGCTGCGCTGAGTTCTCCTGGCTGGTACTTTGCCTGCTCTCACCTTTTACCACTTCGATTGGTGCTCTGGATAATTACTATAGACCGAATAACGTCGCCGCGCACGATTCTATCCACGACTTCCATACCGGCTACAACGTGACCGAAGACCGTGTAGCCGCCGTCGAGGTGAGGCTGGGGGGAATGTGTCACGAACCACTGTGAGCCGCCAGTGTCTTTGCCTGATAGCGCCATGCCGACAGCCGCACGATCATAAGGTACTTCATTGATTTCGCAACGAATTTGATAACCAGGACCGCCGTTCCCATCTCCGCGTGGGTCGCCATCCTGAACTACAAAGTTTGGCACCACTCGGTGAAAAGTAAATCCGTTAAAATAACCACGGTTTGCCAATTGGACGAAATTATCGACGTTGAGCGGAGCCTCGCCGGGTAGAAGCTCAACCGTGAAAGGGCCTTTTGTTGTGTCGACAACGGCCTGCACGGACATACCGATGCGCGCCAGCGCTCGTTTATAGTCGGCCACCGTGTTGCGAGTTTGCACTGTCCCGATGCGTGAAGAAAAATCTCCCGCCCCGTTTGCTTTCAACACCGTCACGGCCTTGCGACGCAAGAAGTGATCTTTGGAATCGAGTGCAGACTTGATAGTCTCATTTGCTGCCGGGGTTTTTTGTTTGCCAAGGGAATCGAGGATTGCCAGCGCGGCGTCATTGAGTTCGTCTTTCATTGCTCGCGGCAACGCTTCCTGGAGAGCACGAGTGTTAGCTTCGCTTGGAAGATCGCCTAACAGTTCAGCGGCAGTTGCGCGGATGATGACGTCGCTTTCGCTGAGTTGGCTGCGCAACACTTCTCCGAGATCCTTGGGTTTGAAGGCAGCAAGAGCACGAAGAACATCGGGTATAGCGTATTCCGAGTGGACTGCGACAAGCGTGTTGATGTTCAGGCCTGAGTTCCCGTAGTTAAGCATTGCGCGCAAGAGCGTTTCCGCGGCGCCCATGTGGACAGTTCGGTTTTTTACTGACTCGGGAAGGGTCCCGATCTCGCCAAATCCCTGAGCAAGACAGGAACCCGCGCGCCAGTTAAGGAGGAGTATCTCCTGGACTTTTCTCTTGGCGGAGGCCTCGTTGTCGAACTCCGCAAGATAAGCCTCAGGTGATATTCGGGCAAAAGCAATCTCAACTTCCGGAGCCATGTGGTCAAACGTCTCGCGCAACTTTCGCAACCAATCAAGAGTGTTCTTATCTTCCTTTGCTTGAAGGAAGCGACCCAAAGTATTTGCAATCTCCAGAACCTCATTAGTTTCCGCGGAACGCTCGCGAAGATCGCTTTGTGCGAGCACCACACCTCGTTTCAGCAAAGAATCGGCCGCACGCGCATCTTTCAATGATCCCAGCGCTCTGATCGCACTCACTCTAACTCGTGCATCATTGTCATTGAGTGCACGATCCAATAACGAATCGAAGGCTGGCTTCTCTTCAGTTGCTCCTAACACGCGCGCAGCATTTGCACGGACGATCGGGTCTACATCAGCGGTTAACAGCTTTCGCAGTTGCTCATTTCCGTCCTTGAGACGGAGCCGGGCCAGGGTATTTGCAGCGTCAGCGCGTATGCGTGGATCTGCATAGCCCAGGAATCTCGCTATGACCGGACCTGCATTTGCCGGCTTTGCCCTCAGCGCAGCGGTGAGTCCTAACAGAATTGTCAGACGGTTTGGGGCCGAGCGCCGGCCAAACTCAAACTTCAGCGCTTCCAGAACAGCCGCTCCTAACTCGCGCGCGCGCGTCTCCTGTTCCTTTGGCAGTGCCGCCGCAATTTTACCTAGTGCTTCGATTGCTCGCGCTCGCACTTCGCCCGGCACGCTTGAGTTTATGACCGCAAGCAAGGCGTTCGTTCCCGCTTCTGATTCACTCTCACCCATGGCAAAAGCGGCCATTGAGCGCACATCCACGTTTACGTCCGTTTGCAGTAGCTTGGTTAGCTCGGGTACCGATTCTTCGTTGCCGATCCTTCCAGCCGCGAGCGTTGCCCGCCGGCGTACATCTGACCTGTTACTGGTCATTAGATCGCGCAAATCACTATCCCAACGACGCTCGTCTTCGGCCTTGATAATGCGCAGCAAGACAGCTTGAGGAACTGATCGGTTATCAATCTCTGGTCGGCGCTGAGCGAAGCCACTGGTAGTCGACGACGCAACGACGCAGCAAAGCAAAAAAAGAACCTTATTGCGCGACCATCTTGTGCCTGACAAACGTGAGATCGGGGTTTTTCCTTATTGGTTATTGTCGCCGGCTAGAGCCTGTATCAAAACTCAGCAATTACCAATTCATAGACGTTGACAGATCTAAAAACACCAAGGCGCTTCGCGGAAAACAGCGAAGCGCCTTGAGGAAGTATGGGAGATGCTCCGGACGGAGAGGTTTTATCTTGCGACGCTCGAAACGCTGGGCATCTCTGTTCGCTTGGTTGCATCAGCGCTAACAGCTGGCATTTTCGAGGTGTCGAGAGGTGGCTGTTCGCTCTTTTCCTTCTTTGCCTTGTCTATGGTCGCAGACATTTGCGCCATCTTACAACTGCCTTCGAAAACCGCACCCTGCTCAATTATCAACGAAGGAGTTTGGATGTTGCCATTCACTTTTGCAGCCCGGCCGAGTTCAAGGCGCTGAGTGGCAATAATATCGCCGTTGATGGTGCCGTGAATAACGGCTACGGCAACTTCGATATTGGCATCAACTTTTCCATTTGCGCCGACAATGAGCGTGCCACTGCCGGAGCTGACGCGCCCCGACAAATGCCCATCTACTCTCATCATCGCTTTAAAATTGGCTTCGCCGGTGACGACTGTGCCACTGCCCACGAAGCCGCTGAGCGTTCCTTCCTTAATGTCGCGCGCCAGCGTCTCGCTCTCGGTCAGCGCACGCGAAGAGCCAGGTGTGACTTCGGCTGTCGGTTTTGTTTCCGCACTCGTTCCCTGGTACGTAGAGTAGGTTCGGGGTGTGCCATATTCCGGAACCTCCTGCTTAGAGGCTGAGTTCTCGTTTTCGTCCTGATCCTTGGGATTCTTTCCTATCCTGAGCATTATTTACCTCCGTAATTTGGGGGGCGCGAGATGTTCAGTCACCCGGTGCCGCGGGGAACATAGAAGCAACAAAACGACGCGCTTGCCTGTTGTTCGTGGATTTCTAGCTTTGATGGCTAGTCTGAGTGATCAACCGCCCAGATGCGGGTATCGTTAATGATAGACAAACTGGCCTCTCAGTGTCCAGCCTCGCAATCAAAATGTAATCCAAAACTGACCAGATCTTTTCTCGTACAATTCCCGGGCAAAACTTTACCGGCAGGTTTATCTGACCAGGAGTGAGCCTCCCTCAAAGGGTTAACTTGCTTTCGTTTCTCCGATCATGCGACATAGGCCCTCAAAGATTGCTCCATTCTTGATCACGATCGATCGCGTCCAGATGTTGCCGTAAATTCTTGAGGTTGGTCCAAGCTCCACTCGTTCTCGCGCAACGATGTCGCCTTTGACTGTTCCGTTAATAACTGCCACCGCCACGTCGAGAGCAGCCTCGACGTTCGCCTCTGTATCGACAATCACCGTCCCTTTGCTCGAGTGCACGGTGCCGGCGATGTGGCCGTTAAGCCGAATCATGTCCTTGAAACTAATGTCTCCGGTCAACTCCGGCACCGAGGCAAATAGCGGAGTCGATCTCTGCTTTACAGTTACGCCGCTGCTGGAACCCAATTGACCTGACAACGACCCGTCGACGCTCAACGTGCCTTTGAAATGAGCCTCTCCGGTGATTGCCGGCGATTTAGCTTGAAAGATTTTCGGTTCAGGACTTGAAAACGGGGAAATGGAGGAGACTGGTTGCGCAAGGATTGCCCTTGCGGCTGGCTGTGTCTCAGCAACACTGTCGCTACGGATCCGAGTTCCTGCAGACGATGTGCCGTGTCCATAGCTGGGGCTAGCCGGTTTTCTCTTAACGTCGAGCATGCATCTCTCCGCCGAGACTAACTGCTTGGTTCCACCTGGTTCGGGTATTGATTGTGGGAGTGAAAGCCTTGCTTAACCCGGGCCGGCCGGGTAAAAGCCGCTGAAACTACGAAAAAGAGGGGTGCAAGTTACCACAAGCTTATTTCTTTCCACAAGAGTTGTTTTTCAATCAGGTAACCACGGAGTCCAAGAATGGCTGAAGAGAATAAGACAAAAACCAAATTGCTGCGCGGGATGGGCAACGCGATTTCAGACTTTGGGATGATCGGGGATGGCGATCGTTTGATGGTTTGCGTCTCAGGAGGTAAGGATAGTTACACACTCCTCGATTTGCTCCTGGATCTGCAAAAA
>WNFR01010173.1_pt1 | contig 13421 bp, 12 predicted proteins | sample 5400221 | NCBI WGS metagenome assembly WNFR01 (sample SAMN13153357, study PRJNA577476) | soil metagenome | isolation source: 40 cm soil under Madrone tree | place: USA:California | collected 2016-06-14
CGCCGGGCTTTGCCGGCTCCGGCCGGCCGGCAAGATATTTGCCGCCCGCGCCCACGACCTTCTTCTCGGCTTCGTCGAGGTCGTCCACCCACATCCCGAAATGATAGATGCCGACCTTCTCGTCGCCCTCCTGCTTGAGCAGCGCCACGTTGACGGTGCCGTCGGAGACGTAGAGCCCGCGGCGGGCCTTGCCCGCGACCTTCATGTCGAATGCGTCTTCGAAAAATTTGGCGGCCTTTTCCGGATCGGGAACAATAAGCGCGATGTGGCGAAGCTTGGCCATGACCTCTGTCCTTCGTGAGCCGATGAAGGAACAAGAATAGCGAGGAACCGCGCCTGACCACAAGGCGCACGGCCTGCTATCGTGGGCGCGCCGCGCGGCAGGAGTGAACGGAATGTACAAGGACCTGCGCGAATTCATCGAGCTTGTCGACAAGCTTGGCGCGCTGCGGCGCATCGAGGGCGCAGATCCCCGTTTCGAGATCGGCGCCGTCACCGAGGTGGCGGCAGGACGATCCGACGCCCCGGCGCTTCTCTTCGACGCCATCAAAGGCTTTCCGCGCGGCTTTCGCATTTTCACCAATGCCACCACGCGCCCGCAGCGGGCCGCGCTCGCGCTCGGCATCGATCCGAAATTGCGGCCGCTCGATGCGCTCAAGGCCTGGATGGAGAAGCGCAAGACATTGCAGCCGCGCGCGCCCGTCGTGGTCAAGGACGCCGCCTTTCTGCAACACTCGATCAAGGGCAAGGACCTCGACCTCGCCAAGTTTCCGGCGCCGGTTTGGCACCGCCACGACGGCGGGCCGTTCATCGGCTCGGGCTCGATCGTGATCATGCGCGATCCCGATGGCGGCTGGATCAACGCCTCGATCTACCGCGTTCAGGTGCATGGCCGCGACAAGGTGACCGTGCAGTTCGACCACGCCGGCCGACACGGCGCTGTCATCGCCAAGAAATACTGGGATGCGGGAAAGCCCTGTCCGCTTGCCGTCGTCAACGGCGAGGACCCGGCGCTGTTCGTCGCTGGGTTCGAGTATTTGCCGGCGGGACAATCGGAATACGAGTTCGCCGGCGCCATCAAAGGGGCGCCGATCGAGGTCCATCCCGGGCCGCTGGCCGGCCTGCCGATCCCGGCGCACGCGGAAATCGTGCTCGAAGGCGATCTCTTGCCGATGAACGAGAGCGTGTTGCCCGAAGGCCCGTTCGGCGAGTTCACCGGCTATTATGCCTCGGAGGCGCGGCCGGCGCCGGTCATGCAGGTGAGCGCGGTGCATCATCGCGCCGATCCGATCCTGTTGGGATCGCCGCCGATGAAGCCGCCGCGCTTTCATTTCGGGCTGCCGTTCCGCGCCGCCACGATCTGGCAGAACCTCGAGAGCGCCGGAGTGACCGACGTGGTTGGCGTCTGGCAGCACGTCTCGCAGCTCATGACCGTGGTGGCGCTCAAGCAGCGCTACGACGGCCATGCCAAACGCGCCGCGCTCGTTGCCGCCGCTCACAGCTACATGGCGCGCCTGGTCGTCGTCGTGGACGACGATGTCGATCCCTCCGACCTCAACGACGTCATGTGGGCGGTGGCGACCCGATGCGAGCCGTCGGAGCAAATCGACATCATCCGCAACGCCTGGAGCTCGGCGCTCGATCCGCGTATTTCCCCGGCCGACCGGGCGCGCAACGTCACCTCGCATTCGAAGGTGATCATCGAAGCATGCCGCCCGTTCGCATGGCTTGAGCAATTCCCGCCCACCTCCGCGCTCTCGCTGACCGAGGCGCGCGCGATCGAGGAGAAGTGGGGCACGGCGCTGAAAGGGGCATAGAGCGCTAAAGCGTGAGCGGCGAACTCGGTCCTACCCTCCCCCTTGTGGGGAGGGTGGCGAGCGAAGCGAGCCGGGTGGGGGTCGTGCGGTGATCCGCCGACGGACCCCCACCCCCAACCCCTCCCCACAAGGGGGAGGGGAGCCGACCGGAGTGCGCGGCGTGACTGGCTCCTCACTGCACGGCGTTCGCCGAGTTGAGGCTGTCGAAGAGCGCGGCGCGATAGAGAAACTGCTTGTGCAGCTTGACGTCCTCCGAGATGCGCCGCAGCTCGTCGAGATGCGCCCGGCGGATCACCGGGTCTTTTTCCTCGAGCGCGCGCTTGTTCGCAATCGTCTGCGCCTGCACGTAATCGACCTGCGCCTTGCGCCGCTGGCGCGTGTAGCGGTCGAACACGCCTTCCCCCGCGCGGCCATACCAGACATCGGCGAGTTTTTGCGTGAGATTCATGGCGTCGTGGATGCCGCCGTTCATGCCCATGCCGCCGATCGGATTGTTGACGTGGGCGGCGTCGCCCGCGAGCAGCACGCGCCCTTTGTTGAAGGTCGCGGCGACCCGCTGATGCACCGCATAGAGCGCGTGATAGGGGATCTCGTAATCGCCGCTTTTGGCATGGATGCCCTGCAAGCGGCGCTGGATGCCGTCCAGGCTCAAGGCCTGCGCGTCGGTCTCCTCCGGCGGAATCGGCATGATGCCGCGCCAGATGCCGGGCGGGCCGTTGCCCTTGACCTTGAACAGGTTGAGCCATTCGTTCGGATCGGAAAAATAATTGCGCGTGCAAAAGCCCTTGCCGGTTGCCCCGAAGTCGAAGCTGGTGCCGATCTTGATGAAGCGCTCGGGCCAGGTGAAACCCTCGAATTCGATGTCGGCGAGCCGCCGCACGGTGCTGCGCCCGCCATCGGCGCCGATGAGATAGCGGCCGCGAAGTTTTTCGCTCTCGCCTTGCGCGTTCGTGAGCGTCGCCTCGACGTGGTCGGCGGTCTGCGCGAGGCCGGTCACTTTGGTGGAGAAACGGACTTCTGCAATCCCGCTCGCCTCGATATGCGGCCGTGCCGCACGCACCAGCTTGTACTGCTCCCACTGCACGACGAAGGGATAGGGCACTTCGCCCTCGAGCAGGCTGATGTCGAACACCGCGATCAGCTCGCCGGTGACGCGGTCGCGAAAATGAAAGATCGGCGACTGCAAGCCGCCGCGCCTCGATCAGCGTCACCGGAATGCCCTTTTTGACCAAGGCGAGCGCGCTCACCGCCCCGACCGGCCCGGCGCCGACCACGATCACCCGCTCGTCGCGCTGCATCAGGTGCTCCAGACCGCCGCAGCATACACATTAAGGCGTGTTCGTTTGTGCTTGAAGCGGGCGGCACACTCGGTGTGTTCCCTCTCCCGCTTGCGGGGGAGGGCTAGGGAGGGGGCATGCACAACGATTCGCGCGGTTCGCCCCCTCCCCAACCCTCCCCCGCAAGCGGGGGAGGGAGCAGACCGAGTTCGCTGCTCGCGATGACTCCACCGCACACGATGATGGTCACACTTTCGAAATCTCGAACATGGAGGGATGAAAAAGCTCCTCCACCGCAACCTTGCGCTCGATCAGGCCCTGCTCGTGCGCGTACTGCGTCAACGCCGTGATCTCGCGCATGTTCTCCGCGATGCCGTAAGGCCAAAAGTCTTTGCCCATGAGCGCCATGGTTTCCTCCGTCTCCGGGATCAGCCACGGCAGCGTCACCATAAGCGCGTTGACGTCGGTGAGGTCGGTCATGGCCAGCGCCTTGGCCTCGCAGAACGCCTTGTAGACGCTCGAAGGGAGCCAGGGATATTTCTGCACCAGCTCGTTACGGATGCCGATGAGATGCATGAGCGGGAACATGCGCGTCTTCTTGTAATAGGCCTGCTCCGCCTCGCGGGTATTGGGGAATAGCCGCTTGATGTGCGGCTCGCCGCGCAGGAACGACGAGGGCGCGCGCGCCGTGAACAGCGCGTCGAGCTCGCCGTCGCGCAGCATGCCGACCAGCGTCTCTTCCTTGCCGATCGGCCCGAGGTCGAGCCCGGCGATCGGCTTGAGCGGCGTGCGCTCGGCGCGGCCCGGCTCCTCCTGGCCGCCGCTGCGCCAAGTAATTTCGGTCGGCTTGACGCCGTATTCGTGCTGCAGCATGCCGCGCATCCACACCACCGCGGTGATTTGATATTCCGGCAGGCCGACGCGCTTGCCGCGCAGATCAGCGGGCGCGCGGATGCCGGCGTCGGCGCGAATGTAGATACCGGAGTGCCGGAACAGCCGCGACACGAAGGCGGGGATTCCGACATAGGCCGAAGTCCCCGCCGCCACGGTGCGCATATAGCTCGAGAACGAAAGTTCCGAGACGTCGAATTCCGCATAGCGGAAAGCGCGAAAGAAGATTTCTTCGGGATAGAGCGGCAGATACGTGGCCGCACAGCCCTCGACCTTGACCCGGCCGTCCCTGATCGCGCGCGTGCGGTCGTAATTTCCGCAGGCAATCGTTATCGGCACCTCGACCATGGGGGCGTTCTCATTTGTGTTGGACGTGTAATTGGGCCGCGTACTCGGTATGCTCCCCTCCCCAACCAAACCCCGGCCTGCCGGGGTCTGGTCATTTAAGATTTGCCGGAAGCGGGCAAGCCCGCAGCCGGCTGGGGAGGGGTGGGGGTGGGGGTCCCTCAGCGGATCACTGCACGACCCCCACCCGGCTCGCTTCGCTCGCCACCCTCCCCACAAGGGGGAGGGTAGGACCGAGTTCGCCGCTCGCGCTGATTCCATTTCATCTGAATACGAGCTAGGGCTCCTGATCGACTCGCGGCGGGATGGAGTAGCACAACAGCGGGACGCAATTCGAACTCGGCAAAGCGTACTTGCTTCTGTTTCGGCTGTGAAGCGTCGCCTTGTTGTAGCTCCGGGCGCGCGATATTTTCATGCCTGCGACGCGACCCCGTCTGCTCGCTCGCACCCGGATCGGCCCAGGAGAAACGTCATGATGTCGAGCGTGATCGGCGGTGCCATGCTGCCCCATGCGCCCCAGTTCTTCACCATGCCCGAGACCGAGGACAAGAAGGTCGTCGAGCACGTGCGCGAGGTGGCGGCGGAAGTGGGCAGAAAGCTGCGTGCGTTAAAACCCGATCTCTGGATCATCTTCTCCAACGATCACGCCGAGCAGTTCTTTCACGTGAGCGCCCCGCCGTTCACGGTCCACGTCGGGGGAGAGGCAAGCGGCGAGTTCGCGGGCAGGAAATTTCACTGGAAGATCCCGAGCGAGATCGGCTTCGAGATCGTGCGGGCGCTCTACCGGCAGAATTTCGATCCCGCCTTCACCAGCACCGCCAAGATCGATTACGCGATCGGAATTCCACTGACGCATCTCGGTCATACCGAGGCGGTGCTGCCGATCTACGTCAACGCCTATCTGCCGCCGCAGCCGACGATGGAGCGCTGCTATGCCTTCGGGCAGGCGGTCGCGCGCACGGTCACCGCGCTGGGGCTCAAGACCGTGGTGCTCGCGAGCGGCGGCATGTCGCATTTCCCGGGCACCGATCGCTACGCCAATCCGGAGCTCGAATGGGACAAGCGCGCGCTGGCGAAGCTCGAGAGCGGCAACCTGAAATCGCTCATCGGCTACGACGAGCGCGAGCTCGACGACACCGGCAATATCGAGCTGCGCTGCTGGGCCTGCGCGGCCGGCGCGCTGGGCGAGCGCAAGCCCGACATCGTGTCCATGGATCCGAGCTGGCATCACAACTACGCCTCGCTCGGCTTTACCCGCGGTGAGGGCGAGGCGGTGCGCGCCGCGCATTACCCGGCGATCAAGCCGGAGCTGGTCGAGCTCACCGCGGCGCTGCATTCCCTTGCGCACGATGCCGAGCTGCGCGCGCAATACCTCGCCGACGCGCCCGCCTTCGCCGACAAATACGAGCTTGCCCCCGATCAGCGCGAGGCGCTGATCAAGCTCGATCTCGCCGCGATGGTGAAGATGGGCGCGCATCCGCTGGTTCCGTTCCTCGCGCAATTGCAGATTGCGCGCGGCCGCCCGCGTCCGTAGCGGAGCTATCGCTACGGTCGCGCATTCAGGCGTAGGGTGGGCAAAGGCGCGGCGCGAGCTCTCGCAATCAGCGCGGCATCGCGCGCCTTTGCCCACGTGTCTCGCGTGGGCAACGGCGCTCAGGCATTTGAGCGGCGCCAGATGTGTACGTGTCCCGCGCCTTTGCCCACCCTACGGCTCCCCGCTTCGCGGGGCGAGGGAAGGAAGATCCTGCGCTGCGTCCGCGGCATGCCAAACCATCGTTGACGCGGGGCCGCGGTCGTATTCAACTACGCGCGAGGAGCATGCGCCGCCGGCGGCCGCGCTGCTCAACCCCAACTCCCGGAGCAAGCCCATGAAGAAGCTCGTTTTGGAAACGACGGCGCCGTTCCAGGGGCTGCCCGAGCTCGTCGCCTATGACGAGGGGCTGTTCGAGAAGGAAGGGCTTTTGGTCGAGTGGGCCGACCGCGAGCAGGGAGTGGAGAAGAAGGTCGAAACGCACGTGACGAGCCCCAAAGGCGTCGATCCCTTCACCAGCCACGGCAAGCTGTTCGAGCAGGGCAAGGCGGACATGTATAACGCCTGCGAGTGGGGCAACTATTGCCGCGTGCAGGACACGAGCGCGGGAAGCCGCCAGCTCGGCCGCCGCGCCATCGTCACCTATTCTGCGCTCGTGGTCGCGCCCGATTCGCCGGTCTATACCGCGCAGCAGCTCGCCAACCGCACCATCGGCGTGCCGTTCTATTTCGGCACCCACTACATCGCGCTGCACATGCTCGAAGGTTTTTTGCGCCGCGAGGAGATAAAACTCTGCCGCGCGCCCAACGGCTCGCGCTACCGGCTCGCCGCGCTGATGAAGGGCGAGCTCGACGCCACCACCTTGACCGAGCCGCATATCACGCTCGCGGAGAAGAAGGGTTGCCGCCTGATCTGCACGGCGTTCTTCCACGGCACCGAAGTCGCCTCCGAGCGGGTCGATGCGGAAACCTACGCCGCCTTCAACCGCGCCGTGCGCGAGGCGGTGCGCCGCATCAACGCCGACAAGCGCGCCTACCTGCATTATTTCATCGATTACTACGCCAAGAGCGATCCCGAGATTGCCGCCCTCGAGGTGGAGGATTTGCGCGAGAGCCGGCTCGTGGTCTGCGATCCCGCGCCGATCCCGCTCGAGGAGATGCAACGCACCTACGAGTGGCTCAAGGGCTGGGGCATGCTGGAGGCGACGGCCTCGCCGCTCGATCTCGTCAACATGGACGTTGCGCGCCACGCCCACCAGGCCGCGGAGTAGCGGGGCGATATTGTAGGGCGCAATAAGCGAAGCGCATTGCGCCCTACGCGCTTGGTGCAGGCCTCACTAACTTGTGCGGACGAAAGCCCCAGCGTCCCCTCCCCCGCTTGCGGGGGAGGGACAGGGAGAGGGCGCGGCGTGAAGGCTGCTCGAGCGTCTTCGCTCCCGTTCAGTGGAGGATTCCCTCTCCCCAACCCTCCCCCGCAAGCGGGGGAGGGAGCAGACTGAGCTCGCTGCTCGTGCTGACCCTGTGCGCCGATCTCACGGCAACGGCCACGGGCGGTAGCCGGCGAGCCAGGAGCAGAACGCCGTGGGACGGGAGCGCCAGCCGACCATGTTGCCGTAAGCGTCATAGAGCGGCAGGCGGTACCAGTAGCAGTTGGCTCCCGGCAGCGGTTCGCCATAGCCGGGATAGTACACATAGCCGGGAGGCGCTTCGGGCGGCCGCTCGCCGCCCGCGCAGCCGACGCAGCGCGCCTCCGCCGCGCGCGGCACCGCGGATGCCGCAATTGCCAAGGTCATTGCCGCAACGAGCGCAGTGAGCGTTTTCGTCATCGCAATCTCCTCGAGCGTCGGCTCGACTTTCGTATATCTCGTAGGGCGCAATAAGCGAAGCGCACTGCGCCAATGCGTGTGACGGCACCTCACGGGCCTACGATGCTCGTCATGTGGGTAGGCGAACGTGCGGCAAACGCGGTGCGCTCCCTCGCCCCGTGACGCCCGCGAAAGCGGGCGGAACGGGGAGAGGGTTGGGGTGAGGGGCAGCTTGTTGCGCCCCTCACCCGCACGAGCTTGTTGGTCGAGTCTTGTGCCCTCTCCCCGCTGACGCGGGGCGAGGGCACGTGCGGCGCAATGCACTTCGCTTATTGCGCCCTACGCACCTGCGGGGTTTTGGCACGGCCAACTTGTCGGGCAAGCTGAGGCAGCGGTGGGACCAGATTCAGCGGTTCACTCATTCAGCCTACTTGCAGACCGGCTGACCATTGACCACCGCCGCGGCTTTTCCTGGCGGGCAGCCCTTCGGCGCTGGCGCCGCCGCCGGCTTTGCAGCAGCGGCCGCAGGCGCGGGTGCGACCGGCTTCGGCGCTGGCGGTGGTGCTGGAGGCGGCGGCGCGACAACCTTGGCAGCCGGCGGCGGGGGCGGCGGCGGAGCGACCGGCCTGACCATTGCCGCGGGCGGCGGTGAGGCGGGCGGCGCTGCCGGTTTTGCGAACGCCGGCGGCACTTGGGGTGGGGCCGACCGCGCGCTCGGCACTTGCGGCGGCGATGCAGGCTTCGCAAGACTTGGGGACGCAATACTTGGCGACGATGGCGTGATCGGCTTCGCAGGCGTCGACGACGCCGGGAGCTTTGCAGTGGGCATTTGCGCGCCCGGCTGCGCACTGCTTCGCGCCGGCGCTGATGGCGTGCCCGGCTTGGTCGCAGTTGGCGGCGGCGCTAGCTTTGCCGCCGGCGCGCGTAATGGTGTTCCTGGTTTTGCGCCTTGGCCTGCTGGCGGGATCGGCAATGCATGGCCGCCGCTTGGCGCGGTTGGCGCTTGCGTTCCCGGTGTTACCGCGGCCGAAGGTGTGGTGGGTGCGACCGGCTTTGTCGCGGGTATTTGGGGAGACGGCGTCCCGGGTTTTGCAGCGCCGGTGGGCGAAGATGCGCCCGTCCCCGGCGCTATTGCCGCCGATGGCGCGGCCGGCGGCGCTGGCAGGGGCTGCCCTTTGAGTCCCGGCAGCGGCTGCCCCGGTTGACCCGGCACTTGCTTGGTCGTTTGAGCGGGGCCGCTCGGCGTCGTCGCCGTCCCTTGCGGAGTCTGATTTTGCAAGGTGACGGCCTTCTGCGCAACGGAAGGCGGCAGCGCCGGTGCGATCGCCGCAGCGGGAGTGGGCGCGACAGGCGCCCCCGCTGCTCCGCCTTGCGCTGGGGCAGCCGCTTGCGCGGGGGGCGCAATGGTCGTGGTCTGGCCGCTCTGGTTCGTGACGGTGACCGTGTTGGTCACATTGTTGACGACGACCGTGTTGTGAACGTTGTTGTAGATGACGTTGTTCGGCGGCGGAGCCACGTATTGCGGCGGACGCACCCAGACCGGAACTGGCCGGTATATCGGCATGGGCAGCAGGAAAATTCCCCCCGGAGGAGGTGGCGGTGCCAGCACAACGAATTCGGGCGGCGGCGGCGCCAGGAAGATGACCGGTACGGGGGGTGGTGGCGCGAAACCGAATACCGGATCGTCGAACGCAAGTACCGGCCGCTGGAAATAGATGATCTCCTCCGGCGGCGGCGGCGGCAGATCATCGTACGCCATCACTGCAAATGACGGCGGCGGCTCGAATGCAGCAGCGAGAAAGGCGAGGCGCCGATGCGCGTCGCCCGCGTGCGGACCGTCCGGATAGCGTCGCAGATAGGACCAGTAGGCGGGAGGCGTATCGACGAGGCGCGTTCGCCGCCATGTGATTGCCTCGCGCCGAGCCGCAATAATGGCGCGCACCCGCCTGGCCATGGGATCGCTGGGATAAGCAGCGAGAAAGTCGGAGTATCCTTCCAGCGTGTCGCGCTCCAGCGCCGCGACATACGCCTCCTGCGCGTCAAGATCGCGAATTGGCCGTGCGCGGATCGCCGCGCTTTGTTCGCTCGAAATGGCGGGCGGTGGGGCATCGGCGGCCCGCTCGAAGAACACGAGCGATGCCGCTATCTTGGAGGCATGCCATGGCACCTCGGCGCCCTTGCTGATCTCGTTGACACGAAGTCTCGTGCGCTCGAAGACGTCGGTGAGGGGCAGGCCGCCTTCGCGGATCATCTCAGCCAGCGCCTGGGCATAGGGTCCGTACGGGCCCTGAGTTTCAGGAGCCACCGTTCCGGGCGCGGAATTGAAGGCGATCAGCACGCCCGGCTCGGGCTCGACCAGGGCCAGGCCGCCGGCGAGCGCTGGACCGGAACTGGCGAATGGATTAGCCCGCGCCGCGTCGAGAACGACAATGCTGGCCTTGAGCTTCATCGCGGCCAGCGGCCGCGTGTAGTCGGAAATTCGCAGTGCCTGGGCTGCGACGTCGGAATCGCGGGCAATGCGCGCGTCGATCGGAACGAAATAGTTTTCGCCTTCGAGCTGCGTGCCATAGCCGCTGAGATAGATGAAGGCGACCGTATCAGGGCCGGAGCCCGACGCTTTCTCCAGAAAGTCGCGAAAGGCGTGGCGCAGCGTGTCTTGATCGAGGTCACGAGCGCCTACGACGTCGAAACCCGCGGCTTGGAGCGTTTGGGCGATCAGGCCGGCGTCGTTGGCCGGGGTGTTGAGCGCTCCTGCCGCATAGCCGGCGTTCCCGATGACGAGCGCGATGCGCTTCTCCGCCTGTGCCGGCACGGCAGCAAATGCCAGCGCAAGGAGGGCGACGAGGGCGGCGACGAGCTTGCGAATCCGCGGCATATCAGCTCCAAGCCGGAAAAGACGTGCAGGTGCACGGCTATTACAAAGCGACGACGCTGAACGGCTTGTGAACAGAAGAGGTCAAGAGTAAGGCGTCCTCAAGACATCGAAGTTCCAAGGATTTTCCCGCGCAAGGGCCGAACTTGATTGATGACGCCAACGGTTATCGCGCGGCGCAGATTCCTGCCTATTTCGAGGTGCGTTTCCGTTGCTAAAGTTGCTTCAGTATGATAACTATATGCGGTGACGAGGCGCGACCCGACCCTCGATGTGCTTCTCGACCTCGACGGGCAGGTTCTCGTGGTGGACCCGGAGGGCGGCCATTGGGTCCGGTTCGTCGTGACGCGAGTGCCGGTGTCGCCGGAGAAACCGCACGGCATCGACTACTCGCTGACGCTGCACGGCCCGAATGGCGAGCGGCTGGTCGGCTTCGACAACGCCCATCCGGTGGCGCGGCAAAAGGGCGAGCCGCAGGACCATCGGCACCGGTTGCGGACGATCCGGGCTTACGAATATCGAGACGCGGCGACCCTGCTCGCCGACTTCTGGACGACGGTGGACGCTGTGTTGCGCGAGAGAGGAGTGATCCCATGACCACCTTGAAGGTTGGCATCGCCAGCTACGAGGAGATGAAGGCGCGGACCATGGCTGTCGCGCGCGGCGCGCGGCGCGTGAAAGCCGGCGAGCCGAAGGTGTGGTTCACTTCGACCGAGTCGTTCGCCAAGGTCTTGTCGGCCGGTAATCGCGAACTGCTGCGCGTGATCGCCGAGAAGGCGCCCGGCTCGCTCGACGAGCTGGCCCGCATTACCGGCAAGGCCAAATCCAATCTGTCGCGCACATTGCGAACGATGGAAGGCTATGGCCTGGTCCGCCTCGAACGCGGCGAGCGCGGGCGCATCACGCCCAAGGTCATGCATGACCGCGTGGAGCTGGACTTGCCGCTTACGCTGGCACGCAAAGCAAGCTGAGCCATGGCCGCTTGGACGCGAGCAGGCCGGACCGCCGCCAGCCCGTCAAGGCTGGCGCGTTTCGCGCCCCCGCTTCGCCCATGACCTTGCCGTTGCACGCCGCCCTTTATCTGCGCGTCTCAACGACGAACCACTCGTAGGGCGCAACAAGCGAAGCGCATTGCGCCAATGCCTCACCAACTGCGGACGCAAGCCCCAGCGTCCCCTCCCCCGCGTGCGGGGGAGGGACAGGGAGGGGGCATGGAACGACACGTATAGAGAGTGTGCGCTCGCACCCTCTCCCCAACCCTCCCCCGCAAGCGGGGGAGGGAGCAGACCGAGCTTGCGCCGCGCTCAAGGTGCGACGGCGACTTACACCCGCAAACGCGGGCGGAAACTCAGAGGCGGTCTCGCCGTGCCATTAGCGCGTTTACGCGCGTCTTTGACGCGCTATGGCGATCCCCGGCTTTCGCTGCGCTCAGCCCGGGCTACGTCCTTCAAGCTTCGCGAGCAGGGCGGCTGCGGCTTTGTCGAGGTCGGCCAAGGGACCGGTCACGATTGACCACAACACCTCGGGATCGATGTGGCGATATTCATGGCGCAACAGATTCCCGAGTGCGTGAATTTTGTGCCACGGCACTTCCGGCCGCGCGTCCTTGAGCTCGTCTGGAAGGTGCTTTGCCGCCTCGGCGATGATGAGCAGCGCGTGCTCCACCGCGCGCTTCATTGCCGAAGCGCGGGATTGAAGCCCTCGCGCGTGCCGTAGTCCACCCTGTCACCGAGGTATTCGCGCAGGAGGAAATAAATGTCCATGAATTCGTCAAAGCCGAATTGGCGGGATTTGTCCTTGTCGATGAACACATCCACATCGGAATCAGCGCCGGCTTCGTCGCGGGCATGGGAGCCGAACAGGTAAAGCGCGCGCGCCCCCCGCGTACGGATGGCCGGCTCGGCCTCCTTCAATCGTGCGATGACTTCGTCGCGTCGCATAGGCATATACTAACTGAAACAGCTCTTGTTTTCCAGCTTCGCCGCTTACTCTGCCGAACCTCGCCCGCGAGCAGCGGCGACCTTTCTCGGCATGACGTCGATCAACTGGCTCAAACTCGTGCTGACCTACTGCGTGCCCTACGCGGTGTGCACCTACGGTGCAGTGTCCTACCGGTTGAACACGGCCGAACCGCCGCGCCAACCGCAGCCTTAAGGAGACGCCAGATGTCGCCGGAAATCGACAGACGCATCCCCGCTGCGCTTCTCATCCTGCGGTTCTTTCTCGCCATTTTTCTGCTGCAGTGGAGCATCGAGAAGCTCATGCTTCCGGACGCGGCCGCCCGCATCGCCAGCGGCTTTTACGGACTGACGCTGCCGGCACCGGCGTCCTATGCCTTGGGCGTTGCCGAGCTCATACTCTCGCTCGCCCTGTTGCTCGGGGTCTACCGTACGGTCAGCTACGGCCTTGCGCTGCTCGTTCACACCGTGACCGTGGTCGTGAGCTGGCGCCAGCTGTTCGACCCATGGGGACTGGCGAAGATCGGCAACCATTTGTGGCTCTCGACCTGGCCGACCTGGGGCGGCTTTGCCGCGTTGTTCCTGATGCGCGAATGGGACAGCTGGACCGTCGATGGCTGGCGGGCGCCGGCAAGCCCGGTCAGGCAATGAGGCCTTGGCCAGCAAGGATCTTCGCTTTTTGCGCGCTACGCGCTAGGATTGCTGGCAAAGGCATCCAGCGACCATCGCGTCACGATGAGCGCAATTGTATTCGCGTAGCGCTCCGGCTGGCGGAATTGGCGCTGTGGCTCGTGGGCGCGCAAGCGCCGCAGGCCAAGGCCGGATCTCAGCGCCGTGGCGCGCGCTACGTCTTCACGTCGATAGTGCAGCAACGGGAGAGATGATTGGCAAGGAAGCGATCCAAACGCGCGTCGAAAGTCTCGGCC
>WNFR01005130.1_pt1 | contig 13419 bp, 11 predicted proteins | sample 5400221 | NCBI WGS metagenome assembly WNFR01 (sample SAMN13153357, study PRJNA577476) | soil metagenome | isolation source: 40 cm soil under Madrone tree | place: USA:California | collected 2016-06-14
AGGATCGCGCCAAGAAATAGTCCCGTCCGGCTTGAGGAGAATCCGTGAAGAAATATGCCCTAACTATTTTCCTGGCAACTTTCGCTTGCGTCTGCGCATTGGAAATGACGGAGCGCGCGGCCGCGCAGGGGAAGAAGGCTGCGACGCCAGCAGCTCCGCCCATCATTGATAAGGACAGAATCCGCGAGCACGTGAAATACCTGTCGAGCGACGAAATGGAGGGGCGCGGAACGGGGCAGCGCGGCGGCGACCTTGCTGCGGACTACATTGCGAAACAATTTGCTTCCTACGGCTTGAAGCCCGCCGGGGATAACGGGACATTTTTTCAGAATGTGCCGATGGTCGGAGTGGGGACGCTCCCGGATGCGAAATTCAGTTTCAGCGAGGCCGGCGGCAAATCGTTCGAAGCGAAAAACCTGACGGATTTTGTGACCAACAACGAGAGCCAGACGGAAACGGCGGACATCGACGCGCCAATCGTTTTTGTCGGTTTTGGAATCAAAGCGCCGGAGTACGACTGGGACGATTACAAGACGGTGGACCTGCACGGCAAGGTAGCGTTGCTGTTCGTGAATGAACCCAGCTCCGACGATCCCGATTTTTTCAAAGGCAAGGCGATGACGTATTACGGCCGGTGGACGTACAAGTTCGAGGAGACCGCCCGGCGCGGAGCCGTGGCCACGCTGATCATTCATCGAACGGACCTGGCGAGTTATGGATGGGAGGTAGTGCGGAATTCGTGGGGGACCGAGCGCTCCTACCTGAAACGCGATGACACGCCAAAGCTGCAAGCGGCTTCGTGGATTCAGCTGGAGGTTGCGCGAAGGGTCGTCGGACTCGTTGGGCTGGACCTGGACAAAATGTTTCAGCGCGCGCAGATGAAGGATTTCAAGCCGCTGCAATTGCCTGTGCGCTTGAAAGCGCACGTGGCGAGCAAGCTGCGGCCTTTTGTATCGAGAAACGTGCTGGCGATGCTGCCGGGTGCGGAACCCGTGCTTGGGAAAGAAGCCGTGCTGTACACCGCGCACTATGACCACTTGGGAATCGATCCGAATCTGCCGGACGACAAAATTTACAATGGCGCAAACGACAATGCGACAGGTTGCGCGATTTTGCTGGAGCTCGCTCGCGTTTGGGCTGCAACGCCAGTGGCGCCGCAGCGATCGATTCTATTCGCATCCGTGACAGCCGAAGAGCAGGGTTTGCTTGGTTCTGAATATCTTGGAAAACATTCACCCGTTCCGCCGGGAAAAATATCCGTCGATCTGAATTTTGATGATGTCCCTCCATTAGGCACTCCTGAGGAAGTGGAAGTAAGCGGCGCGGAGCGGACCACGTTTTATCCGGTGGTGCAGGCGGCTGCGAAGGACTTCGGCCTGGCCATTCGACCGGATCCGCGGCCCGAAGCGGGGCATTATTACCGCTCGGACCATTTTAGCCTCGCGCGCGTGGGCGTGCCCTCGTTCTCCATCAATGAAGGAATCAAGTTCGTGGGTCACCCGGCCGAATGGGGCGAAGCCCAAGCCAAAGATTACACGGAGCACCGCTACCACCAGCCCAGTGACGAGTACAAACCCGAAATGGACTTCACCGGCGATGCCGTGATTGCAAGATTTGGGTTCGTGCTGGGGTTTAGTGCCGCCACGCTGCCACAACTTGCCGGGTGGGTGCCCGGCGACGAATTCGAGCAGGCACGGAAGCAAAGTCAGACTCCGGTGAAGTGACCTCGTGCTTCGAATCGTGTCATCAGCGCGGCCAGACGCCAGCGGTAAAAGACTTGATCGTGTGAAAGCCCAGCTTTTCGTACAACTGCACGGCGGCGTGATTCTCCGACGTGACCGTCAGCGTCAATTCCCTGAATTTCATGGAGCGCAGCGCTTCCGCGGAAGTTTGCATGAGCATGCGGCCGAGACCGTGGCCTTGATAGCCGGGCTGGACGCAAATCTGCGTGGTGTGCCCGACGCCGGAAGAGACTTCGCTCGTTAATACTGCGGCCACAAGCTCATCGCTTCCGGGCTGATGCAGAACGAACGAGGCTCCCTGTACAAACTGACCGCAGCCGGGCAGCAGAATGATGTTTTTCAAAAACTTTAGCGCGCCCGCGCGGCTCCGGTACTGGTCGTTGATCTCGCCATCGACGTGATTCGCGTAAGCCAAATAGATCAACTTGGCACAAGGCTCGAAGTAACGGTCGCTCCAGCGCGTCAGGCGCATGCCCGCCGAGGCCCCGGGCTTCGTCTCCTGCAACTTCTGCAAGTCCAGCAGCATGAATTGCCGTGTATACAGGCGAAAGCCTTGGTCGAGCAGCGGCGTGTCCACCGGGCCGCTGAAAGGCATCAATTGGGCTTCGATGCGCGCCAGATGCGGGAGCCCGCGCATGGACAAGAGCATTTCTTCCAGCAACCGGCGCCCGATCTCCGTTTGCGGAAATTTTGACGAAACGTAGAGCCCGCCGATCAGTCCCTTTTGCTCTTCCAGGACATAAAACGAGTACCCGGCGGCTGAGCCGTTTTCAAACGCCACGCAACCGGCGAGCGCGTGGGCGTCCAGGAAGCGCTTGATCAGCTCGAGCGCACCGCGGTAGTCCCAATGCAATTCGTCGTGCCAGTGGCGGGCCTCTTCTTCGAGCAGCGGCTCAATCTGGCGGACGGTGGTCTGGCGCAAATCGACGATGTTCATGGACAGGTAGCGGGCAGCGCGGCCCCTGCAGCGCGGCGTCTATCATAGCCGATTCCGGCGGGACCCTGCGGTGCGGGCCCGCGGGAGGCGATACAAAACCCGACACAAAGCGTAGCGCTTCCGCGGGGCCATCATAAGAAATATGCTACGATGCGATTACTGTATCTGTATCAAATGTTGAAGGAATGAGCGGCTTCGTCCGCTGGACCAATTTCGCAGACCACGAATGCAGATCCTTTACGAATTTCGCTACCCATCCCGCTGGTACACGAAGCTATTGATGGCCCTGCTGGCGGTGGTGTTTTTTGCGGTGCTCGCCACCACGGCCATTGCCGGTTTCCTCGTGTACCGCATTGTGAAGCCGCAGCGCACCAGCAGCGAAATCAACATGGCCAGCTTTCCGGGCCGGCCGGAAATTATTTCGTTTATCGTGCCGGGGCTGGGATCCCGGGAGGGCTGGTTTTTCCCCGGACTGCGCGGCGCGCCGACCATCCTCTTGTGTCACGGATACGAATCGAGCCGCGGCGAGCTGTTGACGCTCGTTTCCGCCCTGCAGGATCATCAGTACAACGCTTTTGTTTTTGATTTTGCGGCACATGGCGGAAACCCAGGGCTCACCACGCTTGGCTACCGCGAGGCCGACGAGCTGCGCGCGGCGATCGAGACGTTAGCTGCGCGGAGCGATGTGGACCCTCAACGGTTCGGTGTTTGGGGCTATAACCTCGGCGCCTACGCGGCGTTGGGTGCTGCGGAAAATGACAAGCGCATACGCGCCCTGGTTCTGGATTCTGTCTACGACGAACCAAGTCAGATGGTGAAAGTCGGCGTCGAGCGGAACGGCCTGGGCGGGTTTCCGTTTATGGTGCGCTCCGCCGAGCTCAGCTTTGAATTCTTGAACTACAAACACCGCGATGATCCGCCGCTCTCGCGGAAGCTGATCACTTTGGCCGGTGTCCCCACGCTCTACATTCAAGCGCTCGACGACCCGGAGCTCGCCGCGGCTACCCTTCAACTTTTCTTGAAGGCCCCCGAGCCGCGCGAGCAGGCCATCATTGCCCACGGAAATTTTGTCGGCTTGAACGATGACGATAAGCGCACCTACGAAAACCGCGTCGTCTCATTTTTCCTGCTGAAGTTGCCTGCTACGGGGAAGGCTGTCCGCTAGAATCGTCACGCTTTTCATCGCAGAGGATTGCAGCAGGGTAGACGATATGCTGCTTGCAGGAATAACCAGCTGCCTTCAGCTCTTGCTGTCCTTTCAATGATGTGAATACCAATCCTCCTACCTTAGATTCTTGCCTCCATTGCGGGATTTCACGACGGAGATAGAAGTTTAGGCCGTACCGCATTCCGCGAGTTAGGTCGTGCACGAAGAGTTTGTTGGCTGGAACGGATTGCAATGGAACATGTGCGACTTCGATTACGCCCCTCGCCGACAATTGAGAATCCATTCGAACCAAGCCACGGGCGAGACCCAAGATCGCGAGAAGCACGCCAACCTGTAGTACGCAGAGCGACACGATATCTCGGCGAAGGCCCACGAAGATGGCTGCAACGACACCGGCGAAAAGGAGTGGTAACCAGACTGCGCCGGTCCATGGGGCCGGAAGGATATCCTGCCCGAGAATTCGATGGGAGGCAAATTGCTCGCCGGCAATGCCCAGCCCCAACGAAGTCAGCGCAAGAAGCAGAAGCGTCATTTGTTTACTGCGGTTGTTCAGGTGCACTGCTTCTGCGACTCGGGCTACAAGCAGGCAGGTGAGAGGGGCCATTGCGGGCAATATGTATCCTGGCAACTTCGAACGCGAAATGCTGAAAAAAAGCAGAGGAAAGAGCCCAAAACTGAGGAAGAAGGAATTTCGCTGCCCAACCGCAACTGGCCCCTTGTCTATTTGCTTGCTCTTGGAAAACCAAACGAGGAATCCAAGCGTCCAGGGGAGGAAAGCGAGAAGCAGAATCGGGACGTAATACCAGAAAGGCTGGATGTGTTGGAATTCGGGCGTCAGGTAGCGCTTGAAATTGTGCTCGACGATGAAGATGCGGAAGAAGTCGGGACTGCGCCGGGCGCACAAGATGTACCAGGGCAGGGCCGTCGCAAAAAACGAGGCGAGCGCGACGGGATGAAAGAGCCGGAAGGCGTCGCGCCAGCGCTTGGTGAAGAGCGCCCAGAAAAAGACAGCGCCGCCCACGAGAATGATGCCCGCAGGGCCTTTCGCGAGAACCGCGAGCCCGAGAAAAAACCCGAACAGGACCCAGGCGAGCCACGGTGCTTGCGGAAGGACGGGAGATTTTTCGCTTCGCGTGAGGCCCAGCACGACCGCGGCGCACACCATGGCAATCGTGAGCATCGCGCTGAAGGGCATGTCTGTCGCGGCGGCGTGCGAAAAACCGATCATTCCGACAGTGGTAGGCAGGAGAAGCAGCAGCCAGCGCGTGGTTTCTGCTCCATAAAGGCGGAACGCGAGCCAGGCCAGCGCGAGAGTAGCGAGCAAGGCGGAAATAGCGCTGGGCAATCGTGCCGCCGCTTCGCTCACGCCGAAAAATTTGAAACACAGCGCCGCGCCCCAGTAAAAGAGCGGCGGCTTTTCGAACCACGGTTTTCCATACAGCCGCGGAGTAACCCAATCGCCCGTCTCCGCCATGTCCCGCGCAATCCACGCATAACGTGGTTCATCCGGCCCCACAAAACCAATCGCCCCAAGATGACTGAAATAGCAGATATACAGCGTTGCGAGAATCAGAATCGCCCAGCCGATGCGGGCGGCGGTGCTGGTGCGCTGGTCCACAGCGATGGGAGCGGTTGTTTCGGTCACGGAAAGCTGAGTCTAACATTGAACCACTATCTTCCTGCGACGGACCTCTTGCATACTGTCGCTCTGCGGCAAACTCACGAGAACTTGGTCACCTAATGAAGGATTGGCTCGAATATGCGGCGGTCTGGCTCCTCTTGAAGGGGCTAGGGTTTCTGCCCAGGCCCTTGGCACGGCGGCTCGCCGCAAGAGTGGCCGGCATTTTGTACGCGCTGTCGCCGAAACTTAGGAAAACCGCCGAGACGAATCTACGCATTGCGTTCCCGGAGTGGATTAAGGCCCAACGCGATGCCGTAATCCGGCGTATGGTGCGCAATCTGGGATGGATGGCCGCCGAGTTTGCGCGGTTTCCGAAGTATTCAAGGGAAGATATCGAAGAAATCGTCGTGCTCGACGGCAACGAGAATTTCGTCGACGGTCGAAAGCAGGGCAAGGGTGTCCTTATTCTGACGGGGCATATCGGAGCGTGGGAGCTCTCTTCCTTTGCCCACGCCCTCTATGGTTACCCGCTCCATTTCATGGCGCGGCCGCTGGACAATCAGCGAATCGATGCTCTGGTGAATAGCTACCGATGCAGTTCAGGGAACAGGGCGATTTTCAAGAATGAATCGGCGCGCGTGATGCTAAAGATTCTAAAGGACGCCGGCACCATCGGAGTCCTGGCGGATCAGAACACCATGCTGGATGAAGCCGTTTTTGTGGATTTTTTCGGGAAGTCCGCGAGCACCACCACCGGCATCGCCCGTGTGGCTCTGCACACCGATGCGGCCGTGGTGCCCGGCTATGCAGTTTGGGATGAGAGCATCGGAAAGTATCGATTAAGGTTTGAGCCAGCAATGGAACTGATTCGAACGGGAGATGCGGAGCGCGACATCCGGGAAAATATGCAGCGTTTCACGAAGGTAATTGAAGACATTATTCGGAAATATCCGGATCAATGGGTTTGGGTGCATGGCAGGTGGAGTGTCCGGCCGAAAGGCGAGCCACCCGTCTACGATTTTTCGTGAGGCTGATGATGAAACGAACGGCGAAGGAATTAGCGGAATCTCTTGCCGCCACGCTCGAAGGCGATGGCAGCTTGGAAGTGGCAGGTGTCGCGTCGCCCGAAAGGGCTGGAGCGCGCGATTTGATCTACGTGGAAAGGGCGAAGCATGCCGCTCGCGCTGCAACTTCCGCCGCGCTCTGCGCGATTGCCGGCGAGGGCGTAGCGTTGGCCGGAAAGACGGTGCTGCGCACTCCGCATCCGAAAGTAGCGTTCGCGAAGGCGGCGGAATTGTTGCTCGGTCGCCCACCGATCGCCACGGGAATCCATGCGACAGCCATTGTTGCACCCCTGGCGAGGATTTCACCGGGCGTCAGCATCGGTCCGTACGTTGTGATCGGCGAAGACGCGCATGTTGGGGCAGGCACGCAAATCGGCGCGCACTCCGTGATCGGAGCGGGATGCTGGGTCGGTGAAAATTGCCGGATTCATCCGCGCGTCACGCTTTACGCCGGCATGCGCGTCGGCCATCGCGTGGAGATTCATTCCGGCGCGGTGATCGGCGCGGACGGTTTTGGTTACGCGCCGGGCGAAGGCAAATACTGGAAATTTCCGCAAGCCGGAATCGTGGAGATTGGTGACGACGTCGAAATCGGGGCGAACACCACGATCGACCGCGGCTCGCTCGACGATACGCGCATCGCGGAAGGCGTGAAGCTGGACAACCTGGTCCACATTGGCCACAACTGCCAGGTTGGCGCGCACACCGTGATTGCCGCGCAGGCGGGATTGTCCGGTTCTTGCACCTTTGGCAAGCACATCGTCGTGGGAGGGCAAGCCGGTTTCGGCGAGCGCTGCAAATTGGAAGATAATTCCGTGATCGGCGGACAGAGCGGCGTCCTCGGAGGAAAAACGATTCGAACGGGCGAGACTGTCTGGGGCACGCCCGCTCGTCCCCTGGAAAAGTTCAAGGAGCTCTACGCGTGGTATGGACAGCTCCCGGCACTCGCGGCGCGCATCAAAGAGTTAGAGGCAAAACTTGGCGCCAAGTAGCAAAAACGGTTCGCCACACTGGCGCGTAATCGTCATCGGCGGGCACACCCGCAGCATTGGTAAGACGCAACTCGTGTGCGACGTGATCGCCGCGTTCCCACAAGCCCATTGGATCGCCGGAAAAATTACGCAATACGGCCACGGCGTCTGCGCTCAGAATGGCGACAATTGCGATTGCGCCCCGACGGAGCATGTCTGCGCCATCAACTGGGAAATGCAATCGGACTCCGGCACGGACAGCGCGCGGTTTCTCGCAGCAGGCGCCCAGCGATCGTTTTGGCTGCGAACCAAGCAAGGCTTTCTTGCGGAAGGCCTTCCGCTCCTCCGAACCGCGTTGCAAGAAACTCTGCGTAATGCAGAAACGGAACCGCCGCCGCTCATCGTGGAAAGCAATTCTTTACTGCAGTTCTTGAGACCGAGCCTCTACATCGCGGTGCTCGACCCCGCCAAAGAAGATTTCAAGGACTCGGCCCGCGCCGCGCTCGACCGCGCCGACGCCCTGGTTTTTCGCTCCTCCTCGGAGCCGCCCCCAGCGGCAACGCCGGCCTGGACGAAACTTCCAGCCCGCCTGCTGAAGGAAAAACCATCCGTGATCCAACGCGAAGGCGAACCCCTTCCCGGCCCCCTCCACGTCCTGGTCCAGCGCGTCTTGGAAGCCCCTGCGGGCGTTTCGCTTTGACAACAAGCCGTCGCCGCGCGGCATCTTAGCCGTTGACCGTCAGCCAAGAGGCGGCGATAATCTAATAGTACTGGTGTTATTCGAAGTTTAACCGCATCGCCCCGAATTCCGGGAAGTGCCACGGAACGGGCAGTTGCATCGCATTTGCGGTGCGTCAGACGGCCTTCGACATTTCACTGGTTCGCAGTTGCGCTCTGGGGGAGCGTTCATGGCCTCTTCTGTTCGAATGGGAGAAGAAATTCCCGTCGCGCCGGCGCCCATGCCGCTGCACGAGCAAGATTGGGCGGCGCGCCTGGAAAAGTCCATCGAGCGCGGCGCCAATCACCTGCTTTCTCTTCAGGCAGAACCAGGCTACTGGCAGGGCGAGCTCGAAGCAGACACCACCCTCGAATCCGACTACATTTACTATCTCTTCGTTCTGGGTAAAGCCGAGCCGCAGCGCATCGCCAAGCTCGCCAACTACGTTCGCAGCCGACAATTGCTCGACGGCGGCTGGAGCATTTACCCCGGCGGCCCCTCCGAACTGAACGCCACTTGCAAAGCGTATTTCGCCCTGAAGCTCGCCGGCGACTCGACGGATTCCACGCACATGGTGCAGGCGCGCAAAACGGTGCATCGCCTCGGCGGCCTCGAGCACACCAATTCTTACGTCCGCTTTTATCTCGCGCTGATCGGCGCCGTTGGCTGGGAGCTCGTCCCGGCCATTCCCGTCGAGCTGATGCTCCTGCCGAACTGGTGCTTTATCAACATCTACGAAATGTCCTCCTGGACGCGCGGCATCGTCATTCCCATGGCCATCTTGTGCGCCCTGCGCCCCGGTTGGCGCTTACCCGAGCGCGCCCGCGTCGATGAACTCTTCAAGAATCTAGCCCACAAGGACGCCGCCTTCGATTGGAGCAAGCAGCTCCTCTCCTGGAAAAATGTTTTCCTCGCGCTCGACCGCGGCCTGAAACTCTACGAGAAACTCCCGTGGAAGCCGCTTCGCCAGCGCGCCCTCCGCGAAGCAAAATCCTGGATGCTCGATCACCTCGAACGCACCGAAGGCCTCGCCGCCATTTACCCCGCGATGATGAATTCCATCTTCGCGCTCATGGCGCTCGGTCACAGCCCGGACGATCCGCTGACCTGGCGCGAAATCAAGGAATTCTCCCGCTTCGAAATCGAAGACGGCGACACCATTCGAATGCAGCCCTGCGTTTCGCCGGTCTGGGACACCTGCATCGCCATGGTCTCGCTCGAGGAAGCCGGACTTCCCCCCGATCATCCCGCGCTGGTCAAAGCCGCGGACTGGATGCTTTCGAAGCAAGTCCTCGGCCCCGGCGACTGGCAAATCAAAAACAAAGACGCCGAGCCCGGCGGCTGGGCGTTCGAATTCCGCAACGATTTTTATCCCGACGTCGACGACACCGCCTTCGTCCTCATGGCGCTCCAGCGCGTAAAATATCCCGATCCGACCCGCATGGAAGGCGCCATTCGCCGCGGCATCCAGTGGCTTCTCAGCATGCAGAATCGCGATGGCGGCTGGGGCGCCTTCGATCGCGACAACGACCGCGGCTTCCTCTGCAACATTCCCTTCGCCGACCACAACGCCATGATCGATCCTTCGACCGCCGACGTCACCGCCCGCGTTGTCGAATGCCTTGGCCGTTTCGGTTGGCCCGCCGAGCATCCCGCCATCCAGCGCGCCGTAGAATTTCTTCTCAAAGATCAATCCGCAGACGGCTCCTGGTTCGGCCGCTGGGGCGTGAACTACATTTACGGTAGCAGCGGAGTTCTCCGCGCGCTCGAGACCGTTTCTCTCGCAACCCGCGATTATTGCCAGCGCGCCGTCACCTGGCTTCGCACCGTGCAGAAGCCCGACGGCAGCTTTGGCGAATCCCTGCGCAGCTATGACGAGCCGCTCACAAAAGGCCAGGGCCCGAGCACCGCTTCGCAAACCGCATGGGGCCTCATCGGTTTGCTCGCAGGCGGCGACCTCCACGATCCCAGTGTCACCAAAGCCGTTTCCTATCTCGTCCACCAGCAGCGGGAGGACGGCTCCTGGAGCGAGCCGGATTTCACCGGCACCGGCTTCCCGGGCGTCTTCTATCTGAAGTATCACCTCTACCGGAATTCCTTCCCGGTCTACGCTCTCGCTCGCTATTCGAATCAGGCGCGTCGCGCCGAGGACTACGCCGCCCTCAAGTTCCAGCCCAGCGAATTCCGGCTGCGCAGCGGGTTTTAATCCGCATGCGCTTCCCCGCGCTGCTCTCCGCAAAACTTGCAAAAGCTCGCATCGCGGGGATTTTCCGTGGCGCCCGGCCAACGCCTTTAGTCGATTTTGTCGACGCCGCAGAGGTTTTGCACGCCGGTTCCCCTCATCCCATATCGCATGAAAGAATTCGCGGCCTCCTTGTCAGTGCCGCGCCTATTCTCTGGATCGGCGGAAGCGAGCCTCTTGAGCATCCCGGAATCGCGCACTTGGTCCGCGCCATCGCGCAAGGCGGCCACTTCATATTTCTCGAAACATGCGGCACGCTGCTGCGCCGCCGCATTCACGAGTTCCAGCCCGTGCCGCAACTTTTTCTGACCATTCGCTCGGACGGTCCGCCGCCCTCAGCCGGACCGAAACTTCACAATCCGGGCGCATTCGAATTGGCGCTCGACGGTCTCCGCGCCGCCCGACTCTCCGGTTTCTTCACTGCCATCCATTCGCCTGTTCGCGAAGATTCAGACGTTTCGCGCCTCCAGGCTCTCTCCGGGATTCTTTCCGCCGCGGATGTCGATGGCTGGATGATCACCGTCGCCACTACCGGCGATCCTGCCTCGCGCAAAGCCCACGAGGTCCGAAACCTCATTCCCAATGCACAATGGCGCTGGCTCTCGGGGCACGTCGAGCGCGAACTCCTCTCCGCCTCGAAAACGAGCGAACTGGCCCACTCTCCCGCCACCGAAACGCCGCCTGTCCAGGCTTGCGAAGAAAGCATCCGCGTCTCATGACCACGCTGGTCACAGGAGCGGCCGGATTTTTAGGCAGTCACGTAACGCGCCAGCTCGTCGCGCGCGGAGATGATGTCCGCGTGCTCATGCGCCCCTCCAGCACCAATCGCGCCATTGCCGATCTCTCGCTCGAATATGTCACCGGAGACTTGCGCGATCCCGCCTCACTCGATCGTGCCATGAAAGACGTCAAGCGCGTTTTCCACGTCGCCGCGGATTACCGCCTGTGGGCCAGGCGCGAGCAGGACATCTACGATTCGAACGTCGGCGGCACAAAAAATCTTCTGGATGCCGCAAAGCGCGCCGGCGTCGAGCAGCTCATCTATACCAGCACCGTCGCCACTATCGCCGTCGACCGTCCCCAGCATCCTAATGAGTTCACGGACGCCAGGCTCGAAGAGATGGTTGGCCATTACAAGCGTTCGAAATGGCTCGCGGAAAAGGAAGCCCTCAGCGCCGCGAAAAACGGACTCCCCGTGATCGTCGCCATGCCCACCACGCCTGTCGGCCCCTGGGACTGGAAGCCCACACCCACCGGAAAAATCATCCTCGATTTCTTGAACGGCAAAATGCCCGGCTATGTCGAGACCGGCCTCAATTTTGTCGGCGTCGAAGATTGCGCCGCCGGCCACCTGCTTATCGCGGAAAAAGGAAAAGTCGGCGAACGCTACTTGCTCGGTGGGCAAAATCTCACGCTGAAGCAGATGCTCGATGCGCTTTCGAAGATTACCGGTTTGCCCGCGCCCAAACTGAAAATTCCCCACGGTCTCGCCCTGGGTGTAGCCTATGCCAGTACGGTTTTCTCCCGGCTGCTCGGACGCGAACCAGGCATCCCGGTCGAAGGCGTGAAAATAGCGCGCCACATGATGTTTGTGGATTGCTCGCGCTCGCAGCGCGAACTGGGTTTCAAGGCGGGCCCGGTCGCCGCCGCCCTTGAGCGCGCCGTTCGCTGGTACGAAGCCAATGGCTACATCGCCAAAAGCCGCGCCAGGCGCATGGCCCGCGCCGCCGCTTAGGTTTTGGTAGCACAGGCTTTTAGCCTGTGCCCACGCAGCGCGAACGACTTTGTAGAGGCGCAGCATCGCTGCTGCTCGATGCGGCAAAGTAATGGCCGGTCTTCAGACCGGTGCTTTTGACTTTGTAGCCGCCGGGCTTTAGCCCGGCATCTGAATTTGTAGCGGCGGCTTTACGCCGTCATTGGGAATCATCAATGCGCATCCTAGTCACATTCGCCGTCGAAGCCGAATTCGCCCCCTGGGCCGCGCGCCGAAAATTCGACCGCCAGAACGCTGAAGGACTCAAACTCTGGAAGAGCGCCATTGGGGACTCCGAGATCTTCGTTGTGCTGACGGGCATCGGAGATGACTCGGCAAAGGTCATGGAACTCATGCTGCGCGTGGCCAGCAGCAATCGATCTTTTGACGTCTGCGTTTCCAGCGGTCTCGCGGGAGCCCTGCGCCCCGATTATCAGCTGAGCGATATTGTGGTGGCGAAGCTCCTGAAATCGGTTGGTGTGCACGCGGACCTCGGTCGAGATTGGCTGGAGACGGATAAGCAACTTGTCGAACTTGCGGTCTCGCAGGGTGCGAAGCCATCTGGCGTGTTCTATACCGCCGAAAAAGTATTGACCACGGCCGAGGAAAAATCACAGCTTGCTACAAAAGCGGACGTCGTCGAGATGGAGAGCTTTGATGTCGTGAAAGAGGGCTATGCTTGGGGCGCTCGCGGCGTCGCGATTCGAGCAATCAGCGATCGAGCTGACGAGGATTTGCCTATCGACTTCAATCGGACAATTTCGTCAGACAGCCGCATCAGCGTTCCCCGTGTACTCGCGGAAGTGGCAAAGAACCCCGGTACTCTGCGCCCGCTGATTCGATTTGGAAAGCAGAGCCGCAGCGCTGCCGAAGCCCTTGCGCGATTCCTGGAGACTTACCTTAAGGAACTGGTCCAACTCGTGGCGAGAGAAGATTCGCTGAAGGTGGCCGCCCGATGAGCCGCGCCGGCACAACTCTTGAAGCCTCGCCCGCGCTGGGCCCCATCCCCAAAACCATGCGCGCCGGCGTCTACCGCGAAAAGGGCGTCGTCCGCGTCGAAGAAGTCCCCGTCCCCGAAGTCATCGACGGCGAAGTCCTCATCAAAGTCGCCGCCTGCGGCATCTGCGGCACCGACATCAAAAAAATCTACCACGCCTACGTCGCCCCGCCCCAAATCCTCGGCCACGAACTCGCCGGCACCGT
>WNFR01007565.1_pt1 | contig 13419 bp, 14 predicted proteins | sample 5400221 | NCBI WGS metagenome assembly WNFR01 (sample SAMN13153357, study PRJNA577476) | soil metagenome | isolation source: 40 cm soil under Madrone tree | place: USA:California | collected 2016-06-14
ATCATAGGCAAAACCTCCATTCCTGGCCTCTACGTCAATTGCGGTTGGGGAACCGGTGGATTCAAGGCCACGCCAGGCTCGGGACATGTCTTCGCGCACACTGTAGCGAAGGGTGAGCCGCATCCCATCAATGCTCCATTCACACTAGATCGCTTCCGTACCGGCCGCCTCATTGACGAAGCGGCAGCGGCGGCGGTCGCCCATTGAGCGCACCCATATGTTACTCGTGACCTGCCACTACTGCGGCGATCGCCCCGAAATCGAATTTCGCTGCGGGGGAGAAGCCCATATTGCACGGCCAGTCGATCCGTCAGCGCTAGACGACAAGGCCTGGAGCGAATTCCTGTTTTACCGCACAAACCCGAAGGGCGTGCATGCCGAGCGTTGGAATCATGCTCACGGCTGCGGCCGCTGGTTCAATGCGTTGAGAAACACCGCGAGCGACGTTTTTCTGGCTACCTATCCCATGGGCGATAAGCGTCCGAATCCTGAGACTGGAGGCAAATGATGGCTCAGCCTTTCCGTCTTCCAACCCGCGGTCGAATTGATCCTACTAAGCCTCTCAGCTTTTTCTTCAACGGCAAGGCGGTCGAGGGTTACGGTGGCGACACTATTGCTTCCGCTCTGCTTGCGAATGGCGTTCGACTTGTCGGCCGATCGTTCAAGTATCACCGGCCCCGCGGTATTCTTTCTCATGGCTCCGACGAGCCGAATGCGTTGCTCCGCATCAGCCGGGGCGTCGGGCGCACGGATCCCAACAACCGGGCCACTGTTGTCGAGGCGGTCGATGGAATGATGGTCGGTACGCAAAACCATTGGCCTTCACTGGAGCACGATTTCGGAGCGGTGAACGACCTGCTCTCGCCGGTTTTGGTTGCGGGCTTCTACTACAAGACATTCATGTGGCCGCGGTCGTTCTGGGACAAGGTCTATGAGCCGAGAATCCGCGCTGCAGCCGGTCTTGGCATTGCGCCAGGCGAAGCGGATGCCGACCGTTATGTCCATCGCCACGCTCACTGCGACGTCCTTGTCGTCGGCGCTGGCCCGGCTGGCATCGCAGCCGCGCTTGCCGCCTCCACTGACGGCAAGCGCGTCATTCTTGCCGACGAACAGCCAGAACTGGGTGGCACTCTTTTGCACGACACCGTTTCCGAGATCGACGGTGTCACGGCCCGGTCGTGGCTCGAACAAGCCATCGCTACGCTGGAATCGCGCGAAAACGTGATCACGCTGCCGCGCACAACCGCGTTCGGCTATTGCAATCACAATCATGTAGCGCTGGCGGAACGAGTCACTGATCATCTCGCACAGCCGTCCGACGGGCTTCCCCGTGAACGATTGTGGCAGGTGCGCGCGAAACGGGTCGTGCTCGCTACTGGATCGCATGAACGGCCGCTTACCTTTGCCGACAATGATCGTCCCGGCATCATGCTCGCCGAGAGCGTGAGGGTTTTTATCAATCGGTATGGCGTGACGCCTGGACGAAAAATCGTGCTGGCCACCAATGGCGGGTCGGCTTACCAGGTTGCCGCCGATGTCAAGGCGGCCGGCATTCAAGTCACCCTTGTCGATGTGAGAGCCGAAGCTGTCTGCGGCCCGGAGCTCGCAACGCTACGTAAGCTCGGCGTTGAAGTCCTCACATCCCATACTGTCGTCGGATCCAACGGCCGCAAGGGGGTGACAGGCTTGATTGTCGCTCCGGTTGGAGAGGATGGTGATGTCGGTGACCGACGGACACTCGCCTGCGACTGCGTCGGGATGTCCGGCGGTTGGACGCCTGCGGTGCATCTGTTCTCGCAATCCCGCGGCAAGTTGACCTTCGACGAGTCGATTGATGCGTTCGTGCCCGGCATCTCCGTACAGGCCGAGCAAAGCGTCGGTGCCGCCAGGGGGACCTACGATCTCAGGCAGTGTCTTGAAGAAGGTTGGAAGGCAGGAAGTGAGAAGAACGTCTTCCGCACGATCACCGTTGGGCCGGCGACGTTTACGGGCTTTCGTCCAGTACGAGAGCTTCAAACCGACGGAAACAGCCGAAATGTAAGAGCGTTCCTGGATTTTCAGAATGACGTTACGACGAGGGATGTCAGGCTCGCAGTTCGCGAAGGCTTTGAATCTGTCGAGCATTTGAAACGCTACACCACGACCGGGATGGCGACCGATCAAGGCAAGTCCTCGAACATGACGGCGCTTGGCCTTCTGTCAGAGATACTTAGTAAGCCAATCCCTCAAGTCGGCACGACGACCTTCCGTCTTCCCTATACGCCGGTGACATTTGGCGCAATCGTCGGCTCGGCGCGTGGAAAATTATTTGATCCAATTCGCGAGGCGCCGCTTCATGGCTGGGCTGAAGCACATGGTGCGAAGTTCGAGAATGTAGCGCTGTGGCGGCGTGCCTGGTATTTTCCAAAGGCTGGAGAAGACATGCATAAAGCCGTTAGCCGCGAATGCAAAGCGGTGCGTTCATCGGCCGGCATCTTCGCGCTACGGCGTAATGCTTCGGGAAGATGGCTACGTCTTCGACGATGGTGTCGTGGCGCGTATCACGCCAGAGCTATTTCATGTCACGACCACTACTGGCGGAGCGCCGCGGGTGCTGGCCCACATGGAGGATTACCTCCAAACCGAATGGCCGGATCTCAAGGTGTTCCTCACCTCCATCACCGAGCAATGGGCGGTTATAGCAGTGCAAGGTCCCAAATCGCGCGAAATCCTGGCTCCATTCGTAAACGACATCGATCTTTCATCGGAGGCATTTCCTCACATGGCGGTTCGGCTTGGCCATATCTGCGGCGTGCCGACGCGCCTCTTTCGAGTGTCGTTTACTGGAGAGCTTGGTTTCGAAATCAATGTCCCTTCCGATTACGCCCGAATGGTATGGGAGGCTCTCTACACTTACGGAAGGCCGCTCGGCCTTACGCCATACGGCACCGAAGCTATGCATGTGCTGCGCGCCGAGCGCGGCTTTGTCATCGTCGGCCAGGAGACAGACGGAACGGTAACGCCGGACGATCTTGGGCTTTCGGGAATGATAGCCAAGACGAAGAAAGACTTCGTCGGAAAGCGCTCGCTCGCCCGCCCCGATCTGGTTGCTCCAGGCCGCAAGCAGCTCGTCGGCCTTCTGACGGAGACACCGACCGTCTTACTTGACGAGGGGGCTCAAATTGTCGTCGATCCAAGTGCATCGGTGCCGGCAAAAACGCTCGGTCATGTAACGTCGAGCTATTGGAGTGACGCTTGCGGTCGCTCGATTGCGATGGCGCTGATCGCGGATGGGCGCGCGCTCAAAGACCAGATTCTCTACGTCACGACACCGTCCGGTTTTACTGCTGCGCGCGTGACCAATCCGATCTTCTTCGACGTCAAAGGAGAACGGGTCAATGCGTGAAGTCGGAAGTATTGTTCGCCAGTCGATCCTCACAGCTTCCATCGGCGATCGAAACCCTGACCTATCTGTGACGCCGGTGGGGGCATCGGCCCGTTTCTCGCTTCGGCTTCCCTATAATCAAGCCGAAAAGCTGGTTAAGGCTGGCGGGATGCAGCTCGATATGCCCATCAACACCTGCAAGCTCGCAGGCGAGCGAATGTCGGCACGCCTCGGCCCCGATGAATGGCTGCTAATTGGACCGGAAGCGGACAACGTCAGTCTTGGACGGGAAGTTGTGGGCGGACTTGCCGGCTCTTTCTTTTCTCTCGTCGACATCGGCCATCGCAACGTCGCAATCCAGATCAACGGCCCTCACGCAGCAGAGATTATCAACGGGGGGTGCCCGCTGGATTTAGATGACGCGCATTTCCCTGGAGGAGCCGCAACGCGGACGCTCTTTGGAAAGGCCGAGATCGTATTGATCAGGGCGAACGTCGAAAGGACATATCGCGTGGAATGCTGGCGCTCCTTCGCGCCCTATGTGTATGGATTACTCAAAGACGTCGCGCGCGAATTTTGCCTCGGCGAACCGGTTCGGCCGCCAAGATGATCAGTGCATTTGACCTTTTCAAAATCGGCATTGGGCCATCTTCGTCTCACACGGTTGGGCCGATGGTCGCAGCGAAGCGGTTCAGAGACGCCCTGGAATCGCTTGCTGCGCGCGTTCAGGTAGAACTGTTTGGTTCGTTGGCGTGGACTGGTAAAGGGCACGGATCGGACGACGCGATTTGTCTCGGTCTGCTCGGAGAACAGCCGTCATCTGTCGATCCCGACGCCGTCCTTCAGCTTGTCAAAGCTTTGACCGAAGCAAGATCATTTCACATTGCAAGTGGTCATCGTGTCGCCTTCAGTCCCTCGACGGATATAATCTTCGATTTCCACATGCTGTTGCCGCTGCACTCCAATGGCATGCGCTTCCGTGCTTTCGCAGGCGACGGCGCACTCATTGCCGAGAAGATATACTACTCAGTAGGTGGTGGATTCGTGGTGGAGGAAGGAGAAGTGGCGGCCGAGCGGGCGGATGTCCCCTATCCATTCGGTACGTCCGCCGAGATGCTGAAGCTGTGCGCGCAGACCGGACTCTCCGTCGCCAGCTTGCAGATGGCAAATGAGATGGCGCTGCGCCCGCGATGCGAAGTCGAAGCCGGTCTCGACGCAATTCGCGACGCTATGTTCGATTGCATAAACCGTGGCCTGCGCATGGAAGGGCTGCTCCCGGGCAAGCTCAAGGTAAAACGGCGCGCCAAGGCCCTACTGGAGAAACTGGAAGCCGGAAAGCTTTCCAACCAAAGTCGGCCGCACGAAGTAATGGACTGGATTTCAGCGTATGCCATCGCGGTAAACGAAGAGAACGCAGCGGGCGGACGGGTTGTGACTGCGCCGACTAACGGCGCAGCAGGCATTGTGCCCGCCGTGCTGCGCTACTTCAGCGATTTCTGTTCGGATTATTCCGAGCAACACGCGCGCACCTTTCTCCTGACCGCAACTTCTATTGGCTCACTAATAAAGCGCAACGCCTCGATCTCCGGCGCCGAGGTTGGCTGTCAGGGCGAAGTGGGGTCAGCCGCCTCCATGGCGGCAGCCGGCCTCGCTGCTGCGCTGGGAGCGACGCCGGAGCAAATTGAGAACGCCGCCGAGATCGCGATGGAGCACCATCTTGGCATGACCTGCGACCCGATCGGCGGGTTAGTGCAAATTCCCTGCATCGAACGCAATGCCTTCGGCGCCAATAAAGCAATTGCCGCCGCCTCTCTCGCTCTCAAAGGCGACGGCACGCACCACGTTTCTCTCGACGAGGTCATTGAGACTATGCGTCAGACGGGTGCAGACATGCAGTCGAAATACAAAGAGACGTCCCAAGGCGGTCTTGCCGTTAACGTCGCCGAATGTTGAGGAGTTAATTTCATGAACGCCAGGACCCACGTCTCTCTTGCGGCTTCGGGCACAGCTTCCCTTTCCGCCGACGCTGCCGTGTTCGAAGCCATCAACAAAGAGCTGAAGCGCCAACGAGACCAGATTGAATTGATCGCGTCCGAAAATATCGTTTCCAACGCGGTGCTCGCCGCGCAGGGATCGGTGCTTACCAACAAGTATGCAGAGGGTTATCCAGGGCGGCGCTACTATGGTGGCTGCGAGTATGTTGACGTGATAGAGCAGATTGCCATCGACCGTGCAAAGACGTTGTTTGGTTGTGCGTTCGCGAATGTACAGCCCCATTCGGGCGCGCAGGCTAACGGCGCCGTGCTGATGGCTCTGCTGCAGCCTGGCGACACTATTCTTGGCATGTCTCTTGCTGCCGGCGGTCATCTTACCCACGGCGCACCGCCGACAATGTCGGGAAAGTGGTTTAATGCGATCGGTTATGGGGTCGGGCGCGACGATGCCCTCATTGATTATGACGAGATGGAACGCCTCGCTGAGGAGCACAAACCGAAGCTGATCATAGCCGGCGGATCGAGTTATCCACGGGTCATCGACTTTGCTCGCTTTCGTTCCGTTGCAGACAGGGTAGGTGCCTACCTCCTCGTTGACGCAGCGCACTATGCTGGTCTCATGGTGGCCGGCGCGTATCCATCTGCGTTCCCCCACGCGCACATCGTCACCTCGACCACTCATAAAACTCTGCGTGGTCCGCGCGGCGGGATTATACTGACAAGCGACGAATTGCTCGCCAAGAAAATAAATTCAGCAGTATTTCCTGGCCTCCAAGGAGGTCCGTTAATGCATGTGATCGCCGCCAAGGCAGTAGCATTCGGCGAAGCACTCCAGCCCGACTTCCGCACCTACGCGAATTCAGTTGTCGTGAACGCCCGCGCTCTTGGAGCGCGACTAGCCGGGCGCGGCGCGGCTATCGTCTCCGGCGGTACAGACAGCCATATCGTACTTGTCGACCTTGGCCCCATCGGGGTCACCGGCAAAGCGGCGGAAGAGGCACTCGAACGCGCGGGCCTTACTTGCAATAAGAATGGCATCCCGTTTGATCCGGAAAGGCCAGCGATTACGTCTGGAGTTCGGCTTGGCACCTCTGCCGGAACCACGCGCGGCTTCGGCGTTCAGGAATTTGAGCAGATTGGTGAGCTCATTGCTCTTGTTCTCACCGCACTCGCCAAGAATGGCAAGGAAGGCAATAACGAGATCGAGCGAAACGTGCGCGACGATGTTCGAGCGCTTTGCGAAAGATTCCCCGTTTACCCCGGGTGCTAACCGCCGGTGGATGGCTTAGGGGCGGCGCCGAGATCGGGTCGAAGAATCTCGGCTTCCAAATCTTCGTACGATCAACTTCGACATAAAGGCAACGCGCTGGGGGGTACTGTCGCTCCCCGAGTGGGGCCGGGCATACGGCCCATTACTGCGGCACGTTTCCAGGCCGCGCGTTGCGCAGTTGGCGTGGGCTGACGCCGAGCGTCTTTTTTACGATGCGCGAGAAATGGGCGCTATCTTGAAACCCGCATTCGAGAGCCACGTCAGTTACACTGAGATCAGTATGCTCAAGCAGCCAGCGAACGCGCTCGAGCCTAAGCTTCTGCCGGTACTCGGCTGGACTAAGTCCGATATCTTTCTGAAATCGACGCTCGAGCTGCCGCCGGCCTATGCCAAGTGGCGCACAAAGCTCTTCGATTGGCAACGGCGATTGGAGCTGTTGTTCCAGCAGCAGCATTGCCTTATGCACGATCCTGTCGTTCGACCTCTCGGAGACTACGGCTTCTGGTTGCAGGGTTCTCGACGGCAGCGGCTGCCCTTCGATCATGATGCGCAGCGCCTTCACGGCGCTGGCGCGGCCGATCGCCTACTCAATAAGATAGGCTGCAAGATGAACAACGCTGGTTCCACCAGCACAGGTGAGCCGGTCGCGGTCAACGACAAACAACTGGTTCGACACGACGCGGCAACCCGGAAATTCTTCGGCGAACTCTTCGCGGTGAAACCAGCTCACACACGCCACATGCCCGTCAAGCAATCCAGCGCGCGCCAGCACGAAACAGCCTGTACCCAGGCCTACCAGCTTGACCCCCGCCGCAGCGGTTTCACGCAGCAGGGAATAGAACCGCACTGGCACCTTTTGCCCTCCGTGCAACAGGCCTCCGACGACGACCAGATAGTCGTATGCTGCGGGCGATCCATATGGCGCAGTGGGCAGGACGCCCGTACCGCAGCTCGACAGGATCGGCGTGCCTTCGATGCCCAGCACGTCCCAGCGGCAGCGCTGCGGGCGACTACGGTCGCCTTCGTCCGCGGCCAGTCGCAATGCGTCGATGAAGCCGGCAAATGCCGTCAGCGTAAAACGAGGCGTTAACAGGAAGCCGACGCGCAGTTTGGCTTCAATGTTGTGCTGTCGTGCCGGGCGCCGCCTGGCGAAAATGCCTCTTTTCACAATCATGAAAAGCTCCGATCGAAATCCGTTGCGCCAGTCGCGCTGGCTGGGACGAAGCCATCAGGGTTGTTTCGCCAGAGCTTAGAAATCCTCCGGCTGATCCCCGAGCTGCTGCGGATTGTCGCATAAAATCAAAAAAAAGTCGTAAAAAGCTAAGCAGCGCCTCGGACTATGGGTAAGGTAATTAGCCGAAGATGGCGTTGCGCAGTTGAACATTAGAGTTGATGCGTCACCACTTGGAACAAGCGAACCGACGTTTCCCGGAGCAAGGTCATGCAAGATCACTGTCGATACTGGCCTCAGAGCGCAGGCAAATTAACTCGGATCGTCGGGTGGCATGAGCTTGCGGCCATGCTCGTGCTGAGATGAGCACATCGATCACCCAACATTAAGCAACGGGGAAGGGAAACGTCATGAAGCGCATCTGCATCAAGCAAATGTTCGTCGTTCTTGTGGCGATTGCAATCACTTGGTCGCCGACCTTCGCCCAGACGGCGACCTCGCCAGGAACGTTGAGCGTCGCTTGGTACGGCGGCAATTGGGGTGAGGCTTTCAACAGTTGTGTGGCAGACCCTTTCACCAAGGCCACTGGCATTCAGGTCATACCAGAAGTCGGCACATCTACGGTAACATTGGCCAAGCTGCAACAGCAGAAAGCGTCGCCAACTATTGACGTGGCTTATATGGACGGCGGCATCAGTGAACTGGCACAAGCGGCCGGCGTACTCGACGACATCGATGCCAAGAATGTGCCGAACATCGCCAGCTTGGTACCGGAAGGCATATACCGACACGACGGAGCAACATTTGCCGTAAGCAGCGGATATTACTCTTTCGGTCTTATTTATAACTCCCAGAAGGTCAAAAAAGTGCCGACCTCTTGGGATGATCTTTGGAATCCTGAGTTCGAGGACTCGGTGGCGGTTCCGTCGCCATCAAACTCATCGGGCGTCCCATTCGTGATGTTCCTGCAAAAGATCTGGACTCCGCAGTCTCAGGATCTTGCTCCGACGTTTAATCGACTGCGTGCCCTGAAGGCAGCGCTGTTCTTCGACAGCTCCGGCGCCGCGTCCAACGCCTATCAGAGTGGGGAAGCATTGATTGGTGCGCATTTCAGCGTTGGCGCCTGGGATTTGGCTGACAAAGGATTGCCGTTTGCTTTCGTGGTACCCAAGGAGGGTGTCTGGGGCACGGATGCACGGCTTCATTTGGTAAAGGGGAGCCCGCACAAGGCCGCAGCGGAGAAGTTCATCAACATGGCATTGACGGCGCAGGCGTCCGGCTGCCTGGCCGACAAGCTGTACCTAGGCCCTGCCGTGAAGGGCGCGCAGGTCAGTCCCAGCACCGCCAAGAAATTGCCTTGGGGGGAAGGCGGGTCGGTGCACGACCTGCGGCTGTTCGACTGGACCGAAGTGAACGCCAAACGGGCGGCCATCGTCGACACCTGGAATCGCGAGATCGCGGTTAAGCGCTGAGGCAACATGTCGCGAGCACTGCTGTCCATTCGCCATCTGAGGAAGTCGTATGGCGGTTCCCAGGCTCTCCACGACCTGTCGCTCGACATCGCAGGTGGCGAGTTCGTCGCGTTGCTCGGGCCAAGCGGATGCGGCAAAACGACCTTGCTGCGCTGTATTGGCGGATTTATAGCGCCAGACAGCGGGTCACTTTTGATTGATGGTGTCGATCTACTGGCCCAGCCCGCCTATCGGCGCCCGATCAACACTGTGTTCCAGAACTATGCTTTGTTCCCGCACCTGAACGTGCTCGATAACGTAGCCTATGGTCCACGGCGCCATGGTATTGCCCTGGCGAAGGCGAGGGAAGAGGCGAGGCATTCGCTGAGCCTAGTCGGACTGGATGGCCTGGCTGACCGATTGCCGCGCCAACTGTCAGGAGGCCAGCAGCAGCGTGCCGCCTTGGCACGCGCGGTGGTGAATCGCCCGAAGCTACTGCTGTTGGACGAACCGCTGAGCGCACTCGACCCGAAGCTGCGCAAGCGCATGCAGCTTGAGCTCAAGGAGCTGCAGCATTCGCTTGGTATTGCCTTCATCTTCGTCACCCATGACCAAGAGGAGGCTTTGACCATGGCCGACCGAATCGCAGTTATGAATAATGGCCGGATCGAACAATTGGGCTCGGGCGAAACACTTTATAGGGCGCCAGCTACGCGCTTCGTGGCCGATTTCATCGGCGAGTCGAACCTGATCGAGTGCGACCGACAGCCCGATGGCAGCCTGCGCCCACGTGTCGGAACCCTGGCGCTGCAAGGTTCGGCCTTCGACCAGAACAAACGCCATGTTGCGGTATTGCGCCCTGAACAAGTCGAACTTGTCGGGGACAGCACGCCGCCAGGGCTGTCGACTGCTGTTTGCTGTGTCGAGGACTGCATCCGCACCGGCAGTCATACTTGGCTCCGAGCACGCGTTGGCAACGACATCCTCACGATGTTGCGCTTCGGTTTCGAGACATTCCCGTTCCAGCGCGGCGATAATGTAACGCTTGGATTTCGTCTCGAGCATTTGCACGTGATCGCGGAGTGAGCACGATGTCGCGCGAGCAACGTGCCTTGGTGGGGCTACTGAGCGCGCCCGTGCTGGTGTTGGTCGCGTTTTTCGTTATTCCGATGGCGGTCGTGGCCACCGCCAGCGTTGGCAGCGCTACGGGCCAGTTCACCCTGGCGCAGTATGCCAAGATACTGTTCGATCAATACCATTGGGAAGTGCTCGGCACCACTTTCCGGATAGCCGCACTGACCACCGTTGGTTGCCTGCTGCTCGGCTTTCCCCTGGCCTATTATCTGGTACGCATGGTGAGTTGGCGACTGTGGCGACGCGTTTGCGTCATTCTGCTACTCATTCCTCTGTTCACCAGCAATGTGGTGCGCTCATTTGGCTGGATGGTGCTGCTTGGCAGAAACGGCGTGGTCAACGACGGCTTGCAGGCTGCTGGACTAATCGAGCGCCCCATACGTTGGTTAGGCACCGAGACCGGCATTCTGATCGGCTTGGTCTACATACTGTTGCCCTTCGTCGTATTGTCGGTCGGCAACGCGCTTGCCGCGGTGGATGAACGCCTTGAGCAGGCATCGGCCGACCTTGGAGCTAATCCGTATGCGACGCTTCGCCACGTGACCTTGCCACTGTGCATGCCGGGCGTCATCGGTGGAGCGGTAATGGTCTTCACGTTGGCTGTGAGTGCGTATGTAACGCCGGCGCTGCTTAGCGGAGGCCGCGTCACTGTGTTCTCGATGCTGATTTTCCAGCAATACAGCAGCGTGTTCGACTTCAACTACGGCGGCGCGCTCAGCATAACGCTTCTCGTAGTCACCTTGGCGCTCGTCGCCCTTACCAACCGCCTGGGCCCGAAGGAGGCGACATCTTGATGATCCGCCTGCTGACCCGGCTTGTCGCCTGGGCTGTGCTTGCCTACCTGATGGTGCCGCTGGTCGTCATCATCGGTTGCTCGCTGACGAAAACCAGCTACTTGGTATTCCCGCCCAAAGGCCTGACTTTCGACTGGTACCTTGCGATGCTGCAAGACCGGTCTTACGGAAAAGCGTTTGCGACCAGCACGGCGCTGGCCGCGGTGGCCACAGTCACCGGGATGTTGCTGGCCGTGCCGGCTGCGTTAGCTATGGCGCGCTACCGCTTTGCCGGGCGCAACATGCTGGCTGCGTTTTTCATGTCGCCGCTGGTGCTGCCGAATGTTGTGTTGGGTGCGGCGATTATGCAATGCGCGGCCAGGTTCGGCGCAGTGCGCAGCCTGGGCGCTCTACTCGCCGGCCATGTGGTCATCGTCATGCCAGTGATCCTGAGCTCCGTACTCCCGTTGTTGACGCCAGAACAGCGCACTCTGGAAGAAGCATCGATGGATTTGGGCGGCGGGCCGTTCGCTACATTCCGCCTGGTTGTTCTTCCGCAAATCGCTGGCGGTCTGGCCGGCGGAGGGGTTTTGGCATTCATTTCATCGTGGATCAATGTCGAGCTCAGTATCTACAGCACCACGGCGGAGCTGACGACCATTCCGGTTAAACTCTTCAACTACGTGCAATACACGGTGGACCCCACCATCGCCGCGGTTTCGGCCGTGACCATTCTTGTGGCTGTCTTGTCCATCGTGGTGCTCGACCTTCTCGTCGGCATCAACGTCCTGGCCGAGCGGCGCGACCCTAAGAACCATTAGTGAGACATCAACATGCAGAAGCAAAATATTTTCGACGTGATCTATACCCACACCGAGGGTGAGCCTCTGTGCATCATTCACAGCGGCATTCCCTACCCGACAGGTAGCACCATCCTGGAGAAGCGAAAGTTTCTCACACAGAACTACGACTGGCTGCGATGCGCCCTTATGCGTGAACCGCGGGGTCATAAGGACATGTATGGAGTATTCCTTACGCCGCCATCGAGCCCAGAATACGATGCCGGCCTGATCTACATCGATGGCACCGAATATTCGCATATGTGCGGCCACGGTACCATCGCGGTCGCCATGGCCATGGTCGCGCTGGGCCTCATACAGCGTGGACAGGGCGATCGCACCATCATTCGCTTCGAAACCACCGCCGGTTTGGTTGTCGCAGAGGTGGCCAGCGACGGGGATCGTGTGGAATGGACGCGCTTTGAGAATGTGCCCGCCTACGTGGCCGAGCAGGACGTGGCATTGGATCTGCCTGAACTCGGGCCGCTGAAAGCCGATATCGTCTGGGGAGGCAACTACTTCGGCATTGTCGACGTGTCGGCAACGACCTTGCGCATCTTACCGGAGAATGGCGCGCTGTTGTCGCGGCTTGGCGTCCAGGTGCGCGAGCAACTGCGCTCCCGGGTCACCCTTCAACACCCACTGTCGGCCCACATCAATGACCTGAACTACATTACGCTGTGGCATCAGCCGACCATCGCGGGTGCGCTCTACAAGAATGTGCATGTGTTCAGTGCCGGCCAGCTTGACCGCTCCCCCGGTGGAACTGGTACGAGCGCGATGATGGCCATGCTTGAGGCGCGGGGTCGACTCTCCATGAACCAGTTGATCCGGTCGGAAGGGCTGCTCGGCTCTGGCACGTTTGAAGGCTGCCTGCTCGGCGAGACCAAGCTTGGAGCGGTGCGAGCGGTGCGCCCCACCATCAAGGGAACGGCTTCAATTCTTGGCACGGCCCGTTGGGTAATTGACCGCGACGATCTCGTCGGGGCAGGTTTTCTGGTCCGCTGACCAATGCAGCTACCGCGCTGCCATTCGCGTCAGACTGACTGCCAATCAAATGAATGCGAGCTGTGATTCTGGATCAGCTGAGATTGAGCGCAATGAAAAATGCGCGATGCAACTGGATAGCTTTTCATCAAAAGCTTATCAGTCCGCCTTTGCCGGCACGAATACGCACGCTTCAAAGCGTCGGTGGTCAGATGCATGTGAGCGCGTTCATACGCTTCGATGTCGTCGAGCCGATAGACGACCCGACCTCCAAGCTTCAGGTAAGGTGGCCCTCTCCGCTTCCAGCGCAGATTTTCAAGAGTTCTCGGGCTGATATTCCATCTTCGGCCTAGTTCAACTTGATTGAGGTGGCGCATGAATCGTTCTCCGTATTACGAAGAACTTGCAAGAACATGAGCGGATTTGCATCTGTCCT
>WNFR01012101.1_pt1 | contig 13417 bp, 12 predicted proteins | sample 5400221 | NCBI WGS metagenome assembly WNFR01 (sample SAMN13153357, study PRJNA577476) | soil metagenome | isolation source: 40 cm soil under Madrone tree | place: USA:California | collected 2016-06-14
TACTCTTGCCTTTCCTCCGCGTCCTCCGTGGTGAGCGCTTCTCTGAGCGTGAGAAAAACAAAATGCAAAGTTCTTTTGACTTGTTTCGTTACGCCGGCGCGCTCGCGCTGGCATCGCTGCTGCTCGGTCCTGCGAGTGCCGACGACGAACTCAAGAATCCCTTCGCCGGGGATGCCGCCGCCGCGATTGAAGGTAAACGCCTGTTCCTGAAAACAGGATGCTATTCCTGCCACGGTCACGAAGCCGAAGGCGCGGTCGGCCCCGATCTCACCGACGACGAATGGATTTACAAGCCGACCGATTCGATGATCTTCAATACCATCGCAAAGGGACGCCGCGGCACCGTCATGGCGCCGTTTTCCGATCAGCTCACGCCGGAAGAAATCTGGAAGATCGTGGAGTTTCTGCGCGACAAGAACCGCCAACGGCACCTCAAGCAGCAATAGCGAAACTGTAGCCTGCCCGGACTTACTCCCGATTGCCGCTCATGCGGGAGAGCCTTTTTCGAAACGCTCCGCGTCCGTCGGAATCGAGATCCAGGGCTGCGCCGAGCGGATCCAGATATGCCGCTGAACCTTGAACCACCTGGGATCGTCGAAGGTGCCTCCAGCAATCCCGCGCACGCCGGGTCTTCGTTCAACGGTCCACATGACGGTGGTGCCGCACCGTGGGCAGAATTCCATTCGGAGCCAGCGATTGCTTTCATCGGAACGATGCTCGTAAGTCACCAGCGGCCCACCCGACACCGTCACCTGCTCCATTTTGAACAGGACAGGTTCCGAAAACGCGCTGCCGGTCCGCCGCTGGCAGAACGTGCAGTGGCAGGCCGTCGCCAGCATCGGCGCGCCAATGGTTCGATAGCGCACGCTGCCGCACAAACAGCCTCCTTCGTGGATTTCACTCATAGCTTGCGCATCACTCTTTGCCCAGTCTGATTATTTCCCACACCAGCTCGCCGGTCAGGCGCCTGCCACCGATGAGGATGGGCGGTGCGCGCAGGATGAGCCTGCCATCCTTGAATTTGTATTGGCGGCGCTGCTCTGTCCCTACCCAGTTAGGCAGCAGCGATTGGATCACCGCATGCGTGACGACGTGCTCGCGCTCGTCGATTTTGTAGCGTCCATAGTAGGCGTGATAGCTCTCGAATGCCGCTTTGATTTCATCGGTGCGGACATGCTGCTCTGCGCGTCATACATCAGCAGGCCCTGCGGTTCAGGACCATACGGTGATTCGGCGATGGCCCCGTCCTCGGCGCGGAATTCCGCGGAAACCAGCCGCCACGCGCCAATGAATTTATCCGCCTCCATCATTGCTCGGACCGGCCTTTATTCTAGTCTTCGAGGCTTCTGTTCCAGTCCTGGAGAACGTGATCCACGGAAATCGCGCCGGGGCCGGATATGGCGAGCCACAGAAAGATCGCCAGATAAGAGAATTCCTCGAGTCCGAGCAGCGTTTCCAGCGAATCGACGTGTTCCCAAAGCGCCGTGCGAATCGCCACGATCATGACGATTGCGAGCGGCGCTGCGGCAATCCGGGTGCAAAGTCCGAGCAGCAACAGCAGGCCGCCGCCGAACTCGACCGCCGCGACGAACGGCGCAAGCAAATCCGCGTCGGGGATGCCCCAGCCGGCGAAGTTCTCGATCACCTTGGGCAGGTTGTTCAGCTTGCCCCATCCGCTCAGCAGAAATACGTACCCTACGGTCACGCGGGCGACAAGCGGGGCAAGCCACTTGATGGGGTGCACGATTCGCGCCGGCCAGTCTATCAGCAAGGTGATCAGGATTTTCATCGCTTACTCCTTTGTGTGCGCCTCTGGGGTTGGTTCCGAAGCCACGCATTCGGCCGCGCTTGAGCAGGATTTTCTCTTTGCCCGGACCTAATGATATTCCCCCGAAATATCCTTGTTCGTATAGTCTTTCAGCCTCGCCGTGGCAATCAGGCTGATGATCGAACATACGAGAATATACCCAGCGATGGCGTAGCCGGACTTGTACTTCGCGAATAGTGCCGCCGCGATCAGCGGTGCCGGGCCGCCGGCGATGACGGAGGCCAACTGGTAGCCCAGCGACGCCCCGCTGTAGCGCAGACGCCCGGTGAACGATTCGGCGATCAGCGCAGCCTGCGGTCCGTACATCATGTCGTGGGGGATCAGGGACACAAAGATTGCGACGAAAATCCAGCCCGGCACCATGATATCGAGCATCGCGTAGTAGACGAAGCCGAATACGCCGGTCACCGCCGCCCCGACCAGGTACATTTTCTTGCGGCCGATGCGGTCGGACAGATGCCCGCTGAACGGCACCGTGAAGAACGAAAGTACCGATGCGGCCAGGATCGCGGTCAAAATCAGGTCGCGCGGGCTTTTAAGTTGGATGGTTCCGTAGGTGAAGATGAAGGCCGTGAAAATATAGAACGGCGCCTGCTCCCCCATCCGGGCCAATGCCGAAAGCGCGATTTCCTTTGGGTGGCGCTTGATCACTTCGACCATCGGTGCGCGCTCGATCCGGTTCTCCGCTAGCAGGCGCGCAAACAGCGGCGTTTCCATGATGTTCAGGCGGATGTACAGACCGATCACGATCAGGAAGATGCTGAGGAAGAAAGGCACTCGCCATCCCCAGGTCAGGAACTGGTCGCCCGATATCTGGCTGAACGCCAGCACCGCGAGGTTCGCGAGGAACAGCCCGGCGGGAACACCGAACTGCGGCCACGAGGCGATGAAGCCGCGGTGCGCGTTGGTCTTGGCCCACTCCATCGACATGAGCACCAAACGCAACCAGGAAGGTTGCCACTCCCATGAGCATCAGCGTCGCGATCAGCGTCGACTTGCGGCCGATGCGGTCACCGTAATGGCCGAAGATCGCCGCGCCAATGGGGCGCGCGACGAACCCGACGGCGTAGATGGCGAACGCCTGCAAGGTGCCGACCAGCGGATCGGACTGCGGGAAATATAGCTTTGCGAATACCAGCCCGGTTACGGTGCTGTAGAGAAAGAAGTCGTACCACTCGATGGTGGTTCCGACCGTGCTGGCGATGACTGCGCGCCGCAACTGACGGCGATGCTCTTCGGGCGAAAGTTCATTCTGTGCCGCAGCGGATGTCGCCATCAAGTCTCCTCCTTTGGAGTTGGCAACTTGAATGCGTCAATGCGCGAAGCCGGGGTCGGTACTCCCGGGCGAAGCCGTCGAACCGTCCCCGAGTCGGTCGAACCGTCCCCGAGTCGCGCGATTCTCGCGTGATTGTACGCCCGCGCGCCGCCGTGACTATAATCGATCATGCCGTTCCCGGTTCGCACCCGGGGCGGCTCAAACAGGGAGGAACCCCATGCGCTCAAATAAAATTCGCGCCGCGTTCGTATTCGCGGTTTGCCTCGCCGCGACAATTTTCACGGCGAATGCCCATGCCATGAGCGACGAGGGCCGCTTTCCCGGAGCATGGCGGCTGGTCTCCGCCGAATACCGTGCGATGGACGGCTCCATCATCGATTCGCCGTGGGGCCCGGAACCTCAGGGCATGATCATGTACGACTCCTACGGCAACATGTCGGCGCAACTCGGCCGGCGCGAGCGCGCCCGATTTGCCGCCGGCGACCAATTGCGCGGTACACCCGAGGAGATCAAGGCCGCCTTCGAGAGCTACAACGCATACTGGGGGAAATACAAAGTGGATGAACAGGCCCGAACGGTGACGCACCTGGTCCAGCAGGCGATGTTCCCCAACTGGACCGGCAGCAAGCAGGTGCGCTACTACAAGTTCGAGAACAACAAGCTGATCCTCACGACTCCGCCGATTCGCCGCGGCGGACAGGAAGTGATCGGCGTGCTGGTGTGGGAACGGGTTCAGTAGGAAACTGGGTCAGACTGACTCCGTCGAGTTCGCGGCGTGCTTCATCGGATTACCTCGTCTGCCCGCATAAGGATGGATTGAGGAATTTTGACGCCAAGCGTTTTGGCGGTCCTCAAGTTGACCGCCAGATGAAACTTCGAGATCTGCTCCACGGGTAGATCGCCGGGTTTAGCACCCTTCAGAAGACGATCAATGAAGTAGGCCATGCGGTCACCTTGCGGGCTTCGTCCGCAATGCGGACGCGCGGTACGAAGAAGGCTGGCGAGTAGAGGAACATACCCGCGTCTGCTTTTTGCCTTCCTTGCCGGAACGTATTCCCGATCTCAGAAGGGTTGCGCACCTCGATAGGCCAAAGCTGAATGTTGAGAGAGCGCGCAGCGGGTTCCAGTTCTTCCAGCTGCTTCCGGCTAAAGGAATCCCAAAAAACCATGACGCGATGCGTACCTGGCAACGCCTCCTTCAGAAGCTCCAATCTCTTCCCCATTAACTCCGTCTGCAGCAACACCACTCCTGTTGCATTACCGCCGGGTCGACTAAGACTATCGATCAAACCCGAAGCTACGGGGTCGTAGTCCCATGCCAAGAATACTATGGGGATCGTGGCAGTAGCCTGCTTGGCGGCACGCAATGCTGGTTCGTTCGCCGTCGTAATGACGTCTACGTACTCGTCGACAAACTCAGTCGCGATTTGAGGCAAGCGCTCTCGGTGGCCCTCTGCATAGCGGCTTTTGATCTTGATGTTTTGGCCATCTTCATAGCCGAACTCATGCAAGGCCTGCAGAAAGGGAGGGATTGAGGGATCGTTTGGATCGAAAGACGAGCCTCTGATCATCCCAATAACCGGAACCCGCGCGGGCTGCTGTCCGCGCGCTGCTTTCACCAAGACAACAGGGAGAAACAATAGACTGAAAAGGACGCTACGACGGCTCACTCGATCATCTTTCTAGTGCTCTGTGCATGGGCGAATAAAAGCTCCACACGGGCCTTCCGCGACACCCAACAACCAGTTCCACCGGAACCGCAAGAAGCGGCGCTGCGCGTGCTACGCGTGCTACGCGTGCTGCTTGGGCCCGGTGAACTGGAGCGTTGGGCGTCGCTTCCGTTTATGGGATCTTGTATTCGCCTGCAGTTACGTTACAAACTGTTGCCATCCTGGAGTACCACCTCACCAGTACAATCCCATCCGGCGTTGTGCAGTGGCCCTTTTCTCGCGTCCATGACGCTGACACCCAAGAACGTACCCGTCCATATGGTAACTCCAGGTTTATGGTTCTTTGCCTCTCCTTTAGCCTGGAAAGAAGCCACTCCCGTTGTTGTTCCCTGTTCGGCAGCTTGCGTAATTGGAACTGCACCGATCCCGAGTCCCACGACGAACACCGGGACTTGGAGCCGGGCGAAGAGCTTCAGACCTGTGACAAAGCCTCCCCGATACTCGCGAACGCTGGTACCGTCTCTCATCGAATCTGTTGCGATGGCCATTGCTCACCCTCCTCTGAGAAATGTCGGGTCGCTCTCTTTTTCCTTCGACGCCGTCACCGCGACCCCTCAGGTAACGGCGCCTTGACCTTGTCATAACGTAAATTCGACGGTCTGAATGCCCGCCTATTCTGGCACCGCTAATCATCGGCCACCATTAGGCTCCTGATTCTCCGACGCATGCAAGCGCCATGAAGGTGACATCGCCATGCTGAAGTCGGCCCATTGCCGGAATCAACCGACAGGTTTCGGCCTGGCTATCACCAGCGCGATGCCCCCCAGGATAGCGGCAGATGCGCCCAGCAGGCGCAACGTGATCGGCTCACCGAGCAGCATGACGCCGCCGATCGCGGCAATAACCGGCACGCTCAGTTGCACCGTCGCCGCACCGGTGGCGGTAAGGCCGCGCAAGGCTGCATACCAGATCGCGTAGCCGACTCCCGAAGTCAGCGCCCCGGAAGCAATCGCGTACACCACGCCTTGCACGTCCGCGCGCGCCAGGGAAAGCAGCAACAGGCTTAGTCCTGCGGCGAAAGGCACGGCCCGCAGGAAATTGCCTGCCGTTGTTGCCAGAGGATCGCCTGCGCCTTTGCCGCGCAGCGAGTACACGCCCCACGCCACGCCTGCGCCCACCATCAGTACCGCGCTGCTCACGGGTGGCGCGGACAGTCCCGGCAGCACCAGGGCGACCAGCCCACCGAGGGCCGCCGCAAGACCAATGCCTTGCCATCCGTTCAGGCGCTCGCCCTTCCATAGTCCGAACAGGATCATGGTGGCCTGCACCGCACCGAACAGCAGCAATGCACCCATGCCCGCGGACAGATCGACATAGGCAAACGAAAAGGTGGCCGCGTAAGCAAAGAGCGCAAGCGCGGAGAGCCAACTCCCCCTTTGCATGCGGCTGCCGGTGCGCATGCTCACGATAAGCCAGAGCGCTATCGCACCGGAGAGCATGCGGATCGAGGTGAAGGTGGCCGGGTCGATCGCCGTGTGCTTCAGTGCCGTGCGGCACAGCAGCGAATTGCCGGCGAATGCAATCATCGCCAACGACGTCAGCATCAAGACTCGCGTTCGCGAAATCACTCGGAAAACCTGCGGCGACTTGAATATTGAAAACTCAAGCCTACGCGAGCAAACGTCGTAGCTTGAAATAGCAGTTTCTTATAATTCAAGACTTGATCCCCCAAAAATTCGGCCCGCAGATCGTTACGATAATTCCCTTTGTACTTGCCCTCGCAACGCTTTTGCAGCGGTAACCATGTTGACGAGCGCTGCCCTGGTCTCCGGCCATTTGCGGGTTTTCAGCCCGCAGTCTGGATTGATCCAGAGATTGCGCGCCGGCAGCACAGCCTGGGCTTTGTGCATCAGCGCGGTGATCTCCTGTTCGGTTGGAACGCGCGGCGAGTGGATGTCGTATACGCCAGGGCCGATCTCGTTCGGGTAACGGAAGCTCGCAAAGGCGTCGAGCAACTCCATCTGCGACCGGGACGTTTCTATGGTGATCACATCGGCATCCATTGCGGCGACGGACTCGATGATGTCGTTGAATTCCGAGTAGCACATGTGGGTGTGGATCTGTGTCTCGTCGGCCACCCCGCAGGCAGCGAGCCGGAACGCCTCGACCGCCCATTGGAGATAGCTTTTCCAATCCGCCCTGCGCATCGGCAGTCCCTCACGGATCGCCGGTTCGTCGATCTGGATGATGCGAATCCCGGCTTCTTCGAGATCGTGCACCTCGTCGCGGATCGCGAGCGCGATCTGCTTCGCCGTGCGCGAGCGCGGCTGATCGTCCCTCACGAAGGACCATTGCAGGATCGTGACCGGCCCCGTGAGCATGCCTTTCACGGGCTTGTTGGTTAGCGACTGCGCGTATCGCGACCATTTCACCGTCATCGGCGCGGGGCGCTCCACATCACCGTAGATGATGGGCGGTTTGACGCAGCGTGAGCCATAACTCTGCACCCAGCCGTTTCCGGTGAACGCGAAGCCCGCCAGTTGCTCGCCGAAGTATTCCACCATGTCGTTGCGCTCGAACTCGCCGTGCACCAGCACATCCAGCCCCACCTCTTCCTGCCAACGGATAGCCTGCTCGGTTTCGGTTCGGATTGCCGCCTCATACCGTTCCGGCGTGAGCTCGCCCTTTTTGAGACGAAGCCGGAGCTTTCGCACTTCGTCGGTTTGCGGGAACGAGCCGATGGTGGTCGTGGGAAACAAGGGCAGATTGAGGGTTGCGCGTTGCTTTTGCCGGCGCACGCCGAAGGGGCTGTGGCGGGTGGCGTCGGTGGGACGGATGGCGGCAAGACGCTGCTCGACCTTCGGCCTGTGGATCAGGACCGATTGACGGCGGTTTTCCATGTCGAGGATGTTCTCCTTGAGCCTGCCGGCATACTGCCGATGCGTCTCTGGCTGCGCCAGTCGCTTGAGCGTCACGACCTCGTGCAGTTTCTGCTGCGCGAAGGCCAGCCAGCGTTTGACCTCACCAGGCAACGCCGACTCGTCCTTCTCGAACGTGAGATCGCAGGGCGCGTGCAGCAGCGAGCAGGAGGGCGCGAGGGCCACACGATCACCGCCGAGTTTTTCAACCGCCTGGCCGATAAGAGCCAACGATCGCTCAAAATCGTTTTTCCACACATTGCGGCCGTCCACAACTCCAAGCGAAAGGCCCAATTGGCGCGGCATCGAGGACAACACCTGGTCCAGTTGCGCTGGCGCGCGGACCAGGTCCAGGTGCAACAGGTGGACCGGAAGACTTGTGGACAACCTGGTGTTCCCGTTGAGTCCCTCAAAATAGGTCGCCAGGATAATCTTGAGTCCGGGGCAGGCTTGGGCGATGGCAGCGTAGGCCGATTCATAGGCGCGTTTCGACTCACTCGACAAATCCAGCGCGAGGTAGGGCTCGTCGATCTGGACATACTCCGCGCCGAGGCCCTGAAGCTCGCCCAGGATTTGCAGGTAAACCGGCAGAAGCCGGTCGAGCAGGTCGAGGCGGTTGAAGCCCGGTTCCTTCTCCTTGCCCAGGAGCAGATAACTCACCGGCCCGATCAGGACCGGTTTGCCGTTGATGCCGAGCGCTTGAACCTCCTGAAATTCGTCCAGAATCTTGCGCGAAGTGAGGCGGAAGGTTTGATCCTTCGTGAACTCGGGGACCAGGTAGTGGTAATTGGTGTCGAACCACTTGGTCATCTCCATGGCAATGAGGTCGAGACCATCTTTCTGACAGCCTCGCGCCATAGCGAAATACAAATCCATCCTGGAAGCATCCGGCTTGTCGAGCAGCGGCCGGTAGCGCGCAGGGATCGCGCCCGCCATGAGCGAGAGATCGAGCACATGATCGTAAAACGAGAAATCGTTGCAGGGGACCAGATCGATACCGGCCTCCTGCTGCAACCGCCAATGGCTCTCGCGGATGGCCCGGCCGGCCTCCACAAGTTCGCCAAGGCTGATTTGTGAAGACCAATACCTTTCGCAGGCTTTCTTGAGCTCTCTATGGCTACCAATACGCGGATAGCCGAGATTGTGCGTCAACATGTGTACGTCTCCTCATCACGGGTTGATACATCGAACTTCGCGATGTCACCGCGGAAAGAGGATATGCAGACACGCCTCGCCCGTACGGGCGCAGTGAGGTTCCACCTGACTCAGGCCTCATCCCGCGGAAGCACCGCCATCCGGACAAGGTAGGTCTCCTGGCTCGTAACACTTTCGCCACCCTTCCCATTCCGTTGCCGGAACAGTGGGCCACCACCGGTGAAAGATCAGCCGTTACTTACAGTTGCGCGACAGCTCGTGATTTGCACACGATTCCCTGTTACTTCGCGTCAAGCGAAACCTTATCCGACTGAGAGTATAGCAATCCGTTATGACAGGAAGTGCCCCGGTTCCAGATGGCAAGCGGCGGCATCACGGCGGCAACCCCAACTTCCTGCGGAAGGCGATGAAGCGGGGGTCGGAACGAAAGGGTTCCCATTCCACCGTACTGGTGAACACGAGACCCATCGAGCGCTCTTCGTAGGCTTTGTCCAACCACGCGTACATGTCCTCGCGGTAACGCTTATCTCGAGCCGCAAGCACACGGTAGATCTGTGTGAAGTTATAGGCCCGACCTCGTTGGTTCCCGGCCTTGTCCTTTGCCTCTTCAAGGATCTGCAGCGCCTTGGTCGTGTCGCCAGACGAAGCATAAGTTTGAGCGATATAAAACAGAACGTCCGCGTCCCGACCCGAGCTGTCAATCCTCTTTTGGAATGTCCCGAGGGCTTCGGGGTACATGCCCTTGCCGGCGTAAGCCAAACCGAGCGCTCCCAGGAGTAAAGCGTTTCCGGGGTCCAGTTCCAAGGTCTTGCGCAGGTGTTCGATCGCCTCATCCCATCGACCCGCATGCTCCAATACCCAACCCAGGTCGGTGCTGATGATTATCGCGAGCGGATCCAACTGGACGGCCCTGCGCTGCACGGCAATTGCCTCGTCCCATCGAGGGAAAAACAGCAGGTAATAGCTATACCAGTCATGCGTCATCGCGGAGTTGGGGTTCAACGCCAGCGCGCGCCGGAACTCTTCGCCGGCACCAGGCAAGTCATAGTCGTAGAACGCTTTGACGATACCGATAGACGTGTGTGCCTCTGCCAGTGATTCGTCGAGCTGCAAAGCCTTCAGAGCGGCCGATCTCACCTTGGAATACAACCCTGCAGTCGCGCCTTCGTACCCAGCCAGGTTCCCGTAGGCATCGGCGAGCCCGGCATAGGCCAGCGCGTAAGACGGATCGCGCCGAATGGCATCCTCGAAGTACGGGATTGACTTGCGCAAGTCCTCCACCGTCCCTTTGTTGGCATAGAACCGTCCCTTGAGGTAGGCGTTGTAGGCCTCGAGGTCATTTGTCCCGGCTCCTTTGGACTCCTGGGCATGCGTTTCGGGCGATGGTGTCACCGCAGACACCAAGGCGAGCCGCGTGGCCAGCGCGTTGGCAACATGCTTGGCGATGTCGGTCTGGACGGCGAAGATGTCCTTCAGCTCCCGGTCATAGTCCTCCGACCACAGATGCGCGTCGTTGGTCGCGTTGATCAACTGCGCGGTGATCCGCACCTTGCCGCCTGCGGTGCGGGCACTGCCCTCCAGGATCGTGCCGACGTTGAGCTCGCCGGCGATCTCACCGATCCTCTTCTTGCTGCCCTTGTACGAGGCGATCGAAGTGCGCGCGATCACTTCCAGGCCTTTGACTCGTGAAAGCCGGGAGATCAGCTCCTCGGTCATCCCATCGACAAAGTACTCGTCGTCGGCGCTTGCACTCATGCTAACGAACGGCAGCACGGCGATGCGGTTGTTGATCGGCCCTGTCTGTGTCTGTCCCCGCCTCCAAAACCAGCTACCCGCCAGGCCGCCCACAACCAGCAGGCCACCGGCGCCGATCAGTGCACGACGCATCTGCCGCTGGCGGATGCTGAAGGCCAGTCGCTCCGAGCCCGGAAGGTGTTTGCGCTCCCAGGGCAGCACCAATCGGTAAATTTCCACCGGCATCTGAATGTTCTTGAGATCCGCTCTACCCAGCCGCTGTAGCGACAGATCAATCTTGTTCTGTATCTGGCGGGCCACATCTTCCGAGAAAAAAACTCCGCCGGGCTCGGCCAGCTGTTCGATGCGAGCAGCGATATTGACTCCGTCGCCATGGACGCGGGTGTCCTGGGCGACGACATCCCCAAGGTGCAGTCCAATTCGAACCTGGATCTGCCGGTCAGGAACTTGAGATGCGTTGCGATCGTGAAGTGTACGTTGGATGTTGACGGCACAGCGGGCAGCTTCGAGGGCGCTGGGAAACTCTACGAAGAAACCGTCACCCACGGCTTCGATCTCCCGTCCGCCATGCTGTCTAAACGCCTCCCGCAGCAGCTTGCGGTGTTCGTTCAGAAGTTCGAGAGCGACTGTCTCGTTTTTCTGAGACAGCGCGCTGTAGCCTGCCATGTCGGTGAACATGATCGCCGCCAGCCGTCTACGCTGCTGCGATTCTTCGTTCATCAATCTTCCCGCGGCGTCAAGTCAACGAGTCCAAGGGTGACTCCTCCGTGACGCCCAACGTTCACGTTGAGCGGGCGTCGGAGCGCAGCGCGCGACGGGAACCCAACAGCGCCGGCGTTCGGCGCTCCGCTCGAATGTGTGGTTGGGTGGCGACCTGTTCATGTGGAAAACCTTTGAGCAGCGCGTGCTCGTGCCCTAGCGGCCTCTTCTGCACGGTTCCTCGGTGGTGCGTTCGTTTCAAGCAAGCTCAGAAGGTTTCTGGAAATTGCGGCTACCTCCTCAGCAGCCGCAAGAAATGCAGCTTCGTTGGCTTTCGATGGCTTGTTGAAGCCGCTCACCTTTCTCACGAATTGTAGTGCCGCCGCGTGAATTTCGTCGTCCGTCACAGGTGGTTCGAAATTGAACAGGGTCTTTATGCTTCTACACATAAGCGTTACCTCGATGTGTCAGGGCCACCCAACGTCCCGGCTAACGCGTCGCCCGCTTGCGGGCGGTCGCCGTTGAGCCGGCCGCCAGACGTGACTTCTTTTCCTGCAGGCGCCCGGACACGTATTTGTGCAGGACACTGGCAATTAGCGTTTGATAGGGAACACCCTCTTCGTACGCCCGGGCCTGGATATCCATGAGATCGGCCGCAGAAAGGCGAATGTTTACCCGCCTGCTCTTAACGAAAGTTGCACGTGCGGCCTCCCGAAACCCGGCGAGCTGTGCCTTTGTCGGGCGCACGGATACCAATGCACCCTTTTCGTAGGCACCGAGAATTTCTCGTTCGTAACGGTCAAGATTTTTCATCTGGATCATCCATTCCTAGATAGTCACGCGTTCTATTCTGGCACTGCTTATGTTGTACCACCAGTAGACACTTGATTTTCCGATGCCCGTTGGCACTTTGAACGGAGGTTCGCCACGCTCACGTCGGGCTATTTTCCGGAATAATCAGAAATAGGCTGCGCGCAAGCAAACAATTCCATTGGAATCAGCGCAATGCTTCAATCAGATTCCTCGAGCCAATCGCCGAGATAGGCTGCATGCTCGCGTCCGACACCTTGACGAAATTCTCTCCGCCCTGCATAAACGCCCGCTGAACTCATAGCCCGCGCCTCTCATGAAAACTCTCATCCGCTACTCCATCTTCCCCAGCAACCCCGAAGCTCATCTGTTCGAAGTCCGCTGCACAGTCGCGGATCCCGACCCTGCTGGGCAGAAGTTCTCGCTGCCGACCTGGATACCGGGCAGTTACCTGATCCGTGAGTTTGCGAAGAATGTGGTCCGCATCCGCGCGCAGAGCGGTCGGCGTGTTGTATCAATCACGAAGCTGGACAAGAACACCTGGCAGGTCGCACCGACGGACGGCCCGATCACAGTCACGATGGAGGTCTATGCATGGGACCTGTCGGTGCGCGGCGCGCATCTCGACCCCACTCACGCTTTCTTCAACGGGCCGTCGGTTTTCCTCAAAGTAGAAGGCCGAGAGGACGATCCCTGCGAAGTCGAAATCCTGCCACCCAAGGGTGCGCGCTACCGCAACTGGCGCATTGCAACTGCAATGAACCGCAAGGGGGCCAGGCCTTACGGCTTCGGCACCTACCAAGCGGCCGACTACGACGAACTGATCGACCACCCGGTGGAGATCGGCACGTTCACGCTTGCCACGTTCAAGGCGTGCGACGTGCCACACGACATTGCGATCACGGGCCGGCATCGCGCGGACATGGATCGCCTTTGCCGCAACCTCAAGACTCTGTGCGAAACCCAGATCCGTTTCTTCGGCGAACCGGCACCGATGGACCGCTACGTGTTTCTGGTTACCGCGATCGGCGATGGCTACGGTGGTCTGGAGCACCGAGCCTCCACCGCCCTGCTCTGCTCGCGCGACGAACTGCCACGAAAAGGTGTCGAGGAAGTCACGAACGGCTACCGAACCTTCCTCGGACTGTGCTCGCACGAGTACTTTCACACCTGGAACGTGAAGCGCATCAAGCCCGCTGCGTTCACCCCTTACGACCTCGACAACGAAAACTACACCACACTGTTGTGGGCGTTCGAGGGCATCACCTCCTATTACGACGACCTGTTCCTGGTGCGTTCAGGACTG
>WNFR01016781.1_pt1 | contig 13417 bp, 13 predicted proteins | sample 5400221 | NCBI WGS metagenome assembly WNFR01 (sample SAMN13153357, study PRJNA577476) | soil metagenome | isolation source: 40 cm soil under Madrone tree | place: USA:California | collected 2016-06-14
GGAAGCTTCCGTTGCCGTTCGTCAATTGGCGCAAAGCCTTGGAACCGTGGCGGTCGCTAGTGGGCCAATTGATTATCTTTCTGATGGTAAAACGGTAATTGCGATCGACAACGGGCACCCTCTGATGGGTCGTATAACCGGTTCCGGATGTGTGGCAAGTGCCGTGATCGCTGCTTTTTTACCCGTGAATCCGAATCGCCTGGCAGCTGCCATATCGGCGATGATCGTGATGAATATCGTCGGAGAGCTCGCGGCGGAACATTCCCGCAGCGAGGGCCCCGGCAGCTTCCGTATTCGATTTCTCGATACCTTCGACCGCCTTGAGCCCGAGCACATCGAAGCGAGAATGAGAGTGATGCGGATCTAAAAGTTACAGGTTGCAAGTTGGCCAACCCGCAACCCGCAACTTGTAACCCCGATCTCACGTGGCTTGCGGTCGCTTAACTAATTTGCCGACGGCAAAATACCGAGTGTGGCTAAGCATCCTCGCCCAACGATCATCCGTTTCGGTGCGTCCTCGTCCTTGTTTATGTCGAGATTCAACGCGAACAAATAGGTGTCGTCATCTGTTTCCACCCAACCAACCCACCACCCAATCGCAGGCTGGCGAGCGTCACTCCAGCCAGTTTTCGCGCGAAGGATATATTTTGAATTGGCCTCATTGATTAACATGTCTTTGACCATCAGCATGCTCCGCTCGCTGACCGGCAGCTGATTGAGGTACAGCTTCTTAAGAAAATCGATCTGCTGTACGGCCGTAATTCGAAGAGGCCCGTCTAGCCAGAAGGGCGCACAGAGGCTTTCTTGATCTCTGGTGGACAAAGCGCCGCTAAATCCGGCCCTGCCTGTGACGTGGTTCTTACGGTCTTACCGTAGCCGCGTATGCACGGCGCTTTCCTTGTGCATACGAAAGGACTCGATTGCCTCGTATTCAGCCATCCCGAGACGGTCGTAATGCTGCGCGGTTGCCCGGTTTATCTGCTCGGCTTGTTGCCAGCCTTCGCCTGCTTGGGTCTCAGTAAACGGGGTCTGACTGCGCTGGGTGCGGTGATGATAGAGACAATCCAATTTGACAGCGAGTTCGGCCGGGCTCAAAGGCACCGCCATGTCGATCTCGTGCGGGGGCCAGGGCCGCTCGTTGGACGCGTAGAGCCAGATCTGACAGTTGGGATACCACGGCTCGTTGGAACACTCCCGTAACGCTGCCGAGCCCAGGTGAAAGACGATCCCCGACACGCTGCTGGGATCTGCCCCCGCACCGGTCAAGTAAATCTGATGTGGTTGAACCGAGCAGACCAAGGCCGCAATCGACTTAATGTCATCAGAGTCCCATCGGAACTGCCGATACCGTCCCTGTTCATAAAACGATAAATCAAGGAAGCGAACTCGTTCCAGATTCAAACCGAGGATTTGGCAAGAGGCGCGCGCCTCAGCTCTTCGAATCAGACTCTTGAAGCGGCGAAGGTCCGGACTATCTTCATCAAACGGGGCTTTCTTCTCCGTCTCCTGGGCCAGTGAATCGAGCCGTACCAGAGAATCTGGCTGAGATACGCCGAGCTCGTGTAAAAGGCTGAACGCCATTCGCGCTTCTCCGTCTGGTACGCTGAGATTGCCTGAAGTAAGATAAGCGAGGGTAACCTCGTGCCGTTGTCTCACGAGGCGATGAAGCGTGCCGGCCATCCCTATCTCCGCATCTAACGGCTCAGGGCTAAACACCAACACTCGTTTAAGCGGCGGCTCAGCTGGAACCGGACGATTGGTATCGTCGGCGTTAGGCTTACCTCCCGGCCAACCGGTGATCGTGTGCTGCAGCTCGTTGAAGATCCTGATGTTGAGTCCGTAAGCAGAGCCAGTTTCTACCAAAAGCGGAGCTAGGGCGTTCTCGGTATAATCCTCATCCCCGAGTCGGAGTACTGGCTTCTTGCGCTCGCCCGCGAGCCAGGTAACAGCCTTTCGGGCGAGGCTTCGATCCCATTTAACCGGACCTACCTTCCAAGGAGTTCGGAACCGGGTTAGTTCACTTGCGGCGGCTTGATCAACATAACAACCGCAATCGGGATGGCGTTGCAGGAAGCTGGCCGGTACCGCATCAGTCTCGGGTCCTTCGATTGCAGAACGCAGAATCGGCGCTTTGGACTCGCCCCAAGCAAGCAACAGAACCTGGCGGGCCTGAAGGATGGTGCCAATTCCCATGGTTATCGCGTAGGCCGGGACGTTGGCTTCGCCACGAAAGTCCCGGGCAGCATCCCGCCGAGTCAAGCGATCAAGAGCTACCATCCGAGTTCGCGAGTCAGGGCCTGATCCGGGCTCGTTAAACCCGATATGACCGGTCCGACCAATCCCCACAATCTGAATATCGATCCCGCCGGCTTCCTCTATCAGGCTCTCATAGTCAGCACAGTATTCGAATACCTTGTCACGTTCGACCAAGCCATCGGGCACATGCGTCTGTTTGGGCGGCAGATCGACATGACGGAAGAGCTGAACCTCCATGAAATGCCGATAACTCTCCGGATGATCGGGTGGAAGACCATAGTATTCATCGAGATTGAAGGTGACAACGTTTTGGAACGAAAGCCCTTCCTCTCGATGGAGACGAATCAGCTCCTGGTACAGCTTCACCGGTGTGGAACCCGTCGCCAGGCCGAGCACGACGCGCCGATCCTCACTTTGCCGCTGTCGAATAACATTCGCGACAATTGAGGCTAATTCGCGGACGGCTGTTTCCGAGCTTGGAAAGACTTTTGTCCGGATCTTTTCGAACTGTTCGGCTTCAGTGTTGGAATTAGACATGATATTCAAATGGGTGCGGCACGGTGCGGTTCAGTTGGAACGGTACAATTCGATGACGTCGTTGCAAAAATTTGCACAAAGCATTTTCCCGTTTTCCGAAAACTATGCATACTGCAACGATCTAGTTCGAGATCTAATTAAAATCTCGGCTGGTCTTTGTGACCGCAATTGCTACTGATCCGGAATGGGAAGCACCACACTTGGGCCTCCGACGTTTCGGATTACCAACTGGCACAGGTCAATGTGCAAGAGAAGCAGCCGAACGGCTGCACATCCCAATTTTCCCCCTTTATCCATGAGAAAATTTTTCTGTAGTTTCATTTTCCTCCTACTATCCGCCAGCACTCAGTTTGCCGGCGCCTGGTCGCTCGAAGAGGCGGCTAAACCGTACAGTGGCACGGAGATTTCCGTGATTTTCCTCGATCGCCCCGGATACAACGCGATCATCAAGTTGCTTCCGGACTTCGAGAAGAGGACCGGCATCAAAATCAAATACCAGATCGTTCCTTACGAAAATACGCGTGAGAAAGAGGAACTCGATTTCAGCTCCAACGGTGAGTTAACTGTGGCCTTAGTTGATCTCGTTTGGATTGGTGAATTTGCTGAAGCCGGCTGGATTGTACCATTCGAAGAGATCAAAAAGAAGTATCCCGAAATCATCGATCCGAATTTTGACATTAATGACTTTATCCCGCTGATCTTAAACGCCTTCGGGACCTGGCAAGGCAAAGTCTACGGTCCCCCATTCGACAACTATTCGGGCCTCCTCTATTACAACAAGGACATGCTCAAGGAAGCCGGTTTCGATAAGCCACCGGAAACCTGGGATGAGCTGATCAACACCTATGCTCCGAAGCTGACCAAGAACGGGAAATACGCTTTTGCCCTGCAATCCAGACGAGGAGAAACGCAGTCGTGCGATAGCTTTATGCGGTTTCTTTGGCCTTGGGGTGGATCACTATTGGATGCCAAGTTTCATTCGAATTTAGGCAGCCCAAAGAGTCAGGAGGGTCTGAACTTCCGGCAGTCGTTGGAAAAATACATGCCGCAAGGGATCGTGGACTACGATCACAACGATGCGGTTAACGCTTTGGCCCAAGGAAACGTAGCCATGATTACTGAATGGTCAGCATTTTATTCCACCCTGGTTGATCCGAAGAGCTCCAAAATCGTGGACAAGCTCGGCGTCGCGCCCGAACCTAAAGGGCCAGACGGCCGCAAACCGGCGCTCGGTGGTTTCTCGCTGGCGGTCGCTAGTCAAGCCAATGACAAACAAAAGGCAGCAGCCTGGTTGTTTATCCAATGGGCTACGGGCAAAGAGATCGGAAAACAATATGTCGAAGCGGGCGGTATCAGTGGACGGCAATCGACCTATAAAGATCCCGCCTTGTTGGCGAAATATCCGTTTATCCAACCGATGCTCGATTCATGGCAACAGGGCGTACCGGAGTATCGGCCGCGATTTTCGGAATGGTCTAAGCTGACCGATATCATTGCTGAATGGGGTACCAAGATGATGCTGAATCAGGTTTCGGTGAAACAAGGTTCGGATGAGATCGGTACGCGAACCGAAGCCGTGCTCAAGGACGCCGGCTATTACGATGGCAAAAAACCGCTAGCGCAGTGACGAGATCTGGTCGCGCGCTTAGGACTCGACCTCCTAAGCGCGCGCGACCCCTGACGACGGAGCGAAACCGCTTGCGGCTCCCGGGAACAGCCCATGATAGAGCGACATCGCATCACTGAACTCGATTGCTCGGTGCGCGCGGGATTATTTCCGGGCATCACATGTGTCCGACGCAGCCGAGCCGCAAATCAAGATTTATGACGACTCGGGCTGCACCCAAAAAGACCTATTCAAGTGGAGTCATCTTCTTTCTTGCTCCGGCGGTTATCGTCCTTCTAGCGGTTGGGATATTTCCTCTGCTTTTCGCGGTTTGGAATTCGCTGCACGAGTTCATTCTGAGCCGGGCCCGAATCTACGCCTTACATGGCCAGCCATTCCTTTGGTTTCAAAATTATTTGGGCCTGGTGAATGATGCTGGATTCAGGGAATCGCTGTTTCGCACGTTTGTCTTTCTTCTCATCAATCTTCCCATCCAACTGGTTCTTGGACTGTTTATCGCGCTATTGCTGCACAAGGTTGGCCACGAATGGCTGAAAAACATTTGTCGCGTGTCTCTGGTGATCCCACTGGCCACGACTCTTGCCGTCGTCGGTTTAATGGGGCGCCTTATGTTCAACAGCAGCTTCGGTGTGGTGAACTATGCCGTGGCGACCGTTATATCGCTTTTCCGTTCCATCGGACCGCTGCTCCAGGGACATTTTCAAGTAATGCATGGTTTCTGGCGTCATGTGGTTCCCTCGAACATGATCGATTGGCTGGGGAATCCGAACCTGGCCTTCGCCACCGTCTCAATTATGGACTGCTGGCAGTGGACACCGTTTTGTGCGCTTGTCCTTCTATCCAGTCTTACCCTCGTACCGACAGAAATTGAGGAAGCGGCCAAGCTCGAGACGGATCGCTGGTGGCAAGTGCTCTGGCGAGTCCAGTTGCCCTTCCTGCTGCCAGGAATCACCGCGATTTTAATTCTGAGAACCGCTGACATTTTGAAGATGTTCGACGTGGTCTACACGATGACCCAGGGAGGCCCAGGTAACGCGACCGACTTGATCAGCGTCTATGTCCAGCGAGTTGGTTTTCGCCAAGTCGACCAGGGTGTTGCATCGGCCCAAGCGATCGTGCTGCTGATCATCACGATCATTCTTTCTCGCATTTATATCCGCTACTTCTATCGGGAGATCTGAGATGGCTGCCATTCACACTAGCAAAAGGCGGTTCGGTATTGCCCATTTGGTCGGGCTGCTGCTCATTCTATTTTTCTGCGTCTTTCCGTTTTATTGGATGGTTTCTTCTTCGCTGAAGGACCCGCAGCTCATTCTCTCGCAAAAGCCGACGCTGACTTTTCAACCGACATTTGAAAACTACCAAGCTGCTTTCCAGCGGAATGTGGGCGGCAGCCTCGGAATTTCTTTGTTTGTAGCGTTGACGACTACCGTGCTTTCCTTGTTGTTAGGTACACCTGCCGCTTATGCCTTGGCTCGTTTCGATTTCAGAGGAAAAAAAGATATCTGGTTCTGGTTCATCACGAACCGGATGGTAAGCCCAATCGTATTGGCGCTTCCGTTTTTCCTCTTAGCGAGCAACTTTCATCTGATCGGCAATCCAATTGTCCTGGTTTTCATCTACCTGACGTTCAATGTGCCAATCGTAGTTTGGATCTGCTCCGACCAATTTCGTGGGATCCCCAAAGAGCTGGACGAGGCCGCCACCCTGGAAGGCTACAATTCGTTCAGTATTTTTTGGCGGGTAGCTCTTCCGCTGGGGGCACCAGGTATCGCCGTCTCCGCCATTTTCTGTTTTATCTTCTCCTGGAACGAATTGCTTTACGCGCTCATTCTGATGCGGAGGGAAACCCAAACCGCCCCGGTAGTCGCGACGAGCTTCATGAGCGGCTATCAGGTCCCCTGGGGTCAAATCATGGCTACTGGGACTCTGGTTGCCCTTCCGGTAATTATTTTCAGCCTGATTGTCTCCCGACAGATGGTCCGCGGTCTGACCATGGGAGCGATCAAGTAGCTCCGAAAACTGCGATCAGTTTTCGGAGCTAGCGGCAGTTGTATTTGTAGCGTAGTGGATAAGCTACCGAAATCGATGCCAGCCGTGATGGCCCACGGGCCGCACGATTACCGTATGGAGGAACGTCCGGTCCCGAAGCCAGGACCCGGAGAAGTGCTCCTCAAAGTCAAAAGCACAGGGGTGTGCGCCAGTGATATTAAATGTTACACCGGAGCTGCGCTCTTTTGGGGCGATGAACATCGGGTTGGGTATTGCCAGCCGCCTGTAACCCCGGGTCACGAATTCGTCGGCGAGGTGGTCGGTCTCGGCGATGGCGCCGGAGAACTCTATGGTCTGAAGATCGGGGACCATGCAATCAGCGAACAGATCGTCCCGTGTTGGAATTGTCGTTACTGCAAGATGGGCGCTTACTGGATGTGTAACGTTCATGACATCTATGGCTTCAGACAGCGCACTTTCGGATCTTGGGCCGAGTACATGCTATTTCCGGCCGGTGCCTTAAACTATAAAGTACCCAAGAGCATCCCGTTGCATCACGCGGTCTTCATTGAACCGCTTGCTTGTTCCATTCACGCGGTGGAGCGCGGCAATATTCAATATCAGGATACGGTTGTAATCGCCGGTTGCGGACCACTCGGGCTAGGTATGGTAGCGGCAGCCAAAATGAAAGGACCAGAACGGCTTATCGCTCTCGACCTGAGCGACGAGCGACTCGAAGTCGCTCAGCGTTGCGGTGCCGATCTGGGTATTAATCCGAAGAAACAGGATGCAGTCCAGACGGTACGGGATCTGACTGACGGCTATGGGTGTGACGTTTATATCGAAGCCACCGGGCATCCGAGCGCGGTGGAACAAGGTTTGCACATGATCCGCAAGCTTGGAACGTTTGTGGAGTTCAGCGTCATGCGAGAGAAAGTGACCGTCGACTGGACGATCATCGGCGACTCGAAAGAACTCAACGTTCACGGCTCCCACCTTGGCCCTCGTTGTTATCCGGTCGCTATTCGGATGATCGAACAGGGTCGTCTGCCGATGGATGAAATCGTGACTCATCGTTTGCCACTGAGCGACTACCAGAAAGGTATCGATCTGGTTATTTCCGGCCTGACCTCGGTAAAGGTTACATTAGAGCCGTAACGAGGTTGCAGGTTGGCGGTTCGCGGCGGCAGTCGCGGACCACCACCGCTAGGTTGTTAGCGCGTTTCTTTGATCGGTAGGGCGACAATCTCGGCGCGGTTTCGGGCGCATTTTACAAACTGCGGCCGCGCGCGCTGGATTTAAGCCACGTTGGGGGCGAATTTTGATAGTGCGCCCCTCGCTCACGCCCGATCGACGCGGCAGGCGTAACAGCCAGGGCGCGCGTTGTGCACATTGAGATAGGCTACCCGTGCGTCACCGAAAAACCGTTGAATCGACTGTTCAATGTCCACACCGTTTATCACGTCTGCCCCAACCAGCATGTCATTATCATCATAAGCGCGCACAGATAGTAAACGTTCTGGAAACAGAAGAACTTCCGGAATTTCGTTGGCTTTCGAGTAGGTTTCGGAGGCTGATTCTCGAACAAAAATGGGTCCGACACTTCGATAAGGCGACAATCCCGGCAAATGCTCGAAGTTAAGCAGCAACACGGATTCTCCGATCTTAGCATCTACTAAGCTAACGCGGCACGGAAATCCGGGCTTTTCGTCTGCGACCAGTCGAATGACGCGGTGCTTTTGTAGTTCTTCGTTGGAAAGATGGCGGTATTGAGCTATCACATCGGCTGAAATTCCAGAAACACGAAAGGTGTAGGCGGGGCTTGTGTTCACGCCGTTATATAGGCTCACAGGCAAGGATCGTCTGGCCATTTTCGGCCACACAATTCAGCGTTCCTGGCATTGTCATCGGTAGCGACGACCAGCTAGAATAGAAATGATGGAATCCAATGAGCATGACTATCGGAACTTCCAACGCCACGTTGATCGGCTCTGCTTCCTCATCGTCGCCACTAACTGCCCGGATCGCGAGATCGATATCGAAAAGCTCCATCTCCGAGTCCAAGCGATGCGTCTATTCCCGGACAAGATTTCACTCTATGACCTGATTTATGAGAGTCGTTTCCGGCGATTGCGCGAGCAGTTCCGCCAAAGTAGCGCGATAAGCGAACAAGGAAATAATCCTTCACCACTGGAGCGAGCGACCTAATCTTAGACTGATCTTTTTGCGACTTAGCCATGGTACCGCATTTAGCGCAGTACGTCGCCCACGAGCCTGGTGGAGGACCTGAAGTGCTGCGAATCGAGCGGCAAAAAACGCCAGAACCTGGAGCGCGCGACGTATTAATTGAGGTGAAGTTCGCCGGAGTGAACCGCCCGGATCTTCTGCAACGTGCCGGCAAATATCCACCGCCCCCTGGGGCTTCTCTGATCCTCGGCCTGGAAGTAAGCGGACAGATTGCGGCTCGGGGTGCAGAGGTAACGGAATGGAACATCGGTGATGCGGTTTGCGCTCTGACGCCGGGCGGCGGCTACGCTGAATATTGCGTGACGAATGCTGATCACTGCTTGCCGATTCCGCAGGGATTCGATTTCGCTCAAGCGGCCGCACTCCCCGAGAATCTGTTTACGGTCTGGGCGAATCTGATCGACCGCGCCCGACTCAAAGCCGCAGAGCACGCATTGATCCACGGTGGTTCAAGCGGAATTGGCTATATGGCGATCCAGCTCGCCAAGGAGCATGGTGCGACCGTTTTTACCACCGTTGGCAGTGAAGCCAAAGCGGAATTCTGCCGTTCTCTGGGCGCTGCATTGGCGATTAATTATCGAAGCCAGGATTTCGTTGAAGCGGTCGAGAAAGCCACTAATGGTCGCGGTGTCGATGTGATTCTGGATATGGTCGGTGGAGATTACCTTGGAAAGAATATCCGATTGCTCGCCCTTGAAGGTCGCTTAGTCCAGATCGCTTTTCTTCATGGCAGCGCGGTTCAACAATTTGATTTTCTGCCTGTCATGACTCGCCGGTTGACAATCACCGGGTCCACTTTGCGTCCGCGTACTATCGAACAAAAGGCGGCGATCGCTCAGAGTCTTCGCCAGCACGTCTGGCCTTTGCTGGAATCGGGTAGGATCAAAGTGGTGATCGACCGTATCGTTCCCATGGAAAAGGCATCTGAAGCCCATCGGGCTATGGAAGCCAGCCAGCACATGGGAAAGATTCTGCTGCAGGTCGAGTCGCGGTCCGCATGAGTCTTATAAGACTTATGCGACTCAAGAGACCTATTACGGACCGGACGCGGCCACCGTCGGACGAAGTTCGGGAGCCGTTCCCTAGCGGCCCGCGGTCACCGGCTCAAGCGCTATCGCCTGTTCATCCTCATCGAATAGATACAGGTGCTCCGCCGGCAAATGGAATTCGATCCGGTGATTGCGTTCGGGAGCTGTCATTCCCGCTGTCTTTGCGACGACGATTGTATCCTTTCCAATCTCCGAATGAATCAAGGTTTCGCTGCCAAGATGCTCGACTACGTTCACGACACCAGGTAAGCGAACCGAGTTGGCGGAGGAACCGAGTCGTACATGTTCCGGCCGAAAACCGAGGGTCAACGATTTGCCGCGGAGCGATTGCGACACTTGGAGCGGTAGACTCACGGTTCCTACCGCTTCCGACTTACAGCGAATCTGGCCCGGTTTCTCATCTTCCACGACGAGGGGAATGAAATTCATTTGCGGCGACCCTATAAAACCCGCCACGAACTTGTTGGCCGGCCGAGAATAAACTTCAATGGGACTGCCAATTTGTTCAATTTCACCGTCGTTTAGAATGACAATCCGATCGGCCATCGTCATCGCCTCCACCTGATCGTGAGTGACATAGATAGCCGTGTTGCGAGTTTCGTAGTGCAAGTTCAGCAGCTCAACCCGCATTCGGACGCGCAGTTTGGCGTCGAGGTTAGAGAGCGGCTCGTCGAATAAAAAGAGTTTCGGTTGCTTGACGATGGCGCGTCCGATCGCCACCCGCTGTCGTTGGCCGCCAGAAAGTTGCTTCGGTTTCCGTTGCAAGAGCGGTTCGATATGGAGCAGCGCCGCTGCGCGTTGCACCCGTTGGTTGATCTCCGCTTTGGTCAATCGTTGAAGCCGCAGACCAAAGGCGACGTTTTCGAAAACCGTGAGATGAGGGAAGAGGGCATAATTTTGGAACACCATCGCGACGTTGCGTTTCGAAGGATGCTCAAAGGTGATGTCACGCCCGTCTAACTCGATCTTTCCGCCGGTGACGGTCTCCAGTCCGGAGATCGAGCGTAGCAGCGTAGTTTTTCCGCAGCCCGAAGGACCCACAAAGACCACAAATTCTTCTTTTTCAATCGCCAGCGAAAGATTTTTGAGGGCGTGAAAGCTATCAAAGTGCTTTTGGATATCGGTGAGATTGAGGTAGGCCATTGCGGTGGTTACGGGGCAAGCAGAGGAAAAAAGAATCGGCAATACACTGCAGGAAGGGCCGCGGTTCATCAATGGGGAATCCACGAAAGGGTTGCCCGCCTGGCCAGACTGCCATCGGCGCCGGTGCGATTGCCGTTTTTATCAAGCGGCGGTGGAGTGCTCGTTTGAAACTACCGGGGCTTCACAGAAGCCCAGTCTCCGGCAGCTGCCTAGTCATGCGCGTTAACTTAAGGCGGCGGTCTGGCGAGCGCGCAGGTAGGGCGCGTCCCTCCGAGACCGCAGGACCGAGGACACAACCGCACCCTGTTAGGCCCGAGAACCGCTGCGAGAGGGAAAGCATTCGGCCTAATGGGGCGATGGGTTGCCGGTGGTCCTGCGGTCTCGGAGACACACACCCTACCTGTGCGCTCGCCAGACACTACCAAATCATGCGCCCTTTCAGGCCAAATAAAATATATGTATTTTTCTTGTTATGTCTCTATAATATAACAATATATTGAAGTGTTATATAGATTGCTGGCCTTTTCCGCCGCTTGGTGGTTCGGCAACTTAGTGCATGCAGATACCCCAGCCGCTTTAGCGGCGTTTGTTCAACACGCAGTTCCGGCCGGCGAAATCAGGTATTGGGGTGCCTTCCTTGTGTCGCCATCGGTCTATCACCTCTTCACATTGCAACAGGCCGAGCGCAAAGGTGTCCTTTTGGTCCGGCAAACCGGTCAGAGTGGGTTTGCAGTAGTCTGGGCGGATACGTCCTTTGATTCTTCCCCAAACGGAGGAAGCGACTCGGATGCCGCAGTAAGAGTAGCCGCTCGGCTACTGAACGGAGAGAGTGACGATCCTTTCGCCGACCGAGTCAGAGCTTCTGCCAACGACGTTTGCCCGCTAGGCGCTGCTCTCAATGCTCTTCTGGTACCGGTCGCCGGCTTTGCACTCAGTTCCAATGGTACCCTCGGTATTCTTCGGGATTTGCAACACACCGACGCCTACCTGGTCGATCCGGAACATGCCTCGCCCGGATCGATACTGGTGTGCCCTAGCCATTTTTCGGCTCAAGGACCGGTCATTATCGGCTTCGCTGTGGTAGTAGGACCAGATCATTGCGTCTACGGGCCGGACTATCGGCAAGGCGGCGCTTGGCAGCGGTTGGCGACATTGCGGGAATGGCTGCGAGCCAATCAATCTGTGTCAAACGTTCGCGGTTTCCTCCTACGAGCAAAGGAGACTGACCGAGATCGCGGCGTACCGCGCAAACCGTCACCGCCGCGGCCCTTATGAGAGGGGCGAAACGGATTCTTTGGGCGAGCTTAGTAGCCGTTGCTCTGTCTGGTTGTGACGATTCGGACACCTTCGGTTCGGGAAGCGGAAATTCTTCACCTTCAGCCAATGACTTGGCCCAGGGGAACCAATTAGCGAATGGAGCGGCAGGAGGACAAAGCAGCAATGGAGCAGGGCTCGATCTGACCTGGCGAGAATACCAGCCGACCGATCTAGCATCGTTCCAGGCCGCGCTGCCAGTTTACCTGCAGCCTTATGCGCAGGCCTATATCGATGCCGGGCAGAAGTACAATATCGATCCCGCCGTGTTAGCCGCGATTACGGAAGAAGAATCCGGGGTCAGTGGACCATCTTACGCCTTCAGCAATCGCAATAATGCGATGGGCATTTCACCAAATGACAGCGGACCCCGAAACTTCAATTCGATTGATGACAGCATCAACTACGCGGCGAGGATCCTATCCAATCCAAACGGAGCTTATGCTGATGATTATACTATCGGTCAGCTCTGGCTGACCTATTCGCCCCCGGGAGCCCGCAATGACCCGAATGGCACCAATAAAGGCTGGGGTCCCGCCGTCGCGTCTTTCTACAGTAATCTAAAATTAAAAACGGGTGGAGGAGGATAACCATGAGAGCACTGCTAGTTCTGTTGCTGTTGGTAGCTTCGCTGGTCCAAGCGAGGGATGTGACGTTTTATCAATGGGTAACCGTTCGAGCAAAGATCGACGGGTCTTTGCTGATTCAGAACCCGGGTTGGATCTGTCTGAGTTTCGGAGAGTCGGTGCGGGGGGAGGTCAGTGTCGATGACAAGACTTACACGGTCAGCGATAAGCGCAGCGTCCTTCTGTATGGCCTTTCCGAAGGCCAGCGCGAATCGTTCCAAAAACAGGTGGAAAAAGAGGTCTGGGTGACCGGGAAATTCGAGCCAGCACCGTCTGATCGGTATCCTCGAAACATCATTTTCAGTTTGAAATGAGACATCAGGCACTCCGGCACAGACTCTGCGATTTAACGCGATTGAATGCAGTTTCGTTGAGACGAGCATTTCATCGCTGGGTGAAGCGAACAGCCGTGATCGGCTAATTCCGTTCCCGACAGCTTCACAAATCGGTCCGGCGAAAGTCGAACCCACCGATCACATCGAATTTGGCCGTTCAATTCCTCACTTTACAGAGAATGGTGATTCCGCGAAGGTGCGCCTCCTCTGTATGCAAAAGATCGGGATTGGGCTCGCCGGATTAGGTACGGTCGGAGCAGGCGTTTATCGGCACCTCCTCCAAAACCGCAT
>WNFR01008815.1_pt1 | contig 13414 bp, 13 predicted proteins | sample 5400221 | NCBI WGS metagenome assembly WNFR01 (sample SAMN13153357, study PRJNA577476) | soil metagenome | isolation source: 40 cm soil under Madrone tree | place: USA:California | collected 2016-06-14
ATATTTTTGAAATCGGCGTCACGGTGAGGGTGATGGCAAGAAAGCGCAGGATCCAGTCGCCGGTAGCGTGTTCAAGGTATTGTGTGGGGTTGGCGCTCCAGCCGCTTGGCCCCTGCCAAATCAGAATGGCGATGGGAACCAGGCAGAGCGCAAACACAACTACCTTCGTCCACTTGTTCATCAGGATACGATTCATCAGCTGGATCCTAGTAGTTTTTCTTCAGGTCCATGCCGTCGTATAAGCTGGCGACCTGATCTCCGTAGCCGTTGAACATTTGCGTCGGCGTGTTCTTGAAAAATCCGGGCAGGCGAACTTCCTTGGCCTGGCTCCAGCGAGGGTGGTCCACCTTTGGATTCACATTGGAATAGAAACCGTATTCGTGGGCGTTTGTAATGTTCCAGGTCGTAGGCGGTTGGTCCTTGACGAATCGTATCTTGACGATCGACTTGATGCTTTTGAATCCGTATTTCCAAGGAATCACCATGCGTACCGGCGCGCCGTCCTGATTGGGAAGCGTTTCGCCGTACATGCCGACGGTCAAGAGCGTCAGTGGGTGCATAGCCTCGTCAATCCTTAAACCTTCCACATAGGGCAATTGGATTCCCGCGCGTCCCCACAAGGGCATTTGTTTTTTGTCGAAATAAGATTCGAAGGCGACATATTTTGCGTTCGAATTCGGCTCAACCAGTTTCGCAATCGTGCTGAAAGAATATCCGACCCACGGCACGACGATCGACCATGCTTCCACACAGCGGTGCCGGTAAATGCGCTCCTCAATCGGCGCAAGCTTCAGAATCTCCTCCATCGTGAACTTGCGCGGCTTGCCGACTTCGCCCTCGACCGAAACCGACCATGGCGAGGTCACAAATTTGGTGGCATTCTTTGATGGATCGCCCTTATCGGTGCCAAATTCGTAGTAATTGTTGTAGGTCGTCACCCTATCTTCAGACGTCACTTTCTCGGTGGTGCTGCGCCAATCCCAATCCGTACAGGAACTTGCGGCGGTTCAGGTAAATGTCGCGAGGGGTGATGTCCGAATATTTCAAGTCTGGACCGCGTTTTAAGAGCATGGTTTGCCTCCCGATAAATTCAAAGGCCGATTAAAATTCCTTCCCTGTCTCTCTAATATACGCCAATTCCGGATTTCTGGATGAGAGCAATGCCATGGTAGTCACAAAGGTCCTCCGGTTTAGCTTATGCAGAAAGGTCCTTGAGAAGAGATTCGCGCAGGCGTTGCTGCTGTTCGGCCGTGAGCTTGCCGCCTGAAGAGGTGAGATAAAAAACGTCGATGGCCGTTTCGCCTTCCGTTTCGATCAAGGCGATATCGATGTTGCACTTTTCGTGCGAGAAAGCAGAACTGATTCGGTACAGCAAGCCGGGCCGATCAGGCGTGATGATTTCCACGAGGGTACTGTGGGCGGAGCAACTATCGTCAAATTGAATTTGCGTCGGCGTCGCAGCGTTTGCCGGTGCGTCCTTTTCGGGCCGCAGGCGTTCGTGCAACATGCGATCGAGATCCAGCTTTCCCGACAGGACGGCATGAACGGTTCCCTTGAAGCGCTCCCACTCGGGCAGATTCATTTCCAGCGTTCGGAAGCGGTCGGTGAAGCAAAACTTGTCGACTACGGTGCCGCTCTGATTGGAGAAAGCCGCGGCCTTTCCAATGTTCATTCCGCAGGCAGCCAGCGCTCCAGCGACGGTGGCGAACAGAAACGGGCGATCGGTTGTGACCAGCGTCAGCTCATACCAGTGGCGAGTGCGTTTCAGCGCTAACTGAGTCGGATCCTGGCCAAGACGCGTTGACATTTCCAGGTGCGTCAAAATCTCGTCGACCGGATGCGTGCGCAAATACCTGCGCGGCAATCCTTCAAGAAATGTTTGCAGTTTTTTTCCCGCGGCAGGAACCAGCGATCGCAGGTGATTCAAAACTTCGTCATTGGCGTCCGCGTGTACGCGCTCGTCCACGGTTCGATCAAGATAACTCGCCGTCCCGGTATAAAGCTGCCAAAGGTCTTCCGCTTTCCAGGCGGAGAGAGTTTCCGGACTCACCGCCTTGATGTCGGCATGCGTGAACAGGCAAATCATTTTCAGGCGATCCGGCGTGCCAACGGTTTCGGCAAATTGTGCGATGGTGCGGGGATCGTAGATGTCTCTGCGGAGAGCCGCACCCATGTCGAGATGATGCTCAATCAAAAACAATACTGTTTCCTGGTCGGCGGCGGGCAATTCCAGCCGTTCCAGGCACGCTTTGGCAATCGCCAGGCTCGCGGGGATCGGATTATCTGCAGAAACGGCCTTGCCGGAATCGTGGAGCAGGACGGCCAGATAGAGAAGTTCGGGCTGATCGAGTTCATGAATGATTGCGGCGTAGTGCTCGTCCCATTTGGCTTTGGACTGGCGCAGGTTATGCAGATTCTCAACGATCTGCAGAGTGTGTTCGTCGACAGTGAAGCGATGCAAGGAATCGCGTACGGCCAGCGCATCAATGCCCGCCAGTTCGGGCAGAAACATTTTGAGCAGATGCAATGAGTGCATGGCGCGCAAAGCATCCGGCGCATGCGACTCAGGCAGAATGTCCTGGAGAAAACGCCAGAAATCGCTGCCTTTCGGCAGGCGCGTAGCCAGCGCCGGAAGAAATTGCTCCACCAGATGTTCCGCGGCAGGACTCAGCTTGAATCCACGTTGCGCGATCAAGCGAATCATGCGGAACAGAAGCTGCGGATCATCGATTTGCGATGAGTTATCCGCCGCTTGCTGCAGAAAGATTAATCCGTCAGCCACGGAAAAGTCGGAATCGGAGAATCCCGTGCGCCAGGTTTCCAGCTGCCGGTAGAACAGCGACTGCGCGGCAGGCATTTCCTCCAGGAGTTGTCCGGAAATCCGGTCAATCGCGCGCGCGTGTCCGAAATAAACTCGCATCCAATCAGCGGAATTCGCCAGGTTCAAGTCGTGCGCGCCGACTCTCTGAGCTACGGCCTCTTCCTGCGCAGCCCAAGTAAGAAGATTGTTATCCTGTCCGTTACGGAAATGGAGGAAGCAGCGCACGGAAGCAAGAAACTGGAACGCCGCGTCGAGCGTATTTTGAATTTCGGGTGCGAGAATCGTATCTGGCAGCCGCCAGCCGGGCTTCCCTGCATCCGAGCGGGCTCCAAGCGGAGGCTGAACGCCAACCGACATGAGCGCAAGCCAGCAGGCCAGCGTATAGTCACGGTATCCGCCGGGACCATCTTTTACATTGGGCTCCAGATGAAACACCGTGTTCGCAAATTTGCGATGCCGGGCGCGCGTAATTTCGGCCAAATGCCCGACGAGAACCTGGGATTCACGCGTCATGATCTGGGGAAGCAGCTGATCCCGCAGACTTGCGAAGAGTCTCTGGTCCCCTGCAAGAAAACGGCAGTCCAAAAGGGATCGTTGCGCTTAATTTCAGTTGGAGATCCAGCATGCCCTGCGACATTCGCTGGATTGCCTCGCGGAATTTATTCTGGGTTTCCTCAGCGCTGAAAAGAAAAAGAAGGTCAACATCGGAATACGGAAATAGCGAGGTCCTGCCGAAATCGCCGAGGGCGACCAGTGCAACTCCGGGGATTGAAATGTTTTCAGAAGCGAGAGATTGTTCGGCCAGGCGAAGCGCGATCGATTCGACGAGGGCCGATCGCGAGCGTAAGAAGCTCGAGCCATCCTTGGTTGCCGCAAAATCGCGTTGCAGTCGAGAGGATTCGGCGTCGTACAGTTCCTTCAGCTCACTGCTCAATGGGGATTGTGTGGGCATGCCCGCCTTGGTGATCTCTCCCGGAATCGCACCGGCTCGTTTCGCAATGTCTCGAGAATGTTCACTTCACAGCATGGCACGATTCACGTTCGAGAACCAATGGCTACGAAGCTTCCCAGTTATACCCTTCCTCTCCATGTTGCGAAAGGTCGGCCCTTGGGACACACAAAACCAAGACCATAAATAAAAAAAACGGTTTTTTATGAATATCAGCCTGGGCCGTACAATAGCAAATCTAAAGTCCCAGCGCCACACTTCAAAGACATGCCGGCGCGCCTATTTCCGTGGAACCGAGGCGCATGCTAACCTCGCGCGGAGTTATTTCAATACGTTAAGCCATTCTCTTAAGGAGAAGCGTAATGCACTCCAAAATCTGGACCGATATGTTTGTTCTGGCGGTTCCTCTCGCGGAAAAAATCCTGCGCCCGGTGGCCGTTTATTTTTTTCTCGTGCTCGGCCTGCGGCTCGCGGGTAAACGCGAACTCGCGCAGCTGAATCCATTCGACCTGGTCGTCCTGCTGACTCTATCGAACACCGTGCAGAACGCCATCATTGGCGATGATAATACGATCACCGGCGGCATCATTGGCGCATCGACACTGCTGCTTGTTAATTACCTGGTTGTGCGATTTCTGTACCGCCACCGAAGACTCGACCGGTTCGTCGAGGGTGAGGCATGCGTGCTGATTGAAAATGGAAAAATCCAGGAGCATCAGTTGGCGCGGGAAGTGCTTACGCGTCAGGAACTCGAGGCCGCTGCTCACAAGCAAGGGTTCGGAAACCTCCGAGAAGTGGAAAAAGCCGTTCTCGAACCCGGCGGCACGATTTCATTCACTGCGAAAAAACCCGCTCCGGAAGAGACGCGACACCAGGAAATCCTTCAGCGGCTCGACCAGTTGTCGCGGGAACTTACCCAGCTTCGCTTGCGCGATGCGCCACCGACCGCGTGAGTGCTTTGCCGCTTTGTAGCGTCGGCCTTCAGGCCGACATTGTAGATTCGCGCAGATGTGCTGAGCCTGAAGGCGGGCGCTATTCCCAAATCGCGACCGTCAGTGCAGGAGAAATCCCGTCGCCGCGACACCCAGTCCGGCGAGTCCCGATGCAATTCCCAAAAACCAGTAGAAACGATTGCGCGACAGCAATGACAACGACGAAATCACCAGGGCGATTTCCAGAAATACCTCGCCAAGGTCAAAACGATTGGCCTTGCGCTGCGCGAGCGCGGACTCCTTCTCAAGATCCTTCGCCTGTTCCTCGATTTCTGATTGTTCTTTCGTATAACGCTCAGCTTCTTTTTGATATTTTTCGCGAACCTTGTCGGCCTGCGCCTTGTCCTTGAATTCCACCATGGAGAGCAGGTCCACGCCCATCTCATAATTGTGCCGGCGAATGTTTTTCGCCTGGTAGTAGGCCCATTGATCGCTGGCACGATTCTGGAAAAGCAATTCTTCGGTGTGCGCGCGGTGACCGAGCAGTGAAACGACGGCGACGAAGACCGCGAGAATGGCCATGGTCACCGAAATTGGCGCGAGCGAAGGATTTTCGCGGCCGTGCTCGGCATTTTCCTGCAATTCGCTGAGTTCATCTGGCATGCGGGTTCACTCCTGAATGATATGGGCTTTCTGAGTCCGTGATTATTTTTGCCTGGAACGCACTTTTACAAAGATTCCGTGGTGTTCTCCAGGCTCTCGCGAAAAGCTGTAATGGTTCGATCGATATCAGCATTGGAATGCGCAGCGGAAACAAAGAGCGCTTCAAATTGCGATGGCGCGAGAAAAACGCCGCGTTCGAGCATGGCGCGGAAGAACGAAGCAAAGCGTCTGGTATCGCATTTCTTCGCGCCGGCGTAGTCGCGCACGGGCTCGCCTGAAAAGAAAAGCGTGAGGAGGGAGCCCACACGCGGCGCGGTAGCTGATATACCCGATTCCCGCAACACCGCCGTGATTCCATCGCCCAGGCGCTTGGCGCGCGTCTCGAGAGATTCGTAAAATCCGGGCGCCGCCAACAAGTCGAGCGTGGCGATTCCCGCGCTCATCGCCAGCGGATTTCCGGACAGCGTTCCGGCCTGATAAACAGGGCCGAGCGGCGCGACGCGGTCCATCAGATCGCGACGTCCTCCATACGCGGCAACCGGAAGTCCGCCGCCAATAATTTTCCCCAGCGTGGTGAGGTCCGGAACAATGCCGAACAAGGTTTGCGCTCCGCCATAGCAAATCCGGAATCCGGTAATCACCTCATCGAAAATCAGGAGAGCGCCATGCCGAGTCGTTAGATCGCGAAGTTTCTGCAAAAACCCTGGCGCGGGCGGAACGACGCCCATGTTGGCCGCAACGGGTTCGACAATCACTGCTGCGATTTCGTCCCGGTGTCGATCGAAGAGATTTTCTACCGCCGCGGCGTCGTTGTAAGGAGCGTTAAGGGTCAGCGCCGCAAGCGCCTGCGGCACACCTGGACACGCGGCGATTCCGAGCGTCGCGAGGCCGGACCCGGCTTCGGAGAGAAAACTGTCCGAGTGTCCGTGATAGCAGCCTTCAAATTTAATAATGAAGTCGCGGCCGGTCGCGGCGCGAGCGAGGCGCACCGCGCTCATGGTCGCTTCCGTACCGGAACTGACAAACCTCACCTTCTCGCAAGAAGGAAGTGCCGCTCTGATCTTCGATGCAAGCTCAACTTCAAGTTCGGTGGGCATGCCGTAGCTGGTCCCCCGGCGTGCTTGCGCCGCAATGGCCTCGACAACTTTCGGATGCGCGTGCCCCAAAATCAGTGCGCCCCAGGAACAAACATAATCGATGTATTCATTTCCATCCGCGTCCCACAATCGCGCCCCCGCCGCGCGGTCCACAACAATGGGATCGCCGCCCACGGCGCGAAATGCACGCACGGGACTATTTACGCCGCCAACGAGAACGTCCGTGGCACGACGAAAGATTTCTTCGGAGCGAGGATGTTCTGTTTTGACCGGCTTCGGTGCGCTCATCGATTTTATTTGTTCCGGAAATTTGAAGTTAGCAGGCTTTCAGCCAACGCGCGAGGTCCTTTGCGTGATAGGTGAGCACGATGCTCGCACCCGCGCGATGAATGCCAGTCATAATCTCGAGCACGATTCGCTTTTCATCGATCCATCCATTCGCGGCGGCCGCTTTCACCATGGCAAATTCCCCGCTCACGTTATACGCGCCAATGGGGATGTCGAACGTCTCCCGGACGCGATGAATGATGTCCAGATACGCGAGCGCCGGCTTCACCATAATCATGTCGGCGCCCTCGGCGAGATCGAGTTCAACTTCACGAATCGCTTCCCGCGCGTTGGAAGGATCCATCTGGTAGCCGCGGCGGTCGCCGAATTGCGGCGCCGACTCCGCTGCCTCGCGGAACGGTCCATAGAATCCCGAGCAGTATTTCGCCGCGTAGCTCATGATGGCGATGTCTTCAAATCCGGCGCCGTCGAGCGCCTTGCGAATCGCGCCAACGCGCCCATCCATCATATCGGACGGCGCAATGATGTCCGCTCCGGCGCGTGCATGGGACAACGATTCCACAGCGAGCAATTCGAGTGTGGGATCGTTTTTTACTTCGCCATTTTCAACGATGCCGCAATGTCCGTGGTCGGTGTACTCGCACAAGCAGACGTCAGTCATGACCAGCAGGTTCAACTGGGCCTTGCGAACGGCTTCAATGGCGCGCTGGACGACTCCGTCATCGGCGTAGGCTTCGGTTCCGCGCGCGTCTTTTTTCTCCGGGATGCCGAACAAAATAATTCCGGGAATGCCAAGTTGCTCGACCTCGCGGCATTCTTCGAGAAATTTATCCACCGACTGCTGCGCGACGCCGGGCATCGAGCCGATCGGATTCCGCACACCCTGCCCGGGACAAACGAACATCGGATAAATCAAACCATGTGTCGATAGACGCGTCTCGCGCGCCAGGGAACGAATTGCCTCGCTGCGCCGCAAGCGGCGCGGGCGAATTATAGGGAAACTCATGACAACCTCGCTTGGGAAACGCTGGGCGACGAAAAATGCTTTGCGATCGCAGCGGCCACCGATTCGGCCGTTGCTTCTGAAGCCTCGATCGCAACGGGCAATCCCGCCTTCCGCAAGGCAGCCGCGGTCACCGGGCCCACAGCTGCAAAAGCCGCCCGCATCCCCAGCCGTGAAACAACTTCCGCGCCGAGTTCGGTGCGCAAGTTCTCCACGGCGGATGGACTAAAGAACGATACAACATCCACGCGCGCATCGCGAACCGCTTCGAGAACTCCCTGCTCGCACGGTCCGATCCCGCCTGTGCGATAAACAACGATCTCGGTCACTTCGACGCCTGCACGTTTGAGACCTTCAGGCAGATCACTCCCTGCGCGGTCGCTACGAGGTAACAAAACATGTTTCCCCGCGAGCGAGGCGCCCAATTCCCGCACGAGAGCGATACCCTGAAATTCCTGAGCAACATAATCTAGGGTAAATCCGGCCTTGGCCGCAACACTGGCTGTAGCTGGTCCCACTGCGGCGTACCGCGGCTTCTTGCCCGCGCGCACATCGCGTCCGACCTTGCGGCAGCGATCTGCGAAAAATCGCACGGCATTTGCGCTGGTGAAGAAAACCCAGTCAAAGGTTTCAAGCGAGGCGATCACGCGGTCAACATGGGTCGTATCGGAGGGACCAAAAAAGCTTACGGCTGGCAGCAGCAGAACCCTTGCGCCAAGATTCTCCAGCCGCTCTTTCAATTCACTTGACTGTTCCGCCGCGCGCGTAATCACGACACACTTACCATCGAGTGGTTTGTCCGCGCTCATGCACGTGTTCCGCGGCCCTCGCGTGCAAGCAGCACGGCCGCTCCCTGTTCGAGCATTTTAGCGGCAACTCTTTCGCCGAGCTTCACGGCCTCACTTATCGCTCCCAAACTTTTCTCCCTCAAGCGTTGCGTGCCGTCGGGGGAGAGCACCACCACTTCGAGCACGAGTTTTCCTTCCTCGACGCGTCCCCACGCGCCGATGGAAACCTGGCAGCCGCCTTCGAGGCCCGCAAGAGCTGCGCGCTCTGCTTCCACTCCGCCGCGCGTCTCCGCATCATTCAGTTGAGAAAGTATTTTTAGTGTTTCGGCGTCATCGGAACGCGATTCGATTCCGATCGCTCCCTGTCCGGCGGCCGGCAACGAGACATCGGTCGACAGCACTTCTGTAATGTTCGCGCTCAGGCCCAAGCGATCCAGACCGGCCTTGGCGAGCACGATGGCATCGTAATCTCCGCGTTTCAATTTTTCGATTCGCGTATCAACGTTTCCGCGAATTTCGAGGATCTGCAAATCGCTTCGCACGTAAAGCAACTGAGAACTCCGGCGCAAGCTGCTCGTGCCCACGCGAGTTCCACGGGGAAGTTGCTCGAGTGACGCTCCACTGTTTGAAAGCAGCGCATCGCGCACGTCGTGCCGCTTGCAGATCGCGGCAATGGTCAAGCGATCGGGAATTTCCGTGGGGACGTCCTTCATGCTGTGCACGGCCAGGTCTACGCGGTGTTCCAGGAGAGCGTCTTCCAGTTCCTTGATGAAAACGCCCTTCGTTCCGATCTCGCCAAAGTTTTTCTGCTGGAATTTGTCGCCGGAGGTCTTCACGATCACGAGTTCCGATTCGATTCCGGTGACGCTCCGGAGTGCTTCGCTGATGCTTCTGGCCTGCCAGAGAGCCAGCGCGCTCCCTCGGGTCCCAATCCGCAGCGGCTTCAAGGCTTCTCCCGATCAAGGTGAAAAAAATCGCGCAGTGCTTCGAGGTTTTGCAATTTGCGGCGCAGGTCCGGGATACCGCGCAGCCGTTCCGCGGGATTGAGCACCACGTGGTCGACAAACTCTTCAAGTAAAGTGGCGACTTGCGCGCGATCGCGCTCGGAGAAATTTGATATTGATGCAAGGCGCTCGCGCAGAAAAGCTTCGCGTTCCGCGGCAAGTTTCGTGCGAAGGTCTCCAAGCACCGCACCCGCCGCAACTCCGGCCTGCCAGTGCATGAATTTCTCGATTTGCTCGTTGATGATGGCTTCGGCTCGAGGAATTTCCGCCTCGCGCGCTTTCTTGTTTTGCTCGACGATTTCAGTCAGGTCGTCGACGTTATATAAGTAAGTGTTATAGAGCTCGGCCACGCCGGACGCGATATTGCGCGGCACGCCGAGGTCGATCATCAATAACGCGCGATTGCCGCGGCGAGCCATGGCGCGCTCGATTGCCGCGCGCGTTAGAATCGGTTCCGCGCTCGATATGGAAGTCACGATCAGGTCCGGCCATTCCAGCGCCGCCGTCAAGTTCTCCCACGGAACGACGTCGCCGCCAAACCGCGCCGCCAGATCCACAGCATGCTCCGGCGTACGGTTCAGCACGCGCAACTGCTTGATTCCGCGGTCGCAGAGGTGCCGCACGACCTGCTCGCTGGTCGCGCCTGCCCCAACGATTAAAGCGCGATGACTATCCATCCGCCCGAAAATGCGCTCCGCGAGTTTTACTCCTGCGAACGCCACCGAAACCGGCCGCGTGCCAATCTCCGTCTCGTTACGAACGCGCTTACCCACCTCGAGCGCGCCCTGAAACATTCTGTTGAGTACCGGACCTGTGGCGCCGTGGTCGAGCGCGATCCGGTAGGCTTCGCGCACTTGTCCCAGGATTTCCGCTTCGCCCAGTAGCATGGAGTCGAGGCCAGCCGCGACTCGAAACAAATGGTTCACCGCATTGCGATCGCGGTGGCGATAAAGCGAATCATTCAGTTCCGCCGGCGGCAATTGGTGAAACGACGCGAGGAACAACTCGATGGCGCCGCTGCTGTCCGCGGCCAGCTCGCGGGGAACACCGTAAAGTTCACTGCGATTGCAAGTGGAAAGCACCAGCGTCTCTTCCAGAATGCCGCGCGAACGAAGCTGGTCCGCGGCCTCGCAAGCCTGCTGGACGCTGAACGCCACGCGCTCGCGTAGCTCGACCGTCGCCGTGCGGTGATTCAATCCGATGAGAACGATTTCCATTCAGCTGACGCCTACGTGATTCGCGATCCTTTGCGTTCACGTTAAATTAAAAGTAACGGTGAAAATGCGAAAGATACCGGTTCACGATACTGTAACTGAAAATCACGAACATAAAATTAAAGATGCACAGCGCCGACGCGCGCGCCCCACGCCATGCAGGCGTCCGCGCCAGCAGCGTGTAACCGACATAGAACGCCAGAATCAAAACGGTGATCACAACCTTCGGATCGCCATCCCAATACCGCCCCTGCAGCCGGTGCGCCCAAATAAATCCAGCCGTCATACCGGCCGCGAGCGACCCGCAACCAATCAGGACACTGCTGCGCGTCATGCGTTCGAGGACATCGAGCGCGGGAAATCTCCATCCAACGCTGCCCAGCTTGTGATCGCGAAGACGCCGGTTCTGCAAAAGATATATCACGCTCAATACAAAAGAAATCGCAAACGCGGAATAGGCCAGAATGTTGAGCGTGACGTGAAACGCAAATAGGGGCCCTTGCGCAGGAGGCGCCTTGATCGGCTGGGCCTCTCGCGCATGCGCGAGCACAAATACCGCCACTACGATTGGCAATACAAATGGGCCCACAGACTGGCGGCGATGAACCGCTTCCAGCACCAAATAGGTCGCGGCCAGCAACCACGCGAACAGCGACAGCGACCCGTAAAGGTCGTCATACGGCACGGCATGAATCAGCCGCGACCTTGCAAGCAGCGCCAGGTAGTGAAGCCCCAGCGCAATCAGCAGGCAAGTGGTCGCACCGATACCAGCGACACGCGATGGCTCGCGCAAATTCCAGATATAGAGCGCAAGGCTCGCCGCATAAAAGAAAAGCGTTGCCAGAACGTAGGGGCTCGTCATTGGAACAAATTCACACCCGGCAGATTTTCTCTGTGCCTCAGTCCTCTCTGTGTTCTCTGTGACCTCTGTGTTAAATCTTTGTTTTCCTGGTCAGTTAAGAATGCAGAGAAGCCCGCCACAATCGAGAAAACCTGTTACCTACCGCCTGTCACCTGCAACCTAACTCGCTCCTAGTATAGCCAATTCGCGAATCCGAATGTTACGCAACAATGTACGCGACGACCAAATCCACGCGCCAATGCAGGCGACGCCCACTTTTGTTATGATGGCTGCGTTACCTGTCTGACCACTGATGACCCAACCGGCTCAACACGTGAACCGTAAGGCCCTCTTCCTGAGCGCATGCCGCTGCGAACCTGTCGAGCGTGTGCCGGTCTGGATCATGCGACAGGCCGGCCGCTACCTACCGGAATACCGCGCTGTGCGATTAAAGCACAATTTTCTGGAGGTTTGCAGGACTCCCGAATTGGCCGTCGAGGTTTCCCTGCAGCCTTACGGCATTCTGGGCGTGGACGCTGTCATCGTTTTTTCCGACATCTTGATACCCGCCGGCGCGATGGGACTGCCGTTCGAACTTACCGATAAAGGCCCGGTCATCGAGTCGCCGCTTCGAACCGCCGCGCAAATCCGTGAGCTTGCTGTATTCGATCCGGAGCGGGAAACCGGCTTCCTGATGGAAGCGATTCGCATGCTCACCCGGGAGTTGGGTCCTGATGTTCCCGTGCTGGGCTTCGCGGCAGCGCCGTGGACGCTGGCGTGTTACATGATCGAAGGCCATGGCAAGGATGGATTCCCTGCCGCGAAAACGCTGCTCTATACCGACCCCAATCTTTTTCGCTCTCTTCTGGAGCGCATCGCGCACGCCACAGCTCGATACCTGAAGGCGCAAATCGCTGCCGGCGCGGCAGCCGTCCAATTGTTTGACACCTGGGTGGGGGAATTAACGCTCGAGCAATATCGCGAATTCGCGCTGCCTGCCACGCAGCTTTTGATTGAAGAAATTGGCGCCGGCGATACCCCCGTCATTCTCTACACCAAAGCTTCGAGCCATTTGTTGACTGCAGCCGCAGAATCTGGCGCGAATGTACTGAGCGTCGATTGGCGCGTGGACTTGGCAACCGTGCGCCAGCAGATTGGCACAAGCGTGGCGTTGCAGGGCAACGTTGATCCGTGCGTTCTGCTCGGCCCGGAAGAAGGCGTGCGTCTGGCGGCTCGCGATGCAGTCGAGAAAACGGGCGGCATCGGACACATCCTGAATCTTGGCCACGGAATTCTGCAGCAAACGCCGGTGGAAAATGCGCGCGCATTCGTAAACGCCGGGCAGAATGCTCCCGTTAGCGTTAATGCCAGCGCCCGGTCGGAAAGGGCGCGTTTTTAGTAGCACAGGCTTCAGCCTGTGTGGTTTTGACTTTTGCGGCGTCCAGCAGAAAAGCACACAGACCGAAGTCTGTGCTACTAGCATCAGAAACGCTTAGGGATTAGGAATTTAGGCATCTGAGATTAACGATGAGCGATTCAAATCTCCATCTGCAATTGAATCGGGAACGCTTTGAAATCTCCGAAGCGTTCCTCGAAAAATACAATCGCCCGGGGCCTCGCTACACCAGCTATCCCACCGCGCCTGTGTGGCAGGAGAATTTCGGCCCGGATGATCTGGAACAATTTTACACGGGTGCAAACGAGGCGTGCACACCAGTTTCGCTCTACAAGCACCTTCCCTTCTGCGAAAGCCTGTGCCTGTTCTGCGCCTGCAACGTAGTGATCACGAAGGACCATAGTGTCGCGCCGCCGTA
>WNFR01005136.1_pt1 | contig 13413 bp, 10 predicted proteins | sample 5400221 | NCBI WGS metagenome assembly WNFR01 (sample SAMN13153357, study PRJNA577476) | soil metagenome | isolation source: 40 cm soil under Madrone tree | place: USA:California | collected 2016-06-14
GATCAACGGGCAGGAGGTCAGTTCCGGAAACTGTTCCAAATCATAGTCCCGATTCAGAATCCTTTCCCAGGTCAACATTCCCTTGCGCGTATCCAGCGCCAGCAGATGGCCCGTCGCTCCGAGACTGAACACGGCATTGCCCTCGACAATTGTATGAATCCTTTGTCCGGAAAAAGGTTTGGCAATTCATCGCCTTCTCAGTTGCCGAACGTTGTCCCTACGCGACGGGCGCTTTCCACCCACGAGTGGTCTGGCGGCACAGTCTTAAGCTTGCCCGCGACTTCTGCAATCGGAACGGGTTTGGTACTCTCGCCTCGGGCTGCAACCATCACACCGAAAACGCCCTCCTCAATCAATTCAACGCTCTTGGTTCCCAGCCGCGTCGCCAGCATGCGGTCGCCGGCCGAGGGCGTGCCGCCGCGCTGCACGTAGCCCAGAATGGTCACGCGCGCCTCCAGGTGAGTCAGTTGCTCAAGTTGTTTCGCCAGCCGCCATGTGCTGCCAGTGTGTCGGGTTTCCAGCGCGGCCAGCTCCGCCTTGGCGTGCTTCTTTAATTCCGCCGTGGCTGCCTTTTTCTTGCGCCTCGCCGCTGCCGCAAACTCACCCGCGTCCTCCACCGACATCGCCCCCTCCGCGACCGCTACGATGCTAAAATTGGTTCCGCCTGCGCTTCGCTTCCGGATCGCCGACGCCACCGCTTTGACTTCATACGGAATCTCGGGAATCAAAATCACATCCGCCCCGCCGGCCAGACCCGCTCCCAGCGTCAGCCAGCCCGCGCGATGTCCCATGACTTCCGCAATGATGATCCGATGATGACTGTGAGCCGTGCTGTGCAAACGGTCAATTGCCTCTGTCGCCACGCCCAACGCCGTGTCGAAACCAATCGTCGCATCCGTCAGCGCCACGTCGTTGTCAATGGTCTTCGGCAGCGTGATCACATTCAGGCCTTTCTCGATCAAACGCAGTGCGTTTTTTTGGGTGCCGCCGCCTCCGATGCACACCAAAGCGTCGAGTTTGTGACGCTTGTAGTTCCCTATGATGGCGCCGGTCATATCCCGCATCTTCCCTTCGATCTCCATGCGGTGCGGTTTGTCGCGACCTGTGCCAAGCACCGTGCCGCCGATAGTGAGAATCCCCGACAGAGCCCGCTTATCCAACCGCATGCCCAAATCTTCCGCCAAACCACGAAAGCCGTCGCGGAAACCGACGATCTCCATTCCGCTATCGAGCGCGGCTTTGCCGACTCCGCGAATCGCCGCGTTCAGGCCCGGACTGTCCCCGCCAGCAGTGATGATGCCGATACGCTTCAATCTTTTCATGGCCAATGTATGAATCTCTTGAGTGCCGCAAACTAACAGAGAGCGCGCTTCATTTCCAATTTTCTGTCTCCTGCCTCTGTGCCGGCGCAGACTGAAATAGCCGATTCGTAATCTGATTGGCAATCGGCATACCCTCTATACTTCTGAGCGTCCACGTGTTTGCCATTTGCAATTCGGCATTTGCCATCCCGCGGGCGCATCGGTAGCGCATCCACAAATCACCATTCCATCCATCCAAGTCAATCAAAATTGACACTCGTTTGACACTGTCAATTCTGCGCAAGTTCTTCCCGTCGAAGCTCTTCAATTGATGACAGCTAAAACATTTTGACACTTCTGCGGTTAATAGAGGGATTGTGTGCGCCCGGTGGCCCACGCCACGACCGCGCACTCAGCAACTCGCGACGACTCAATCGACATGAAAAACAAGCTATCCAGTAACGCAACTCTGTGCATGCCCCTCGACACTCGGCTCTCACTGCCTTCGACCCGTCAAGCCCAGTCAAGCCTGGTAAAGGCTGGTAAGGCCAAAAAAATAAAATCCCAGTTCCTTAGAATGAAACCACGCGAAGAGTGAATGTCCTTTTGGAAGATCTCCTATGAGCATAACCTGGTACATTGATATGGCCGAAGAGAAGAGTCATTCTCGGGAGATCCTGATAGGTATCGGGCTCGTGTTGGCTGTTTTGGCAGTGTACCTGCCCGTCATTTGGCTGGATTTCACTAACTATGACGATCCGGGTTATGTGCTGGAGAACGCGGCCATCCAGGATGGCGTGACCTGGCCGGCCGTTCACTGGGCTTTCAGTCACTCGCATTCCGCGAACTGGCATCCCGTGACCTGGATTTCGCACATGTTTGACTGCCAGCTTTACGGCCTCAAACCTGCCGGCCATCACCTGACCAACCTGCTCTTTCACGTCGCCAACACGGTTCTGCTCTTTGGTTTGCTCAATTTCCTAACTCGCGCGCTCTGGCGCAGCGCCTGTGTCGCCGCCTTATTTGCCTTGCATCCTTTGCACGTTGAATCCGTTGCCTGGATCGCCGAGCGCAAAGATGTGTTGAGCGCTTTTTTCGGGCTGCTCTGTCTCTGGACGTATGCGAAGTACGTGGGTCAGAAAGCGTCCAGCGCCGACCATCCCGGCTCGTCTCCCCCTCCGCCCTCTCTTCACGCTCCACGCTATTACGCTCTGACGCTCCTCTTCTTCGCCCTCGGCCTGATGAGCAAGCCGATGTTGGTCACCTGGCCGTGCGTTTTGTTGTTGATGGATGTGTGGCCTCTGCGGCGATTTTCATTCGCCAACCCGCCGCCCAATCCTAAAAACATCGAACCCGGAGCATCGGCCCAGGCGCACGCCAGCGCCGGGGTAACCGCTCTGTTGTTGGAAAAAATTCCTTTCTTCGCGCTTTCCATCGCAGTTTGCACCATCACAATTATTTCTCAAAAGGCCGCGGCCGCAGTCGCTCCGCTGGCTGCAGCACCTTTGTTGCCACGCATTCTCAATGCCCTGCTCGCATATTCCCGGTACCTCCAGAAGCTGATTTGGCCCACCCGGCTGTCAGTGATTTATTTGGACTTGGGCAACCCACCCATTGCGCTCGCGCTGCTGTCAGCCGCCCTGTTGGCAGCCGTCACCTGGATGGCTTGGCGGTTGCGAAAAGCCCGCCCCTGGTTAATCGTCGGTTGGGCGTGGTATCTCGGCACGCTCGTGCCGGTCATTGGTCTGGTGAAAGTCGGCAACCAATCCATGGCCGATCGGTACACGTACCTCCCGGCCATCGGGTTTTTTATTATCATCGTTTGGACGGTGGGGGATTTAGTAAACCGATACTCCAAGTACCGCATACCAGCAGCGCTTTCTGCCACCGGCATCCTTACAGCGTTTTCGCTGGTCGCGCAAAACCAGCTCATGTTTTGGCAGAACACCGAAACACTTTTTCGCCACGCGCTCTCGGTCACAGAGAACAATTACGTCGCGTACTATAGTCTCGGATTCTACTTGGCCGATTTGGGAGAAACGCGCCAGGCGCAGCCATTCTTGCGCACCGCTCTTTCCATCCACCCCAATAGCCCTCCCGCATGGAACAAGCTCGCCAGCGCTTTGCTAAATCAGGCGCGATACGACGAGGCGCTCGGTGCCTGCGAAATGGCGTTGCGGTTGAATCCTCGCCTGCCCGAGGCGCACACAACTTTTGCCCTGGCCTGCCTGAAGCAAGGACACACCAATGAAGCACTGGCTCATTATTCCGCAGCCCTGCAGTCTCAGCCTGATTATGCCCCCGCTCATTACAATCTCGCCAATACGCTGGCACATCAGGGCCACTTGGACCAGGCACGCGAACATTATCAGGCCGCGGTGCGCTCCGATTCCCATTCAGCGGATACGCGCAACAATTTGGCTTACGTTCTCGCCCGCGAACACCGCCTCGATGAAGCGGTCTTCCAATTCAACACGGCATTGCGCCTTCGCCCCGCTTTCTGGCAGGCGCATTATGGCCTGGGCGAAGCGCTCGCTCAGCAAGGCCGTTTTGTCGAAGCCGCAAACGAATTCACCGAAGCGTTGCGTCTCAATCCTGATTTGGCTGTCGCGCATTTTCAGTTGGCGCTTTCACTCGCGCGCCAGGGAAAACTCGCTGAGGCGCTCTCTTCTGCCGGACAAGCGCAGCTTCTCGCCACTCGCTCCGGCCAGCACGATCTGGCAGAAAAGAGCCGGCTGCTGCAGGAGCGCCTCCAATCCCGTTGAGCCGCATGCAACAAAAACAACGACGAATAAGTTACCAACCGCCCATTCCAATCGTTTGTACTGGTTGGTTGGCGTTGTTGCCTTGCGGCTGCTCCTCCCGCGCCACGCGCGGGTCCTGGATACTGGACTTTGACTTCAGATCAAAACCGGTCCCGAAGGCGTATCCGATCAATGACGGCGGGGGTCGGGGCCAGTCCTGCATTTTTTTCAAGTCTGTCTTGGCGAAAAAAGTAAGGACTTACCGAAAGGCAACGCTTGCCATTCCGGTTTGGGAATCGTAAATTAATGTGGCTATTTTTTGATCATCTTAAAGACGCTGCCTTTGGCCTTCCTCAAGGAAAAGGTTCCATCAGGCGCGGCATAATGTGACATGAATTCACGTGGCAAAAATCGTTTTTCGCTGTTTCAACTGATCATCCTGGTTGCCCTGGGTTTGATCGGATGGGCTGCGCACGGTTTGTACCAAAGCGCCAGAAAGGTGGATCTAAGTGGAAAGAGCCTCAGCAGCATTCGGAATGAATATTTGGGTGTCAGCAAATTCATACAAACCAACATCACCGAAATGAATGATGCTCTGGCGGCCACTCTCCAAACTGGAAATGGGGCGCAGCATGAACGCTTTGAACGCTCCAGTGAACGGTGGTACCAGTGGTTGGCAAATCAACGGACTCATTGGACGCGCGAGCTGCCTGCCGCTCCCGGCTTGACCCCCCCGATGTACGATTTGGCGGTTCGGAAAGGGCTGCTTCCCTTACTCGACGAAATTGCAGGCGCCTATTCAAATTACGTGCGAGCTGCTCGCTTCCAGATAAAGAACAGCGGCAATTCCGCGCTGGAATCTCTGCTGGCGCGCAATCATCAAAATGCTCTGAAGGCCAGAGCCAGGCTTTGGAACCTTGGCGAAGAGGCGCGCATGCGCGGCGAGGCCATGGATCTAGCCCTCGCCGCTGAGAAGCAGATCGGCAATCTCCAACTACAGGTTCGACAGTTGAGCTTTGGCTTGTTGCTGGCGCTCGTCGGGTTGAGTTTTCTTCTCGTCACCATCCTTTATCGCCGTAAGGTCACACAAAGCGCGGCTATCATTCAGCAACACGAGCACCGGCATTTGGAGCAACAGACTAATCTCGACAAGCTCGCCCATTTCGGCCGCCTGGCCCAGGAGTTGGCGCATGAAATTAAACAGCCCTTGACTGCCATTAATGCGCGAGCGTACGCCCTCCAGAAATTGCTCCCGCTTGGCAGCGACATTCAGAAGGACGCCATCGTTATCCGCAACGAAATCAAACGCCTCGATCACATCGTTAAGGATTTTCTTGAACTGGCCCGCCCCGCCGAACCCAGGCTGGCTCCCCTCTCCTCCGAGCAGGCCCTCGAAGAAATCCGGGACTTGATGGCCTCCCAACTCGAGCAGGAATCGATTACACTCAAACTGGACTGCCAGGAAGATCTCCAATTCCTCGCCGACTCCCAGCAACTCAAACAGGTCCTGATCAATCTGGTCAGAAATGCCGCCGAAACTCTCGATGGCGGCGGGGTTATTACCTTGCGCTCACGTAAGACCAGCCGTCAACTGCACGGCGAGACCACCGAGACCGTTATCCTCGAAGTGGCCGATACCGGGCCCGGTATCCCTCCAGAAATCCGGCCCCTGATTTTTGACCCATTTTTTAGCACCAAAAATGATGGCACCGGTCTGGGATTGGCCATTGCCGCAGGCATTGTTGACAAACACGGTGGCACTCTCGAATTCGATACCGAAACTGGCATAGGCACCGTTTTTCGCATTGTTTTGCCCTCCGCCACGCAACATCAATTACATGAGCAAAGTCTTGCTAATTGAAGACGAAGAGATCCTCGCCTCCGCCCTTCAGCGCGTGCTCGAAGTCGAAGGTCACGAGGTATTCGCGGCCCTCGATTCCAAGCAAGGTCTGGCGGCGGCTCGCACCGGTGATTTCCAGGTCGTGGTCACCGATCTCAAGATGCCCGGCCTGACCGGCATGGATGTCATCAAATCCCTCCGCGATTCGAGGCCGCGATTACCGGTCATTCTCATGACCGGACATCACACCACCGAGACGGCTATCGAGGCGATGAAATTCGGCGCTTACGATTATATCATCAAGCCCCCGGATCCTGCCGAGCTCAATGCGCTCGTCGAAAAAGCGGTTGCCAACAGCCGTCTCATGTCGGAGCCGGTGAAATTGGGCCACGCAGCAGCCTTTTCTCCAGCGGCCATCGTCGGCAACAGCCGCGTGATGCAGAACGTTTACAAAGAGATTGGCCGCGTCGCCGCCATGCCGGTCACCGTCTTGATTCGCGGAGAGACTGGCACTGGCAAAGAACTGGTCGCGCGCGCCATCTGTCAACACAGTCTTCGCACCGAGCAACCGTTCATCGAGATCAACTGTGCGGCCATTCCGGAAAACCTGCTCGAGAGCGAACTTTTTGGCCATGAGGCAGGCGCGTTTACCGATGCGAAAATCCGGCGCATTGGCCGCTTTGAGCAAGCCAATCGAGGCACTATTTTCCTCGATGAGATCGGTGACATGAGCCTTAATACCCAGGCAAAATTATTGCGCGTGCTGCAAAATAAAACCATTCAGCGCGTCGGCGGCAAGGACCCTATCCAGGTGGACGTCCGCGTGCTGGCCGCCACCCACCGCAATCTGGAAAGCGCCATGCAGGACCGGCAATTTCGCCCCGACCTTTATCACCGTTTGAACGATGCCGTCATCACTCTGCCTCCCCTGCGCGAGCGCCGCGACGATATCCCTGAGCTGGTCCGTTTCTTCATTCAGCGTTATGCTGTCGAGCTCGGTTCAGTTTCGCCGACCATGCCCACTCCCGAGGCGCTCGACTATCTTCACCAACAGCGTTGGCCAGGCAACGTCCGCGAATTGCGCAATGTCGTTCGCAAAGCGCTTCTGCTGGCGCATGGGTATCCTATCTCGCTGGAAATTGCCACACAGGCGTTGGCTCAGACTCAACTCCCACCACCGGGCGTAAATCAGACCATCGCCAAATACGTCGGCGAACTCCTGGCCAAAGCCAAAACCGGTCAAATTGCAAATGTGGTGGATGTCCTGAATGAATCCGTCGAACGCGAATTGTATTCCCAGGCGATCCGGCTTGCCGATTTCGATCAGAGTGAAGCTTGCAAATGGTTAGGCGTCTCCCGTCCCACTATGCGCGACAAGCTCTTGAAGTTTGGCCTTCATCCTGGCCAGCCCGCTTCCTTCGCGGCTTGAGTATTAATCAATGTGCGACAGCCATAGGGTGATTCCCGGGGGAAGGTGCAGTGACCGATTTGAGAACGTGCGACCGGTTCAACGCGCTCAGAACCGCCTTGACGGATGCCAATTCAATATTCGTATCGACCCCCGCCCCCCAACGTGTTTTCCCATGAACGTCCTTCAGCGATATGTACGCGATTGCGGCTGCTTCTTCGCCGGCGCTCAGGGCGTGTTCACTGTAGTAATCTATCTCAAAGCGCGGAACACCCGCCGTGCCAAACCCGTGTACCAATGCCGCCAGAGGGCCGTTGCCTTCACCGGAGAACTCGACCGGCTCGCCATCGCGCAGCAGGTGCGCCCGGCAGCGAACCGTGCCGTTGCGGCTCTCCGTCTCAAAACTCCGAAGCTCCCACGGTGTCACCCGCTCGATGTACTCGCGCCAAAACATCGCCTTCAATTCCGCGCCACTGACTTCACGCCCCAGTCGATCCACCTCATCATTGGCAATTGGGCCAAACTCACGTTGCATTTCTTTGGGCAACGAAATGCCAAACTCGCTCTCCAGCAAATAGGCCACTCCGCCCTTTCCGGACTGGCTGTTGACGCGAATGACTTCGCGGTATTCCCTTCCGATATCTGCCGGATCGATCGTCAGATACGGCACGTCCCAATGCGCCTGCCGCTTGCCCGCCCATTCATTGAGTCCCTTTTTGATCGCATCCTGGTGAGAGCCGCTGAACGCGGTAAAGACCAGCTCACCGGCATAAGGCTGGCGCGGTGGCACGCTCATCCCGGTGCAACGTTCATAGACCTCGATGATCGAACTCAAATCCGTGAAATCGAGCTTCGGATCAATCCCGTGCATGTAAAGATTCAAAGCCACGGTGACGATGTCCAGATTGCCCGTGCGCTCCCCATTGCCAAACAACGTGCCCTCCACTCGGTCTGCGCCCGCCAGCAGTCCCAACTCGGTCGCCGCAACTCCCGTGCAACGATCATTGTGAGTGTGCAGACTGATGATGAGCGAATCGCGGTGTTTGATGTTTCGTCCAATCCACTCGATCTGATCGGCGTACACATTCGGCATCGCCACCTCGACAGTATTGGGCAGGTTCAGAATCATCTTATGCCCCGGCGTCGGTTTCCACACTTCCATCACCGCTTCCGAGATGTCCCTGGCAAATTCCACTTCCGTCGCGCTGAAACTTTCCGGTGAATACTGAAGCATGACCTCGGTATCCTTAAGCTGCGGCAGCCGTTCCTGGATCAACCTCGCGCCCCGGACTGCCAATTGGATAATCTCATCTCCGGACAGATCGAAGACCACTCGCCGCTGTGCCGGCGAAGTCGAATTATACAAATGGATGATCGCCCGCCGCGCCCCGGTCAATGACTCGAAGGTGCGCTCGATGAGGTCCTCACGGGCCTGCACCAAAACCTGCAGCCACACGTCTTCCGGCGCGCGCTGGTCTTCAATCAGCCGCCGGTTAAAATCGAATTCCGTATTGGAAGCTGAAGGGAAGCCGACCTCTATTTCCTTGAACCCGCACCGGACGAGCGTCTGGAATAATTCGAGCTTTTGGCTGACGTTCATCGGGACGGCCAACGCCTGGTTGCCATCGCGCAGGTCCACACTGCACCAGATAGGCGCCTTCGTAAGCGATCGATTTGGCCACTGCCGATCGGGCAAGTGTACCGGTGGGAATGGACGGTACTTGGCGGATGCATTCTTCATAACGGTTCTTTCATTTTGTTACTAATGCCGCTGGAGGTCAGGTAAATAAAAAACCCCACCGCCGGTTCCGGCAGTGGGGTTTCACTAAACTTTGTGAACAACTAAAACCCGACCGCCGCGCAGCTCAGCAGCAGCGCGCTCGATAGCAGCAGGTTCAGTTTCAAATTCACGGGCAAACATTAGCAGCCAGCAATTGTGCCGTCAAATGCTTTCTTTTGGCCATTGGTATCTGTTCAGTGGCGGCGGGGTCGGGGTCAGTCCTGCATTTTTTTCGAGTCTGTGTTGGCGAAAAAAGTGAGGACTGACCCCGACCCCGCCGCCACTGAACCCAATTACTGCTCACGCTTTCTCTCTTGCTTCTCACCGCAATCAAAAGACACTCCCGCCCGTCCATGGCATGGAAACAAAAATTCGGCGGTGGCATCATGGCTGGGATTGGTTTCATGCTCTCCCCGCTCTCATGGTGGAACGACCTCGTCGTCAACCTGCCACTGGCGTTGGCTTTTGCCTGGGTCGCCAGCTTCTTTTACAAGCCTGCTTTCGAAGCCTGCGTTATTATCGGTTACTGGCTAACGAATGTGCTGGGGTTCGTTCTGATGCACAAGGGCGCTCAGAAACTCTTTTCCAAGGAGCAACGAAAATATTCCCGGCGCGATTTATTGAGGGACTTGGGAGTTTCTGTGCTCTACACCGCTCTCATTCTGGCGCTGCTGAAACTCGGCATCCTAAAGCCACTTGAGAATTACTTCCATCGCCGAGTTTGATTCTTCGGACTTCGCCCTTCGGGTTTCGGCGGTCAGCTACGACAAAAACGCCTCATGCACCGCCCGCATCGCCTGCTCTCCTTTCGCCAACTCCACAATCACCGAAATTTTGATTTCGCTCGTTGAAATCATCTCGATATTCACACCTTCTCGGGCCAGTACCTCGAACATCTTCCCGGCAACACCAGTGTGGCTTTTCATTCCCACTCCTACTAGGGACAGTTTACCAATCGCGTCTGTGGCGATCACATCCGCAAAGCCGATCTCCGGGCGGAGGCCCTCGATGACTTTCTGCGCCTTCAGCAAGTCCGGCTTGTCCACCGTGAACGAAAGATCGGTGGCCGGCGCGCCTCTCCCATGGCTTATGTTTTGCACGATCATGTCCACGTTAATATTGGCATCGCCGATCGCTTTGAAAATACGGGCCGCCACGCCGGGCTTGTCCGGCACGCCCACCAGCGTGACTTTGGCCTGGTTCTTGTCGAGCGATACGCCGCGCACGACAATATCTTCCATACTGGTCGTTTCTTCTTTCACAAGGGTTCCTTCGTTTTCGTTTAAGCTGGAGCGCACCTCGAACACAACTCCAAATTTCTTCGCGAACTCCACCGACCGGGACTGCATTACTTTCGCTCCGAGCGAAGCCAGTTCGAGCATTTCATCATAGGAAATTTCCGACAACTTCTTTGCCCCCGGCACAATACGCGGATCGGCAGTATAAACCCCGTCCACGTCGGTATAAATCTGGCACAGATCGGCCTTCAGCGCCGCAGCCAGCGCTATCGCAGTTAAATCCGAACCTCCCCGGCCAAGTGTTGTAATCTGTCCTTCGATCGTCTGACCCTGGAAACCGGCGACAATCACCACGTTACCCTGATCGAGCAGTTCGTGAATTCGTTTGGGCGTAATGTTCTGAATTTTCGCCTTGGTATGGACCCCGTCAGTGACAATACCTGCCTGAGCGCCTGTCAGCGAGACCGCGGGCACGCCGAGCGCGTGCAGCGCAATGGCAGTTAAAGCAATCGTCGTCTGCTCACCCGTGGCCAGTAACACATCCATCTCCCGCTCGTTGGGCAAGGGCATGATTTCCTTTGCCAGCTTAATCAGATTATCGGTCACACCGCTCATCGCGGACACCACCACCACGATCTGATCGCCTTTGGCCCGATGACGGGCAAGACGCGCCGCGACATTCTTTATCCGTTCGGGATTCCCCACGGACGTGCCGCCATATTTTTGAACAATTAGTGACACTTGATCCTCTCTTTGTTGCACTTATTCAAAGCTCTCCACGCGGATCATCACCGGCGCGCCCTTTATCACGCTTAATGCGGCAATCTTCTTGAGCGCCTCGGAAACCGCGCCGTTCGGCGCATCGTGCAGCATCAGGATAAGCGGCACGCTCTCTCCTTCGTGGCCCTCGGGCTGAATCACCGATGAAATACCAATTTCGGCATCGCCAAAGATTCTCGAGATTTTCGCCAGCGTTCCCGGCACATCGACCACATCCAGCCGGACGAAATACCTCGAGATGATATCAGCCATCGGCATGACGATTCCATCCTGTTCATGCGGCACAAAGGGCGGCAGCCGATGCTTAGTCCCGAATTTCAAATCCAGAGCGGCATCCGCCAAATCGCTCAGCACGGCGCTTGCAGTTGCGTCCTTGCCTGCCCCGCGCCCATAAAACAAAGTGTCTCCCACAATGTCTCCGCGCACGAAAACTGCATTAAACACGTGATTGACGCTCGCCAGAACATGACTGTTGGGCACGAGCGTCGGATAGACCGAAACCTGGACCCTCGAGCCAGTTTCCTTTTTCGTCCTCTTTGATGCCGGACCCTGAATTCTTTTTATAATTCCGAGCAGCTTAATCGTGTAACCGAGTTGCTCGGCAAATTTGATATCCAGCGCGGTAATGTTCCGGATGCCTTCGACGTAAATGCGGCTCGGGTTCACCCAGAATCCGTGCGCCAGGGATGCCAGAATGCCAATTTTGTGTAACGCATCGTGCCCATCTATATCCAGAGACGGCTCGATCTCCGCGTAGCCCTGGGTCTGTGCATCTTTTAGCGCGCTTTCGAAGGCTGCCCCTTCCAATTTCATCCTCGTGAGGATGTAATTGCAGGTGCCATTTACAATGCCATAAAGATGCGTAATCCGGTTTCCGACAAATCCTTCGCGCAGTGATTTGATAATAGGAATCCCGCCGCAAACACTCGCTTCGTAGTACAGATTTGTGCCGTGCTTTTGCGCGGCCGCGAACAGTTCCTCGCCGTGCGCCGAAAGCAAGGCTTTGTTGGCGGTGATGACCGGTTTCCCAAGCTTCAGCGCCGTCAAAATGACTGTGCGAGCCAGCGTCGTGCCGCCGGCGAGTTCAGCAACGATATGGATTTGCGGATCATTCACCACCGTTTGCCAATCAGTGGTCATGTAAGACGCAGGAATTTCGTACGGGCGCGGTTCATCAAAAGCTTTGACCGCGATCTTGCGGACAGTGACTCTGGCGCCAATACGCGAAGCCATGAGCTCGCCGTTGAGCTGCAGCGCATGAAATACGCCGCTGCCCACGGTCCCACCGCCAACCATTCCAAGATTTACCTGCTGCATCGCGGGGGCAGAGCTTGCAGGGATTTGATGCGCTGGACAATTCAATTCTAACTCAACTCTGGGCCAGAATGACTCGGGAGTGAAAGAGCCAGGCTACGGTTTGAAAACATTGGCTATGATGGATATACTCAACGCGTGACGGGTAACCTAATTCTTCGCGACAGATTTCTCCCCGGCCTGATGGCAGGCGTTGGCACTGCGTTGATATTCGTTGAGCCCGCGTTCGCACAGCCGCCGGGGAATGCGCTTGCATTCGGGGATTACCTGGTGGCGCCTGTCCGGGTTCACCTGTTAGCGGCCAAACAGTGCGACACGATTCAAACGACACTGCTGGAAACGGACATTACTCGTATTTTGAGGAAGGTCAACGGTGTGTGGGCGCAAGCCGGCTTGCACTTTTTTCTTGAATCGGTCGTTCGCGAGGAAGCAAGTCATCAGGAAAGCTACAAACTGGCGGCAAGAGGTGAGGACCATTCTCAATTGCTGGAGTTGCGTCCGCCGGAATCCAAAGCCACAAACATGTTTCACATTTACTTTCTGAAAGAAATGGGGGTGAACGGGATATTTTTTCCTGACGGAATGTTTGTGAAGGATACCGCGTCGTTGCGACCGGTTGCCGACGGTCTGGACGAACCGCTTCCGCGAGTAACTTCGCACGAGCTGGGGCATGCCTTTGGACTTTCTCATCGCCAGGATACTACAAATCTGATGGCTTCGGGCACCACCGGCGCCTGGCTGAACGAGGAAGAAATCAAACAGGCTCGCGAATCGGCGGGCAAATGGAGTTGGATTGAACCGGCGCCTGAGGTGATGAAGGCGGCGAACGCGTTATTCGGCGCAAAGAAAATGAAAGCGGCGGCGGAGTTGTATTCCAGATTGGCGACGATTCAGATTAGAGATGACCATGTGGAATTAGCAAAAAGAAGATCTGCGCGCTAGAGAGCTACACGAATTTCACGAATGCTGCGCCAGAGAAGCTGACCGAAACGAGGGTGAGAGTCCCAC
>WNFR01005138.1_pt1 | contig 13411 bp, 10 predicted proteins | sample 5400221 | NCBI WGS metagenome assembly WNFR01 (sample SAMN13153357, study PRJNA577476) | soil metagenome | isolation source: 40 cm soil under Madrone tree | place: USA:California | collected 2016-06-14
TTTCCAGCCAGGCCGCCGCCGGCATGAACTCCGCCTCCAGCGCAAGATTGACGAGATCGCCGGTGACCGCGATGTGGTCCGGCCGTTGCGCCTTGAGATCGGCGACCAGCGCGTCGAGCACGTCGCGGCGGTGATATTTGTGCCGGTTGCGGGTCCAGTTGAGATAGCCGAGCGCGCGTTTGCCCGCGAGATCGCGCAGCCGCGCCGGTGGCAGCGGCGGAAGATGCGGGTCGGACAGGTGCGCCAGCGTGAATGCAGCCATCACTTTCGTCCTCCCGGATGGCCTGTGATAAAGAGCCGTTGCATGATCATCTCTCGATATCCCAAGATCCCGCAAATGTATTGGCAAGCCGGCCGCGCCCGCGCAAGCATCAAACGTCCGGGGTCAAACGCAATGCCCGTCCATCCGAGGTTTCAGTGACGACCCTGCAGGATCTGCGAAAACGCTTCGAGCCGCAGCTGCGGCGGGTTCTTCATCTCTATTGGCGGGTGGCCCGCGGCATGACGCTCGGCGTCCGCGCCGTTGTCCTCGACGGTGACAACCGGGTGTTCCTGGTCAGACACAGTTATGTCACCGGTTGGTATCTGCCGGGCGGGGGTGTCGAGGTCGGCGAGACCTTTCTGGAGTCGTTGCGGCGTGAACTCATGGAGGAGGGGCGGATCGAGTTGACCGACGAGCCCGTGCTGCACGGCGTGTTCCTCAACAGCCATGTTTCGCGCCGCGATCACGTCGCGGTCTATGTCGTCAGGCAGTTTCGGCAGGACCGCCTGCCGGCGCCCAATTGCGAGATTGTCGAATGCGGATTCTTCGATTTGGCCGCGCTGCCCGATGACACGACCCCGGGTACCCGCCACCGCATCGCCGAAGTGCTCGGCGGCAAGGCGCCGATCGCGACCTGGCGTTGACGCCTCCGCGTGACCGGCTTGGTTGCGTCCCGCTAGCGCAGCGCCTAGAAGCGGAGAAATCAGGGCATTGGCCGGTTCGACATGCGTAAGCTGAAATCCCTCAGGCTCCTTTGCGGCATCGGCTTTCTGCTGGTGCTGGCGAGCAACATCTGGACGATATCACGCTGGAGCGAAAGCCGGGGAGTCTATGACGACGTCTGCTATCTCAGGCAGGCGCATCTGTTCCAGAAATTCGGAGCCGGCGGGCTCGATACCAACATCGCGCGCGACGAGGATCATTATCTCGTCGACCGGCTGAAGGCGATCGGCTTCCCGGAATGGAATGATGTGAAGCGAATTCCCTGCCACACTTGGATCGAGAAAGCCGACAAATACGTCATGCAATACCCGCCGGGGACCGGATTTGCGCTGGCGCTGTTTCCGGCGGACTTTCAGGTGATTCCGCTTTACGCATTGGCGAGCATCACCATCTTCGGTTTTGCGCTGCTTGGACTGTTCCGGGCGCACGAACCGGCCTCGCTTGCGCTGACCGCTCTGTTCGGCTTTGCCGCGCTCTATCTGATGATCAATCCGACCAAGGCGAGCTATTCGATGGCGCCGACCATGATGGTCTGCGCGGCGGCGGGTTATCTCACGCCAAGACTCTTTGACGCAGGAGAGCGGCATCGGCTTGCTCTGATCGCCCTGGTCGGCCTCTTGATCGGCCTCTCCGTCAATTTCCGCCTGCCGAACCTGTTTCTGTCGGCAGGCTATTTTCTGTTCCTCGCCGGTTCGTTCCTCAAGGCCCGAAACAAGGAAACGTTTCTGCAGGACGCAGCCTTTGGCGTTGCCTTCCTGATCGGGATCGTGCCGACGCTGATGGCCGATGCGATCAATGCCGGAAGTCCTTTTTCGACGACCTATGGCGGCGTCGACGTCGTGGCGCCTGAGCTGAATTCGGGCATCCTCTGGCGTTATTTCGTGGACGTGCAGTTCACCCTGCTGGCCATCGCCGCCGTCTGGACCGCCTGGCTATGGCGTTCCAATCACGGGAGCGCAAAACAGGTCGCGCTCCTAGTCGCCGGAAATCTCGTTGTGAACCTGATCTTCTTCATGTCCCATCCGGTCTTCACGCCTTACTACATTATCCCCATCGATATGCTTTCGCTCTGGACCCTGCTGTTTGCGACACTCGACCTGCGCGGCGAGCGTGCGGCGGATAACCTGACCTTCCATCAACCGGCAAAAGCCCGATTACGGTATAAACAGGCCATGAAAAGTGCTGATTCGGCGGGCGGGCGATGACGACACCAGCGTTGCGGGTTGCGGTCCTGGTGCCGTGCTTCAATGAGGAAGCCGCCGTCGCGACCGTGGTCGCCGATTTTCGCAAAGCGCTGCCGGCTGCCGAAATCTTCGTTTACGACAATAACTCGACAGATCGCACGATCGAGGTCGCTCGCGCCGCCGGCGCCGAGGTACGCAGCGAACGCCGCCAGGGCAAGGGCCATGTGGTGCGGCGGATGTTCGCCGATATCGACGCCGACATCTATGTCCTGGTCGATGGCGACGCGACCTATGACGCCCCGAGCGCCCCGCGCATGATCGATACGCTGGTCGGCGGCCATCTCGACATGGTGGTGGGCTTTCGCGTCGATCAGTCGGTCGCCGCCTACCGGCCCGGCCACCGCACCGGCAACTGGATGCTGACCAGCTTTCTGTCCGCGGTGTTCGGCCAGGCCTTCAAGGACATCCTTTCCGGCTATCGGGTATTCTCGCGCCGCTTCGTCAAATCCTTTCCGGTGCTGTCGGACGGCTTCGAGATCGAAACCGAACTCAGCGTGCATGCGCTCGAGCTGGCGCTGCCGGTGAGCGAGATCGAGACGCCGTATTATGCCCGGCCGGAGGGATCAGTCAGCAAGCTGAACACCTGGCGCGATGGTTTCCGGATTCTCGGCACCATCCTGAAATTGTACCGGTCGGAAAAGCCGCTGCGGTTTTTCACGGCCATCGGTATCATTCTCGCGCTGCTTTCGATCGCGCTCGCGATCCCCGTCACTATCACCTATCTCGAGGTAGGCCTCGTTCCGCGGCTGCCGACCGCGGTCTTGTCGATGGGCCTGATGATCGTTGCGATCCTGTCGGTATCTTCCGGCCTGGTGCTCGACACCGTGACGCGCGGCCGCCGCGAGATGAAGCTGCTGGCCTATTTGTCCCAGCCGGCCATTAACAGGAATTGAAACTGCTCGAATTTAGGCAAGGCAGGGCGATAGACCGCGCCGCCGTCAGATGCTATCCCGCGTTGGAGCTTTGGTTCTGATTTGATCAGAACCAAAGCTCCAACCTATTTTCTGACGCGTTTTCTTAACGCGAACCGGTGCCCACTTCGCTTGAAAACGCTATTGAGATCATGAGCGACCTCTCCCTGACAATATTGGCCGAAACCCTGAATGACGCGCACGCGATCGAGCGCCTGCACGAACGCACCTTCGGGCCCGGCCGCTTCGTGCTGAGCGCCTATCGTCTGCGCGAACATGTCGATCATCTGCTCGATCTGTCGTTTACGGCATGGATCGGCACCCTGCTGGTCGGCTCGGTGCGCCAATTGCCGATCTGCATCGGCGACACGCCGGCATTGATGCTCGGGCCGCTGACCGTCGAGCCGCCGTTCCGCGCCCGCGGCGTCGGCCGCGCGCTGCTCGATCGCTCGCTGAACGACGCGAAAGCCAGGGGACATCGCCTCGTCATCCTGGTCGGCGACGAGCCCTATTACAGCCGCGTCGGTTTCAAGGCCGTGCCGAAGGGGCGGGCGATCATGCCGGGACCGGTAGACTACAGCCGCCTGCTGGTGGCTGAATTGGTCGAAGGTGCGTTCACCGATGTCTCCGGAGATATCCGGCCGGACTGGAGCAAGGCGCGGTAGAGCGTGCGGGGTGGGCAACGGCGCACGCCGCACCACCATCACTTACGTTCGACTTCGAAACCCTGGGAGCGCAAGTCAAGCAGACATTGGAACTCGTTTGGCGTGGCACGGTCGGATGGGTCGATGAGAAACTTGCAAGCTGGATTTTCCACTATCGCCGTTCGCAGGGAAGCGAAGTCGTCAAATTCGTGCGTCGAGATCAAGGCGGCCTTGCGCCTGCTATCGTATATCTCCAACACCCATTTGATTGACATGACCGCCTCCTTGCGAAGCAAGTTTCACAGCTTCTGCGAAATGCCGACAAAGAAGCCGCGGCGCGGTCCGAATTGCGGCGCAAACACGCCGATGCCCGAGCCGTCCCTGATCTCGTAGATCTTGTCGAACAGGTTCACGACGTCGAACCTCACGGTCGTCGGCTTGTTCGGAGCGACAATGTTGAAATCGTGCGACAGCCCGACATTGACCTGGGTGTATGACGGCAAATGATCGGTGTTCGCAAAACCGGAGCGAAGCCCGCTGCCGTAGATCATCGACGCGCTGAACCGCGTGCCGTTCCACAGATAGGAGGCGCCGGCCGAAGCGGTCAGGACCTGGGCATGGTCCGTGTAGATATAGTGGTTGGCGATATAGTTGATTTCGTCCTGACCGAACAGAAACTGGTTCGACACGATGGTGGTGGCGATCTGTTTGGCCCAGGCGACGTTTCCATAGGCGCGGAAATTGCCGTTGGTGTAGGTCGATTTGAGCTCGACGCCGACATTCTGCCCGCGGTCGTAGTTGAAGCCGTTCAGCACATAGGCCGCGCCGAACTGGCCGTCGTCGAGCAGGTCGCGGGCGATCTTGAAGTAGCCGTCGATGCCGACTTCGAGGCCGGGTACGGGATAGATCTTCTGAACGACGCCGACGTCGAACACGTGCGACCGCTCCGGCAGTACCGGACTGTTGAGCGCCACCTCGGGAGTTTGCGTGTTGGCGGGGGCGGTGGGGGGCGTCACAAGGGCGAGATTGGTCGGGGCGGCGATCACCTGCTGTGGCGGCGTGAAGTTTCGCGCATAGCCGGCGTGGAACGTCGTTCCATCGTACGGCTTCCAGGTCAGGCTGACGCGCGGGCTAAGCTGATTGGCATCGACATATTGATACATTTGGTCGAACCGCAATCCGGCGTTCAACGTCAACTGATTGTTGATCCTCCACTCATCCTGAAGATAGGTACCGACCAGCCAGCCGGTCTTGGAGCTTGAATCAAATACGGAGAATGGTGGACCGAACGGATTGCCGGTTATGGGATCGACCTGATTGCCGGTTGCCGGATCGACCGGCAGCACGGTGGATATGTTGTTGACCAGAGAGCGCTCAGCGCTCACGGAAAATCCAAAACGAAGGGTATGCGCAAAACCGACGCGCCAGGCGGTATCTTCCTGAATGCCGTTGACAAAGCTCTGACGGTAAACGTTCGACGCGACGCCGTTGAAGACCAGATCTCCGGTCGGATCAGGATAGAAGTGCAACTGGCTGTAGCGGTTGAAATAGGAAAGCTGCAAGTCGATATCGTCGACCGATTTCTGGTAGGCGACGACGTTGAATTGATTGAACTCGTTCTGGTGTTCGTTGAGCAGCGCCGAATCGAAGCTGGTCACCCCATTGACGTTAAAGTTCGGCGTCTGCCCCGGATTGTTGGGAATCTGAAAGCTGCTGTTCGATACGCCGCTCATGAAGGTCAGGCGGCTGGTGGGGTCGAGCACCGTCGAAAGATAGAGAAATCCCTTTTCCTGCGATGTGCGGTCGTGAATGGCTTCGTTCGACGGCGTAGGATTCTCTATTCCCAGATTATTCTGGAGATAGCGTCCGGACACGAAGTACTGGGTCTGCCCCACCGTGCCGCCATATTCGAAGCTCGGTGTGATCGTGCCGTGACTGCCGCCATAGACGCTGACGCTGCCGGAATTGTTGAAGGCGTCCGCCTTGGTCTGGATGTCCAGCACGCCCGCGGTGCGAAATCCGTATTGCGCGGGAAGCGCACCGGTAAGCAGCGCAAGGCTACCGACAATGCCGGTGTCGAGGATTTGCCCGAAAGCGCCGACGCCGTCGGGCAGCATGATTCCGTTGATGCGGTACTGCACATTGGCGTGCTCGTTGCGGACATGCAGTTCGCCGCTGGCGGCCGAATCTTGCGTTACGCCCGGAAACTGCAACAACACTTTGTCCAGCGTTGCGTTAGCGCCCTGCGGTAACGCTTCGATGTTCTGATGGTTGATCTGATGTGAGGTCGCGCCGATCGGGGCATCGATGGTCCGACGGGTTTCGTCGAATTTTTCGTTCTTGCCGGCGACCACCTGCGCCTCGGTCTGCGGCGCGGCGGCGGGCGTTTCTCGGCGCTCCCCTGTCAACACGGGCTTTTTGGGACGGCGCGGCGCCTGGGAAATCCGCGGCGCGGTCACGGAGATTTCAGGGAGTTGCGTTGCGGAGGAAGGCGCCACTGCGTCCTCGGCCATCGCGCCGTTCCCTATTGCGCACAGCACTAGCCAGCTCGCTCCACCGGCGTGGAATGCTCGTCTTCGTTGGAATGTCATTGGTCCCGATCCTGATCCCGTCGATGAAGCGACGGATCGATTTCGATTTATCCCCTGGGATCGCTTCGCTTGACGCGGGCGGCCGTCGAGGGCGCATCAATCAATCTATGTCAGGAGGTGGGAGGCGCGCGGGATTGGAACGCCGGATGCACCGAGCCCAAATGGATGAACTCGGCGTCGGTGGTGCGGTACAGAAATTCGACTGCCTGCGGCAGCTGCAGCACCGGCGGCGTCGCGAACAGCACATTGCCGGCGAGCGCGATGACGGCGCAGATCGCGCAGGCATCGGCCGGTTGCTGGTCGCTGTCGGGGGTGGACGGCGGTTGCTTCCGTGCGGCTTCAGTGGTCGCATCGGGCGCGGCAACGGCACCGATATGGGCCGGATCGGCCTGCGACAGGCCGGCCTGAATCGCCGGCGCGGCCAGAATCGCCGGCGCGGCCTGCGCCGCGATCCCGTGGAAATGCCCGAACGACAACGCAAACTGGATCGCGAGCGCGAACAGCGCCAGCCGCGAGCCGGTCTTGATGTTTTTTCGGAACCACTTCATGCCGCGTGAGGCTCACCTGAGGGACGACCGTCCCGATGTTATATTATAACATCGGATGGCGCTGGCCCTGTCAACCGTAGCTCCGGCCAGGTCAGGCGGAATCCGTCAGCGCTGTGGGATTGATGCAACGCTAGCGAGGCGCGCCGCGCTCAACGCCCCTCGCGCAGCCAGGTCGCGGCAAAGGCGCCGAGCAGCAGCAGCAGTCCGATCAAGCCCGCAAACATCGGCAGCACGCCGACGCCCTTGACGACGCTGGCGTCGCGCATCTTCACGCCCATCCAGCCGTCGCCGTGGAAGATGCCGGAGGCCCGCACCGGCACGATGCGGGGCAGGTCAATGCTCGAACCGTCGACCACGCGGCGTGCGTCGCCGCCGGTTGCCTGCGCCAGGGGTTTGAGCGTCTCGGTCGTGGAAGTGACTTCGGAGAATTCCTTCGGATTGGTCGGGCCGACATTGATCAGCGCTTTCAGCGTGCCGTCGGTCGCCTGCCACAGGCCGAGTTCGTTGGCGGGGATCGTGGAGGTCCATGTACCCGGTTCGCCGGCGCTGAGCGTCAATTCGCGCGTGGCGCCGCTCGGCGACGTCACCGTCACCGGCGTGACGCTGTCCGACATGGTCTGGCGCTGCACCACGAGATCGTGACCCTGGACCTGCAGACGCAGCGCTTCTTCGTCGAGATCGGGCTGCTTCATCAGCCAATGCGACATTCGCCGCAGCAGATCGAGATGCGGCCCGCCGCCTTCATAGCCGCGCGCCCACAGCCAGATATGATCCGTCAGCAGCAGCGCGACGCGGCCTTCGCCGGAGCGCGACAGCAACAGCAGCGGCTTGCCGTCGGCGCCGGTCATGACCGGCGGGATGACGGAGTTACGCGTCTCCACGGTGCGGAAAAACCGGCTCCAATGCGGCGGCTCGACGGCGGAGCCTTCGAGCCCGCGCGTGACGGGGTGACGTTTGCCGGCATCGCTCAGGTGCGCATAAAACGGCTTCTCGGTGACGCCGACCGGCTCGGCCGGCAGCACCGAATCCAGCGGCGTGCGCCAGATGCTGGTGGTCGAGGCATAGTCGGGACCGGCCGATACCAGCACGGCCCCGCCGGCACGCACATAGCGCGCGATATTCTCGAAATAGGGGATCGGCAGCACGCCCTGGCGCGCGTAGCGGTCGAAGATGATCAACTGGAATTCGTTGATCTTCTGCTGGAACAATTCGCGGGTCGGAAACGCGATCAGCGACAGCTCGTTGATCGGCGTGCCGTCCTGTTTCTCCGGCGGGCGCAAAATGGTGAAATGCACCAGATCGACGCTGGCGTCCGACTTCAAAAGGTTGCGCCAGGTGCGCTCGCCCGCATGCGGCTCGCCGGAGACCAGCAGCACCCGCAATTTATCACGCACGCCGTCGATAGCGACCACCGCGCGGTTATTGACCAGCGTCAGCTCGTTCTCGAGCGGCGACGCCTCGATCTCCACGATGTTCGGACCGGCATGCTTGATGTCGATCTCGATATTGGCGGTCTGGCCGCTTTGCAGGGTGCGCTCGTTGATCACCTCGCCATCGCGGCGGACCACGATCTTGGCGCGCTCGCCGGTGACGCCCTGATCGTCGAGCCGGTAGGTAATGGTCTGGGTCTGGCCGACGATGCCGAAACGCGGCGCGGCCGAGATCGCAATGCGCCGGTCGCGCTCGTCCTTGCGCCCCGTGATCAGGGCATGCACCGGCGCCTGGAAGCCGAGCCCCGAGGCATTGGCGGGAATATCGTGTACGCGGCCATCGGTGATCAGGAACGCGCCGGCGACACGCTCGACGGGAACGTCCGACAGCGCCGATGACAGCGCGCCGAACAGTTTGGTGCCGTCGGTTTCGCCGTCGGCCTGCCCGGCCTCGACGACGCGGACTTCCAGTCCCTTGATCTTCTTGAGGCTGTCGACCAGGGCTTCCTGCGCCTTCGCCGTTTCCTGATTGCGGGTGCCGAAATTCTGGCTCGGACTCTTGTCGATCACCACGGCGGCGACCGACGACAACGGTTCGCGGTCCTCGCGGGTGAAGGAGGGATTGGCGAGCGCAAGCAATATCAGCGCCAGCGCCGTCACGCGCACGGCCGCACCGCGTGCGCGGCCGAGCAGCAGCAGGGTTGCGATCACAAGGATGGCCGCCAGCGCAAGCCACAGCACGAGCGTCGGAACGAGGGGGGTGAACGCGATGCCGTATTGCATGCTCATTGTCCCAACCGCTCGATCAAAGCGGGCGCATGCACCTGGTCAGCCTTGTAGTTGCCGGTCAGCGTGTACATCACGATGTTGACGCCGGCGCGGAAGGCGAATTCGCGCTGGCGTGGCTCGCCCGGCGTCAGCGGCAGCATCGGCTGGCCATCGGGGCGGATCGCCCAGGCGCCGGCAAGGTCGTTCGAGGTGATGATGATCGGCGAGACGCCGTCGCCGCCGCGCGCCGGCCGCGAGGCGGCCTCGTCGTCATCCTCGCGCGGCAGGGCTTCGACCCAGGTCTGGCCCGAACTGAAGCGGCCCGGGAAATCGCGCAGCAGATAAAACGTCTTGGTCAGCACGTGTTCGCGCGGCACCGGCTCGAGTTCGGGGACGTCGAGGGAGGAAAGGATGTCGCGCAGCGTCTGCATGCCCGGCGTCTGCGCCGCGCCGTTGTCTCCAGGTGGCGCCTCGACGGCGTCGCGGGTGTCGAACACGACGGTGCCGCCCTGCTTCATATAGGCGTCGATGCGGTTGATGGCGTCCTGCGGCGGCTTCGGCGCTCCCGGTATCACCGGCCAGTAGATCAGCGGGAAGAATGCCAGCTCGTCATGCGCGGGATCGATGCCGACGGGATCGCCGGCTTCCAGCGCGGTGCGCTGCGCCAGGAACAGGGTCAGCCCGGACATGCCGGCCTTGACGATGGAATCGACGTCGGCATTGCCGGTGACGACATAGGCGAGGCGCGTCTGCGAGACCGCCTTGATGGCGAAGTCGTCGTTGTTGTCGGCGCGGCTCGGCGAGGGGCTCATCGCGGCCAGGACGAATGCGATGGCAAGTGCAGCCGGCGCCGCGCGACGCCGCAACAGGGCGGCGAGGCCGGCGCCAAGCATGGCGACCACGATCGCATCGATCAGGAACAGCGCCAGCGATGACGACAGCAATATCCCGCGCAGGTCGCGCGGCTCGGCGTTGGTGTAGCTGGCGCGCCGTGCGCGCAAGCTAGAGGTATCCAGCGGCGCGATGCGATCGGCCGACGCCAGGGTGTTGACGGCGATCGGACCTTCGGCCGAACCATAGAATCCCGGCGGGTGATCCGCGGTGGCGCGATCGCGATAATCCGCCGGCATCGGCTTGGCGGTCGATGGCGGCGGGCCGAACGCTCCAAAACCGTCGAGCGTACGCAGCGGCGCCACCGTCTCCACGGTCGCCTCGCTGGCGACGCCAGCACCCGGTTTCGACGTGTAGCCGGACATGTCGACCAGCCGCCGCAGCATCTCGACAAAACTGCCCGACATCGGCAAGTCAGACCAGCGCATGTCGGCGCCGACATGGAACAGGCTGACCACGCCCTTGCCGCGATGTTCGCCGGTCACCAGCGGCGTGCCGTCTTCCAGCGAGGCCCAGCTCTTGGTCGCCAGCACCGCATCCGGTTCGGCCAAAACCTGCCGGTTGATGGTGACGTCCTTCGGTACCACAAGGCCTGCGAACGGTCCGTCCGCGGCAAACGAGGCCATATGCTGCGGCTTTTCCCAGGTCAGGCTGCCGCCCAGGCTGCGGCCGCCGCGGCGCAATTTCACCGGCACCAGATCGTCGTCGGCCTGCGCCAGACGCGGGCCAGCGAACCGCACCAGCACGCCGCCTTGCTCGATCCATGCGTTGAGACGCTCGCGGATTTCCGGCGACAGCGTGCCGACATCCGCCAATACGATCATCGGCAGCCGCTGATCCAGAAATTGCGCGATCACCTGCTGCGGCGCGCCGCGATCGCCAAGCCGCACATCGGCGAACGGCGACAGCGCGCGGGTGAGATAGAAGGTGGAGGCCAGCAGCGGCTGTGCGGTATCGGTGCTCGAGCCACTGACCACGCCGATGGCGCGCCGCCGCCACCGCTTGTCGAGCAATTGGACCGCGCCGGCGGAACGCTCGCCCGAGATTTCCAGCCGCGCGATGTCGTTGCGCAGTTCGACCGGAAGGTCGAACGCCGCCTCGGTATCGCGTTCCTGCGGTCCAAAGCTGTAACGGGCTTCGCCGATCGGCGAGCCCTTGGCGTCGATGGCGCGCACGATGCCGGCGGCAAGGCCGCCATCGGTGCGCAACACCTTTACGGTCATCTTCGCGGCCGCGTTTTCGGCGGCGACCAGGGCCAGCGCCGAGGGCGCGCCGCCCTCGAACACCGTCAGCGTACGGTCGCCGATGGTCTTGCCGAGATTTTCCAGAAACTCCGCGCCGCGCCCGGTATCGACGCCGTCGGCCAGCCACGCGATTTCGGCGTCGCCGGTGGCTTTGAGGAAGCGCTCGAGGGCCGGCAGCGTCTCGACGCGCTCGACCGAATAGGGTTTTGGCGAAAGCTGTCGCAGCGCCACCCGCGCCGTGCCGCCCGGCATCAAGGTGATGTCGCGGGCTGGCTCCGACAGCGGGACCAGCGCGATGCCGCGCCGGTCGTTGTCGGCATTCGCGATCAATTCATCGGCGGCCTTGATCCGGATGTCCCAGCTCGACGCCGCGCTCCAGCCGTCGTCGAGCAGGATCACCAGCGGCGCCTTGCTGCCGCCAAGTGCGGTCTGCGGATTCCAGATCGGGCCGGCGGCGGCGAGGATGATGAGTGCGGCAGCGGTCAGGCGCAACAGGGTCAGCCACCACGGCGTGCGCGACGGGGTTTCTTCCTTCGGCGCGATATCGAACAACAGCCGCGTCGGCGGGAACTCGATCCGCTTCGGCCGCGGCGGCATCACCCGCAACAGCCACCACAGCACCGGCAAGCTCAACAGACCCAGCAGCAGCAGCGGTTCGGCAAAGGAGAGGGGGAGACCTGCGATCATGCGCCTCGCCCCACTTTGACGCTCGAGCGCACGCCGCCTTTGCTCACCATCATGCCGGAATGCAGGAACAGCAGCAGTTCGGCGGCGGAGCGGCTGGTGGTGTGGGTCGAGAACAGCCAGTCGAGCTTGTTGGTCTCGCTGCGGATCTCGTCGCGATGCAGGGTGACGCGCGCGACGTAGTCGCGCGCCCAGCTCTCGGCGCGGCCCGCGGTGATCTGGCTTCTATCTTCCGGTTCGACGAATTCGACGCGGCCCGAATACGGGAAAGTCTCTTCGGCGGGATCGACGACCTGGACCAGCGTGCCATGCGCGCCGGAGGCGGACAATCCCGCCAGCATGTTCCTGATCTCAGGCATCGGCGACCAGAAATCCGACAGCACCACGATTTCGGCCAGTGCCGACGGCACGAACGACGGCGGCAGGCTCGCACGCGTCGCATCGTCGTGCAGCATCGCCTGCGCCATCTTGTCGATCACGTTGCTGCTCGAGGTCGGGTTCATCAGGCCGGGGACGCCGACGCGTTCGCCGCCCGAGACCAGAAGCTCGGCCAGCGCGAAGGTGACGATCAGTCCGCGCTCCAGCTTGCTGTCGCGCGCTCCCTTGGAGGCAAACGCCATCGACGGCGAACGGTCCGGCCACAGCCACACGGTGTGCGCGGCCTCCCATTCCTGTTCGCGGACGTAGAGATGATCGTCGCGCGCCGAGCGGCGCCAGTCGACGTTCTGCGATGGTTCGCCCGAGACAAAGCGGCGGTACTGCCAGAAGCTTTCGCCGGCGCCGGCGCGCCGCCTGCCATGCAGGCCGTGAATGACGTTGGCGGCGATGCGGCGGGCTTCAAGCACAAGGCGCGGCAGCGATGCGGCGAGCGTTCGGCTTTCGCCATCGGCACGTCGGATTGCTGTGATCTCCTCGCCCAGGTGCCTGCTCTCTGCGGCCATCAACCAATCCGCGCCTTCAATTGCCTGATCACGTCGGGAATTGTGCGGCCCTCGGCACGCGCCGAGAATGTCAGCGCCATGCGGTGCTTGAGAACGGGTTCGGCGAGATCGAGCACGTCGTCGATCGAGGGCGCGAGCCGGCCATCGAGCAGCGCGCGGGCGCGGACCGCCAGCATCAGCGACTGGCTGGCGCGCGGACCCGGGCCCCAGGCGATCAGCTTCTCGCCGCCGTCGGGATTGGGGCGCGCGGCGCGCACCAGCGAAAGGATTGCCTCGACGACGCTGTCGCCGACCGGCAGGCGCCGCACCAGCCGCTGCGCGGCAATCAGGATCTCCGCATTCATCGAGGCTTTCGCCAGCGTCTCATCGGCGCCGGTGGTCTCGAACAGGATGCGCCGTTCGGCGTCGCGATCGGGATAATCGACGTCGATCTCCATCAGGAAACGATCGAGCTGCGCTTCCGGCAGCGGATAGGTGCCTTCCTGCTCCAGCGGGTTTTGGGTCGCGAGCACGTGGAACGGCTTGGGCAG
>WNFR01005692.1_pt1 | contig 13411 bp, 10 predicted proteins | sample 5400221 | NCBI WGS metagenome assembly WNFR01 (sample SAMN13153357, study PRJNA577476) | soil metagenome | isolation source: 40 cm soil under Madrone tree | place: USA:California | collected 2016-06-14
GCTGCCTCCACTGCGGCGAGGCCGTCGGTGAGCACCGCAGAGAGGATCTTGACCATCTGGCGGTCACCGTCGTCGGAGCCCTGCAGCATGCGCCGCACGCGTTCCAGGCTGGCCGGCAGCAGCCAAGCCTTGAAGGGGGCTCCGTTGCGCAGCGCACCGGGCTTTCGGGCGAGCACCGGCACGTAATGCCAGGGATCGTAGATCGCCGCGCCGCGGCCGAAGCGGCGCCGATGTTCGCCGACGATCGCGCCGTCCTGGCGGATCACGACGCGATCGGCATAGGCCTGAATCTCGACGGCCCGGCCCACGGCGCGCGAGGTAACCGAATACTTGTTATTGTCGAAGCGAACCAGGCAGGTCTTCGAGACCGAGGCTTGTGTCGCGTGGAACCCGTCGAATGGTCCGCTGACCTGCACCAGTTGTGGGCGCTCCGCCTCGAATGCCTGCCAGATCGTGCAGTCGGCCAACTCGGGATGCTTGTGCGCCTTGGCGTAAGCAACGCACCGGTCGAGCAGCCAGGCGTTCAACTCGTCATAGCTCGCCACCCGCAGCCGCGGCGTGAAGAAACGCTCGCGCACCAATCCAACCTGGTTCTCGACCTGGCCCTTCTCCCAGCCCGAAGCCGGCGTGCAGGCGACGGGTTCAACCAGATAATGCCCGCACATCCGCTGAAAGCGGCGGTTGAACTGGCGGTCCTTGCCGATGAACACCGCCTCGACCGCGGTCTTCATGTTGTCGTAGATGCCGCGCGTGCAGGTCCCCTTGAAGAAGGCAAAGGCGCGGTCATGGGCATCGAACACCATCTCCTGGGTCTCGCGCGGATAGGCGCGCACGAACAGCATGCGGCTGTGGCACAGCCGGACATGCGCCACCTTGACGGTCACCGTCGTGCCGTTGATCAGCACAACCTCGTGGCTCCAGTCGAACTGGTACGCCTCGCCGGGCGCAAAACTTAGCGGCACATAGGCTTCTGCCGTCGTGGCGCCGCGCGCCGCGCGCCACCCCTTCGCGTACCGTCGAACCGCGTCGTAACTGCCCTCATAACCGACGGCGCGTACCTCCTCAAATATCCGGATCAGCGTCAGCCGCTCGCGTGCCGGCTTGCCTTCGTTCTCCAGCAACAGACCATCGAGCTGGTCGCGCCACGGATCAATCCGCGGCAGCGGTTGCCGACCCCGCTCATAGCGAAACTCGGTCGCCTGAGACCGGATCACCTTGCGCACGACCCTTCGCGACACCCGAAGCTCGCGGCAAATCACCTTGATCGGCTTCTTCTGAGCGAAATACGCCCGACGGATCTTTGCGATCGTCTCCACTACCAGCATCCCCAACCTGGCTCCCATGTCCCCCATGGAAGCCACTGTGGACCCGCCGTTCCGGGGGTCCCGATTGGATGCCGATCACCCCGAAAACGGGGTCCTTATTCCATGCCGATTCACAATCGGGAACGCGATAGGGTTTGGCTGCGACGCTTTCTGCACCTGCGACAGGGCTACTATCGTGAGGAAGCGTAGGAGGCTAAGACAGGTGCCCATGCCCATAATGACACCGGCAGAGTGGTGGGCACATATAAAACCGTGGGCTGGACTTTGGTGCTAGTGCGGGCGGTGACATTTCAGTCAATTCGGAGGCCAGCTGGAGCGCAGCGCAGCCCGCCATTCCTTCGGGGATACCGCAGCGGGTTGCGCTTTCGCTCACCCGCGCTACGCGCTCGACTCAGGGCGCGGTACCCATCGGCTACTATCTCGCCAACCGAGAGACCCCGCAGAGTCTGCCGGCGTGAATCGTCCTTGGCGATCCGATGCCCGAACTGGTGAAGCTGTTGCCAGGAACCGAGCGAACTGGCCGCCTGGTCGAGTGTTGCGCCGTTGCACTCTCGCGGAGGGGATGACTTGGCTCATCCCCTTCGCGGTATCGAGTGTTGCACTGTCGCAGTAATTCCGAAGTGTATGACCTCCTTCATCCCCTTTCCGAACGGGCTGACATCGAGCGATGTCGCCGAAAACGACACAGCAGTGCGGAATGGAGATCAGCACCAGCAATGGTGGAACTGCCAGGGGTGCATACTCGTAAATCGAGCTTGCACAGTGCGGCTTGCTCACGTTCGCTTATCACCCGATAGCGACCCGATTGCAAGCGGCCTCGGCAGGTTCGAGTTGTGCCAATTCCGGACCTCGTGCTCGAGGTTCAGCTCGTCGAAAGAGCGACGGCAAATAGCGTGTGGGGCACCGGGGCTGGCGCTTTCCGAGATCAAAAGACCCGGGAGCGGAATCGCGTGTTCGCAGGATCGAGGGTCGCCTTCTTGCTCTGCAGCCAGCCGGATCACCGCCAAATCGATCGCCTCGTGCTCGGAGCTCAGGCGTCGACCAGCTCGATCTGGCGGATCGGGGCAGCGCCTGCTGTGGGCAGCTCTGCGGCGCGCTGGACTATTCTAACCGCCAGCATCTCCCGCTTACCGCGGATCTCGATCTCATGCAGCGGAGACCCGGAAAGGTCGAGCCCGGCGCGCGACGCGGTCTCGTCGGAGACGACGAGTTCGCAGGCAAAGTTCTTGGTCAGGGTTTCGAGTCGGCTGGCGGTATTGACGGCGTCGCCGATCGCGGTGATCGAGGCGGCATTGCCATAGCCCATCTCGCCGACGATGGCTGGCCCGCAATGGATGCCGATACCGATGCGCAGCGGCCGATCGAGTTCGGCCCCCAGCGAAGCGTTCAATTCGTCGAGACGCGCGGAAATGAGCCGGGCGGCGGCGAGCGCCTCTCGGCAGCCTGTATGGGCGCCGCGCTCGATCCCGAACAGCGCCATGATCCCGTCGCCGATGAACTTGTCGACGCGTCCTCCCGCTACTTCGACCGCTCGTCCCATCGCCGCGAAATAGCGGTTGAGAACGAACACCACGTCATAGGGGAGCCGGCCTTCGGAGAGTGCGGTGAAGCCGCGAATGTCAACGAACAGGATAGCAATCTCGCGCTCGCTGCCCTGCGCAAGGTCGACTCGGCGCCGCCCGTCCACGGCATGCGCAAAAGGCGGCAGTAGCGGCGTCACCTCGACCGCGCCGCGCGGCCGCAACTGGCAGGCGAGGCGAACATTGGATGTTGCGCCAATGCGGCGCAGTACGAGCTGCTCGTCTTCGGCAGGAGGGTCCATGCTGTGCATCTCGCCGCGCACCCGAATGCGACAAGTCGAACAGCGGCCGCGGCCCCCGCATACCGAGGCATGCGGGATGCCAGCTAGGCGGCTCGCCTCAAGCACGCTGGTGCCGGGTGTTACCTCGACAATCCGACCGTCCGGATAGCCGATGCGCACGAGGCCGTGGCGACGCTGCCAGATGCGACGGGCGACGCGCGCCAGCAATACCGCCCCAACCATGGCCGCAAAAAACCAACTGAGCAGCTCGGTAATGGTATCGAGGGAACTCTGGGCCTCCGGCGACGGCAGGGTTATTCGCTCGTGGATCCAGTTTGGGTCGGCGGCTAGAGCAGTAACTTGCCGACCCGCTTCGATCGCGCCGAGTAGCGATAGAACGGGGACGAGCACTGCGACGACGAGAGCGGTGGGTTGCAGGCGCGCGTACCAGGGGCGTACCTTCAGCCAGAAATGCAGGCCGATCATAGCGTGACCCCAGGCGACGACCAAGACTAGCATCTGCACGAAGCCATATTCGGGCGAGCGAACGAAATAGACCCACAGCAGATAGGCGTAGTAGCCGACATCGGTGTGGAGAAAACTGTCGGAGATGCGCGTCGTGACTACGTGGCGGACGAGCAGGAGTGGGATGGCGAAGCCCAGTACCACCTGGCTCAGCTCGGAAGCGCGCAGCCGCAATGTCTGTCGCTGCCACAGCGCGTATAGCGCCAATACGTAATGAATGAGGAAGCTGCTATAGAGCACCAGCTGCGCCGGTCGGTTCGTCCAGATTCGGAAGATGTACCAAAGCACATTCTCCATTGCTTCCAGCGAGATCAGGCCGACAGCGTGGTTGAGGAGATGCATCGTCACGTATGCGAGCATCACCAAGCCGGAAAAGAGCCGCAGCCGCTGGATCATCGAAGCACCTTCTGTAGGTGCCGTCGAATCGCGAATCTGCAGTTACCGGCGCCCCGTTTCCTTTGTCTGGGTCGGCGTAGACAAGCATCGCCGCGATCGCTGGGTTGCAAAAGCTCCTCCGTCTGCCGAGCATCATGTTCTATGTAAGGAGGGCGGCCCTGCCGAATGCCGTCTCGGTCACTATTGGCAGCCGACGCAGAGCTCTTTCACGCCGACTTAGGCTTTACCGGAATGATTCCGGTCGCTGACCGACAGGGGCTCGGTGGGTCCGCCAGTTGTGTTCGATCGTCGGCGGGCCCACTGAAATCCTTCGATTGGTTATGAATTACCGGACCAAGACCCAATGGCCTCGCCACCTTGCATGATGGTCGTAACCATATTGGTACTCGTAATGCGAGGTTGTTGTGACGGCATCTGGCAAGCCGCTGCCGACACGCTGTGAGATGCCGGGCCAGACGTTGTCGTCCGGCAGTTTCGGCTCCTGCGCGATCGCCGGGGCGAGGCTTGCAGCGACCGCTAGCACCAGAGCAGCGCTGGCGACGGATAAGGTTTTCATTTCGGACCTCAAACAAGTTGATGCGGGCGTTCGAGGTGGGTCGGCGGGCTTGCCGCGCCATGCCGATAGAGACCGGCGCGCGACGCCTTTTATTCCAGCCTGCGCCACAGTGAATTCGGTAGGCGAACCCCAGTTTTGGTTTGAGCGACTTATTCGGATAGCCATTGCCAATAGCATCGCCTGCAACCGCCCAATCACATTCAAGACCGGCGGCGACGGCAACGTATTCCAACAGGCCACTCATCTCTTTTTGGCGTTGCAGTCTCGCCCGGCGCCCTCATACATGCCTGGGATCCGATAATGAATCGGGTGACGGATGTGAAAGGAGGGTTGCATGACCCGCAAGTTGTCAAAGACAGCAGCCATTGTTGTGATTGCCCTCGCTCCCGTGGTCGCCGCTGGAACTGCCGAGGCGCATGGCGGCGGTTTCGGTGGCGGCGGCTTTCACGCCGGGGGCTTTCACGGGGGCGGTTTCGGGCGGGGCGGTTTTCGCGACCGCGGCTTTCGTGGCGACAGGTTTCGGTTTGGTGGGATTTTTGGAGGGTTTTACCCCGGCTAGTATGGAGGCTATTACCCCGGCTACTACGGATACGGCTCTTGCTATCTGACCATATACGGGACCACGTACTGTTACTGATCACGACGGGCTGCCTGGGGAGCATCGCAGTCCCGCATTAGTCCCCGGAGTCCCGCCTATTGCCGGGACTGATGGGGGGCGAGCCCCGGATTCGCCCATGATCAGCATCTCATCTCTGTGTCCGTTTCTAAGAGGACGGCTGTAAGGCAAGCAACTCAGTAGGTCAGCACGCAAATGCGGGGATGAGAGCGGAGCGACGATCGATGCGCCTGCCGGAGCCTTGTTAGCGCTTCCGGCTCACGTCATGGACGATTGGTGGCTGGGCGAAAAGGTAATCGGCAATTGCTTCGAGGTCGCTGTCGCTGAGATATTTGAGACCATCGTCGACGGTCTCCCGCATCGCGCCCTTGACCTTGCTCAGCTCGGGCGTGGTGCCGGTTCTCAAGAGCTCGACAACATCATCCTTTTCCCATTTGCCGATCCCGGTATCGCGGTCCGGCGTTATGTTGGGGACGAGCTGACCGTCCGGCCCATCCGGCGTCCCGGCCAGCCGCTGACCGCATTGCGTGGCGCCGAGGAAATTGCGTGGAGTATGGCACTCGCGCAATGCGCGAGCGCAGTGACCAGATAAGCCCCGCGATTATAGACAACACTGCGCTCGGCGGCGGGTTGAAACGGACCGGGGGTGAAGAACAACAGCTTCCAGCCGGCTTGCAGGAAGCGCCAGGAGAATGGGAAGGGCACGTCGTGCGGCCGGTTTTCCCGGTGCACTGGGGGGAGCGAGAACAAATAGGCCTTGATCGTCAGGGCATCGCGGTCGGTGATGCCGGTGAAGCTCGGATATGGGAACACCGGAAAGTAGTTTGCTCCGTCGGGCCGCACGCCCTCGCGCAGTGCTTGCAGAAACAGCGCGTCGGTCCAGCGGCCGATACCGGTTTCCGGATCGGGTGTGATGTTCGGACTGTAGAAGGTGCCAAACGGGGTGGCGAGCGCTCGGCCCCCAGCCAGCTTCTCTCCGCCGGCAACGGTATGGCACGAGAAGCACCCGCCGGCGTGCACGAGATATTCGCCGCGCGTCACGGCGTCTTCTTCGGCTACTGCAGGGATTGCTCCACTCAGCAGCATGAGCGTGAGCGCTGTTGCGATCGGCCGGCGCGGAAGCGGCGACATCACTCTTCCTTGCGAAATTCGGTGTGACAAGCATTGCAGGCGTTGGCGGCTGCGGTGTAGGCGACAGCGATCGCTGCCTTGTCGCCAGACTTCACTACCGGGACGAGTTGTGCAGTCGCACTCTGCACTGCCGCGATCAGCTGATCGACATGGTCGCCGGCGTCAAAAATCGCCGGTTTGATCTTGCTCTCCGTCACATCCGAACCCGGAAGAAACAAGGTCCTGTCGAGAGTGCCGGCGAGCGAGGCAACGGTTTCCGCCGCCGTCACCGTATCAGGGCCATAGGCGGCGGTGCCCTTCACGACGCGGCCGATGCCGAGAAAAAGCGGCCGGCCCATGTGCTTCATCGTGTCTTCGCGTCGCTCGAAGACCGCCTTGCCGTCCTCGAGCGACGCGCCGTGGGCCGCAATCATCAACAGCGCGCTGATCCCCGCCGCTACCGGCAGGACACGTCCTCGTCTTCGCATGTCCGTTCACCTCCAAAGTGGTGTCGTGAGCAGACCTGCGATTCGGACATGTTATTCCGGGCAGTGAGCGGTTGGAATAAATCGGGGGCGAGACCGGTATGCTCGGCGTGACACACCACGCCAATCAGGAGAGACAGATGGCCGACCGTGACGGCAAAGACCTATCGGGCGCGGCGAAGATGAATCGCCGCGGCCTGCTGAAGTGTATGGCCTGGACAGGAACGGGCGTCGTTTGGACCTTGAGCGGCGGGGTGCCACGCACGCTCGGCTTGATCGGCGGGGCCGCCGCCGCCGAGGCGTCTCAGGGCGCGCTTACTTTCGTGCAGATTAGTGACAGCCATATTGGCTTTCATCTGCCGCCAAACCCCGACCCGAGCGCCACGCTCACCGAGGCGATCAACAAGATCAAGGCGATGCCGACGCAGCCCGCCTTTCTCGTCCATACCGGCGATATCAGCCACCTCTCGAAGGAGGAGCAGTGGGACGACGCCGATCAGATCATCAAATCGGCCAACAAGCAGGTGTTCTTCCTGCCCGGCGAGCATGACGTCGCTGACGCCGACAACGGCAAGGCCTATCTCGCACGCTATGGCAAAAACACCAAGGGCAAGGGTTGGTACAGCTTCGATCACGGCGGCGTGCACTTCATCGGCCTGATCAATGTGTTCGAGTTTCAACCCGGCTTCAAATCCGCCGGCCTCGCCAAAATCGGCGACGAGCAGCTGGAATGGTTGGAGAAGGATGTCAAAGGGCTCTCGGCGAGTACGCCGATCGTGCTGATGGCCCACTTGCCGCTGTGGACGATCTACGAGCAGTGGGGCTGGGGAACCCAGGACGCAGGCCGCGCGCTGGGCTATGTGAAGCGCTTCGGGTCGGTCACCGTGCTCAACGGGCACATTCACCAGATTATCCAGAAGGTCGAGGGCAACGTTACCTTCCATACCGCGGATTCGACGGCATTTCCGCAGCCCGCGCCGGGCACCGCTCCCGCTCCTGGTCCGATGAAGGAGGTGCCCGCCAATGAGCTGCGCAAATACCTCGGCATCCGGACGGTCAACTATGTCCGCAGCAAGAGCGCTCCCGCCCTGACCGACAGCACGCTTGTCGCCTGAAAGGTAGAGCCATGTTGACGACGATTAATCCGGCGCAGCGATGCCGGCGGATTGCCCTGTTGCTCGGTGCGGTCGGGGTAGGCTCGCTGCTGGCGGTCGCTTTGCCCAAACTCACCGCGGCGGGCGAGGCGGCGGTCGCGGCCGCGGCAAGCCCGACCACCGTCAAGATCGACAACTTCGCCTTCGCGCCGGCGACGCTGACCGTGACTGCCGGCACGACGGTGACCTGGAAGAACGACGACGATAGCCCGCACCGGATCGGCGACAAGAACGCGACCTTCAAGTCGGCGGCGCTCGATACCGACGACACCTTCTCCCACACCTTCGCTGCGCCGGGTGAGTACCCGTATATCTGCACTATCCATCCGTACATGGCCGGAAAGATCATTGTCAAACCCGCCGGCAAGATGTCATCGAATTGAGCCGGCGGGCCAGGCAGATCGGACTGAAAGATTGGAGGCCACGATGTGGTACCATCCTGCTGCATTCGCCGTCGGCAAACGCGACATGATCGGTGCTTGGCTCGTCTGCCTTGTCGTCGCGGTGACATGCCTCGGTTCATCGATGTTCTGAGCCGCCGATCACCCGGCCGAGCGGGGCTTGATAAAGCTCGACCCGATCGGGTCGTGATGGAGTCGAGCGCCGCCGGCCGGAGCCACGCGCGATGATGCTTCTTAAGTAATACCCAATAACCAGCGCTAGACACCTCTGGCTGCGTCCTGATCTCGCGCCGATTTCGATCAGACAATGAGCGGCGACCCAAAGCAGATTCTTATCCTCGGCGGCGGCTTTGCAGGTGTCTACACCGCGCGCTACCTGGAGAAGCTCCTACGCCCCGGGGAGGCCTCCATTACCCTAATCAATCGTGAAAACTATTGGGTCTACCAGCCGATGCTCCCGGATATCATTTCGGGATCGATCGGTCTGACCAATGTGGTTTCGCCCATTCGGCGCCTCTGCCCGCGCACCAACCTGATCATGCGGGAGGTTCGGGATATAAATCTGAAAGATCAGATCGTCACCATCAGCCCTGGCTTCCGTCCACGCCACCTCCAACTCAAATACGATTACCTGGTCATTGCGCTCGGGAGTATCACCAACTTTCACGGCATGCCCGGCATGATGGAAAACGCAATGCCGTTTCGGACGCTTGCGGATGCCATGGTCCTGCGCAATCACTTGATTCACGTTCTCGAGGAAGCCGATGTCGAGGGGAACCCGGAACTGCGTCGCCAGCTCCTTACATTCGTTGTCGGGGGAGGCGGCTTCTCGGGCGTTGAAGTGATGGCCGAACTGAATGACTTCGTGCGTTCTGTGAAAAAGAATTACCTGCGCCTGCGAGATGAACCTCATCGCTGTGTGATCGTTCAGGCCGGCGATCGTATTCTGCCGGAAATGTCGGAGCCGCTGGCGGTTTTTGCCCAAAGAATTTTGCGCCAGCGTGGGATCGAGATCATTCTCAATGATCGCCTGAAGGCGGCCATGTCGGAAAGAGCGATACTGCAATCGGGCGCCGAGATCTTCTGCAAAACGCTTATCTCCACTGTGCCGTCGGCACTTCCGCCAATAGTTCAGAACCTCGATTGCCCGAAGGAGCGCGGCAAACTGCTCGTCAATAGGGGTCTGGAGCTGAAGGATCATGAAGGGAAGGTCTGGGCGCTCGGTGACTGCGCCGCGATCAAGACGATGGCAGGTGCAACGGTGCCTCCTACGGCCCAGCATGCCATTCGCGAGGCCACTACCGCCGCCATCAATATTGCGGCTGCCGTGCGGGGCGGCAGACGAGCGAAATTCGAGTTCGAAGGGCTCGGAACGCTCGGCTCGGTTGGGCATGGCGCTGCGGTGGCGCAGATTTTCGGTCTCAAGCTCTCCGGATTTCACGCCTGGTTGCTGTGGCGTGGCATTTACCTGATGAAGATGCCGGGTCTCAATCGCAAGGTCCGGATCGCCACAGACTGGCTGCTTCATGCACTGTTTCCACCCGAGCTGGCGCAGACCAAGGTCGCTTTTGAATCCGGCATTAGGAAGCAGCATTTCGAGCCCGGCGATATCATCTTCCAGCAGGGCGATCTGGGTGACAGCGTGTATGTCATCGAGGAAGGCCAGTGCGAAGCTCTTCGCGAGCACAACGGTAAGCAAGAACTCCTGGCTAGTTTAGATCGCGGCGCGTACTTCGGGGAAATGGCATTGCTATCCAATAGGACCCGTAACGCCACGATTCGTGCGTGCACCGCAATGGATGTCTTGATCATTCCGAAGATAGATTTCGACAAGTTGCGCCAAAGCGTGCCGGCTTTCGGAAACGTATTTAACGAGCTGGCAAAGCAGCGTGGGGTGACCGAGGCACCGCATTAGTCCGCGGAACCCAGCATACTGGGCGGCTGCAGCGGGTGCTCAACCCCGATCCCGTAGCATGAGCTCGGGCATCCGCGCGGCATTTTCTCCGCGCAGCGCGCGTCGACTCGGGCGAAGCGGTAATCTAGGCTTAGAGCCTCCTTCCGACGACCGGCGGCCTTGCCGCCTTGCCGCGGACACTTTTCCTGGCTGCTCAACCGACATGATCGCCTGGGCTCGGACCATAATGCATCATTCGCTTCTTTGCATGGTCGAGACGGCCGGTGCGCGCCGTCTTGCGGGACGAATGTGCCATTGGCTGCCGGTCCCTTTGGGGATATCCGTCTCCGCCACACCGTTCTTTATACGGCGTCGCTTGCCCCATTTGCGGAGAACCGCGCACGCCGTCGGAGGCGGACAAATTCCCGCCCCCGCCGGCTCTGCGGCCGATCTCTTCGAGGAGCTCAGGCGTCTCGATCGCGGGAAGTCAGAAAGTTGTCTACGATGAAATCAGCGATGTCACTACCCAGTCGCTGGCCGGTCGTAAGGTCGAAGAGAAAATGCACACCGGCAAAGATGCGGCTCAGCGTTGCTTCTTCTGCGGCAGCCGGAAAGCTTGTGAATGAACGCTCCACTCCCGGCATAACCTCGGACGTCACGCCGAACTCGAGATGGTCCGTGTGAAAAGAGGAAATCAGCACCTCCGCCCCGGCCGCGCTGATGACCGCATGCGCGCCCGGGTAGGAAGGGTCTGGGGTGGTATTGCCGACCTCGGGTAGCCAATTGGGATCAGCCTCCGTATCCGGGTTACCATTCCCAGCCGCCGCGCGGATCGCCGTCACTGGTCGCCAGAAATTATAGGTATATTTAGCGTCGTAGAATGCGATCACCCCGTCGGCGAAACTCAAATTGAGTAGCGCAAACAAACGAGCGTTCTGCGCGGTGGTCAGACCGTGCGCCAGCGATGCAGTCTGGCCGATTTCGTTCCAATAGTTCTGGATAGCGCCGTTCCAAAACCGTCCGGTGAGGGCCTGGTCCGGGCTAGCGGTCGTGCTGCCGGCGATCCCCAGGAGTTTCACCTGGTCGAAGGCATCACTGTACCTGTCGCCCGTCAACCTTGGGGGGCCGCCCGGACGAAATTGGCTCGCGCTCTCCAAGGCAAAAGGTGTAACGCGAGACCAGTGCGTGAATTGGGGTTGTTTTGGGAAATTCGGCGGTGTCGATTGATAATCTCCCGGCGCGTTTCCAGAAACATAGGGGATGGGCTGAGCATTCGAGCCGTCGTTGCTCCGCAAGGCCAGGATTCGATCAGCGACGGTGTTGCCTATGCTGATGCCGTCAGCCGTTCCTCGGCTGGGAAGTTGCGCCAGCGCCTGCTGCAGTTGAACGTCGAGCGTTGCCTGGAAGCTTGGATACAGTTTCACTAGGACTTCGTGTGCTGCTGCAGCCGCCGCTGCCTCTTGGGAAGCGAAATGAGATGCGCCAAGGCGAACCAAGTAAGGCTTGTGAGTGCCTTCGATGGCGTTGACAGCGTCATATATTGCGGCGTGCATGATCGCAAAGCTGCGCGTGGGATGGATGGTAGCCGGCTGCGCGCCGGGGGTGCGGACAATCACCAAAAGTGTTTGATTCCATTGCACTACCTGGCTCACTGGCTTTGTCGTTTCGGCCATTACAGGCGCAAGATTGGCGGCGGCCAGCGCGGCAATAGTCGTGCCGGCAAACAATAGGGTTTTCATTTTGGGCCTCACTCGAGTTGAAGGGAGCGCAAGCGCGGGTCGGCCGACCCGGCTGTAGTGATCCGGCGGCGAGCAGTAATCGCCAGTCGAGTTTGATCAGCGAGTTGGCCGCCGCCTTGCCGACGCAGACCGCCAGGCCAATCGTTTTATTCCGGGCTATTTCGAACAAACGACGGCAGGACCTGCAGACGCCGGGAGAGCGCGACGACAAGCCGCTGCTGATTTGTAACTGAAGGGCCGCTCACGAAAATTTTACAGCCGCCAGACAGAGCGTCACTCTAAGGGCCGATTAACTCAGCGTACCGCGAAAACGAATCTCACGCGCCTTCTTCGGAATAATACGCGGAACGGATCGGTCCTACTGGCCGCGGCACAGGTGTCCCTACCGGTGCCGTGTCACAACGGGGCGTCGTCGCCGGCCCTCGCGAAGCGTCCAGGTTTGCCGTCGCGCCCTTCATAGATGCCAATCAAAGAAATGGAGCAGAAGTCATGCCGCGAAGCGAAAGGAAACGAGCCAGACTTGACGGATTGTGCTCGGTCTCGGCAGTTACCGCTCTGGCAATCTTCGCCATTAATGCTCGGGCGGAACAACCACCCGCACCGTGCCACCCCAATCCAATTGCCGACGCGGACGAAACTGCGGTCCGCAGCCGGGGGGATGTTGTTAATCTACCTGGGCCACTGCAGGATCGGCTGGCTCAGCTGGCCAATCGGCCGCATACGTATGTGCCGTTGCAGGTGTTCAACGAAGCTGACGGGTCCGACCGATCCAACGAATCCGCGTGCCTTTAACGATGTCTTCACTGACATCTCCCCGCTGTTCGTCATCAACAATGAGAGCGGCTGGTATGAAGGGTGGATGATCCACGACATCACCGTCCCCGCCGTTGCCAAGCCTCGCTCCGATGGGCACGCGCAATTCGGAACAATTACCGCGCGCGATGCCGCGATCCTGCAACGAATGGGCACCGGCAACAATGTTGCGGGAAACATCTTCACCTTCGACGGCCAGGCTCCTCACTTCCCGAGCGCCTCCGACCACTTTCCCGACAAACAAACAAACGTCGTCCCGATCAATGAGAGTATGGGGGCTTACAATGCCTTCCAGCAATCGGACGTCCACTCCTATTGGGAGTTCAACTATCTAGGGACGAATTGGATTCACCCGCTTTATGAATTGCCGTTCACGGGCGGCTTCCCGGACAATTTCGGGCAAGCTCCCGACGCCTTCCAAGACGGCGAGATCGGCAAGCTGCAGTCGATAGTTCCCGGCCCGGGACCAAGCGGTGAGGAGAACAAACCACAGGTGGTCGGTGACAACCCGAACCTTCCGCGCGATCCGGACAAGTTTGACGGTGACGTCGATGCGCAGCGCGAATTCCGTGAGCGAGGTGTTCCCAGCGGCCTTG
>WNFR01024040.1_pt1 | contig 13411 bp, 12 predicted proteins | sample 5400221 | NCBI WGS metagenome assembly WNFR01 (sample SAMN13153357, study PRJNA577476) | soil metagenome | isolation source: 40 cm soil under Madrone tree | place: USA:California | collected 2016-06-14
CTTCTTTTTCGCTCCGGGAGGTTCAGTCAGCCCGAAGACGTCAAACATTCTATCAAATACCTCCGGTACCTCCGAGGACTACCCCTCGATTCCTTTGACGTTTCGAGAGCCTATGTTACGACAGCGCTTGTTCAGGCATTGAGTCTTCAAGCTGTGAATGAAGCCGAGGATTGGACATCAGATTGGACGAGAAACGTCGTTGAGATGGTAGCCCTCTGCCGCGAACTTCTCGCCAATTCGGCTGACTTTCCCCACATCGCGTTTGGAGCCTTGGGTGACGCTATCACCACAGCACCCTTACGAGATCGGCCCATCCAGTTGTTAAACCAAGCCATTGAATGCCTACGTGATGCAGTGAAGGTGTGCCAACGCCCACCAGTGGCACCAGGTTCATACGACGTCTTGTTCGCATTGGCCTACGCGCTTTATACACGCTATAAGGAAACTCATACAATTGACGATTATGAGGACGCAAAGGCACTCTTGGAAAGGATCCTCGATCACAACCATCCCGGAGAGTCTCTGGATTCAGTTCAGCATAAAGCTTCAGCACTCTCTGCCATGTTCGCACTCGCCAGATCGTCATTCTTCGCTAACCCAGGATATTCGGAAGAATCGATTTCTCTTCAACGCGCCTTTCTCGGCAGCCTCGACAGTTCTTTCATTGACCAAGGCCTTCGTTATTGGGTGAGCCAAACATTGGCAGGACAAGCTACGAAGCGCTCCACGGATTACGGTCTCGCCGAGAGCCTTAAAGAAGCAAACTTCCACACATCACAAGTTGTCGACCTTGTATCTTCCCCGAGTGTGTCGGACTTTAGGGAACTTGCTGTTGAATCAGACATTTTTCGGGAGACGTATTCGACGATGGCGATAGAGCAGCAAATTCAGCATCTTAAACAGCTGCTTTCCAACACTCCTCCGGGGACGACAGATCACGAACAATACCTCAGGGAACTCGCAATTTGGTATAAAACGAAGTTCTCGCGTACAAACAACACACCGGATGTTGAAGAGGCTATCAAGTATTACCGTTGGCACCTCGATACAATCCATTCTGGTGACCTGCGGAGTGTTCTTTTTCATGCTGACCTGCTCAACACAATTGACCTTGCGTTCAAACACACCAATGAGCCCAAATACCTCGATGAGTCCATCGACCTCAGCCGTGATATTCTCAAGATGAAATGCACAGGGGATATCCAATATAACGTAACAGCACAGCTTCTCGCATCTCTTCTCGCCCGCTCGCAGTTACCAGGTCAAAGAGGGGACATGAATGAAGTCATTCAACTCATTCCATCGGCTGTCAACAACCCGCATGCGCGTGAACCTGGCAGATTCCAATTCGCATGCGCGTGGGCAGGACTCGCGCGACTCGAACAGCACCCGTCTGTCCTGACCGCATATAACACCGCCATGTCCTTAATACAAAGGACCTTGTCGTTCGCTCCGACAGTATCGATTCAGCATACTCGTCTCGTCGCGATGGGCGAGATTTTCCAGACGATGCCGCTGGATTATGCATCCTATCAGATAGACTCAGGTCGATTCGAGGAGGCAGTTGAGACATTGGAGCAAGGGCGAACTTTACTTTGGTCTCAGATGCGCGGCTTCCGTACCTCGATGGTCCAACTTATCAGTGAAGACCCGCTGTTGGCCAAGAGATTTGCCGAGATCAACCAAGAACTTGAGGCTCTGACGACATCCGTCACACCGAGTGGGAAACCAGAAATTGAAGGCGATGGGACTGACCCATTTGGTCAGCTTGTAGTCAAGCAGCAGAAACTACTCAAGGAGCGGGATGTGCTGATATTACAGATCCAATGCCAACCGGGTTTGGAAGGATTTCTGAAGACGCCATCCTTCACCGCTCTCCACTCTGCCGCCTCGCATGGCCCTGTCATTCTTATTAATCATTGCAAGTGGCGGTCTGATATCTTGATCCTCTCCCGCAATTCTCGTCCTTGCTCCATTTCCACTACCAATGATTTCTACACTCGCGCAAACAAACTACGGGACGAACTGGTCGAGGCGCGGAAGCGTGGTCTCGACTCGGAAGAATACGAGGTTGCTTTATCCTTAGTACTCAAGGGCCTGTACGAGCTTGTTGGCGAACCCGTCATCGAGCAGCTTCAGTTGTTGGGCGTGCCAGAGCAATCACGAATCTGGTGGTGCCCATCCTCAGTCTTTTGTTCCCTTCCCCTCCACGCGATGGGCCCAATCCCATCCAACGAGATCTCCGGCGAGCGATATTTTTTGGATTTGTACATCCCCTCGTATACACCATCGCTCTCTGCGCTCATCGAGTCTCAGAAGGAAACCCCACAGATGCTAGACAAGCCCTCGTTACTCCTCGTTGCCCAACCTGATCATTCTCTTCCAGGCGTAAAAGGAGAGATCAAAGTCATTCAACGTCTCGAAAAACAGGTCATGGTGACGAGTCTTATCTCGACTGAGGCCACACCGTCTTCCGTGCTCGAGGGTCTCCAACGCAATCAGTTTGTCCATTTCGCATGCCATGGAATGCTGGAGACAGGAAAGCCATTTGAGGCTTCGTTCCACCTTCACGGGAATTCGGATCTCACGTTGCTAGAGATCGTACAGTCTCGACTTCCCGATGCCGAATTCGCGTTCCTGTCTTGTTGTCATGCTGCGGAACTCACGGAAGGGAGTGTCGTAGATGAGGCACTTCATCTTGCCGCCGCGATGCAATATTGTGGATTTCGAAGTGTTGTCGGAACGATGTGGGAGATGGCGGATAGAGACGGGCGAGATTTAGCGAAGAGCTTCTACGCGTTCCTCTTTTCTAGCCCTGAGGGAGGTGTGCCATACTACGAGCGAACTGCTCAAGCGTTGCGGGATGCGACACAGATGATGAGGGCTAAGAGAGATATCACCCTGGAGCGCTGGGTGAACTTCGTGCATTACGGCGCTTGACTCGGATGGTGTCCTTGGTAAGTGATCGTCTATTCGACTCGTCCAAGTGTAAATACGACTCTGATGCTAATTCTCAGCTCTCATTAATACGTTGTGTCATCGTTGTCTGATTAATACGTGGGGTTATTATTTAGACCGGATTACATGAATAATACCGGTTTATTGTATTGTTTAAATGTCCGGATATCGGTTACGTATCCCATACCAATTGTGAACGAATGGCACCAATGCCAGTGCGCGGACTTTGACGCTCGGGTCTGGTTTTATTTTGTTCAATGGGCAGGACTCTAGAGACGTCTGAGCAACACTCTGGGACAGGGGAGTCGATGGAAATTTTTGAAACACCTTTTACAACGAAGATCCAGAACTATAAGATTTGTTGTAAGGGCTGCAAGGCTCGCTCATCCTGCGATCACCAAAGAGTCAGACAGTAGTAAAAGGACCCAAAACGACGCGGACATGACACCAAAAGATTCCGTACGGAGACCAAACGTGTGCGGCGAAGAAACACTGCAACAGCCTGTCATGGTGAGACCCCTTCACAGATCCGGGTGTCTTACGCCGCTATGCGTGCAGAATTACACGATGACATCCTGCTGGCCCTGATCCGGGAATCCCTCTCAGCATCGTAAATTTGAATGCTTTCTGCTAAGGTGGGCGAAGCGATGACGTCAAAATCGCTCACTCAATGTCTTCATCCTCGTTGCCTTCCCTCATCGGATACGTAGATTGTTCACACACCTACACACTCCCAGGTAGAGAGTGGAATTGCAACTGCATTACAACACCACTACGATATGTGTTCCTCAGGATCTCGTACGTTACGATGTGTCGTGGCTGCCATCGTATCAAAAAATCAACGTCGCCTTCGCCTTTTTGTTTCGCCTCCGCCGCAGCAGATTGAAAGGAGGATAAACACAACGATAAGCGCGATCTTCCCGCCTTTGGTGAGACCATGGTGGTGACACTTGAGCGCAGCATCACATGGCCTGCCGCTGGGCTTGTTGGCAGCAAATTGCCCCGGCTGGAGGCGCGTGAAGTACGGATCTGAGGTGTCGTTCAGGACATGCATCGCCGCAAGTGTGAGCATCGGTGCGTTGTAGTCTAGCGTAACCTATAGCACATCGAATGATATTCAGTAAGGGGGTTACCAGTATTAAATTAAGATTAAATGACAGTCTTACCTTTGTCTCGACCCAGTCACTGCGAATGTCGTAGAAGCTGTCGTTCTTGTCTGGGCCAGCGAGGACAGCGCCGTATATGACATATGCCTCCTGTTCAGGGGAGGTATCAATATGTTTAATGTCATTGCCACCGCTGGCGATGGCAGAGTAGGGGTTAGCAGGCGAGTTTGGGTTAGACCCCACGACGTAGGGCGCTATAGCAGCACATGGTAAGAAGGATTGCATTGTATAACATTCCAAATACATGCCTGACATGGGATTTTTTCCGAGCGCATAATCAAGCTGTGACTGAGAAAAGTCCTACAAGAGATCAAATACTCAAGGAAACACATAGGAACGGAAGGCGTACCGAGTAGATCTTCGCCTTCCCTTTTGTGGTAGCAATTTGGGCATATCTATTCAGAAGCATCGCAGCATTCAGCGCCGGGTTGAGAGATCCTCCGCCAGAATCATTAGGATACCATAACAGTCCACCTGAAATTCGTCTTCAATCTACGAGGAAAGTAGGATCTGAAGTGGAATCTCGCACCCTCGGTATTTCTAGAAGGCCCATCCCAGTTAAGGATGCGATCAAAGTACCATTCTGCATCCGCTTGCCAGCTAGACAAGTTACCAGCAAAGGTAGTGTTCGCATTTGCCAGCTGGGCGAATAATACCGCCAATCCCGGTGTCTTCGAGTCCCAATTGAAAACCGAATCTGTTCTGCCAAGCGAATATTGGCTGTAGTACCCCACTGCTTGGGAGTAATAGCCACTCGAATTGGTCGCCCACGCGAGAAGAAGCGCAGCCATGGCGAGCTCGTCACCATATGATGAAGATGGATAAGTGGTTTTAACTTCGGAAACGGATTTTTGATACACCCGCTGCCCACCAGACGCATTCACGGCAAAAGAGTAGAGATCTTCGGCATGCGTCAGCAGCGTTTGGGCATATGATGAATTGTAAAGGGACGCCGGGGCTGAGTACGAAGGTCCGAGACTCCGGTTGGCATATAAGTTTGAGCACGCGGCGAATGCGGCAGAGGCGCCCGCAGCCACGTCTGTACCTGGCCTAGACGAATGAATGACAGACAAGTATAGCAGTCTTACAGCACAGCAATACCTTCTGTCGTTGATTTGGTATGACGGCCGTTTTTTGGGTATACTTAAATCGCCGCCCCAGTACGCCTTATCTGATTTTACTGAATGGACGAAATTAGCAAAAGGGAAAGAGGAACGCAAATGTCGATGAATACCATCTCCCACTTGCACATAGAGAGTGCGCGATGCAGGGTGCGCCTACCTTAACGTGAGTCCACGCTCGGACAACTGAATACACGTTGGAACACAGCTTACCTTGATAAGCCAGTCTAGTCCCCATCGCAGCATGTCATCCAGGTATGCGGTCTGATTGGCCAAATCGTACCCTAGGTATAATGTCATCAAAGGTATCCTTACAATCGCTGGTAGAATTTCGGGTTTACCTCTTCCAAAGTCTATAGCACCCCAACATATCGACATGATGGAAAAGCTCTGATAACAGTGTCAGGATAGTGTCGTAGTATCCACCAGTCAAGTCTAAACCTGCGTCCGACCCGTCATTGACTGCGCTGTCGTTTCTCCAGGAGACACGCTTAGTACTCGGGAGGCGACCGCTACGCTGGGCCTCGTAGAAATAGAGAAGATTTCCCAATAGCATAGACCATTGCGAGTTGGGAACGCTGTTTTGAGCGGATGGAATAGCACCTGAAAAGGCAGGTGGCGGGAGGAACGTTGCAGATGGTAAAGGCAATTGAGCGAGCACAGACTGTGCCAAGAAGGCGGAGAGAAGGAGTAACTTCATGAATCCAGAGACCGGACCAAAGTCAGCCAGAAGTATAAGGCCTATATGGGCATGTTAGACGCACGTATTGTTGTGAATCCGCCACAAATTAAAGACATTCGATTTTGTGTTTGCCTAGGTCTGATGCGACTTCATGATAATGTGTTCCGGGCAAGTACCGAGGGTGGGACGACCGGTACTAAGGCGATGTTCTTCCATAATCGGTATTTATTATAGTCAAAGTCAGGCGTAGGGCGCAAACCCCGGCGCGAACCACTCCATCAGACGCAGCCCGGGTCTTCCGGTTTGCGATCTCTAGGCACGCACCGAATGGGCGGGAAACACGCGGTGTCTCCACCATTTACAGTAGCTGAATTTACTTGCAGAAGTGCATGAGGCTGCACATGAGGCGCGGGCTGACAGTATTTGACTTGAGCCATGGAAGGGTGGCGTCCTAGGCTGTACAGTATCCTAGTCTCGTACTAGTCTCGTACCACAGGTACCACAGGTGGTGGCGGGAAACAAACAGTAACATCATGTCATCTTAGTAATCCACTCACACGACCAAACACCCGGTAACTTATATTTTTGATATGTTACAACAACAATTTTGAAGCGAGTTTTGAAGTAGAAATTATTTTAAAAGTTGTTAATATCGGGGCATTGACACTCTTTGCCTAGTAATACGGAGAAGAAGGCCCCAGCGAACGCAAGCGCAGCACCAATCGCGATTTTTGCGCCTTTGGAGAGATGGTGCTTATTACAAGAGAGCGCAGCATCACATGGCCTGCCGCTGGGCTTGTCGGCCGCGAATGTACCCGACTCTAGGCGTGTGAAGTACGGATCGAAAATGTCATTCAGGACATGCATCGCCGCGAGCGTGAGCATAGGCGCGTTGTAGTCTAGTGCAACCTATAGTACATCGGATGACACTCAGTAAAGGGTTATCAAAAAAGATAATACGACGGGCTACCTTTGTCTCGACCCAGTCACTGCGAATATCGTAGAATTTGTCGTCCTTGTTGGGTCCAGCAACAACAGCGCCATACAGGACGTTAGCCTCGTGACGAGGTTTGTTGTCAATATGTTTGATGTCTTTGCCACCGCTGGCCATCGCAGAGTAGGGGTTAGCAGGAGAGTTTGGGTTAGACCCCACGACGTAGGGAGCTATAGTAGCATATAGTAAGAAAGAGTGCACGGCGCACAAGTTCGATAAAATTCCGAGTACGTGCCTGACATGGGATTTTTTCCCAGAGCATAATCAAGCTGTGTGCGGGAAAAGTCCTACAAGATAGTTAGCGAGAAATCAGACTCTCGCGAAAATGAATAAGAACGGAAGGCGCACCAAGTAGGTCCTCGTCTTCTCCTGTGTGGTAGCAATTTGGGCATATCGGGTCAGAAGCATCGCAGCATTCAGCGCTGGGTTGAGAGATGCGCCAGCAGAATCACTGGGGTACCATAATAGTCCCCCTGTTTTCGTCTTCAGCATACAAGCGAATAGCATTCGGAATATAATCACCCACCCTTTGTTTGGTTAGAAGGCTGCCAGCTAGACAAGTTACCAGCAAACGTAACGTTCGCATTTGCCAGCTGGGCGAACAATACTGCCAATCCTGGTGTCTTCGAGTCCCAATTGAAAATCGAATCTGTTACGCCAAGGAAATATTGCCTGTAATACCCGTCTGCCTGGGAATAATAGTCGCTCGAATTGGTCGCCCACGCAAGAAGAAGCGCGGCCATGGCGAGCTCGTCATCATATGATGAAGAGGGATACGCGGTTTGAACTCCAGGGAGGGCTGTTTGATACGTCTGCTGACCACCGGACGCATTCACGGCAAAGGCGTAGAGATCCTCGGCGTGAGTCAGCAGTGTTTGGGCATATGATGAATTATAAAGGGACGCCGGGGCTGAGTATGAACCACCGAGACTCCGGTTGGCATATAAGTTCGAGCATGCGGCGAATGCGGCAGAGGCGCCCGCAGCCACGTCTGTACCTGGCCTAGAAAGAAAGAATGACAAACAGATATGGTAGTCTTACAGCACGGTAATACCTGGTGTCATTGATCTGATATGACGGGCGTTTTGAGGGTATATGTAATTCGTTTCCCCAGTACGCGGCATCTGATTTTGCTATGGATGATGAAATTAGCAGCAGCAGAGAAAGAGGAACGCGATGAATACCATCTCCCACTTGCACATAGAGTGTACGCGATGCAGGGTGGGCCTACTTTAACATGAGCGCGTGCCCGCTTGAAAGTACATTAGAACCGAGTCACACTGCTTACTTTAATGAGCCAATCTAGTCCCCATCGCAGCATGTCATCCAGGTATGCGGTCTGATTGGCCAAGTCGTACCCTAGGCAGATGAAAAAATCATCTTAGAAATGCTAGAGGATTTCGTGTGTACCTCTTCCAAAGTCGGTGGCACCCCAACATATCGACATAAGGGAAAAGCTCTGAAAATACGAGTCTCAGGGACAGTTCCTCTGGACGGCGAACGGACTGACGAGAGGAAACGTGTACTTCATGTAGCCTGATGTAGGATAATGAGGGCGTCAGAGGGAACAAAGACGAAGCAGCATACCGCCTGAGTCGTAATATCCACCAGACAAGTCGAGGCCAACGTCCGACCCGTCATTGACTGCACTGTCATTTCTCCAGGAGACACGTTTAGTACTCGGGAGGCGACCGCTGCGCTGGGCCTCGTAGAAATAAAGGAGATTTCCCAGTAAAGTAGACCATTGCGAGTTGGGAATGACGTCCTGTGAGGATGGAACAGCACCTGAGGCGGCAGGTGGCGGGAGGAAAGTCGCGGATGGCAAAGGCAATTGAGCGAGGACAGCATGCGCCAAGAGGGCCAAGAGTAGGAGAGAAGTCATCATTCGAGAGACGAGACGAAGTCAGTCATCGAGATAAGGCCTAGTATAAGGGCCTGCTCGGTGGGCGCGCATTGTTGTGCGATATGCGATATATCCACCAATAATAATAATAATAGACCTTGCATCTGCCTAGACTGATTTGATTCTGTTGTTCCGGGAAAGTTCCGAATCAGAGTACAGGCCGTACACAGTGCTTCGCACACCGGTGCTGGACTGGCATGCGATGTCGCTTACAGTACTGTGAAATTGCTACCCACTTGGTATCCTGGCAAAGGCCGCTGTCATGAAGTAAGTTAAGTTAGGAACTGTCAAAGCCCGTCATATAGAGTGTACGTGCTGTAAAGAGAATAATCCCGGTTGGCCGATTACTAGAAAGGAAAGTGTATATATTGGCAGGGCGCATAGGCGAACTTGAACGCACTTCTCGTTCCGTTTTGGCATACACCCATTTTCAGTTTATACTGGGTTTGTTTGGACTCATCCCGTTTGCAGGGGTACTACAGTGGCAGGTCCAACTTCGGGTTCTGCAGTCCCTGGGTGCTGAAAAGATAGGATACAAGAGATTGGGGCCGGGATTCGGAGGCAAAGCCACTGGCAGGGTCCAGGGCCCTACGCCATTTCAATTAACCCACTTGCAGAAGCCACGGTGCATGTACGAAGCATTATGCATGATGCATGAAGTACTATCGCTATCGCTATCTGGGTGATCGCGTATTTGCCGCTGTGATGAAAAAGTCCTGCCAGTACAGTACCCCGTTTCCGGTCTTCGTTTCTCCGGTGACAATGGAGAAGAAATCCTTGAACAGGGCATATTGAATCTTTTGAAGCATGTTAAGTTTGTCATACTTCTATTTTGCCTTTCTGCCGCCGGAAAACACTAAGGTGCAGTCACACGTGCTGAGATATGACCAGCGCGTGTATTTGAGGTGTGGAGTAAGGTTTCAGGGAGTGTTCGTAACAAGAGTGTGTGTGTAGGAGCATGTGTGGGAAAGAGTGTGCATCTAAGGGTTGATCTGTAAAAATATGAGACTATTATATCAGCCACTTCATGGTGCCAAAAAGGGTTGTGCAGAGCTCGACCGTCTATTTCGGTTAACGTACTACGTTTGTATTCGGGTCCTCGAGTCGTCAATACTAAAATTCTCAAGTTGATCTATAAGACACCACCGCTGGGCCTCTCAAAGTTTACGCGATTGCGACTGTTTGTTGCCACAGAAAATGGGAATACCCGCGTATTATGCGGCGGAGAAGGAAATCAAGAACTACTTCACCTTCTAATGCTGCGTCCGAATTATCTTCGTCCCACATCCAGTACAAGATTGTTGACAACGCCCTGGGTTTTGCATGAAGAGAAAGGCGTCTAGATCTCTGACTTGCGCGGGCCGACTTGGCCAGTGCCAGACGTGTATGAAACACTCATCGAGGCTTCGAGAAGTATATGGCATGGATGCTATGGCCAGAGACACGCTCAAATATCCGTCCTGAAACGGTAGGGGCACTATTTGTTAAAGATATAAAGCCGAAAGTTGAAATCTCGTTCCTACGAGATGAAATATGACAAACTTACAGTGCATCACAGCGCATTTAGTCAACCAAACAGTCGAAAACTTGTTGCCTCGCCTTCAAATGTATACACCATAACGAGGATGCATGATGGCTGAATCAATCGCACGCCGAGCGAGTTTCGCGCCTTTTGAAAGACCCGATTGGCGAAATGGGAACAGCATCACACGACTTGTCCTTCTTGTTAGCGATGAATGCGTCAGGCTGCAAGCATAAGAAGGTACGTGTCGCGTCGGCCCGATCGGCGCGTTAGATGGCCAGGATTTCTGACTGCATACAGGGTACAGGTCAGTCCTTTGGGACTTGAGAATGATGAGATCGACTCGGATGGAGAATTTGACGGGTAGGTGGCCAAAAGTCTTGCCATATCAAAAATAACCCGATCTCGGAGACGAGATTCCACGCATTCTTCACACACACGTCACCTAAACGGGGTGAAAAGAGTCATCGCCAAGGCGTAGAGTGTGATTGCGACGAGGACAGCGAGGAAGGAGAGCGACACACCAACAGCATGATCACGTGATTACCCAAGGACCACTATCACATGAACTTCAATTGAGAAAGCGTCTGTGATAGTCGAGCTTGAGATATATGTAGGGAGTGTGTCCCCCATTATATAAAAGATAATCCATATATACATGCACCATCGAAGATCCACTAAGTACGACGTAAGATACAACACGACCCATGACCTTCAGAGAATAGCAGCAAAGCCTTCTTCCGTGAGGAACGGCATCGGCTCGACCACCGACATCCGCCTAATCTCGTTCAACAAGTCCCTCAACTCCTTCACGTTGGACGGCCGCACCCCGCCACCCTGCTCGGCCATCTCCTCGTACTCCTCGTACTCATCACTGTCCACCTCCAACTCCTCCTCGCCGTCCAGGGGCAGGTCCCCGAGGAGTGCGCCTGTGCAGTCCTCCAGGCGGACGCCCTCCGCCTCACATTGCGCCTCCCAGCGCTCCCAGCGCACGTAGCCCTCGTCCTCGGGCCCGTTCTGCCGCTCCAGTCCCGCAAGCAGCGTACGGTTAAGTACCCGCACCACCTTCAGCCCAGGGAACAACCGTCGCGTCAGCTGCGAGAACGTACGGTCGTTCGCGTGCTGCAGGATCCTCAACGCGATGTTGTTGTTGTTCCCCGACGGCAGAAACGCGTTCAGCAGCTGGTGCAACCCGAGGTGCGTGATGCGCGCATGCGGCTCGGGCAGCAACGCCGGCTCCCCCTCCGTCGCATTGTGGTGGAGTGGCAGTTGCCAATCCGGGTTGAAGGAGAAGCTCGTCAGCATCGGACACGCCGCGAGGATCGCAGACAGATTGAGAGTGGGTATCGCGTTGAGGTCCAGGAAGGTCAGCTGCGCGCCGTGGTGCTTCAGGAACTCGGTGATGTCGGGTAGGTTGTCCCGGTGCGCAATGAAGTCGAGAGTGAAGCTCTGAAGCACGGGGAACGACCATCCGGTCGCCTGCTCGATGAACTCTTGCGAAAGTCCACGGACGGTGAGTTGCTGCACGGCGTTCAGGGTGAGTGAAATATGTGAGGCTGTCCCTAACAGGGGCGATGCCTCCGCGACCGTATCGAAGGCATTTTCTGCCGAAGTCGCTTGCGTAAATGGGCTTTCGAAATCGATGGATATAGATACAAGGTTGGGGAGAGCATCGAGTGCCCATATGAAACCTGCAAGGCAATCGGGGCCAATCTTCCAATTCACAGACCGTAGTGATTTTGAAGTATAAGAGACGAGGGTGTCCGCGATCGCAGGGAAGGAAGGCGTGATTGACCATTCTATTGTGAAGAGCTCGAGATTGGGACAATGATGGATGACGGTCACCAACATGTTTTCAACATGGGCAATGGTCAGCCGTCGTGGACTGTAGTACCGGACCAAGTGGAGACGCTTTACATGCCACCCCAACCACGCATATCGATCAAGAACAAGGCAGAGAGGGGGAAGCCGAGTGATGTCAGATAGGAAAATACATTGGAACATCAAGTGGTAGGCAACTCGGTACCATTGTTTGCAGGTAAACATGATGGCCTCAAAGTTTCCACATAAGAACCGACGCAGCTTTGCCAACCTGTGTTTATGTAACATACCTTGGTTGCCGTATATGTTTTCGTCTGTTTGGAATGGACGTCTTCGTTGGGACTTACGAGTATCCATTCCCTTTTCGTGGGCCGTTTATCCCACCGCGAAAGCGACATGGCGGTGGGGTGGAAAGGGTCGATGAGGCTGTCGTCGTTGATGACTTCTTCAAAGATGTCGGTCAACAACTCGGCTGGTAGATCGTGTATGGACATCCTGTTCCCAGAGTGCAGGTTATTGCAATAGAGATGCCGGTTTAGAAGGCCGTTCAGAAAAGACTGGAGATAGGGGGTATGGGTGTAAGGTCTATTGTTACAAGACAGTGAAAAGAAAGAGCCGAATGAGGGGGTGTTATTCAAACGAGACAAACCAAGAAGTAAGCGCGTTTGGAATGCGCATACGACGTGAACGTGTGTTGGTTGAAGTTTTGATGAAAGTTTTTGATTAATTAATGTGTTTTGCGCGTCTCTCTGCCTTGCACGTGGGCGCGTCTGCCTCGCTTACGGAATTCATATGACTCACTGCGCGCTGTCCCTTTTCTCCGCCGTCTCGCTGGCCTCATTGACTATCGCTGTATCTCTCTACTTTGATTTTCTGCGAACGGGAATTTGTCTTGAATTATGATGCGTCGCAATTGTGTTTTCGAATCCGAGCTTTCCGAACCTCTAGCCTCTTAACTCGGAAGGTCGGTCGTTGTTTCTCGCTCAAGTTGATCGTGGTGGTCGGATTTAAGATTTGCTCTACTCCCGCACAAGCCCCCACGTCTCGGAGAACCCTACGCCATATAAGACCATATCTTTCCCACTCCCTCTACCAGTCTGTTGCAGTCGAAATCCAGTAATTATCATAACAGATGTCGCCAAGACGGTTGAGACTAATTTCAACGAGGTGGTGCAGCGGCGTGCTTTCGAAGTGTTTCGGAACGATGCGGGAGATGGCGGACGGGCGACATCTAGTGAAAAGTG
>WNFR01009905.1_pt1 | contig 13410 bp, 13 predicted proteins | sample 5400221 | NCBI WGS metagenome assembly WNFR01 (sample SAMN13153357, study PRJNA577476) | soil metagenome | isolation source: 40 cm soil under Madrone tree | place: USA:California | collected 2016-06-14
TCGCCGGTCGGGATCCACAACTAGAGCGGGCCGTGTCGGAAGCGATGCGCCTGTTAAAGGAACGCCCGGTTGACCGGGCTATCAAGGAACCGCCGCCACCGACCTGGGGCGTGCGTCCAAAGCATTGAAACATTCGGAAGGACCGGCGGCGAAATGGTTGCGCGTTCCGTAACCGCTGAGCGGTTTCCTTTGTGAGGCATCTCCGTGAGCTTGTTGCGAATCAGCGCATATCTGGTTCGGCCCTTGATTGTGGGGCAGCATGAGGGGTCGCGTTTCGCATAGCCAGTGGTATCAAGGAATATGACGTTGTCCTTGATCGACGTGAGCTCAATCGATCGCCGATTCTTCCCCCCGACCGGCTGGTGCGTCGCATACGCAAGACGCCCATCCTGGCGGAGAAATACCGCCAGGTATTGGACGTAGTTGTTAGTTCCGTTCTGACCCTCAATCGTGAATAGCACCGCCGTGTCGGCAATGCCATCGTGGTTGAGATCGCCGGTGATGATCTTCCTGATGCCGTCCGGCTCTGAGCCGGCTAGCTTCTCGGCCTGCCTTGCTATGAATTTATCGATTACCGCGGCGTCACCGGATTGTGCGCCCGAGGTGGATGAAGCGAGGCCCAGGCAGACAACTATGATCGGTATAAGGATGTTGGCGGATGTTCTCATCAATGTTTTTCTTTGCCGTCAAAATAATCGAGCGACTTGATCCAATGACAAAAACTCTTTGAAGGCAAGCTCGGACGACCGTTGCTCCCTGCCAAGGCTTTCGCCTTCACACTCGGATGGGGGTAGTGATGTCCTAAATTGAAATTCTCTGCGCCGCCTCTGCGTTCTCTGCGTCTCCGCGGTGAGTGTATTTGAACGGCTTATTCACCGCAGAGACGCCGAGGTCGCAGAGACTGCGCAGAGAAAAACTGAAATCAGGACATTACCCGGAAGGGACGGAAGTAGATAATTCCACCGATCGAGCATACAATGCCCGCGCTGATATCGCTCTTTTCTGTCTTAGAAACTCTCGAAAGGAATTCCCCCCATGACCTTCAAATTCCGCAAACAAGCGCTTCTACTTTTCCCGGTTTTGTTTTTGTTTATGTTAGTAAACCAGGAAGTCGCTTCGGCCCCGCCCTTACCAAATCCCGTGCTTTACCTAACCAGCACCGAACCCTTCCAAACGGGCGGAAAGCAATTCACGCGCTACCATTTTGATGTGCTCAACAAAGACGACTATCCGGCGGCGATGTTCGCCTCGGCTCCGGCGCTGCCGCCCTGCGGCGCTAATACCAAATCGTCGCGAACCTGGGTCGACATCTACGATTCGCGCGGAAAGCGTCTCTATGGATTTTGCGCCCTCGGCAAACCCAGCGATCTGGGCCAAATATGGTTTGCGCTGGAACAAGGTGTAGTGCCGCCCAGTTATGTGTACATCGAGTTGACTGATCGTCAGACTAATACTAAATACAAGTCGAACCTGGCTGATACGACGTTGTAACATAAGTCGGCGGAAGACACTTGATAGACTGCTTCCGGCCTCCGCAGACTTTCAAAAACGTTCCCGCGGCGCAGTGTTCCGTTGCTGCGAACGCAGTTGACCAGCGTCGCCGGGCCTTTGTTTCTCAGCCTCTTCGATCGAACCGGTTGCCGAGTCCTGCGCGAATGGCTCATGCGGATTCTCGTGCACAACCCGTGGCACTCGGGGCACACCTCTCTTTCTTCCTTGCAATGCTCCGATGAATTTGATGCGTGCTCATGTTCGTCCTCGCGGGACGGGTTCGCAGAAAGGGTTGCCGTTTGAGGCCCCGGTTTGTTGACTTGACTTTATAATTAGAATAATTATAATCCCCAGGAGGCGCGATGAAAGTAAGCAGCAAAAAGGCAGAGGTCAAAGAGAAGCAGGGCGGCGAACTCGTCTTGACGCGCCAGCGAAAGGTCGTGCTCGACGTCGTCCGCTCTGGCGATAGCCATCCGACTGCGGGCGAGGTGTTTGAGGCGGCTCGCCAGGCGATGCCGGGAATCAGTTTTGCCACTGTCTATAATTCCCTGCGCTACTTGAAACAAGCCGGTTTAGTGCGGGAAGTGGCTTTTGGCAGCGGGGCCAGCCGCTATGATCGCGAGACTGAGCGGCACGATCATGCGATCTGTTCGGTGTGCGGAACGTTGGTCGATTTTGATTTGCCAGGCACTGTCGGGTTGATCCGGTCAGCGGCGCGGGCATCGCGGTTTAAGGCGGAGTCAGTCCATCTAACTCTGATTGGACTTTGTCCCAGTTGTCGCGCACACGATTAGGTTTTGTTTGAGTCTGTTTAGGGCCGCGGGACGAATGTCGCGGCGAGCAAGTTAACTTTTGAGGAGGAAAAATGTCAGCAGCAATAGCAACAGCATACGAAAGTGCACAAGTCGGCCAACCAGCGCCCGATTTTGATATTCCATCTACCAAGAACATTGAAAAGCTCAACGAGCCGGTTAAGCTTTCAGACTATAAAGGCAAGTGGGTGGTCCTGCTTTTCTATCCATTGGACTTTACTTTTGTTTGTCCGACCGAATTAACCACGTTCAGCGATCGCTATGCGGACTTCGAAGGCGTGGGCGCCGAAGTAATCGGCGTCTCGACTGACTCAGCCTTTTCGCATCGCGCCTGGTTGCAGACACCGCGCGATAAGGGCGGCGTCGAAGGTTTGCGATTCCCACTCGGCGCGGATATCACGAAGAAAATGTCGCGCGATTATGGCGTGCTCATCGAAGACAGAGGGATCGCGCTACGCGGTTTGTTCGTGATCGATCCTGAAGGCACGTTGCGATACAAGGTAGTTCACGATCTGAACATCGGACGGTCGGCCGAAGAAACCTTGCGCGTCATCCAGGCATTACAGACCGGCGGTCTGTGCCAGGCGGAATGGCGGCCAGGTCAGGAAACCATCAAGTCGTAAGATATCGAGAGAGTTTTACTCCCTCTCCCTTTTGGGAGAGGGCCGGGGTGAGGGATTACAAAGTGAAAGAGTTTTTCTTGATCTATGGTTCAAGCCCTCACCCCTAACTCTCTCCCAGTGGGAGAGGGGATTTGGTCTAATCACGAGATCTGGAGATGCAATTATGCCCATGAGAATTGGAACCCCCCTGCCGTCGCTTGACGGCGCGACTGAATGGATTAGCGGCACGGCTGAGGAGGCCCTGAAAGAAACGGAAGGCCATCCGGTCCTGCTGCATTTTTGGTCGCTTAGTTGTGGTATGTGCAAAGAGAATCTGCCGCGCGTGGCCGAATGGCAAGAGAAATACGCGCCGGCGGGACTGCGGCTAATCGCGATTCACATGCCACGCTATCCTGCCGACAGCGACGTTACCGCGGTGCGCGAAGCAGTTACTAAATACAAGATCATCGGACCCAACGCAGTCGACAACGAGCATAAGTTACGAGACGCTTTCCAGAACGAACACGGATACGTGCCCGCTTATTACTTGTTTGACGAACAGCACAAGCTAAAGAGCTTTGCCGCCGGTGAGTACGGCACGAAAGTCATGGAGCCGGCACTCGAGCGTTTGTTGGGAACGGAGGTCGCGCTCGCCGGATAGCTTCGATCTCGGGTGATTCAAATCGTAAATAAAGATTTCGTCCCCTACGGGACTTCGGATGCTACCATTTGATCGTATTCGGCATCGTCTGGATTGTTCCAAACCGCTGCAAACGCCGGTTCAGAGATTCTGGCCGCGGCCTCTACTAAAAGCCGATCATCGCGATGAGAAAGGAAGTTGACGAAGTCGACGACCTCCGCGATCTTATCCGGTGGAAGCGCTCTTATTTTTTCGATGAGCTCTTGTCTTGCATAATTGTCCGATCCAATCTCTATTAATGTGAGAGCATAACGCCGAGCATTCCCAAAAGCGAGCCCTTCCTGACTGACGGTCGGGCTACTGCCCGCTGAGGCCTAGACTACTCGATGACTTGAATCCTACAATCGGCAAATCAGCAGCTCTCGCTCGTAGATCATCTCTGGCGGCACCCAGCCTATCGGAGTCTCTTTGGCCAGCGCCCGGCCGTGCGCGCGGTCGACAACCCATTTCAACACGCGCATATTTTCGCAGAAGCCCGGCCACAGGAACTTTCCTTCGGCGTCCTTGCGGAACCAATTCACATGAAAAATCCGTGGCGTCTCGGTTAACGAGCGCTGCATACGGATCCAGTGCCGGAAGTAATCGCCCATGTGATAGCCGCAGAAGGGCAACATGGCCATCGGGTCGCGACGCACTTTGCCGATCGTGCCTGCCGCTGCGGCTGTCATCTCAGAACCCATCGTGGCGCCGATATAAACGCCTGAGCTCCAGTTGAATGATTGATAAACCAGCGGCATCGTAGTGGCGCGACGTCCGCCAAAAATAATCGCGCTGATCGGTACTCCGTTCGGATTTTCCCAATCGGGATCGATCGTTGGACATTGCGATGCGGGCGCGGTAAAGCGAGCGTTCGGATGCGCGGCTTTCGCTCCGGTCTCTTTTGCGATCTCAGGCGTCCACTTATTTCCCTGCCAGTCCAGACATTCCGCTGGCGGCTCGTCGGTCATTCCTTCCCACCAGACACCGCCTTCGGGAGTGAGTGCGACGTTGGTAAAGATCGAGTTCGTGGCCAGCGTGGCCATGGCGTTCGGATTCGTCTTGACCGAGGTGCCGGGCGCTACCCCAAAGAATCCGGCTTCGGGATTGATGGCGTGCAAGCGTCCCTGGGCGTCTGGTTTGATCCAGGCGATGTCATCTCCGACCGTCCAGACTTTCCAGCCTTCGAATCCTGCCGGTGGAATCAGCATGGCGAAATTCGTCTTGCCACAGGCGCTGGGAAACGCGGCGGTGACATAGGTCTTCTCACCCTGCGGATTCTCGACGCCGACGATCAGCATGTGCTCTGCCATCCAGCCCTCGTCGCGCGCGATGTTGGATGCAATGCGGAGCGCGAAGCATTTCTTCCCCAGCAAAGCGTTGCCGCCATATCCGGAGCCGTAAGACCAGATTTCGCGCGTCTCGGGAAAATGGACGATGTACTTCTCTTTGTTGCACGGCCAGGGCACATCCTGCTGTCCAGGCTCGAGCGGAGCGCCAAGCGAATGCATGCATGGCACGACCCGCTTGTAATCTTTATCGATCTCTCCATAAACCGGCAGGCCGATGCGGGCCATGATGCGCATGTTAACCACGACGTAGGGTGAGTCGGTAAGCTGAACCCCAATCTGCGACATGGGCGAGCCGATTGGTCCCATACTGAAAGGCAGCACGAACATCGTGCGGCCGCGCATTGAGCCGTCGAAAAGCTCCTTCAGCTTTCGGCGCATTTGATAGGGCTCTTCCCAGTTGTTGGTGGGGCCGGCGGCGTCTTTGGAAAGCGAACAAATGAACGTACGGTCTTCGACGCGCGCCACATCGCTCGCGTCCGAACGGACGTAATAACAGCCGGGCCAGAGCTCTTCGTTGAGTTTGGTAAAGGTGCCGCTTCGGACCATCTGGGCTTTGAGCGCTTCGTCCTCTTCCGGCGAACCATCTACCCAGTGAATGGCATTAGGCTTGGTTAAGGCGGCCATCTTTTCGACCCAATTGAGCAGATGCGTGTTCCGGCTTAGCGGCGAGGACACGTCGCGACGCTCAATTGTTTGCTGCGTATGAGTAGAGCTCATGTATCTCCAATCGACGGACGATATTTCTGACGCATTACGGCGGTATTTGAATCTAATTCTTACCTCAGACATGATGGCAGAATCAAGTTGCAGCCATCAAGGGTAGTGAGGCAAGTTTGGTTTCGTGTTTCTTTCTCCGTAAATTAAAACGATCCACGAAAGCACACTAAATCGGACGAACCACACAAGACTCAAACGCTTCGTGTATTTTAGTGGATCGTCTTAGCTGGCAGGGAACCCTCAAGATAGGACACCAGCCCATCACGGCGGAGACTTCTGGCGTTCCTCTAGGCTGCCGCGAGGTTCTTCAGAGAGGAAATAGCGGAGCATGGCTCGCTTCCTTTTGCACTTTGCCGCCGGCATCTGTTATTGCTTCTCACATGGATCTTCCGCCGCCGCGTGAGGCTTTCACTGCGAGAGAATGGACACTGATTCAGAGGTTGCGCACCCCCGCGCAGGTGCAGCGGTGGCTGACTCTAATGCCGTACAACTGGGAGCGAAAGGGCGGCACGATGCGTTCTTTCCGCGAAGTTCTCAAAAGAAACGAAGTCCATTGCCTGGAAGCTGCGGTTGGGGCCGCGGTGATTCTCGAACAACATGGCTACCCGCCGCTGCTCCTGGATATCGAATCCGTAGACTTGCTCGATCATGTCATCTTTGTCTTTCAACAAAGTGGCTTGTGGGGATCGATCGCGCGGTCGCGCGATACCGGTCTGCACGGACGTAAGCCGGTCTTTCGAACTTTGCGACAACTGGTTTGGAGCTATTTTGATCCGTACATAGATCGCACCGGCCGCATCAAGGGCTATGGACTAACCAGCCTCTACGACCTCGGTAAATACGATTGGCGGTTCTCGGCAAGGAACATGCCCAAGATCGAAGATCACCTGCGGGCAATTCCACACAAGAGGCTTCGCTCTTCAGATCGACGCTATCAGTTCTGGCACGAGCGGTATTTGAGGTTCAAGAAACGCTTTCCCGATCGCTCGCCGGTTTACTATGCCAATCGCTCTGCGTGGATGGTCTGAATAAATGGAGAACAAGAACGATCCACGAATCCACACGAAACAACTCTGTGTGATTTCGTGGACCGCGTTACTGCCGGCAGCTAAACGCTATTCAGGAAAGCAGTGCAGGTTTTCTCTTCACTTTCGCCGATAGCAGCATGTGCCAGAGCACCGAAGCGATAATGATCCCCCCGCCTATGATGGCCCAACCCGAGGGTTGCTCACCAAGAAAAAGAAAAACCCAGATGGGATTCAACACCGGCTCGATATAGCCGACGATGCTGGCGTCGAGCGAGCGCAGGCCGCGCGCCATTGCACTCGTAAACAGCAGGTAGGCCAAACCGATCTGAATGATGCCCAGGTAGGCGATGCAAGCGAAGTCAGAAGGGCTGATGCCTTTGCCCACTGCGCCCCAAAAAGCCGGCGCGCAAACGACGACGGCGATTAGATTGCCGTAGATGGCCGATGAAGCGCGGTTAACATAGCGTGCTTTCGAATGACGCAGCAGCAGGAAATAGAGCGCGAAACAAACTCCCGAAGCCAGCGCCACCAGATTGCCGGTCACATCCTGTGGCCGCAACTTGCCGACAAAAAACAAAGACATTCCCGCCGCGCAAATTGTCACCGTCAGCAAATCACGCCGGCGAAACTTTTCCTGATAGAAGATCGGTTCGAGGATCAGCACGTATACCGGCGCGGTGTATTGCAGGAAGATCGCGTTGGCGGCGGTCGTAAGCTTGGTGGCCAGGACAAACAGGATCAGCAGAGCGGCGTAAAGCACTGCCGCGATTGCGCTGACGCGGTTAAGGCCGAAGCCTTCCCGACGCGTGACGATGGCTATCGTGATTGCCGCCAACAGGGAGCGGCCGAACGAGAGTTCGAAAGCCGACAGCGAAGTCGCTTTGATGAATAGACCGCCGGTGCTCCAGAGGATTGCCGCGCCGAGCACCAGCAGCAGCGGAGACACATCCGTATGTTTGATTATTGAACGAGTAGCTTGGGTCATCTGGTTAGATGGCCGAAGAGCCTCGAAGAGGCGAAATGAAATAGCCACGACCATGAGGTCGTGGATCGAGTTTGATCAACCGAGCCAAGGTCCGAAGGGCCGGTACCAGTATCGCGCCTTCGGTGCTCAGAATCATTTTCAAATCGTTGCACCACGCCCTTACGGGCGTGGCTACTACCTGCCGTCCCTTCGGGGCTCAAGCCCGAATCACTGGATGATCTCAGGTATCGCTTCTTGACTTTGCTCAGGCGAAGCCGGCATTAAGGCTTGCGCCTCTTCCTTTAGCGCGCGGAGATGTTTTCCGAACTGTCCGTTCCAGGGTGGAATCACCACTGAGACCGCGCCCTGCGCCTGGGCCTGGCAAGCGAGACGAATCAGGGGCTTTGGTTCGGCTGTGTCGATGTACCCGAACTCCTTGATCTTTTTTCCTTCGCGGGCGGCTACGTCGGCCAAACGATCGGCGCCGCCCAGCACGCCGACCCAGCAGGTGCCGCAGGAAGCCGAACGGCATTCGACCGGAATCGGTCCTTCCGTTCGCCGCGCATCGATGGCCACCCAATCACGCGCCCGATCATCGGCCGCGCCCCAGGCCAGGTCCTGACCATCGTTCAATTTGTATTTCGCTTTATCGTCGTTTTCGTCATGCGTAACGGTGAACTGTTTGTTAACCGTCTTGAGAAAGCCCAGCCAGCCCTGACTGTCGACTTTGGCGCGCTCGCGGAGAATCTGTTCGGGAGATTTCTTTGCGTGTTTCTCATCTATGCTGATCGTGTTGGGTGTGCTCCTGAAAGCAGCCAGTCCGGCCTGCTGCACGGTCATAAAGGCGACCGCGGTGATGCCGATGACAAGCGACTCATCTTTCCGCGCTTGTTGAGCGGCATTGTGCGCGACTTCGAGAATCTGATCCGCCAAAGAAGTGGCGCCGACTTCAGTCGTTGGTAAATCCGGCGAACCGGACTGCAGTCTGCGCCACTGGTTCGCGTACTGTTCAACCGCAGTCTTTACCTGGGGCCAAAAGCGATGGCCGTAAAGAAACTTGTGCGACCGATCAATCTGATCCTTCAATTCATAGTCGCCCTGGAGGAGCAACTGCTGCGCCAACTTGTCACGAGCGCCTGACTGTTCGAGCGCGCGGAACAAAGACAGCGGGTAAAAGGCAAACCAAATCTGAGTAGCGTTGAGATCAACCTCGTGGATCGAGCGCAAGAGCGTGGCCAGGGCGGCTGACCAGGCCTCTTCGTCGTGTTGATTCAGGAACTTTTCAAAAGATAATTCAGTATTCATAGCGCGTTAGATCGGAATTTCGTGGTTAATGAAAACGCTAAGTGTAACAGCTTCGATGCTGTATCCGAAGCCCGACCGTGAGGGGGGTAGTGCCCTAATTTGGTGATGTAGTCAGTACCGAGAGCGGTAGCGACCGGGTAAGAATAATTCGCGCTCCTGATTTTGCTAATAACTTAGACCCGGTCGCTACCGCTCTCGGTACTGACTACATGACACCCACGGAAATTAGGGGACTACCCGTGAGGGAGGGCCTCGTTTGATGGCGGCCTCCCTAAACGGTCCGGCTGCTGAGACAATGTGTTTGACAAGCAGCAATTGAGTCGAGTAAAAGTCGTCTCAACGTTGAGGAGAAACGCGGTGCCGGACAAGAGAACTGAGACAGTAAAAGGCCGACGCACCTTTGATAGCGCCTATGGCTTTTCTTTCAGCATTGCGGTTGGCCTGTTGTTGTTTATCGCTGGCCTGATCATTAGCCTGACTGTCGGTGGAGCCGGCAGCATTGGCTTGATCTTTGGAATTCCCCTGCTCACTGCCGGTCTGGTCCTTCCGCTTTTCATGATGCGCGATCTTTTCAAAACGAGCGAGATTCAGGCGCCCTGCCCGAACTGTGGTCACACAATCAAAACCTCAGACGCAACCTTGCAGCTCAGATGTCCGGGGTGTCAGAAGGTGATTGACGTGCGCGAAGAGAAGTTGTTCCTGGCCCAGCAGTGAAAAGGTCTGTGGTAATCTGACGCTTCAATTAACCTTAACCTGAAATGAAAAACTCGATTTCCCTATTATTGATGGCGATTGCTGCAATCGTTTTTCATGCGCGCTGGCAAACTGCTGCCGCGCCCCAATCCGCTGACCTTGCTCTCTCGCAGGAAAAGCACTTGCGCAACGTGAAGCAGTTGACCTTTGGCGGCGAGAACGCTGAGGCTTACTTCTCGGCTGATGGCCGGAAACTGATCTTTCAATCGACCCGCGGCGGTCACGAGTGCGATCAGATTTACACGATGAACATCGACGGTTCGGATGTGCGGCTGGTGTCGACGGGCGACGGCCGCACGACCTGCTCGTACTTTTTTCCGAATGGCAAACGCATTCTTTATTCATCGACGCATCTCGGCGCTAAGCAATGTCCGCCAAAGCCGGATTTTTCCAAAGGCTATGTCTGGGCCGTCTATGACACGTTCGATATTTTCACCGCGAACCCGGACGGATCGGATCTCAAACAACTAACCAACGCGCCGGGCTATGACGCCGAGACGACGATTTCGCGTGACGGAAAGCTGGCTTTCACTTCAAAGCGCGACGGTGATCTCGATATCTACACGATGGATGCCAATGGGAAGAACGTGAAGCGTCTGACCAACGAGCTGGGTTATGATGGCGGGCCGTTCTGGTCTTATGACGGCAAACAGATCGTTTATCGCGCTTATCACCCGCAGACTGAAAAAGAAAAGTCGGATTACCTCGCGCTGCTGAAACAGAACCTGATTCGGCCGACGACGCTGGAAATCATGTTGATGAACGCGGACGGATCGAACAAGCGGCAAGTCACGCATCTCAACAAGGCCAGCTTTGCGCCTTATTTCTTTCCTGACGGCAAACGGATAATCTTCGCTTCGAACGTCGCTGATCCGAAAGGTCGCAATTTCGATCTCTACATCATCAAAACAGACGGCACGGGGTTGGAGCGGATTACCTACAACGAAACGTTCGATGGCTTTCCGATGTTTTCGCCGAACGGCAAGAAGCTGGTGTTTGCTTCAAACCGTCACGGCAAGCAACAAGGCGAGACGAACATCTTCATCGCGGACTGGGTCGAGTAAATGGAGCGCGGGCATCCTGCCCGCCGGCGCGTGCAGCGCGCTCCGCTCTTCGTAATTGATGGCCATGATTGTTCGCGCTTCGCGCTCAGGCGGACAGGATGTCCGCGCTCCGAAGAAAGAGAGGTAAACATGATTCGCAAGCTTTGTAATCTCGCACTGGTTATCGCGTTAACCCTCACCGCCGCGTTCGCCCAGCAACCGAGTTCCACCACGCCCAGCGTCGATCGCCTGCGACAGGTAATCGCTTATCTGGCTTCGGACGCGTTGGAAGGACGCCGCACCGGCACGCCGGGAGCGAACGACGCCGCACATTACATCGCCGGCGAATTCAATCGCGTCGGCTTGCGGCCGGGTTTACAGATTGCCCGTGGGGCGCGCACGCGTGGTGAAACTCAATCGCGTTACCTGCAACCATTTCCTTATGTCGCTAGCGTTGAACTCGGCAACAACAATCTTCTCTTCGTGAATCCGGGGAAAGCGGACGACGTTGCGCAGTTCAAAGCAGGTGAGGATTGGATGCCGCTGGGGTTCTCTTCAAATGGTTCAATCAAGAGCGCGGAGATCGTGTTTGCCGGCTATGGCATCTCGTCTGCTGAACTGAAGTACGACGATTATGCCGTCTCGAATGCGAAAGGCCGAGTAGCCATAGTTTTTTCCGGGACGCCAGACGGCGACAATCCTCATGGACAGTTTGCGCGCGCCGGCGAAATCCGTTTCAAAGTTGCCGCGGCGCGCGCTGCCGGCGCCCATGCTCTCTTGATCATCGCGAGTGAGGACAAGCTGAAGGATGACCGGCTGGCTCGGCTTGCTTACGACAATACTGGTGAAGCCGGAATCACGGTCGTGGTAGTTTCGAGGCAACTAGCCGCGAAATTATTCGGGATGCAGGACGCCGCCGTTCTGTCGCGGATGGAAACCGAAATATCAGCTTGGGTTTTAGGAGGAGGGCCAGCCGCGAGTTGTAAAGAGCCTTGCGGGGTGACGAAGAATTTCAAGCCTCCGATTGTTGGTTTGCTAAACATCGCGACCGATGTCGTCCGCCGCGAATCACCGTCATTCAACGTGATCGGCGTTCTGCCCGGCAGCGATCCAAAGTTAAAGAACGAAGCGATCGTAATCGGCGCGCACTATGATCATCTCGGGCTCGGCGGCGAAGGCAGCGGCAGTCTCTCAGCCACCACCGGCATTCATCATGGCGCCGACGATAACGCTTCGGGCGTCGCCGGATTGATCGAGCTGGCGCGGATGTTTTCATCACAGAAAACTCGCCGCACGATCGTTTTCATCGCGTTCAGTGGTGAAGAAGAAGGGCTGATCGGTTCGAGTTACTACGTCAATCATCCCGTCGTGCCGCTCACGAGTACGATCGCCATGATCAATATGGACATGATCGGGCGGTTGAAAGATAAGAACCTGATTGTGGGGGGTGTGGGCACCGCACAGGAATGGCGCTCTTTGATCGATACGGACAATAGTCTGGGAAGCATGACTGTTTCACTCAATACGGCTCAGCCCGGCGGCCTATCTTCCTCAGTCAGCTTGCCCATAGTCGTCGGCGCGAACGGACAACCGGTGGTGACCATGGATCCGGCGAAGCAATTCCTGCTAACTCTCAACGAAGACGGCTACGGTCCCAGCGATCATTCTTCGTTTTACGCCAAGCAGGTTCCGGTGCTCTTTTTTTGGACCGGGACTCACAATGACTATCACAAGCCTTCGGACACGGCCGACAAGATCAACTATGAAGGCGAAGCTCGGATCGTGGATTTTATCGACCGAGTCCTTCGGGACATCGACAAGAGCGACACGCGGCCGACGTACGCCGTAGCGAGGAGTGAATCGCAGGGGCGGTCGATGGGCTTTCGGGTCTATCTGGGGACGATTCCGAATTATGCTGAAGCGAATGATGGTTTGAAGCTGGACGGCGTCCGTGACGATTCACCCGCGTCGCGGGCCGGACTGAGAGCCGGCGACCGGATCGTGAAGATGGCCGGCCACGAAGTGAAGAATGTGTACGACTACACCTACGCTCTGGGTGAAATGAAAGCCGGACAGGAATACGAAGTCGAGATCGTGCGCGGGAGCGAGCGGCTGAAGCTTCGGATCACTCCGGCAGCTCGAAAACAGTAGGCAGGAGCAGAAAGAACGATCCACGAATTCACACGAAACGACACGAAACCACGTCATTGGTTCGAGCATTTCGTGTGGGTTTGCGGAATCGTTCTGGTGCTGTCAGCACTCTGGTATTTGAAATCGTTAGTCTGCTAAATCCGCCGCCGCCTTCGTTCTTTTCGCCGCACCGCGGCGGCGAACAATCTATCCACTCTCAAAATCGTAATTTCTTCCCCGCCATAGCGCGCTATCCCGAGGACTGCATTCTCGAAACCGTCATCGTTGATCTGGCTTGATGACTTGATGTCTTCCGCTGCGATCGTGATTGTGTCGCGGCAGCTTTGGGCGGCCAGAGCCAGTTGTTCATCTCCGCGCAAAGCTATTACCGCAGGCAAGCCGGCCGGCCAGCCGCACCTCTCTCCGGTTAAGACTGCGATTGGATCCAGCACTGTCATCATGTGACCGCGCATGCAAATGACACCGAGCACTGCCGGAGGTGCATCCGGCAAGGCTGCGGGAATCCTGGCCTCGGCC
>WNFR01006878.1_pt1 | contig 13404 bp, 14 predicted proteins | sample 5400221 | NCBI WGS metagenome assembly WNFR01 (sample SAMN13153357, study PRJNA577476) | soil metagenome | isolation source: 40 cm soil under Madrone tree | place: USA:California | collected 2016-06-14
ACGGCGCGCCGGCCCGACGCCGCCAGCCGCATGACGCTCTACGACACCTTTGTCGCCGATGTTCGGCCCGCTTTCGAGCGGCTCGTCGGCGAGGGTTTGATCGGCGCCTGGGGTCTGACGGGCATCGGCCATCCGGACACGATCATCAAGCTGCTCGGCGAACGTCCCGCTCCGGCGGTAGTGCAATGCATTGCCAATCTCCTCGCCTCGCCCGGAGCATTGAAGTTTTTCGACGGGCCGGCGAAACCTCGTGCGGTCATGGAAGAGGCGCGCGCCAACGGGGTCGGCGTCATGGGGATACGCGCAGTGCAGGCTGGCGCGCTGACCAGCGCGATCGATCGACCGCTGCCCGCTGATCACCCGGAGATGCGCGACTATGCGCGCGCCGCCGACTTCCGGCGCCTTGCCGCCGAGCTCGGCGTGACGCCCGCCCTGCTGGCGCATCGCTATGCGCTGTCGCTCGCCGTGGATACAGTGGTACTGGGTGTCAAGAACCGCGAGGAGCTCGCCGAATGCGTGGCCGCAGCCGAGGCCGGCCCGCTGTCCGCCGGGTTGCTCGCCCGGGTCGACCAATCGGTCGACCGCACCACTGCCGCAGGATGAGGGAGCGACTGTCTTGAGCGTCGAGGCTCGAATTGATGGCTGAAGTGTCCACCCGGCGCCACAGCTCCCTCGCGGCGGCGAAGACCAGGACATTTGGGCTACCGGCCGGGCTCGGTCAGCCAGCGTAGCTCAACCGAGCAATGCCGAGATAGGAGGACCCCATGCCGACATTCCGCTCTACCCCCGATTTGGTCATGCATTACGAAGTCGATCACTTTGCAGATCCGTGGCGCGACACAGAGACGATCCTGATGCTGCATGGCAATGCCGAGAGCAGCGCCGCCTGGTATGGGTGGGTCCCGCATCTCGCACGCCGCTATCGGGTGGTGCGCCCGGACATGCGGGGCTTTGGCGCCTCGACGCCGATGCCGCGCGATTTCCCATGGACGCTCGACGTCGTGATCGACGATTTCATCCGCTTGATGGACATGCTCGAAATCAGCCGGTTTCACCTCGTCGGCGCCAAGATCGGCGGCACCATCGCTCGTGCCTTCGCGGCGCGGCGCCCCGCTCGGGTGACGAGTTTGACCGTGGTCGGCACGCCGCCGCCGATCCGGGAAGGTGCGGCCGAGCGCGCCCCCGAACTGGCCGACGAATTCGAAACGCAGGGCGTCGAACACTGGGCGCGCCGCACCATGGCGGGCCGTTTGGGCAGCGACTTTCCGCCCGAAGGGGTCGAGTGGTGGATCAAGTTCATGGGCGGCACCGCGGTCTCGACCCAGATCGGCTTTATGAAGACGATCGCCTGCGCCGACATCCGGGCGGACGTGCCAAGGATCCAATGCCCGACGCTCGTTGTCACCACCGACGGGAGCGGGCTCGCTTCGGTCGACGCGACCCGGGCCTGGCAGCAGCAGATCCCGCATTCCACCCTGGTGGTGCTGCCCGGCAACTCCTACCACGTCGCGGCGAGCCACGCGGAGCGGTGCGCCGAGGCGGCGCGCGACTTCATCGATCGCAACAGCGGCGCCTGAACCCCAAGCGGATCAACGAACTTTACGCTCGTCGACGCGGGTGGCAGTGGCCGGATCATTGCGATTATTGCGCCAGGTCGGATGATTGAAATGGATCACAAAGTCGCCATTGTAAGACGCCACCGCTTCACTAAACACCAGTCTCCCGATACGCGTCCAGTTGGCAAACCGGCGCCGTTGAAAGAACGCCGGGCCGTGCGTTGAACCTTCGTCCGTCACCTCGATGTTAAAATTCAAGGTGCGCTTTGGGACGGGGTCGCCTCGATCGTAAATTTGCGCCATGATTTCATCGCGAAAATCCAATGCGTCGCCGGGGATTCGAGGTTGGTCGGGATCGACCAGCAGACGCAGGAAAGCCGGTGCTCGGGTTGGTTCGCCGTCCGGTTTGCCGAGTTCGGCGATCTGATAGAGCCGCCGTTGTGTCGGTTCCTAGACAGTCTGACCAAAGAGGATCGCCGCCGAGGTCTTGCTGGGTAATAAAGCTGGCGGTGCGCAGCGGCTCGCTGTGGCCCGGATCGGTGGAGGGAAAAAGCTTGCCGACCAGGGATAAGGACCGTTCCCGGCCTCGCCGGGTCTCCTTGCAGCAGGTCGAATAGCGCCCCACCACCAGCGCTCGACTGTTCTTTCGGAAATAGCCGGAATAGGCGGTTTCTTCGGAAATCTCCCACAGACCCGTCAGGCTTATGCCGTTCGGATGAATTATCCGCCGGAATCCCTTGCGATCCGGGCCCCAGCGCAAATCGGACCGTGCGTCGACGGCTCTGTCGACCGCTTGCCGAAAAAAAATACGGCGGACCGAGCGGCAGAAGACCCCGCAGCACGCCCAGCAAGGTGACGTCATAGATGGGCAGCGGCGGTTCGCCGGCACCGCCCCATACCCTTTGGTAAGGGTTGGCGAATAACGCGTCGCGCACTTCAGAGAAGCGCGATCCCCTGTAGCCGCGATCTTCTTCGGTTACCTGTTCTGCCCCGAAATGCGTCGGGTCCATGGCGCCGGCCTTGCACGGGGTGAGCCTTCTACTTGGGCAGCAACGCTGTGCCGGGGGGAACCGGCACTTCGAACACGTTGAGCGTCACCGACACGAACGAATAATAGCCGATAAGCCCGGTGAGGTCGACCAGCCCGCGTTCGCCGAAACGCTGCTTTGCCCTTTCGAAGACCGCCTCATCGACGCCGTGGTCGCGATAGAAGGTGCTGCAGAAATCGTAGACGAGCTGTTCGTCGGAATCGGAGAACGTGGGAGCTCGCCGCTCGGCAATGGCGTCGATCACCTCCTGGGCGACGCCGGCTTGCCGGGCGAGGCGGGCATGCGCCGCCCATTCGAACTGCGCCGTCCAATAGCGCGCCGTGACCAGGATGGCGATCTCGGTCAGCTTGGACGACAGATCCGTGCCGAACCGGACATGCGCGCCGAGCTTATGGGCGTGGTCAGCGAGGCCGGGGCTACCCAGCCAGACATGCGCCGGCGGTGGCACCGAGCCGCGCGGTCCCGCCACGACGTCGTCCCAGACCCGCCGCTGTGCCTCGTCCAGCTCGCTCTGTTGCAGCTCTTTGTATCGGCTCATTTCTGTCCCATTATGGCTGGATTGCCGCAGTGCGTCCTTCGAGACGGCCGCTTCCCGGCCTCCTCAGGATGAGGTATTTTTCTTAATGCCATCGACCGGTTACCTCATGCTGAGGAGCGCCCATAAGGGCGCGTCTCGAAGCACGCACGATGTCCCCGCAGCCCTGCGCGCGCGTTCAATGAAGGCGGGGCTGTACCTTGTCGCAGAGCAGCTGCAGCGAGCGCATCACCCGTTCGTGCGGAACGAGGCCGCCGCAGTTGAGTTCGGCGAGGATGCCGGTGAGGCCGAGTTGCTCTCTAAGCTCCGCGAGACGGTCGGCGACCATCTCGGGCGTGCCGAGGATGGCCCGGCCGCGCCGCGCCTCGTCATAAGTCATCGTCTGCAACCGCTGGGCCCCCTCGATCCGCCGCGCGGTGTCGAAAATGCCGGCGCGATTTGCCGATTCTTCGAGCCTCGCACCCAGGTAGCGGTAGAACTGCATCAGGCTCTCTTCAGGGTCGGAGAGCGCCTGTTCGACGGTGTCGCCGACATAGACCGGGGCGCGCAGATACACTTCCCCCTTGCCGGGATGACCGGCGGCCTTCCAGGCATCGCGATAGATCTCCAAATTTGGGAGCACCTCTTCGATGGTGCCGCGCCGTGCGCCGACAAAGATCGCATAGCCCTGCCGTCCGGCGGAAATAAAGGTGTCTTCACGATTTGCCGCGATCCGGACCGGCGGGTGCGGCGTGTGGTACGGCTTCGGCACAATGCAAACATTTTCGTAATTGTAGTATTTGCCGGTGAACGAGAAGCGCTCCTCGGTCCATGCCCGCTTGACCACTTCGAGCACCTCGGCAAAGCGTTCGGGGCTTTCGCCGTAGGGGATACCGTAGGCTTCATAAGCGCGAGGGAAGCCGCTGCGACCGACCCCGAAGATTAGCCGGCCGTGGCTGATATGATCGACGGTGGCGGCATCTTCCGCCAGCCGCAACGGCTGGCACAACGGCAGAACCTGGACGCCTAGACCGATCTTGATGTTGTTGGTGCGGGCGGCAATCGCACTTGCAATCGTCAGCGGCACCGAGCAGACCGACCGTTCGGGCGCCATATGGATTTCCGCTAGCCAGATCGCGTCGAGACCCCAACGCTCGGCGGCATCGACCTGATCGAAAGCGGTGGTGAACGCCTCGGCCTCGCTCTGGCCCGGGCGCCGCTGAAACTCGTGGAACACGCCGAATTCGAAACCCATCGAAGGTCCTCCTGCTACTTTGCCGCCAAGACTTGCATCCGCGGCTCGCCGGCAAACGCCGGCATGATGTCGCGGGCAAAACGCCGGATCTGCTCGCGCGACCCGCCGAAATTGATGATGACGTACTCGACGCCCCCCTTTTGCAATCTTTCAAGCTTGTGCATGATCTCGTCGGGGGTGCCGAAGAGGGCGCTTTCGGCGCTCTCGTGCCGAGCCTCTTTTTCGTCGTCCAGAATGTAGCGTGCCCTGGTCTCGCCCGGCCGACGCGCCAGCGCGTTGATCCGCATGTGGCCCTGATAACGGCGCTCGATCGCGGCCGCCTTATCGGCTGCATCCTTGGCGATGTGGACGGCGCGGGCGACACCTACTTCCATTGGGTCGAAGGGCCGGCCGAGCGTTTCAACCTCACTGCGGAACTGAGCGACCTGCTCGAGGGTCTCTTCGGCCAGCGAATGCTGCCCGAGCAGCATATTATAGCCGCGCCGGACAACCTCGTGGACCGAGTTGTGGCTGCCCGCCCCCATCCAGAACGGCGGGTGAGGCTTCTGCGCGGTCGGCGGCTCGACGACGATTTTGTCGAACTGCCAGTGCCTGCCGTTGTGAGAGAACGGCGTTTCCGAAGTAAAGGCCTTGGTGATGACTGCGAGCGACTCCTCGAAGCGCGCGTCGGCCTCCTCCAAGGGTATGCAGAAGCCGGCGAATTCGTTGTGGCGGTAGCCCTTGCCGATCCCGAAATCGAGCCGGCCGCTGGAGAGGAGATCGAGGGTGGCGGCCTGCTCGGCCAGCAGCACGGGGTTGTGCCAGGGCAGCACCAGCACGGCGGTGCCCAGACGCAAATGCCGCGTGCGGGCGCCGAGCCAGGTCAGCAGATTGAGGCTCGCCGAGACCTGGCCAAAGCCGGTGAAGTGGTGCTCGACGAGAAAGGTGCTGTAATAGCCCAGCGCCTCGGCTTCGACATTATTGTCGATAAAATCGCGGAAACCTTGGCTGCTGTCGGTGTCGGGCCCGCTGCGCCTCGCTTGCGCGCTACCGAAAAGTCCAAATTGCATTGTATTCTCCCCAATGGCTTTGCCGTCGGCCGGAACCTCAATTGAAGCGGGGCATGACCTTTTCGCAAAGCAACTGCAGCGACCGCGTCATCTTTTCGGGCGGGATCAGCGCACCGAAATTCAGCTCCGCCAGGATCCCGTTCAGACCCAGTTCCTCGTGCAGCTGCTGCAGACGATCGGCGACGCTTTCCGGACCACCGATGATGACCTTGTCGCGCATGACCTCCTCATAGGAGATCGTCCGGACGGTCTGCGCCTCGGCCGCGCGACGGCGGTTCGGCGAATTTTCGAGGCGGGTGCTCAAAGTCCGATAGCCGGACATGATGCTCTCCTCGGCTTCGTCCTGCGCCTGCCGATCGGTGTCGGCGATGTGCAGGGTCAGCCGCAGATAGACTTCGCCCTCGCCCGGGTGGTCGGCTTCTCGGTAGGCTTGGCGATACGCCGCAAGATCGGGGGCGAGCCCCGCAAGCGAACCGCTGCGCACCGCGACAAAGATCGGATATCCCGCCTCGCCGAGCGACGGAAAGGTTTCCTCGCTGGCGGCGGCCACACGGATCGGCGGACACGGCTGTTGATAAGGCCGTGGGACTGCCGAGGCATTGTCGAAACTGTAATATTTGCCTTCGTATGAAAAGCTCTGCTGCGTCCAGGCCCGCTTGACGATCTCCAGTGTCTCCAGAAAGCGCTCGCGGCTTTCCGAATAAGGCACGCCATAGGCGACATAGGATCGGGGGTTGCCGCTGCGGCCGACCCCGAACAGCAGCCTTCCTTTGCTGATCTGATCGATCGTGGCGGTCTCTTCGGCAAGACGCAGCGGATGACAGAGCGGCAGTACCTGCACGCCGGTGCCGATACTGATGTGGCGTGTGCGCGCGGCAATGGCGCTGGCGACGGTGAGCGGCGCGGTCAATATCGAGCGGCGCGCCTGCTGGTGGATTTCAGCAAGCCAGATGGCGTCGAGGCCCCAGCGATCGGCCGCCTCGACCTGAGCGAGCGCCCCCTCGAACGCCTCCGCCGAAGTCTGATCCGGCCGGCAATGGAATTCATGGTAGACGCCAATTTCCATGGACTTTCTCCGTGGTACGTGCCGCGCATCAGCAACAGTAATTTCGATCTGCTCATCGTGCAAATACCGATTTCAGAACATGGCGATGCCGATCCGGCATGGCAGCCGATCGACAACAGCGTCATGGCCGTGCTTGACGCGGCCATCCAAAGCGCTCCCACGACGACCTGGATCACCGGGTCAAGCCCGGTGATGACGGTCTTCTCCGGACCGGACACACGTCGCAAAGGTCTGTAATTCCGGTTGACGTCGACCCCGGCTGCGCGCGAAATCGCCTGTTATGGAACTGCGCAGCCTGCACTACTTTGTGCGCATCGCCGAACTCGGCAGCATTACGCGCGCCTCGGCGCATCTGCAGATTGCCCAGCCGGCGCTGACCCGCCACGTGCAACGGCTCGAGGATGAGCTCGACGCTCCTCTCTTCACGCGCGCGAACCGCGGTGTGCGGCTGACCGAAGCCGGCCACAAACTGCTCGAAAGCGCGCAGCGCATCCTGCGCGATGTCGAGCGGGCCGGCGACGAGATCCGCGCCCACAAGGCGCATCCCAGCGGAAAGATCGTCCTCGGGGTCACCCCGACACTGTGTCCGGTCGTCGTGCCCGAGCTGTTCGGCCGGATGCGGCGGCATTATCCGATGATCGAGCTCAAGGTCGTGCACGCCGGCACGGTTCGGCTGGAGGAGTTCGTCGTCGACGGGCGGGTCGACATCGGCCTCCTGGCGGAGATTTCGCGCAGCCGCCTGATCTTGTCGACCCGGCTCGCCGCAGAGGAGATGGTGCTGGTCACCCGACCCGGGTCGCGCCCACAGCGCATCGTCTCGCTGGAGGAGCTGAGCCGCACTCCACTCATTCTCGGAGACGGGCTGCGGGCGGCCATGGACAATTTGCTCGCGGGTCACCGCATCGAGCTGCAGGTCGACACCGAGCTCAATGATCACGAGACGATCCGGCTGATGGTGCAGCAGGGCGTTGGCGCCTCGATCCTCCCGCACTCCTCAGTTTACCGGGAATGCGCGCGCGGATTGGCGGAAGCGCACCGCATTACTTCGAGTGGCGTATTCCGGACACTCGCTCTCGGTGTCGCGGCAAATCGCAGCACCTCCTCGGCACGCGAAGCCGTCGCCGAGATCGTCACGCAAGTCGTTGCGGACATCGAAGCCGAGGGTAAGCTCTGTCCGCGCTTCCCGGCGGCCACGATGCCGGACGCCGCCAAGCTATCACGCTCGCGCATACGAGGGCGGGCTAAAGTCGAAGCTTAACCGGAAGGAGGAACGCGATGTTGATTGTCGATTCACAGATCCACCTTTGGGAAAACGCCAAGATGTCGCCGCAGCACCGGCAGATCCCGACCTATAATGTCGACGATGCACTGAAGGAGATGGCCGAAGCCGGGGTCGATGCGGCGGTGATCCATCCGCCCAGCACGCTTGGCGAGGGGCCGAACGTTCAGGCGGTCGAAGCGGTGAAAGCGCACCCCGACAAATTCTGCATCCTCGGCAATTTCGACCTGCAGGCCCCGAACCGCGAGGAAATCGTCAGGAACTGGCGGCAGCGGCCCGGGATGCTCGGCTTCCGCTTCACGTTCAACCAGCCGCACCAGCAGAGCTGGTGGAACGACGGGTCTCTGGATTGGTTCTGGGCAGCCAGCGAGAAGGAAGGGCTGCCGGTCGGCCTCCTCGCCGGCGGGCACATGGCCGACCTCGGCAAGATCGCCGAGCGCCACCCCGGGCTGAAATTGCACATCGACCATCATGGCCGCGGCGGTGGCGGCGGCAGTGGGACCGATGACGCGGCTTTTGCCAATCTCGGTGAAATGCTGGCGCTCGCCAAATACCCCAATGTGGCAGTGAAGCTCTCCGGCGCTCCGAGCTACTCGAGCCAGCCCTACCCCTATCGCAACATCCACAGCTACATCCGCCAGATCTTTGACGCGTTCGGCCCGCAGCGCTGCTTCTGGGGCACCGACATCACTCGCATGCCATGTTCCTACCGGCAATGCGTGACAATGTTCACCGAAGAGCTGCCCTGGCTCCAGGGCCGCGACCAGGAGCTGGTGATGGGGCAAGCCATCTGCGACTGGCTCGGCTGGAAACGACCGGTCTAACCCGCGAAGGGGGGCTGGACGAGCACAGTGCGTCCTTCGAGACGGCCGCTCCGCGGCCTCCTCAGGATGAGGTATTTTTTACAATGCCCTCAAAGAGGTATCTCATCCTGAGGAGCGACCAACGGGCGCGTCTCGAAGGACGCACGATCGTGATGCAGCCCCGCAAGGGCTCTCGCTCCCGTCATGCCGGTGCGATATGCCGGTGATCAAAAGACGGCATTTTGAACATCACGCGCCGCGGCGTAGTGTCGGGTGCAGATTCATTGCCGAGAGGAAGCTGGAGCAATGCAATTTGGGCTATTCGGCAGTGCTGCGGCGAGACGCGGCGGTCCCGATTTCGACAGCAGCGAAGGCTACCGCGATTTCATCGAATACAACATCGAGGCCGAGGCGCTCGGCTTTCACAGCACCTTTGTCGTCGAGCACCACTTCACCGGCTATGGCCAGGTCTCGGCCACGCTCAACCTGTTGACTTGGCTCGGTGCGCGCACGCGCTGGCTGCGGCTCGGCACCGCGGTGATGGTGCTGCCCTGGCACAATCCGGTGCTGTTGGCGGAGCAGGCGGCGACGCTCGACCTCTTATCGGGAGGCCGGCTCGATTTTGGCATCGGCAAGGGCTACCGCTACAATGAGTTCGCGGGCTTTTGCGTACCGATGGAGGAAGCCGACGCGCGGTTCGACGAAGCGCTCGGCGTCATCGTCAAGGCGTGGACCGCCGACCGACCGTTTTCCCATCGCGGCACATACTGGCAGTTTGACAATATCGTCGTCGAGCCGCCGACCGCACAGCAGCCGCACCCGCCGATCTGGATGGGCGCCGGCGGCGAGCGCTCGATCCGCCGGGTTGCGCAGCAGGGCTATAGTCTGCTGCTCGGCCAGTATGCTTCGCCGGAGGATGTCGGCCGCTCCATAGCGGTGTTCAAAGACGCCGTCGAGGCGGAGGGGCGCCGTTTCGATCCGATGCAAATCGGCGTGACCCGGGCCTTCTTTGTCGCCGACGACCAGGCCGAAAAAGAGCCGGCGATGGAACGGCGGCTGCAGAACCGGATGCGCCAGCTGAAGCTGGCGACCCGTCCGGACGGCACGGTTCACGGCGGGCCGGACCGGGCCACCGGCGACCCGCGAGCGGTGAACGAAGCGAGCGCGATGTACGGCAATCCCGACGAGATCGCGCGCCGGCTCGAGGCGCTGCGCGACGCCGGGGTGGGTTACGTCCTGATCAACGGCGGCGGCTCGGGTGGCGGGGCGCGCGGGCGCGAGAGCCTGCGCCGCTTTGCGCGCGACGTGATGCCCTTGTTCGCCGAGGAGACACCAAAGCGGCGCGCCGTCTGATGGCGTGAGGTTGCAGCCCGCACTCGATCCTGCGGGTGTTCAGAGCACGACCTCCACCAGAAACGGGCCGGGGGTGGCGATGCCCTCCGCCAGGCGGTCGTTGAACCCCTCCATCGTGGTGACCCGCGCTCCCGGAACCCCCATCGCGCGCGCCAGCCCCACCCAGTCGAGGTCCGGGTGACCGAGATCGAGCATGTCGAGCGCCTTGCGGCCGGGATTGCCGGCGCCGACATTGGCGAGCTCGCCGCGCAGGATCGCGTAGCTGCGGTTCGAGAATAGGAGGGTGGTGACGTCGAGACCCTCGCGCGCCTGCGTCCACAGTGCCTGCAGGGTGTACATGCCGCTGCCGTCGCCTTCGAGGCAGATCACCTTGCGCTCCGGGCACGCCACCGCGGCGCCGGTCGCAACCGGCATTCCCATACCGATAGAGCCCCCCATGTTGGACAGCCAGTCGTGCGGCTGTGCCGAGCGGGTCGGCGCAAAGAAGCCGCGCCCGGTCGTCACCGCCTCGTCGACGACGATCGCATTCTCGGGGAGGAACGCGCCGAGCGAGGCGCCGAGCGCTTCCGGCGTAATTGCGCCGGTTGCCGGGACAGGCGCGGGACCGTTGGCCACCGGCGCCGGGGTCGAGCGCGCCCCGACCGCATCGGCCAAAGCGGCGAGCGCACCGATCAGATCCGCCTCGGGCCGGGCAAGGACATGGCGCGCGGCGTCTGGCGGCGCCAACAGGCTCGGCTTGTCGGGATAGGCGAAGAACGCCACCGGCATCTTCGAGCCGACAAGGATGATGTGCTTGAGCCCGGCGAGAACCTTGACCGCCTGATCGACGACATAGGGTATCCGCTCGACGGGGACCCGACCGCGCCCGCGCTGCGTCAGCGCGTTCGAGCCCTGCGCCATCAGCTTGGCCCCGGTCTTCACGGCGATGCGCCCGGCGAGCTCGAGCCCTTCCTGGCGCAAGGCACGGCCGGTCAGCAGCAGCAGACAGGGCTCACCCGAGCGCAATACCTGCGCCGCCTCGGCGACCGCCTCGGGAAATACCGGTATGGGCTCCACGGTCGGCGGCACCTCGACCGGGCCGGAGCCCTCGTTCCACGCCGTATCGGCAGGCAATATCAGCGTCGCGATCTGGCCGGGCGGCAGCCGCGCCGCGGCAATCGCCGCGGCGCCGTCGGCCGCTACGGAGCGCGCATCGGGAGAGGTCTTGACCCAGCGCGAGAACGGACTTGCCGCGGTCTCGATGTCGGTGGTCAGCGGCGCGTCGTAGCGGCGGTGGTAGGTGGCGTGGTCGCCGACGATATTGACCATCGGCGTCGACGCCTTGTTGGCGTTGTGGATATTGGCGAGCCCGTTGGCCATGCCGGGACCGAGATGCAGCAATGTCGCCGCCGGCGTCCCGGTCATGCGGGCATAGCCGTCGGCGGCGCCGGTGACGACGCCCTCGAAGAGGCCGAGCACGCAGCGCATGCCGTCCACCCGATCGAGCGCCGCGACAAAATGCATCTCCGAGGTCCCCGGATTGGCAAAGCACACATTGACGCCGCCGCCGACCAAAGTCCGCACCAGGCTTTCCGCACCGTTCATGAACCCGTCTCCGATGGCTGTGTCATCGCCAACGCCCAATTGGGCGTGTTCCGAGCAGCATGCCCGCCGCCGAGCGCCGCTTCAAGGCGGGCGAGGCGGGCGCGCGGAATTCCGTCTCCGCGTCACGCCCGCGAAAACGGCATCCAGGACCGCGGCCCTGGATGCCGGCTTTCTGCTGTGCTCCGGCCGGAATGACGATCAAACCACCGTTGCTCATCAATGGCGGACCTGTTTTTAGGATTTCGCCCTTGTGGTATTCTCACGGCATGTCCGCCCCCGCTGATGATCCGATCCTTAAACGCTTCCGCGCCACGCTCGATGAGATGTACGGCGACCGGGCCGAGCGCGTGGTGCTGTTCGGCTCGCGGGCGCGGGGCGACGCGCACAAGGATTCGGATTACGACGTTGCGGTGTTTCTGCGCGACATGGCAGACCGCGCGGTGGAGATGAACCGGCTCGCCGACCTCAGCACGAAAATCATTGTCGATGAATACGGCCCCTTCATCCACGCAATGCCGTTTCGCGCCGGTTCTTACAATGAAACCACGCCGCTGATGCACGAAATTCGCACCGGCGGCATTGATTTATGAAATGGGCCAGCTGCGCTTTGCATAATTCAAGAATTATGAAAGAAAATTAGGGCCTTGATCCGACACGGCTTTTCCTTTGCATAAATTACCGCCATAAGTACGGGCATGAAATACGGCTACGCGCGGGTATCGACGGACGGCCAGAGCGTTGACGCCCAAGTGCGCCAACTCACCAAGGCGCAAAAAGGTGTTCCGCGAAGTGGCGAGCGGCGCAAAGACCGACCGGGCGCAGCTTCGCCGGTTGCTCGACCAGCTTGAGGCGGGCGACGTGCTGACGGTGACGCGGCTTGACCGGCTGGCCCGATCCACCCGCGACCTGTTGAACACGCTCGCGGCGATCACCGGCAAGAAAGCCGGTTTCAAATCCCTTGGCGACACATGGGCCGACACCACGACATCGCACGGACGGATTGATGCTCACCGTGCTTGGCGGGCTGGCGGAGTTCGAGCGCGACCTAATCCGCGCACGAACGGGCGAAGGCCGAGCGCGGGCCGTGGCGCGCGGGCAGAAGATGGGCCGACCGTTCAAGCTCACCGATCACCAGAAGCGCGAGGCGATCAAGCGGCGAAACCAAGGCGAGACGCTTGCCGACATCGCCCGCAGCTACAATGTCAGCCCGGCGGCGATTTCACGGCTAGCCGCACAATCGAAAGCAAATAGAGGCTCACGTTTTGGAGCAGTTTGATATACGGCGCGCGATCCGCGCGGTGCTGGTGCTAGGCTGGCTGTTGGCGCGGGCTGCCGGAGGATGGTTGCTTCGCCTTCTAAGTATCCCGTTGCGGGTTTTTCGCGGCGTCGGCCCCAATGTGTTCGCATCATTGATCGGTGTGTTTGTTGGATCTGCGATTACTTTCGCATGGGATATCCTGAAAACGTCGCGGGATCAACAAGCCGAACTACTCAGAGCCGCCCGGAGCGTAGATCAAGAGACGCAGAATAATCTCGCTGTCATTTCAAACGATCTGTTTACCCTCACTAGTGACGATGTTGAGGCGGACAAGCGCGCAGAGGTGGTGACTCCTCCAGTCATGCCTCTTCTAACTGCGGCAGGCGAAACGGCGTATTTGCATGGCTCCTTCGAAGTGTATTCGCCAGAACTTGCCATTGGTATAGGTAACGTATATACCATCCACTATATTATAAATAAACGAATTGAAGGCAGGGATTTTGTAACTGCTCACCCCCCTCGGAGGCTGAGCCCTTCCAATCACCACCTTCGCTGAGCGCCGCTGATCCGCAGATGCGAGGGGACGGCACATTTTGTGGGTGAATGTTTAATGGGCGCATAGATTTAGGTTGACAAAA
>WNFR01015566.1_pt1 | contig 13399 bp, 15 predicted proteins | sample 5400221 | NCBI WGS metagenome assembly WNFR01 (sample SAMN13153357, study PRJNA577476) | soil metagenome | isolation source: 40 cm soil under Madrone tree | place: USA:California | collected 2016-06-14
CTCTGTATTTTTCAAGGTTATCTGCTCGCGGTTTCATTTCAGCATCCGGAGTCGTATCACACGATGTTGCCGGGAATCACCGACACGATGCGCAATCTTGGTCTTGCATTAGTCGAAGACACCGGATGGACATTCCGCATCGTGACCGTGATTTCATTAACCACAGGCACGCTTTTTTTGATGTGGCTAGGCGATCAAATTACCGAGCGCGGCATCGGCAATGGCATTTCATTGATTATCACAATCGGCATCGTCGCGCGCTTGCCGGCAGCGCTGGCGCAAGCGTGGAAGACGTTTGTTCCGTCATCACAAACGGGCACGAGCCAGGTCAATCCGGCGATTTTGGTTTTGATGGTGGCGTTTTTGTTCCTTGTCATCGCGGGGGTGATCGCGGTGACGCAAGGCGTGCGCAAGATCACTGTGCAGTACGCCAAACGCGTAGTTGGCCGCAAACAATATGGCGGCAACACGCAGTACATGCCGTTGAAGGTGAATTACCCAGGCGTCATGCCGATCATCTTCGCCTGGGCGCTCTTGTTGTTCCCGAACACGATCGTGAGCATGGCTTTTCGAAACAGTCCCACGGCCAGGCAAATCTCAGAGATGCTTTCGGCGGGCTGGCTTCATTACGTCGTCCTCGCTTCGATGATTTTCTTCTTCAGTTATTTTTGGGTGGCGACGCAGTTTCAGCCGGCGCAAATCGCGGACGACTTGAAAAAGTACGGCGGCTACATTCCTGGTGTTCGGCCGGGCAAACCAACTGCAGATTTTCTCGATTATACGATGACCCGACTCACATTCGCGGGAGCGGTCTTCTTGACGGTAATTGCGATCCTCCCGCAGCTGCTCGCGCACCAGCTCAACGTGCCTTACATCACCGCGCAATTTTTTGGCGGCACGAGCCTGCTTATCATTGTGGGCGTTATGCTTGATACGATGCGGCAGGTGGAGACTCACCTGATCCAGCGGCATTACGACGGCTTTCTGCGCAAAGGCAGGCTGCGCAGTGGCTTTCGTGACCGTTTGGCCTATCGAAGTGGCGAAGCGGCGCGTGAGAACACTTTGATGTGGCTTTATGTCGGGATCGCCGTGCTTGTTATTGGCGGAGTCGCCATCTTCCTTTACGGCCGCTAGGTGAAGAGACGACTTGTGCTCCTAGGCGCGCCCGGTTCCGGAAAAGGAACGCAGGCGGAAATGATCACGCGCCAATTTGGTATTCCGGTGACTTCGCCGGGCGCGATTCTGCGCCGCGAAAAAGATCTCGGTACGCCGTTGGGTTTGGAGACGGCCGAGATTACACAACGCGGCGATTTGGTGTCGGACAAAATCATCATCGGATTGATTGAAGATTGGTTGCGTTTGCATGGCGGTCACGGCTTTGTGTTCGACGGATTTCCGAGAACGCTGCCACAGGCTGAAAGTTTGCAGTCGATTCTTACTCGGCTGCACACATCGCTCGATCTGGCGATTTGGCTCGAAGTCTCGGAAGAAACCGTGCGTGCACGGATCTCGGGCCGTTTGCAATGCCGCAGTTGCGGCTTCACGACGAGCGTGACGAGCGCGAAGTTCGCTGAGCGGCCGGTCTGCCCTTACTGCGATGGGCCGCTGGTGCGCCGGAATGACGATGACATCAGCGTTTTGCAGACGCGACTCCGAGAGTTCAATACCAAAACGCAACCACTCGCCGATTTTTACGGGAAGATATCGATTTTGCGCCGGGTGGATGGAAATCGCGATCGCGAAGCTGTCTTTAGTGACATCTCACGGCTAATTGAGGAGAAGGCCCCAGCATGATTCCGATCAAGAGCGCTAAAGAAGTAGAAAAAATGCGGCAATCATGCCGCACCGCGAGTGACATTCTCGATCGGGTGAGCGAGCTGGTTCGGCCGGGAATTACAACGAAAGAAGTGGACGAAGCAGCCGCCGATTTCATGAGCGAGACGAAAGTGAAGAGCGCGTTTCTCGGCTACCGGCTCGGCCACCGTGTTTTTCCGGGAAACATTTGCATCTCGCTAAACGATGAGGTTGTGCACGGCATCGGGAGCCAGCGCCGCATCCAATATGGCGACATCGTGAAGCTAGACATCGGCGTCATTCAAGACGGCTGGGTGGGGGATACCGCCACGACGGTGCCGGTCGGAATCGTCGATGAACGGACGGAGCAGTTGCTGCGGACCACTGAAAATGCGCTGGATCGGGCGATCAGCATCGCGGTGGAAGGCGTTCGGCTCGGCGACATCTGCGCCGAAATTGAAGATGAAGCGGCACGCAATCGCTTTTCTGTTGTTCGCGAGTTTGTCGGCCATGGCGTGGGCCGGAAATTGCACGAGGAGCCGCAAATTCCTAATTACGGCAAACGGGGCAGCGGTCCGAAATTAAAAGCCGGCATGACGTTGGCAATCGAACCAATGATCAACGTAGGCACCGCGGAAGTGCGGCTTCTCGATGACGGTTGGACGGTTCGGACCGCGGATGGCTCGCGTTCGGCGCACTTCGAGCACACGGTTTTGATCACCAAAGACGGGCCGGAAATCCTGACATGGCGCGCAAGGACGCAATTGAAGTAGAAGGCACTGTCGTGGAGTTGCTTCCGAACACAATGTTCCGCGTGGAGCTGCCCAACGGCCACCGAGTCCTGGCCCACGTCTCCGGGAAAATGCGTTTGCACTTCATTCGCATCTTGCCAGGAGACAAAGTTATGCTAGAGGTTTCTCCCTACGATTTGTCGAAGGGGCGGATCACTTTCCGCCAAAAGTGACAACGCGGATACTTCTCCGCGTTTTTCGTTTCGTGAACTATGAAAGTGCGACCATCAGTAAAAAGACTTTGTGAAAGCTGCAAGATTGTGAAGCGCAAGAACGTGGTGCGCGTGATCTGCAAAAACCCGCGCCACAAACAGCGCCAGGGATAGGACGATTATGCCAAGATTACTCGGAGTTGAAATTCCAGCGGACAAACGCATCGAAGCGTCGCTCACTTACATTTACGGGATCGGCCCGAGCATGTCGAAACGCATCCTCGAGCAAACAAACATCGATCCAAATTTGCGGGCGAAAGAGCTTACGCCCCAACAGATCAACGAAATCATTCACGCCATCACCAACAACAAGATCAAGATTGAAGGCGATTTGCGTCGGGAAGTGCAGAGCAACTTGAAACGCCTTCAGGCAATCAATTGTTATCGCGGCATTAGACATCGCCGCGGATTACCTGTGCGCGGACAGCGAACATCGACAAATGCGCGCACGCGCAAAGGCCCGCGCAAGACAGTTGGTGTAATTCGCAATCCGGAAGCGAAAGCGGGTAAAGTTTAATTTTTAAAATGGAAAAAAAACCGAGCAAATCCAAGACGGACAAGGCGAAGCCGAAAAAGCCAAAAGCAGAGGCTGAAAAACCGGCTGTAAAAACTGAAACGGCTCCTGTCGAGACTGCTGCTTCAACGGCCCCGCCCGTCGCTGAGACGAAAGTTGCAAAAAAGGAGGCCAAGCCGCCTAAAGAAGAAGCAGCTCCAGCTGAGGCTCCGCGGGAAAATCTTTCGCTGGACGCTGATGACGTTGAGAAGCCGAAGATCGTCAAAGCTAAAGGGAGCAAGAATGTTCACTCCGGCATTGCCCACGTTTTTTCGACATTCAACAACACGATTGTGACGATCACGGATTTGAACGGCAACGTGATCGGTTGGTCGAGCGCGGGAAAAGTGGGCTTCAAAGGTTCGCGCAAAAGCACGGCCTATGCGGCACAGATGGTCGCACAAGATGCTTCCCGGCAAGCAATGGGTCACGGCCTCAAGGAAGTCCAAGTCTTGGTCAAAGGACCTGGCGCTGGTCGTGAATCGGCAGTGCGCGCATTGCAGGCTATCGGTCTCGATCTCACCGTCATCCGGGACGTGACGCCGGTTCCGCACAATGGTTGCCGTCCGCCAAAGCAACGCCGCGTCTGACGCTTTAACGAATCAACAAATCTCATGGGCAGATACACCGGACCTAAAACAAGAGTGAGCCGCCGTTACGGCGTGCAGATTTTTGGACCATCCAAATCGCTCGAACGGAAAAATTATCCGCCCGGCATGCACGGACCGAAAGGTTCGCGGCGCAAGCAATCGGAATACGCCATCGCGCTCGGCGAAAAACAAAAGCTCCGTTACCAATACGGACTTCTCGAGCGCCAGTTTCGCCGCATATTCGAAAACGCGTTGCGCAAACGCGGTGTGACTGGTGAAACGCTGCTGCAGTTGCTTGAGACTCGGCTCGATAACGTTATTTACCGCCTTGGATTGGCGAACACGCGCAACGGTGCGCGTCAGCTTGTTTCCCATGGCCATGTTCAAGTCAACGGTCGCAACGTCAATATTGCCTCTTACAATGTGAAAGCGGGCGACGAGATTGCGATCAAAGACAAACCGAAATCGCGTCAGCTTGCCCTCCGCAATCTCGAACTGACTCAAATCGTGCCGGTGCCGGACTGGCTGACCGTTGATCGCGACGCGCTCAAGGGAAAAGTCGCGCACATCCCGTCGCGCGACGAGATGCAGCCGATCGTCAACGAGCAGTTGATCGTCGAGTTGTATTCGCGGTAACGCCTTCCAAAAATTCGAGCGCCTTATCGTAGCTTTGTCGCTGAAGATAATGCGCGAGCTGCGGATCGACCGGACGCGGCAAAGCCGCTTGCAGCTTGTCGATCTTTTCTGAAACGGCACGCAGCCGCTGGAGATGGTCGTGTTCGTCGCGCCGGCTCGCTTCATCGCCAATAACTGCCAACCGTTCGCGCAGAGCGGCGATAAGGTCGGCAATCACAGTTTCCATCAGTCGGGGAGCGGTTTCTTTGAAACTAAAGCTTGAAACGGCTGTTTGATTTGCGCAAGCGTGCAGCGATGAGTGACAGCCAACCAAAACGGATCCTGATGGCGGACGATGATGCCGCCCTCCTGCGCATCGTGCGTGAAGCACTGACTGCCTGTTTGCGGTGCGAAGTCGATACCTCGCCCAAGCCCGAATACGCTTTCGAGCTCGCGATCAAGAAAACGTACGATCTGTTGATCTTTGATTTTCAAATGCCGATGATCGACGGCGCGATGTTGTTTTTTCTGATCGGCAAAGTTTATAACAATATCGAACCGGCGAGAAATGTTCCGCCGCTCCTGCTTGTTTCGGGCAAGGCCGACGAAGAGCGCGCGCAGGAGTTGTTGAAAGAACCGGGCGTAGCGGGATTGATCGCAAAGCCTTTTGCGATGAACCGGCTGCTTGAAAAAATCAAAGAATGCGTGCCTGGGATTGAATCACTCGAATCGCCTCGCCGTTAGCGAGGCCCGATTTCGGAGAGAAGTTGCCGTTTCGCTTCCAGCCAATCGGAGCTGGCGTCACCTGCAAGATCGAATCGGCGGCGCCTCTCGGAGATAAAGTAAGCGCGCACGCTGATCTCGTCGTCGGTCGGATCGACGTCCGCAATCGGCGGCGCGGATTTTGCCTTACGCGAGCTGTTGTTCTTTTTCGAAGGGGCCTTTTTCACTCCTGTCGATGGGCGGCGCCGTTTTGTGTTATCGGTCTTCGTGCCAGGCGCCGTTGAACTCAGATCGGCGCTTGCCCCAATTTTCTTTTTCTTGGCCACGAATTAATTTCCTTTCGAACTAATCGCATTAACGCTCGCGGCGCCCTTCGCAAGTAGTTTCTCACCGGGCTTGGCGGAAGCTGGAACTTGAAATAATGTCTGCTTATGAGGCACTTTGTTTTTCGCTGGTTTGTGACGGCCTTTGCAGTTTTTGTCGCCGCGCCGATCGTTGGCATTGATTACAGCAGCATCGGCTGTTTGCTCGGTGCGGCGCTCCTACTCGGAATCATCAACGCTTTTATTCGTCCCATCCTGCTTTTCTTGAGCTTTCCACTGATTCTGGTGACGCTCGGTCTCTTCATTCTGATCATCAACGCGCTGATGCTGAAGCTCGTGAGCGAAATCGTGCCTTGCTTCAAGGTCCATGGTTTTTGGAGCGCAATTTTCGGCGCGATCTTGGCGACGCATCTGAGAACGGAAGCCGGATTCGAATCAAGATTTGCGGAATCACCAACGCGGTGGACGCGTTGGCGGCCATCGATTGCGGCGCCGATGCTCTCGGCTTCAATTTTTATCCGCGCAGTAAGCGCTACATCGACACAGAGACGGCGCGCGAATGGATCGAGAAACTTCCGCCTGGAATTTGCAGGGTGGCGGTGCTGGTCGATCCAACTTGGACGGAAGCGTCGCGGATTAGCGAGCTGCCTTTTATCGACGCATTGCAATTGCACGGCAACGAGTCGCCGGAGTTCTGCCAAAGATTGGCTGAGACCGGAATTCGATTTGCCAAGGCTCTCCCGGTTAGGGACCCCAAATCGCTCACCGATATTCCGTCGTTTTCCACGGATACTTTTGTTCTGGATTCGGCGTCCCGCGGTGATTTTGGAGGAGCCGGAAAAACTTTTCCGTGGCACTGGGCCCGCGGTTTTATTGAGGCGCACCCCGCTTTCAGGGTCATTCTCGCGGGAGGGTTGACACCCAGGAATGTTGCTCAAGCTGTGAGCGAGGTTCGTCCTTTCGGGTTGGATGTGACGACTGGCGTCGAGTCGCTGCCGGGCCGAAAAGATCACACCCTTTTGCGAGCCTTTATCGAAGCTGCGCGAGATCGCAGAACTGTGTAGGAAGGGCCCTGTTTTCGGTCGGGCCACGGTTTTTTGGTCCGGGCGGAAAGTCTCTTAGGGCTGGTCTGCTTCCTGCTTTAACCCAGAGCGCACTATCTGAGTTTCCAATCCTAATTATGGCTACGTCTTTGAAAAAATGGGGATGCGCAGCGGTGGCACTCCTCAGCGTTTGGTCGGTCTCGCCAGCGCAAACCAGCCCGCCGAACCCTGCTCCGAGCGTAAATCCAGCGACTGTTCTTCAACCGCCAGCCTCGCTGAATAATCTACCCACCGCGTCCGCGAAAGGCGGCGATAAGCCGCCCCTGTTGCTCGTCCAAGCATCTGCTGCAGCCGCGTCGCCGGCCGCGGCAACCACAACTACCAAATCGACCACAACTTCATCCGCTATCACAACTGCGGTGCCAGAGCCGGACAGCGCGATTGAAAACGGCGGCGTCGGCGTGCGCGAGTTTCAGGGCGACGATGTCGGACAAGTTCTTCGGCTATTGGCGCGGCAGTCCAAGGTCAACATGGTAGTGAGCGAGACCGTGACCGGCACTGTGACCATGCGTTTGGAAGATGTTAGCGCGCTTCAGGCGATTTCGATCATCGTGAAGGCCAAAGGCCTCTTCATGGACAAGATCGACAATGTTTATTACATCAAGACAGCCACGGAACGAACGGCTGAGCCGACCGAAAGCGACAGTTATCAGTTCAGCTATGCGCGAGCCAAAGACGTGTCGCCGCTGGTCTCTTCCCAGCTCGCGAGCAAAGATCCGCCGCAAATCGACGAACGAACCAACACAATTTTCTTCCGCGAGACCCGAAGCAACATTGACAACGTGCGCAAGATGCTTGTCCAAATCGACAGACCAACCAGGCAGGTGATGATCGAAGCGCGGCTGGTGGAAGTCAGCGCCGATCCGGTTCAAGCCTTTGGAATTAACTGGGCAGGCACAGTAGGCAGCGCTACCGCTCCGAAGACCATCACTTATGGGGCCCCCACTACTAGCACCAGCTCGACTACCTCCGGCAGCACTTCAACACTCACCGGTCAGCCTGGTCCGTTCGCGCTCGGCAACCCAAGCAACATGAATTTCTTCGGCAGTCTGGGCAAGCTGGCTTTCGGGCAGTTTGCCATTCTGAGCGTTCCGCAATTTTCTGCGACTTTGCAGGCACTGAATGAGGACGCCGATGCTGAATTCTTGGCTAACCCACGCGTTGTCACCGCCGATAATCAACAGGCCAAGATCGAGGTCATCCGGAACCAACCCGTGCCGCAGCTAAATTTCAACGAACAAACCGCGACCGCTGTTTTTGGCGGCTTTCAGGACAAAACATTTGGCAACAAACTCATCGTCCGGCCGTCCATTAACAAAGATAACTTCATCACACTTTCAGTGAAACCTGAGATCAGCAATAGGGTCTTTGATCAGCCCTTCGACTTCGGAGGCGCTCACGTTACCAGCCCGGTCATCGACTCGCGGACGCTCGATTCCAATGTGCTCATCAAGAGCGGCGACACGCTTGCTATCGGGGGTTTACTCTCGGACCAGGTGAGTAAATCAAAGACAAAGGTTCCACTTCTCGGCGACATCCCGCTACTCGGTTACGCCTTTCAAAGCCACGATAACGAGCGCCACAAGCGCAACCTGTTGATCTTTGTGACCCCGACCATCCTTGATCAGCGTTACGGAACGGGATTGGAAGACCAAGTTTCCGGTGTGCATCATGTGGGAGAAGAGTACGCCGATCCAAATGGCTGGCGGAATAATGCCAAAGGTGCCGTGCGCCTGGTGCCAACTTCACATCGCCAGCTCGCAGCTGATTATGCCAAGCCCGGAGCGCCTCCGCCGCCGGATGAAACGAACGAAGTGCAATTTAAGAGCTCGGCGAAGGACCGCGACTTCTAGGAATTTGGGAATGTGGGGTTGAGAGGGGGCGGGTGCTCGTAAGGGGCCCGCCCTCTTTGTTATTTCTCGAGATAACCCTTGAGCCGCTCGCGCAGTTCTGTCCGGGCCCGAAAAAGCACACTCTTCACCGCCGGCACGGAAAGCTCGAGGATCTCCGCGATGTCCTCATAGCTGAGCTCCTCGTAGCGGCGCAGCACTAGCGCCAGGCGCTGGCTCTCAGGGAGGGCCGTGATGGCTTGCTCGATCGCCTCCTGAAGCTCGTGTTCCAGAAGCGACGCGTCAGGCGTTTGCGCGGTTTGATCCCTCAGCGGCATTTCCTCCGATTGTGGATCGGTTTGAAGCGGAACGTTGGCGTGTCGTTTGGTCCGGCGCAGTTCGTTGAAGACGAGGTTGCGGGTGATTTTTAGGAGCCAGGTTGTGAATTTGGCGCGAGGAACGTAGCGCCCCGCGCTTTTCCAAACACGGATGAACACTTGCTGCGCGATGTCTTCGACGTCCGACGTGCTGCCCAACATCCGTGCCACCGTGCCTGCGACCAGTGTCTGATGCCGCTGAATGAGTTCCTCTAACGCCGCGGTATCGCCGTGGCCGATCAAATCCATCAAGCGAACGTCCTCGGCATCGTCGTCGGATCGGCCTGCTGTCTCGGGATCGACCATTGCTCAAAGAGACGTGGCCGCGCGCACAAGGATTCGACGCTGATGTAGGTCCGCGCTGAGCGATCGTCTTTTCATTGCGTCCGCCGCCGTCCTTTTTGTTGCAAGCCTCTAAGGGCGTGTGCATGATAACGCATACTTTTCAGTCTCAGCGGCGGATGAATTACACACTTATTTCAAAAGACCTTAGGCCGATCGCTGAGAAAATCGAGGCAGGCCAGCGCATTTCCGAAGCAGATGCTCTTCAGTTATATCGCTCGAACGATCTCAATGCCCTTGGAATCATGGCCAACGTTGTGCGCGAGCGGAAAAATGGGAACTGCGCCACTTACATCCACAACCGTTACATTAACTACTCGAACATTTGCGTCCTCTCCTGCCAGTTCTGCGCTTTCGCGGCCAAGAAACGCGATGCGCACGCGTTTGAGCACGCAATTGACGAAATTATCAGCGCGGTCGCGGAAGCACTCCGTCTCGGCATAACCGAAGTTCACATGGTCGGCGGTTTGCACCCGACCCTAAAAAAAGATTGGTACCTGAAACTCCTCCGCGACCTTCGTGCACTCGATCCCGATCTTCACATAAAGGCCTTCACCGCCATTGAAGTGCGCCATCTTGCCCAACGAATTTTTCGTGCGTCGATCCGCGAGACGCTTGAGATTCTACGCAAGGCGGGCCTTGGCTCGATCACCGGTGGCGGCGCGGAAATTTTCGACCCGGCTGTGCGCGATGCGATCTGCCGCGGAAAGGAAACCGCTGCCGAATGGCTCGACGTTCATCGGACCTGGCACAGCATGGGCGGCCGGAGCACGTGCACGATGCTTTACGGACACATCGAAACACTGGCTCAGCGCGTCGACCATTTGCGACAACTGCGAAAGCTGCAGGATGAAACCGGCGGCTTCACTGGATTTGTTCCATTTGCGTTCGAGCCACAGACCACCGAGCTGGCCCATATCAAACGAGCTTCAGCCATTGAGGAGCTTCGCAACCTTGCGGTTAGTCGTATTTATCTCGATAACATCGATCATCTCACTGCTTATTGGGTGAGCATGGGATTGCCGCTTGCGCAGATCTCGCTCAGCTACGGCGTGGACGATCTCCACGGCACCATCATCGAAGAAAAAATCTTCCATATGGCGGGCGCGACCACTCCACAACAGCAAACGGTGGCCGCTCTCGAACACGCCATCCGCGAAGCTGGCCGCGAGCCAGTCCAACGCGACAGCCATTATCATCATCTGAACGGAGCGCGGAAAAGAACGACATCTGCGCCGACGCGTGCCGAAGCGGAACTTGCCTGCGCTTAAAGATCCGCTCCGAATCGGTTGCGTTAAGTATCTCAACGCGCGCCCGCTCATTCGTGGCTGGCCCGGCGAGGTGATACTCGACCACCCTGCCGCGCTTTGCACGCAGCTGGCCCGCGGCGATCTCGATGTCGCTCTCGTTTCCAGTTTCGAATTCTTGCGCAATCCGATTTACCGCATCGTCGATCGCGTTTCTATTTCCTCCGCGGGTCCCGTTTACAGCGTGGTCGTGGCGCGCCGCGGCGAAATCTCGGAGATCGACGAAATCGAAATCGATCCTGCCGCGGAAACGTCCGGTAATCTGCTCCGCTGTTTGCTCGCGGAGATGAATCTGCATCCCCGCTTCGTCCGTACATCGACATCTTCAGTTGGTGCTCCAGACACGGCGCGGCTGTTCATCGGGGATCAAGCGATCCGGTTTCGGCAACAACACGCAGACGAATTTCGTTTTTGGGACCTGGGCGAACAATGGGACCGGCTCATTGGCCTTCCGTTCGTTTACGCGCTCTGGCTCGTCCGGCCGGAAGTTGCCGATGCAAAAAACATTGCTGACCGCCTGCGGACGCTGCGCGATCAGAATTTGGCCAGCATCGACAAGTTGATCTCCGACGAGAAAGACTTCGATCACGAGTTTTGCGCCCGTTATTACGGGAGGCATTTGCGATTTAACTTTGGAGACAAAGAAAAGGAAGGCTTGCGCGCGTTCCAGCAGCTATGTCAAAAACACGGACTGCTTCCAAAGAGCGAGATCGCGCTCAGCGTTGTCTAGTTGTGCCGCCGCGTTGCGGCGCAATTCCGCCGGTCCGACTCGGACCGAAATTCGAATTGGCGTTTTGGGTTGGTTAGCGGTTTGGAACCGGCGGCGCATTCATGTTCGGACCTGTCGGCTCGCCTGGCTGCAGCCACTGCCCGGTAACGGCTGCGCGCCAGATCCAGTCATCCTCGCGCGCGCCCTTAACCGTGATGGTTTTCTCGTAATATTTCCTAAGATTAATTTGTTCCTTCTCGAAGTCGCTTTTCCTTCTGGAGCGTGTTAGCCGGAAAAGACTGTCCGGTTCTTTCAGTGGTTGAAAGCGGTATGCCCCATCGGCCATGACCACCTTCCCCGTGAATTGTTCAGTTGCTCCTTCCAGCTTGGGGGTCGCCTTCGTCGGTTGCGAAGGTCCTGGCTGCTCTAGCATCATCTTGCAGCCGAACAAACAAATGACACCGACAACCGCAAGCAACGAAAGGCCAAGCGTCTTCATGCACTTCTGTTTAATTGAGCCTGGCATTGAGAGTCAACTGATTACCGGCGCGAGCGAAATCGGAGTTGTCGATCTTGTCAGCAAATCGCGGCGCAACTACAGTGATCGGTGCAAAGCCGATGGATCATTGCGTCGCCGGAAGAGCTGAATGGCGGCCCGATTTCATGGAATAAAATCTGCGGCTCGGCCTGCATCGCGCGGCTGCTGCTGCGCAAAGGCTTTGCCAGCGCCGAAGAGGTCGAAGCCTTTCTGCACCCGCGACTCAAATCGTTGAGCGACCCGTTCTTGCTGCCAAACATGGAAGCGGCAGTGACGCGTGTTCTCACCGCGCTGGATCGACATGAACGCATCGTGCTTTTTGGCGATTACGATGTCGATGGAGTAACATCGCTCGCGCTAATGGCGGAAACGTTGCGGGCATACGGCGCGGCGCCGGAATTATTTTTGCCGCTGCGGATGGAGGAAGGTTACGGGTTAAGTCGCGAAAGCGTTGAGCGCTGTCTCGACCAACATCATCCCCAACTCTTGATCGCGCTCGACTGCGGCACGTCGTCGCTTGATGAGATTGCGCTCCTGAAAAAACGTGGCGTGGATGTGATCGTGCTGGATCATCACGAACCGAAATCGGCGTTGCCTGATTGCATCGCGATCGTAAATCCAAAAATCGACCCGGAGTCGCAGTTTCATTACTTCTGCAGCGTCGGAATCGTTTTTAAGCTTTGCCATGCGCTGCTCAAGACGCGGCCGCTTGAAAATTTCGATCTCAAATCGCGGCTCGATCTCGTCGCGCTTGGCACCGTGGCTGACATCGTCCCGTTACAAGGCGAGAACCGAACCTTCGTCCAGCGCGGTGCGATCGAGATTGCAAGATCGACAAGGCCGGGGTTGAAAAAGTTGATCGAAGTAAGCGGAGTGCGGCCGCCGATTTCGACCGAGGACATTGGTTATCGACTTGGCCCCCGCCTGAATGCGGCCGGTCGGTTAAGCACGGCTGAAAAGTCGCTTCAGCTTCTTCTCACGCAGAATGAAACTGAAGCGACGGAGCTGGCCCAGTTTCTCGACAAGCAGAATCGCGAACGGCAGGAAGTTGAAAAGCAAGTCTTCTTGGCTGCGGAGGAGAAAATCGCGAAAGAATTTAATTCGGAGCGGGACGCGGCCATTGTTGTATCGGCGCGGGGCTGGCATCCGGGTGTCCTCGGAATTGTCGCGTCGCGCATCGCCCGTAAATATCATCGGCCGGCAATCGTGATCGGCTTTGACGAAAACGGCATCGGCAAGGGGAGTGGGCGAAGCATCCAAGAGCTGAACCTGGTGGACGCGTTGACACGATGCGCAAACAAGATCGACAAGTACGGCGGACACGAGATGGCGGCAGGACTGACTATTCGAGAAAAAGATGTCGATCTTTTCTCGGAATTGTTTCGTTGCGCCGCCCGTGAGCTTTTGTCGGATGAAGATTTGCAGCAGCGGATTCGGCTGGATCACGAACTCACGTTTGCCGAACTCAATCTCGATTTTCTGAACTGGCACGAAATGTTGCAACCGTTCGGGAACGGAAACCCGCAACCGCTTTTTTTTGCCCGTGAAGTTGAGCCGACCGTGGCGCCGCGGGTAGTGGGCGAGAATCATTTG
>WNFR01005143.1_pt1 | contig 13398 bp, 15 predicted proteins | sample 5400221 | NCBI WGS metagenome assembly WNFR01 (sample SAMN13153357, study PRJNA577476) | soil metagenome | isolation source: 40 cm soil under Madrone tree | place: USA:California | collected 2016-06-14
GGATCATGTAATACCTTTCGGTTCTGCCGTTCAACACCCCGTAACTGATCTGCTCGATAACTCCAACGCCGTGGTTCGGATAAACGACTTTGTCGCCAATCTTATAGTCCATAGCTTCGGAAGTCCCCCCTAGGAGATAAAAGGAGTTTAGGGTAGTGTGTTGCAAGAGTCAAGATATATCCTGTGGAATGAGGAAGATAGGGAAATGGTTGGACCATTTTGGCACTGAAATTGCTCTAGGGACCTGAATTCGGGGTCAGGTGAATTCCGGAGGGCTTGTGGTTCGTTGGGGTGGAACTTCGATAATTTGACATTCTGTTGACAACTCCTTTCCTTTGATGGATTAAGCGGGAGGGCAGGGAATAGTCTGGTGGTATTGGAGAGGCGGAGAGCGAATTGATTACGCTGGGCATCGATACGTGCGAAGCTCGCGGCAGTGTTGCTGTCCGGAAGGATGGCGGTTTAGTCTCTTTGGAAAAGCATGGAAGTGCAGAGGACTATTCTTCGTGGTTGCTGCCTGCCGTCGACCGCGGCTTGCGGTCTGCGGGCGTGGCTCTGCGTGAAGTGGATCTTCTGGCGGCGGCTTCGGGGCCGGGGTCATTCACAGGAGTGCGAGTGGGGCTGACTGCAGTAAAGGCTTGGGCGGAGTTGTTTGGAATTAAAGTGGTGGGGGTTTCCAGATTGGAAGTGATGGCGCGGCAGGTGGGGAACGCCTCAGGCTTTGTGGCCGCGAGTTTTGATGCGCAGCGTGGACAGGTTTTCGGTGGGTTGTATAAGCGCGAGGAAAAGCGGGGCTGGAGTTTGATTGAGGAGGAGATGGTGGTGGCGCCGGAAGGATTCGTCGAGTGGGTTAAGCAACATTCTGCCGGGGAAATGCTTCAGTGGATTAGCTTGGACCCGGCATTGTTCGACGAGACGCGCGGATGGAAGGAAATGGCCGCGTGTGGTGAAAAAGTGATGCTCTCCACGGACGGATTGGCGGCGGGGGTGGCTGAGTTGGGGGAAGAGCGGGCGCGGGAGGGGAAATTTACGGATCCGCTGCTGCTCGATGCGAATTACGTGCGGCGATCGGATGCGGAGATTTTCTGGAAGGACCCAGCGAGCCATGGCAAGTGAGGCTACAGCGAAACCCGGCTTTGTGATTCGCGCGTTCAAGGGCGCGGAGGACGCGGGGCAGGTGGCGGAAATTCTGCTGGCAGCAAGAGAGGCGGCGAGTTGGTCGGAAGAGGCGCTGCGGGAAACGGTGAAGCTGCCGGGGGTTTCCGCGCTCGTCAGCGAGCGAGACGGTATCGTTTCGGGAATCGTGGTGGGAAGGCAAGTGTTGGACGAGGCTGAAATCCTTAATCTGGCGGTCGCGCGGGGGGTGCGACGGCAAGGGGAGGGGCGGGCATTGGTTCGTCGCATACTTCATCGGTTCGCTGAAGTCGAGGTAAGTCGAGTGTTCCTAGAGGTTCGCGAGTCGAATGCGGGGGCAATTGCCTTCTATCGCGGCCTGGGGTTCCAGGCGATTGGGACCCGGCCCGACTATTACCAAGACCCAAAGGAATCGGCGACCGTGATGGAGCTGTGGCTAGGAAAATTCACAGTTTAGTACCAACTCTCTCTTGACTCCGCGCCTCCCGGTGCTACTCTGCGCTCATGCAACATTCACCCCGCAGTCACAATTCAATGCAAAGAGGAGGAACGCATGGCCACAGCGCAGCGGAGCCCTCGGGACGTAATTGGTGAAACAGACGCCGAGTATCAGCGTCTGGCAGAGCAGCACCGGCAGTACGAGGCACAACTTCAGCAACTCTTCCGATCACCCTACCTCAACAGTGAAGACCTCATCGAAGAAATCAGATTGAAAAAGTTAAAGCTCCACGTGAAGGATGAAATGGAACGCATTGCCTCCAGCGTTCACAGTGCGCGCGCACGACATTCGCAGTAACCCGTCGGGAATCACGTCCCTAGAAAATCTATCGTAGAATGACCAGGGTGCTCCCGCGAGCAGCATTCGCGACGGAGTCAGGGAGACTATGGTCAAAGAAGGGTACTGGTTTGGGCTTCCGCCGCTGGCGATTGGCGGAGCATTGCTTGCGTTTCGAACACCGCTTGGCTTGACGGTAGGAGCAGTGCTGGTATTTCTGGCGCTGTTTGTCTGCTATTTTTTCCGCAATCCTGATCGCAAAATTCCGATGGAAGCTGGAGTGGTGGTGTCTCCGGCGGACGGCCGCGTTGTGGTTGTGAAAGAAGAAGAGAATGCAGGACGTCCGGGGAAGCGCATCAGTATTTTTCTGGCGATCTGGAATGTGCACGTGAACCGTTCGCCGGCGGCGGGAACGATCACGAAGCTGGAATATAAGCCGGGGAAATTCCTGGCGGCTTGGGCGGAGAAGGCTTCGCTCGAAAACGAACAAAATGTCTTTACGTTGTCGAGCGAATACGGGGAAATTGTTTTCAAGCAGATTGCCGGGTGGGTGGCGCGGCGCGTAGTTTCCTGGAAAAAGACCGGGGACGAGGTGGGACGGGGCGAACTGGTTGGACTGGTGCGCTTCGGCTCGCGCGTGGATCTTTGGCTGCCGGAGGGCGCGGAGATTGCAGTGAAGGTGGGCGATAGCGTGAAGGGCGGGTCGAGTGTGATTGCGCGGATGCTGGCAGGGGCGGGAGTTTCGCCGTGGCGGGGCGGAGAGCCAAACGGCACGCAGAAAATCAAGGAATCGGGGCACGGCGCGTAGTACTCTGTTGCGCGACATGGGATGGGACATGACTGAGCCTGAACAGCACCAGATGCCGTTTATAGAAAAGCCCACAAGACGGGCGAGGCTGCGGCGCGGCATTTTTTTAATCCCCAGTTTGTTTACGGTGGCGAACCTGCTGTGCGGCTACTACGCATCGATCGCCGCGCTCGTCGGGGGAAAAGAAGATTTTGACCATGCGGCGAAGGCCATCGGGCTGGCCATTTTGTTTGACTCGATGGACGGGCGCATCGCGCGGATGACGGGAACGAATACCGAGTTTGGCGTGCAGTTCGATTCGCTGGCGGACGTGGTGAGTTTTGGAATTGCCCCGGCGATTCTGGCGTATGCGTGGGGATACCGGTATGCGTTCGCGGGTTCCGGAAATTCTCACCAGTTGGGTGAGTTTGCGTGGATCTGCTGCCTGACGTTTCTGATCTGCACGGCATGGCGCCTGGCGCGGTTCAACGTGAAGGGCATGGAGCCCGGCGGAAACAAGAATTTTGTGGGTATGCCGACGCCCGCAGCCGCCGGCGTGGTGGCCGCGATCATCCACGCACGCCATTACTTCGATCCGATTTCCGACAAGAATTGGGCGATTTTGTGGTTCGTTTTGCTGCCTACGTTAGGCGCGCTGATGACCAGCACTGTGCGCTATTACAGTTTCAAAGACATTCCGTGGTCGCGAAAGCAGCCGTCCATCACCATCATTCTGATGTTCCTGCTGGTGGCGATCGTCTGGAGGTATTCAGAGGCGGCTCTGGTGATCATCGCGGGAACGTATGCCGTCGTGGGATTGGTTCTCCACATCGTGCGCTTTTTGCGGCACCGTCTTGTGGCCAGGACGGCCTGATTCATGCCCTCGGATCGAAATTCCCAGAGAATTGTGATTGCGGGTGCGTCCTCCTTGCTGGGCGGCGAGTTGAAGACGCTAGTGGAAGAGAGCCGGTTTGCCGGGTGGGATTTGCGGCTGGTGGATGAGGAAAAGGTGGCCGGCACGTTGACGGAGGCGGGTGGGGAAGCGGCGGTGATTCAGCGGGTGGAGGAAGATACGTTCCGCGGGGCGCGTTATGCGTTTCTGGCGGGATCAACGGCGTTTGGGAAACTTTGCCTGGGACCTGCGCGCGAGGCTGGGGCTACGATTATTGATTTTACGCATGCGACTCTTTCGGATCCGGATGCAACGCCGTGGTTTCCGAAGATCGAATCGCTCACCGGGAAGAGTATTGCAAAGAATGCGAAGACGTTCAGCGTGTTTTCCGCGGGAGGCACGGCGGCGGCTAGCTTGGCGCTGGTGTTGCAGAAGTTTGGATTGCAAAGACTGGTGGGGGTGATGTTCCGCCCCGTTTCTGACACTGGCAGGAACGGAATTGAGGAGTTGGAAACGCAGACTTCGCAATTGTTGTCGTTCCAGAGCATCGGGAGCAAGGTGTTTGGAACGCAGACGGCATTTACTCTGTTGCCGCGATTTGGGGCGGAGAGCAAAGAGGATTTGCAACGTGAGGGGCTGGAAATACGGGCGGAAGTCGCAGCTGCGATGGGCGACGTGAATGAGGATGCGAAGATTTCGCTCAACTTGATTCATGCGCCGGTGTTTTACGGATTGACGTTCAACGCTTGCGCGGATTTGGGCGCGGGAGTGGAGTCGGGGAAGCTGATCGCTGCGTGCAAGGAAGCGGGTTGGACGATTGTGGAAAGCGGGGAGGCTGGGCCGAGCAACGTGAGTGTGGCAGGCGAGAGCCAATTGTTTATGAGCGAGCCGCGGGCGGATTTGTCGCGGGCAGGAGCGTGGTGGTTCTGGGGCGCGGCTGATAATTTGCGACTTCCCGCGGCGAGCGGGATCAAGCTTGCGGATTGGCTGGAAGGATGAGGGGCGACATTTTCCGCTGGGCGTTACCGAAGCTATCTAGAGCCTGTCATTCCGAGAGCGTTCTTTGCTGGAGGAATCTGGTGTTTTCTGTGGATGCTGGAAAAAGCAGGTTCCTCGCTTCGCTCGGAATGACAGCTCACCGCATCCTGCGGTTGGCTACACAAAGAACCCTGGCCGCTGGGTTGGTGATGGGATTAGCGGGGTGTGGGTATCACACGGCCGGGCACTTCAGTACGATGCCGAAGAATGTGCGCGTGATTGCCGTCCCGGCGATGGAAAACAAGACGTCGACGTATCGCGTGGAGCAGAAGCTGACGGCGGCGACGATTCACGAGTTTCTGGCGAAGACGAAGTATCGCGTGGTGTCGGACACGAATGGCGGGGATGCGGTTTTAAGCGGGAAAGTGTTGCGGATGGAAGTGGTGCCGCTGTTGTTCCAGACGACGACCACGGCGACCACCAGTACGGCGCAAGCGACGGCGATGCTGGTGACGATGACCTGCGAAGTGACGTTGACGGACCGCGCGACGGATAAGGTGCTTTATCACAACGCAGATTTTGTGTTCCGCAATGAATATGAGTTGTCCACGGATGTGCGGAACTTCTTTCAGGAAGGCGACCCGGCGCTGGATCGGATGGCGCAGGACTTTGCGGCGCGGCTGGTGGCCGCGCTGACGGAGAATTTTTGATGGCACGCCTGAGCACGGAGGAGTTTCTGGAACGGTTGCAGAAGGGGAAGCCGGTGCCGGCGGTGCTGTTGCTGGGCGACGAGCCGTATCTGCGCGATGAGTGCCGGAAACAGTTGATTGAAAAATACGTGCCGGAGGCGGCGCGGACCTGGGCGATTTCGCGTTTTTCGGCGGATAACGGAGAGACGCAGGCGGCCGCGGATCAGGCGCAGACGTTGCCGATGCTTTCGCCGACGCAGGTGGTTTTCCTGGAAGAGGGGGAAGCGATCGAGAAATTGGGAGAGAAGGCTCGCGACGAGGCGGTGAAGACTTTGGAGACGTATCTGGAGAATCCTGCGCCGTTTACCGTGCTGGTGATTGAGGCTTCCGGGCTGGACCAGAGAATGCGGCTGGCGAAATTGCTGCAGGAGAAGGCGCTGGTTGTTGAGGTGGGACTGGGCGAGAACATGGACGATCGCGTGGCGGCTGCGGCGGTGCTGGCGAAGTCGTTGGCGAAAGAGCAGGGGATTGATTTTGAGAAAGGCGCGGCGGAGGATCTGGCGGAATTTGTCAGCGGCGACCTGATGCGACTGAAGACGGAAGTGGACAAGCTGGCGACCTTTGCCGCGGACCGAAAGATTGTGCGGCGGCAGGACGTGGCGGCGCTGGTGATTTCGGAGAAAAGCGCGACGATCTGGGAAGTAGCGGATTTTCTGGCTGCTCGGCAGCCGCAGAAGGCGCTGGAATTTTTCGAACGGCTGCTGCGCGAGGGCGAAGAGCCGGTGCAGATGCTGGGGGCGATGGCTTGGATGTATCGCAAATTGATTGAGGCTTCGGAAGTGCGCGGGGCGACGAACGGGTGGCAGGCAGCGAAGGCGCTGGGGATGCGGCCAGAGCAGGCGGAATTGGCGATTCAGAATGCGCGGAAGATTTCGAAGGAACGATTATTGGATGGGTTGAAGGCGCTGCGCGAGGCCGATGACCGGTTGAAGGGCGGGACGAAGGATCCGCATTCGGTGATGGAGTTTTTGGTGTGGCAGTTGAGCGGGGCGCGGGCGGCGGGGAGTAGAAAATGAAAAATAGAAATTAGAGTTTGGAAATTCTAAAGTTCACCCGCCATTGACAAACGAAAGTTGCAACTGTACAGTTCAAGAAGCCGAACTGGAGAGTTCATGCCAACGACCAAGCCTGCTGCAAAGGACAGTATCATGATTCCCGCCCTGCGAGCCAGGTCGAACTTTGGCAAGCTCCTGAAGCGCGTTGAGCGGGACAGTCGCGGGTTGGTCATCGAGAAACGTGGCACTCCCCGGGCGATTCTGCTGAGCATCCGGGACTATGTCCGGCTCGCCGCTCCCGAGCCCGAGGTTCTGAGAGCCATCGGCGAGGAGTCCAGGCGCAAGGGCACCTCGTCCCTTTCTTCGCGCCAGATTGAGCGCGCCATCAAAGCGGCGCGTCGCACAAAAAAAGTCTGGCCGAGAAGGAAGCGCTAAGAAATAAAGCCTCCCCGGCAATGAGCAATTAAGGCTAAGAAGCGGATGTTCCCTCTTCGGTTGGTCCTCGATACCAATATCGTTGTATCGGCCGCGCTCAAGCCCCTGGGTTTGCAGCGCACAGTTCTACTTCTGGCCATCACCAAGCCGGCCCGCCTGTACCTGTCACGGCCGATCTTCGCGGAGTACCGAGCCGTGCTATCGCGTCCGGAACTCCGCATTCGGAAAGGACTCCGGCAGCAACTTCTTCAGCTCCTCGAAAACCGAGCGTATTTCGTCGCGCCCTCCGGCTCGCTTCAAGTCACGTCCGACCCCGCCGATAACATTTTCCTCGAATGCGCAGACGCCGCCCGCGCGGACTACTTGATCACCGGCAATGAGCGGCATTTCCCAAAGTTCTGGAAGAAAACCAAAATCATCAACTCCCGCGAATTTATCGGCATCGTCGGCCCTCATCTGCTCTCCTAAAATAGGAAGCAGAAAGTAGAAAGTAGAAAGGGGACGAGAGAAAGCCCCTACCCTTGCGAAACCCGCAAGGATGGGCCACCCAAAGGGGTTTTTCGGAATTAAGGCACGGCAATGGATGCACTTTCTCCACTGCATGAAAACTAAGATGTTGACGATAATTGGGCGCGGACGGTGGGGCGGGGTAGGCGTCGGTTCCGGTAAGAAACTTTCCTGAACGATCATATTTGCAAATCGCTGACGTTGAGGTTCTTCGCCCATCCTTGTCGGATGGGCTCAGAATGACAACGCTAATTTTTTGCGTAGAGGCGCGGGTGGATTCGCAGTGATGAGCTTTCACACGAATTTTCGCCGAGTGATTGTGTCTACATCGTAAAAGCGGAAGCGTTGCTTCCGCACTCAAAAGTAGGACGTCCTCGTTTCTAGATGTAGAGGAGCCAATTGTGGGTGTCGGGGGCTTTGCCGGTTTGGATGTTGGTTAGGGTGGTGCGGAGTTGGTGGGCTAGGCCGGTGGTGGAGGCGGTGGGGATTTCGTGGTCTTTGCCGTGGTGGCCGATGGCGGCGATTGGGGCGATGATGGCGGCTGTGCCTATGCCGAAGGCTTCGTGTAGGGTGGCGTTGGAATGGGCGGCTAGGACTTCGTCGAGGGAGACGGGGCGCTCTTCGAGCTTGATTTTCATTTCGCGCAAGAGCGTGAGCACGGAGTCGCGGGTGACGCCAGGGAGAATGGTGCCGGAGAGGGCGGGAGTGATGGCGGTGCCGTTGATGTTGAACATGATGTTCATCACGCCGGATTCTTCGATGAAACGGTGGTCTTTGCCGTCGAGCCACATTACGTTGTGATAGCCCTTGGCTTGGGCTAGTTTCGCGGCGAGTAAACCACCACCATAATTGCCTGCGGTCTTTGCATCGCCTGTGCCGCCGGGGAAGGCGCGAACGTAGGTTTCTTCGGCGAGCAGGCGGATGGGTTGGGCGAAATAGGGGCCGCCTGGGGAAGTGATGATCACGAAACGATAGCGGGTGGCGGGGCGCACCATCAAGCTGTCGTCGGTGCCGAAATAAACGGGGCGGACGTAGAGAGAGCCGCCTTCGCGGTGCGGGGTCCACTCCTGATCCACACGGATTAGTTCGAGCAGGCCTTCGCGGAAAATTTCCTCGGGAATCTCGGGCATGGCCAGGCGAGTGGCGGTGCGATTCAGGCGGGCGTGATTGGCCATGGGACGGAAGAGGGCCACGCGGCCGTCGGCGGTGCGGTGGGCTTTGAAGCCTTCGAAGAGGGACTGGCCGTAGTGCAGGGCGGTGGTTGCAGGGGAGAGTTCCATCGGCCCGAATGGAATGATGCGCGGATCCTGCCATTTGCCGTCGGCGTAATCGGCGACGAACATGTGGTCGCTGTAGTTGGTGCCGAAGGGCGAGTTTTCGCGGAGCTCTTCGGTGAGGCGGGATTGCGGGGTGCGGGTGAGGGAAATGGTTTCGATCATCGTTGACCTCGGTTGAGAAAGGGAAACACCAAAGTAGAAGGATGGCTTATTTGCGTGGGATTGGGGAAGAGCCAATGTGGTACGGGTGATTGGAGGGGAGGACGGCTTCGCGGTCAGGGCTCGGCCAGGGAGGGGGATTTAACACAGAGGTCACAGAGGGAAGAGCACCGAGATCACAGAGAAGATAAACAAAAGGGCGAGCAACGAAGTGCGTTGCCCGCCGAAAATGATACGAACGGCGAAGAACACAGGCAGGAGTGCCTGTGCCACGAGGCTACTTGGCGGCCTTGGCCTTCACCTGGTTGAAGGCGAGGCTGAGGCGCGACTTGTAGCGGTTGGCGGTGTTCTCGTGGAGAACGCCCTTGGTGATGGCCTGATCGATCGCAGAAAGCGTGGGATTCAGAAGATTGGTTGCCGCGGTGACGTCGCCGGCGGTAATGGCGGTGCGGAGACGGCGCATGGCGGTGCGAACGCGCGTGCGGTTGGCACGATTGACTTCGGCCCGTTGGCGAGATTGCGCCGCGCGCTTTAAAACGGACTTTTTCTTCTTCTTTATTTTGGTAGCCTGACCTTGAGCCATCTATTGCTCCTTAAGCATTTAATTCAAACTATTAGTTTGAGGCGAGGCCTACTGCTTTGTCAAACGAAGTAAAACCACCGGTGAGGCCGATGCCAGTTCCAGCGGCGCCAAGTGCTGGATTCGCGAGCGCTGCTCTTGGCGCGAAACGCGAGGAATTGGTGTTGATGGTCAATTCGCGCAATCCGATTGTGACCGTGGAGACGAGCGAGGAGCTGCGGTTTTCGGGCTTGCTCGAGAGGGTGGCGGAGGAACTGGGAATTCCGCTTTATGTGTGGAGCGTCACCACGGGCTTAGGGCGATTCGGAGGAGCGGCTTTGTACAACTCCGATCAGCCGGAGTAGGCGCTGACGACCATCGCGTCGATTCAGGGCGACGGAATATTCCTGTTGAAGGATTTTTGCCGTTATTGCGACAACGACCGGATCAGCCGCCGCATGCGGGATTTGGCGGACGGATTTCGGACGGCGCGGCGCTCGATTGTGCTGCTTGGCGCAGCGATTCAATTGCCGCCGGAATTGGAGGCGGATGCGGTGGCGTTTCAGCTAGGGCTGCCTTCGGTGGAGGAATTGGTTGGCGGAGTGAAGGCTACGCTGGCGGAGCTGAATCGCACGCAGGGGATTGCGACTTCGCTGGACGCGGTTGGCGTGGGGCAATTGGCAAAGAATCTGGCGGGGCTTTCGGAAGACGATGCGATGCGAGTGTTGCGTCAGTCTGTGCTGGCGCGGCGGAAAGCGGATGCTGGGCTGCTGGACGATGTGCTGGAAGCGAAGCGGCAGGCGATGCACACGGGCGGCTTGCTGGAAACAATCAAGCGCGATGCGTCGTTCGCGGATGTGGCTGGTTTGCAAAGATTGCGGGAGTGGATCGGGAAACGGAAAAGCGCGCTGACACCAGAGGGGCAGCGGTTTGGGCTTGTGCCGCCAAAGGGTGTGCTGATTACCGGCGTGCAGGGTTGCGGGAAGAGCCTGGCGGCGAAGGCAATTGCCGGGGAGTGGGGCTACGAATTGGCGCGGCTGGATGCGGGCGCGCTTTATGACAAGTTTGTGGGCGAGAGCGAGAAGCGGCTGAAGAAGGCGTTGGACGTGGCGCAGAAAATTTCGCCAGTGGTGCTGTGGATTGATGAGATTGAGAAGGCGTTCGCTTCGGCGGGTTCGAGCGGGGATGCGGATGCGGGATTGTCGCAGCGGTTGCTGGCTACGCTGCTGACGTGGATGCAGGACCGGGAGAGCGGAGTGTTTTTGGCGGCGACGTCGAACAACATCACGATTTTGCCGCCGGAGATGCTGCGGAAGGGAAGATTTGACGAGATCTTTTTTGTGGATTTGCCGGGAGTAGGGTCACGCACGGCGCTGTTTGCTTTGCACATTCGGAAACGCGGGAGAGACGTGGCGGGATTTGATTTGCCGAAACTTGCCGGGGCTAGCGACGGATTTTCGGGGGCTGAGATTGAGCAGGTGATCGCGGCGGGATTGTATTCGGCGTTCAGCCAGAAGCAGCAGCTTTCCACGGAGATTTTGGTGGCGGAGATTCAGGCGACGCAGCCGTTGAGCGTTACGAGAGCGGAAGAGATCACTTCTATTCGCAATTGGGCGAAGAGCCGGGCTGTGCCGGCGGATTAGCTTGGGCCGAGGTCGAAGAAACAGCAGGTTCCTCACCCCGTTCAAAAGCCGAACGGGGTTCGGAATGACAATTTTGTGGATTTGGTATGGGCTGTGAAGTGGTGAGATCTTCGTATTTCTTGCGGATACAGTTTGGCAAAGAGCAGATAAGGAAAAGGCCCGGCGTGGGGACCGCCGGGCCTTTACTTGTCTGGGGGCGTTTTTTCTATTCGAAGGAAAAGGGAAAGTCAAAGACGAGGTCGCCGATGGAAATGCGCAGGGAGAGTTCATAGGCGTTCGAGTCGCGGGCGAACCAGAGCTCGCCTTTGGTTTTTTGGCCAGGCGCAAGCTTGGCGGCTTTCAGAGCCAGGGCGCGGACCGAAGCCCATTCGTCGTTGTAGCCGAGGTAGTCGTCCACGGACGTGACGTGGTGGTAGGCCACAGCGGAAACATGCGCGGCGGAGCGCGAGCGGAGAACGATTGCGCTGGGCGGCGGAACGGCCATGGATTCGGCGTGCATAAGCTGGTGATTGGCTTCGTTGCGGGCCAGCTTCGCGGGATTTTCCTGGCGCAGGTTGCGCAGCTTCGGGGTCAGTTCGTCGAGCGTGACGAGCGCGGGAACCACGAAGATCTGAGAGCCGCTGCTGTTCGAAACCGCGACGCTGGCATGGAGTTTCCAGCCGGTGTCTTGCAAGGAAACTTGGACGGTGAGGCCGTTGGCGGTGGCGGACTCCACTTTGCGACCGCGGCTGGTGAACTGGTCGCAGCCCTGGGCGCCGGCGGTCCAGCGTACGATGCCGTTTACGGGCGTGGCGTTGGAGGCTGGTGCTGGATTCTCGAGTTCCGGCTGCGAGGCCGGCGCCGCGGTGGTGAGATACATGCGCGCGACGTAGCCCACTTTTCCGTCCGAGGTGCGGATCTGCGTGGTGTAGCCTTCGTTGTCCGCGAGCACGGCGACCTGCTGGCCGCAAGCCAGGATGGCCGTCTGGCGCAAAGGCAAAGCCTGCTCCGCGTCGGCGGTCATTGGGACATTGGAGATGCCGGGGCAGTTCACGTAGGCGCGTGGCGAGGCTCCAACGACTGCGTTGGCCGCCGTTTCCGTTGCGAAGAGCGGAGAACCCGAAAGAACCAGGGTCGCGCCGAACATCAGGTGTTTTGCAGACAGAGACATTGCCGAACCTCCCTCAGAGAACAAACAAGAAACTTTTCCTTCGAGCGTGAGTAGAGTTTTGCGAAACCCAAAGTTTTCGTCTATAGGACGCGGGTACCAAAGGACAGGTAATTCGAACGCCAATAGGGACAGGTGGTGAAGTAAGAAGTTGCGAGTTAGAAAGTTCAGGAGTTCAAGAGTTCAAGAAAGAGGCCGGATAACGGCGAAGCGTCCTTCGCGAAGGTCGCTCAGGGCTAGCAGTGTGAGTGGAGAGATGGAAAGAAAAGAGAGCTGAACGCAGAGACACGGAGGGCGCTGAGAAGAGGCGCGAAGAGAGTGGCGGAAATTTACAGGGGTGTAACTTGAACTTTGGGCAGCGGTGGGTTAGGTTGTTTGTAGTTTCTCCGTGTTCGGGCTTAGACGCAGCCGGAAATTTGCAGGAGGAATGCCATCGGCCACCCGTTACGTTCGGCGGAAGTACCCTCCAAGTGGATGAAGCGCACCATACACATTACCGGAAAAATTGAACCCTTCTTTGGCACTTTGGACGAGAACATCCGTTCCTTAGAGGACTACCTGCGCGTGCGCACGCATTTGCACGACACGCGGCTGACCGTGGAAGGCGAGCAGGAAAGCGTGGATCAGGCGGTGCGGATTGTGGAGGAGTACAACCACCTGACGCGGCATGGACGGGAGCTATCGAGCGCGGAGGTGAAGTCGCTGCTGCGCGTGGCGACGGAAGAGCCGCACGAATCGCCGCGGGGGATGTTTGAGCATGGAAGAACGCGGTCGTTTGGCAAGAAAGTGGTTACGCCGAAGACCGCGACGCAGCGGAAGTACATGGAAGAGATTGAATCGCACGACATGACGTTTGGGATTGGGCCGGGCGGGACGGGGAAGACTTATCTGGCGGTGGCGATGGCGGTGAGCGCGCTGCTGACCAAGCAGATGAACCGGATTATTCTGGCGCGGCCGGCGGTGGAGGCGGGGGAGCGATTGGGATTTCTGCCGGGGACGCTGCAGCAGAAGATTGATCCGTACATGCGGCCGCTGTATGACGCGCTGTACGACATGCTGGATGCGGACAAGCTGGAGCGGTTTTTGGAGAAGGGAATCATCGAGGTTGCGCCGCTGGCGTTTATGCGCGGGCGGACGCTGAACGATTCGTTCGTGATTCTGGACGAAGCGCAGAACACCACCAGCGAGCAGATGAAGATGTTTTTGACGCGGCTGGGATTCAATTCGAAGGCCGTGATTACCGGGGACATCACGCAGATTGACTTGCCGAGCGGGAAGAAGAGCGGGTTGATCGAGTCCATGGAAATTTGCGGGCGAATTCCGGGAATCAGCACGGTGCAGTTTGGCGAGAAAGACGTGGT
>WNFR01007193.1_pt1 | contig 13397 bp, 11 predicted proteins | sample 5400221 | NCBI WGS metagenome assembly WNFR01 (sample SAMN13153357, study PRJNA577476) | soil metagenome | isolation source: 40 cm soil under Madrone tree | place: USA:California | collected 2016-06-14
TTCGTGGTGCCGCCATTATGTCCGCTGGTGGGTTCGCCCTACGACTTCTCGCGAACGGCCGATCATATCGAGCGCGCCATCCGGAGCACCGATGCATGGCTGGCGCAAAATGGCCTGGAGCAGAGCGGGATTCCCCACGAGATGCGCCCGCACAGTCACTGAGCCATCGAGACTCAGTCGAGTTACGTTGCGCTGCAAAAAGAACGGATAACCGGCGGTATCGCTTGCCGCGGGACGGACTGATTCTCCGCCCGGGGAATCGGGAGCTTCGCGGGCGACCCGCTGTCATATCCATGACCCCTGCGCCGGATATCGTGTAAAGGATTGTTCTGATAATTGGATTAGACTGCGGAACAATACGGCAGAATCTGCCCGAGGGATCCTATGGAAACGCTGATGCTTCCGTTCTCGCCGCGCTACATCGTGCTTACGATTTGCGCTGTCGTCACGGCTTTGCTTCTCGGCATCGGGATCGTGGATCGCAAGGTGTTCGATCTGGTCTTGATTCCGGTTCTTATTTTCGGCGCCCTCACATTACTGGGCATTCGCGATCTCATGCAAAAGAACCACGCGGTTCTGCGAAATTATCCGATCTCGGCTCATATCCGGTTTCTGCTGGAAGAGATCAGGCCGGAGATGCGGCAGTACTTCTTCGAGAGCGAGAAGGACGGCATGCCGTTCAGCCGCGACACCCGCGCGCTGGTTTATCAGCGGGCGAAGATGGTGCTCGACAAGCGACCGTTCGGCACCCAGGAGGACGTCTATCGCGAAGGCTATGAATGGATGCACCATTCGGTGGCGCCGAAGGTTCGTACCGGCGAGCAATTTCGTGTCACCATCGGCGGTCCGGATTGCACCAAGCCGTATTCGGCATCGGTCTTCAATATCTCTGCGATGAGCTTTGGCGCGCTTAGTCCTAACGCGGTGCGCGCGCTGAACGCGGGTGCCAAAAAGGGCGGCTTCGCGCATGACACCGGCGAGGGCGGTGTCAGCCCCTATCACCGCGAGAACGGCGGTGACCTGATTTGGGAGATTGGTTCCGGATACTTCGGTTGCCGCAACCGCGACGGCTCGTTCAATCCGCAAGAATTTGCACGCGTTGCCGCCGACGATCAGATCAAGATGATCGAGCTCAAGATCAGTCAGGGTGCCAAGCCCGGACACGGTGGCGTCCTTCCTGCCGCCAAGGTCTCCGAGGAAATTTCCAAGATCAGAGGCGTCAGCATGGGCGAGGACTGCATCTCGCCGGCCACGCACCGGGCATTTTCGACGCCGCTGGAAATGATGGCCTTCATCGGCGAGATGCGTCGGCTCTCCGGCGGCAAGCCTGCCGGATTCAAGCTTTGCATCGGTCACCCCTGGGAGTTTCTCGCGATCTGCAAGGCAATGCTTCAGACTGGAATCTATCCGGATTTCATCGTGGTCGACGGCAACGAAGGCGGCACCGGCGCCGCGCCGCTGGAATTCATGGATCATCTGGGCATGCCGATGCGCGAGGGGGTCAGTTTCGTCCATAATGCGCTGATCGGCATCAATGCGCGTGACCGCATCCGCATCGGCGCCGCCGGAAAGATAGCGACCGCCTTCGATATGGCCCGCGCCATGGCGATCGGGGCGGACTGGTGCAATTCGGCGCGTGGCTTCATGTTTTCGCTGGGCTGCATCCAGTCGCTGAGTTGCCACACCGATCGATGTCCGACCGGCGTGACCACGCAGGACCCAACCCGCGCTCGCGCGCTGGTGGTGCCGCACAAGACCGAGCGGGTTTACAACTATCACCGCGCAACGCTGCAGGCGCTGGCCGAACTGCTTGCCGCCGCCGGGCTCGATCACCCGCAGCAGGTCCGGCCGATCCATTTTTCAAAGCGGACGTCCACGACCGAAGTGCTGTCGTTCGCACGGCTCTATCCGTCGCTTCGCCCGGGCGAACTGATCGACGGCACCAGCGATTCGCGTTTTCGCGAGGCCTGGGCGATGGCGCGGGCTGACACGTTCTCGGCCGTGGGCTGATCTCCCCACCAACGGCGGCTGTAGCTGCCGCCAACCGATTACAAAAAACGCCGCTCCGAGAATTGCCCCTATGACCATCCCAACGCCGAGAAAGTGAAATTCCAGAGCGTCGGCAACCTTTGTGCCGCGGTTTTGACGTTCACCGCGCCGACGCTAAAACGCATGGCGCCGGCGTTGACCCTGTCGAAGTCCACCAGGCTCAAGCGTCGCCCTTAGCGGAGCGATATCATGGAAGCTGAGCTGGTCGCAGCGAGGCATCCATGATCGAGAAGTCCTCGATGGTTGTGGGTTTCGGCTCACATGCGCGGTAGTCCTGCAGTTGAGCACGCCGACGTTGGTGCCTCGTTGTCGGAATTACTGGTCAATTTCGACCAATTGACCCGGCGCAGACAATATCGGATCATGGGCGACCTTCTACAGGTCTGCGTTAAATGCCGCCTGTCGCACCATCCTTGGCAAAGGCCGATCAAGCTCTGGCCAGTCCCGCTTCTTGCACTTACGCGCAAAGGAGAAATGGATGTTCCTCGATTATTTTGCCCTCGGGGTGCTGATCGCTGTAGCCCTTATTCTGTTCTACGGCATCATCGCTATTCATGACATTCCCTACGAGGTCGCGGTGCACCGCCATCATCCGCATCAGGATGCGATCCACGTCGCCGGTTGGGTAAGCCTTTTTACGCTCCACGTTCTTTGGCCGTTTCTCTGGATCTGGGCGATGCTTTATCGGCCGGATCGCGGCTGGGGCTTTACCGAGAAAAGCGAGGCTATCGCCCATCCGGGGATCGCGCTCGTGCAGCTTGAGGAGCGGATTGCAGCGCTCGAACAACGCGCCGCGGCGGAAAACAAGCCAGAGCCTCTCCAGCCGGTGGAGAAGCCCTGATGGATCTCCTTCTCATTCTCACCTACACGGCATTCGCCTATGCGGCCTTCAAGATATTCAAGATCCCGGTCAACAAGTGGACGGTGCCGACGGCCGCGCTCGGCGGAATAGTGCTCGTCTCCGGCCTCGTGCTTTTGATGAGCTACAACCATCCGTTCACGAACGAAGGCCGCATTTACTTCACGTCGGCCCCCGTGATTCCGGCCGTCCGGGGACCGGTTATCGAGGTGCCGGTGACGTCGAACGTGCCTTTGAAGAAAGGCGACGTCCTATTTCGGATCGATCCGCGTCCCTATCAATTTGCGGTCGATGAAAAGCGTGCCGCGCTTGCCGAGGCCGAACAAAATGTTCGGCAGCTAAAGTCCGCATGGGACGCTGCCAAATCCGTTGTGGAGGAAGGGCGTGCGTCGCGCGATCGCGCCAAGCAATCCTTTGACCGCGCCGATACTGCCAATGAGAGCGCCCGGAGCGCCGGACGAGCATTGCCAATCACGGAGCTGGAAGTTGAAAATCGCCGAGGCGTCTACCTTGCTGCCGAGGCAGTCATGGTCACGGCGCAGGCGCGGACGGATCAGGCGCGGCTGGCTTACGAGTCGCAGATCGAGGGGATCAATCCAACGGTGGCGCGGGTGAGCGCTGAATTGAAAAATGCCGAGTACGAGCTCGGCGAGACGACGGTGCGGGCTCCGGCTGACGGTTACGTCAGTCAGGTGTTTCTGCGACCGGGCATGATGGCGGTTCCCTTTGTCGCACGGCCGGTCATGGTCTTCATTCACCAGGATAGAGAGCTGGTGGGGGCCTTCATCCAAAATTCCCTGCAACGGGTGCGGGTCGGCGACGAGGCAGAGATCGCATTCAGATCTCTTCCCGGCCGAATCTTCAAGGGCAGGGTTAAAGCCGTTCTGGCTGCAATGTCGCAAGGGCAGTTGCAACCGTCAGGCGAGCTGCTCGATCCGAACGCGCGGGAGCGCCAGACGCCGGGGCGCGTATTGGCGCAAATCGAAATCCTCGATGATATCTCGCAGTATCAATTGCCCGGCGGTGTGACGGCGGAGGTCGCGATCTACACCGACCACTGGCATCATGTCGGCGTACTGCGGCGCGTCCTTCTGCGCATGAGTAGCTGGATGAACTACGTGTTCCTGGAGCATTAGATGCCTGACGGGTCGGCTGTAGGAATGACGATTTAATCGGCGAACTTTAAGCCTGCTCCGAAGTGCTCTGCTTCACCGGAAAGTAGCGCTGCACGCAAGTTCATATCAGAACTCGCTGTACAAGCGCCCTGACAAGATCGAGAGCCGCGCTAATGCGGATTTTCGAGGCTGAACAGCTCCGACTGCTCATCATATGCGAATAGCTCCGCATAGCGTCCCCACGACACGATGGTCTTCAGCGTTTCGTCGGCGTAGTCCTCCGACATGTAGTCCTCAAGTTCGTTGCGGAAGCGCGCGGCGGGAGCCGTATGCGAAGGTCGCTCGTCGAGTACGCGGCGGATCAGGCCCATGACCGGCACATAATTGATGAGATGCTCGGCGAACAGCTTCTTGCGGGCATCGGTTTCGAGGTGGGCAAAGCGCTTGCCGGCATCCGTCAGCATCAGATCGCCTTCGCTCAATTGGGCAAATCTCAACGATTGAAGCGCTTCGCCGAGGTGAAATATCTCGTCCGCTTCCAGTTGCAGGTGGCCTGCGAGAACCGGCAAATCGGCGTGCCCGTTATACGGCGGCGCCGCGAGCGTCTCGAGCAGACCGGAAAGCACGTTGGACGAGACATGATTGAGGACCATGCCAACGCCGGTGCCGTGAATGCCCTCGATTGCCGGCGCTTTCGGTTCCGCGCGCTGCGTCATGCGGGCATAGATGCTGTCGACGAGCTGCCGGAATGTCGGATCGAGGCGATTGCGCGGATGCGGCAGGTCAACCTTGATTTCGGCAGCGACGCGACCGGGATTGGATGAGAACACGAGAATGCGGTCGCACATCAGCACCGCTTCCTCGATGTTGTGCGTCACCATCAACACAGACTTGATCGGCAGGCGGCCTTCGATCCAGAGATCGACCAGGTCGGTCCGGAGCGTCTCAGCGGTCAGCACATCAAGTGCCGAAAACGGCTCGTCCATCAGCAAAAGGTCCGGATGCACGACCAGTGCCCGCGCAAACCCGACGCGCTGGCGCATGCCGCCCGACAATTCCTTGGGATAGGCTGACTCGAACCCGTCGAGACCGATCAGGTCGATCGCCGCGAGCGCCCGCGTGCGGCGCTCGGTGCTGTCGATCCCCAGCGCTTCCAGTCCCAATTCGACATTCTGCAGAACTGTCAGCCATGGAAACAGCGCGAAGGACTGAAACACCATGGAGACGCCGTTCGGCGGGCCCACGATCGTTTCGCCCCGGCATTTTGCATCGCCTGACGATGGCGCGATGAGGCCGGCGATGATGCGCAGCAGCGTCGACTTACCCGATCCGGACCGGCCGAGCAGTCCGACAATTTCGCCTGAATGAATCGTCAGATCGACCTTTTCGAGGACCAACAGCTCCTCACCACTGCCTTTCGGAAATGACCGGCAGACGCCGCGAATATCGAGAAGGCTGGTCTGTTTGGTATAATCGAGCATGAGTTTCCCCTGATCAGCCGAGGCGAAGACGGCGCTCTCCGAACGCATATAGTCGCCTCCAGAGCAGCCGGTTGAAGAGCGTCACCAGAACACACATCACGGCAATGCCGAGAATGACGCGAGGGAAGTCACCGGCTTCCGTCGCAGTCGCTATATAGGCGCCAAGACCGGTGGCCGTTAGATGGGTGTCGCCCCAGCTTGCGACTTCGGCGACGATGGAGGCATTCCATGATCCGCCTGATGCGGTGATTGCTCCCGTGACGTAGTATGGGAAAATGCCGGGCAGGATGACTTTTATCCACCACCGCCATCCCTTCAGATGAAGGCTGCCGGCGGCCTCACGAAGGTCGGTCGGGAATGCGCTGGCGCCCGCAATGACATTGAACAGGATGTACCACTGGGTTCCCAGAATCATCAGCGGGCTGAGCCAGACATTCGGGTTCAGGCCGTAACGTACGATGATCACCACGAACACCGGAAATGCGAGGTTCGCAGGGAATGCAGCCAAAAACTGCGCCAACGGTTGAACTCGCTCGGCAAGTTTTGGTCGAAGTCCGATCCAGACACCGACAGGCACCCATATCAGGGTCGCCAGTGCAATCAGCACGACGACGCGAGCAAGCGTAACGAATCCGTATCCAACGGCGCGGAAGACATCGGACGGGCTCAAAGTCGCCGAGAGATACTCATAGACCCTCCACGCGGCGTAGCCGGTGCTCGCAATGATGACTGCAAGCCAGACAGCATCGACAATGCGCGACGGCTGGCCGCTTCTGATCGGCGTCCTCAAGCTTTTTGGGATGGCAAAGTGCAAGTTCGAAATGGCTTTGTTCAAGGCTGCAAACGGATACGTCAGTGCCCGCAAGGCCCGCGTATGACGGAACAGGTCGAGCATCCAGGACGTCGGGGCGGTGGCCGAAGCGGTCTGCTCGAATCGGAATTTATCGGCCCAGGCCACGACCGGCCGGAACAGCAGCTGGTCGTAGGCGATGATAACCAGGAGCATCGTCAGGATCGCGTAGCCGATCGCTGGCAGATTCTGCTTTTGAATGGCCAGTGCGACGTAGGAGCCGATGCCGGGCAGCGTGACCGTGGTATTTCCGACGGTGATTGATTCCGATGCCACCACGAAAAACCAGCCGCCTGACATCGACATCATCGTATTCCAGATCAGGCCCGGCATGGCGAACGGCACATCGAGCCGCCAGAAACGCTGCCAGCCGCTGAGATGAAAGCTTTGCGATGCTTCTTCCAGATCCTTCGGGACGTTGCGCATCGACTGATACATGCTGAAGGTCATGTTCCAGGCCTGGCTGGTGAAGATCGCGAACACGCAGGCGAGTTCGGCGCCGAGCACGCGGCCGGGAAACAAGTTCATGAAGAAGACGACGGTGAAGGTCAGAAAGCCGAGGATCGGCACCGATTGCAGGATATCGAGCAGGGGGATCAGCACCATCTCGGCGCGCCGGCTCTTGGCGGCAAGGGCGGCATAGATGAAGGTGAAAATGATCGAACAAACGATGGCCAGCAGCATCCGCATGGTCGTTCGCAGCGCATAGAGCGGCAGGTTGGCCGGATCGAGCGACACTGGAGCAATGTCGAGCGTGGACAAGGGCGCCACGGTCTGCTCGCCACTGTAGACGATGAGCACCATGGCGCCGATGACAAGAACCAGCGCAACGACATCCCAGATATTGGGCCGCAGCGCCTGCCCCAGCAGGGCTGGGCGAATATCTTGAAGCGTCATGAGAGCCGCCTTGTTCAGAACTCGCCGTGCAGCCGTCCTGAGAAGATCGAAACCGGCCCGCGATCGGCGTTGTAGGCGGGATTGGTGACGAATTGATAGTCTGCGGTAAGGGTGAGCGCTTTGTTGAGTGCGAACGCATAGTAGGTTTCGAGGATTCGCTCCCGTCGATAATTGAGCCGGCCGTCTCCGATCAGGGGCCCGAGCCCGCCCGCCGCGATGAAGTCGCGGTGATCCCTGGAAAGCGCGTTGATCGCGCCGCCCAGCCCGATCACGTCGTCGGGTCTGCCCCATCTGGTGCCCTTGATGGAAGCGCCCAGCGAGAGACTGGCATCGATATCGGTGAACGCCATGATTTCGGTCTTGCCGTCGTTCCAGCTCCAGCGGCCGAACAGGCCGACTTCGTCGGTCAAGGCCTGTTCGAGGTTGATGACGTAGCCGTATTTGATCCGGCCCGTGCGGGTTTGCGCGATATCGAGATTGAGCGCCGGATTATCCAGTGTCTCGCGATAGCTTCCGGAAAAGGCGCTGTTGAGCCATGCGATGGTCCGCAGCTTTCCCGGCAGGGAGAACAACGAATAGCGTGTTTCCAGTTCGACCACGTATTCGCCGCGCTGAAAGAGCTTTGTGTCGAAATTGTTCGAATTCGATACGGCATCCATCAGGAAGTAACCGGCGCGTAACGCCCATTGTTTCTGATTGAGCTCCGCGGTTACGCCGTAGCTGAGCCCGAGCTTGTCCGCGGCGTAGTCAAATGCTCCCGGCGCCCAGATCGACCAGTTCATGAAATCCTTGCGGGAGTCCTTGGCGTAGCTGTTACCGTCAAAGATATCGATGACCGAAAACTTGCCCGCCTGCAGCGTCAAACGGGATATATCGGCCTTTCCGGCGAGTTGCACGGGTCCGCTGGCAAGTTCTTCCTGCTCGCCGCCAAAGCCGAACGTCTGGCGCACAAACAACCGCGACGTGTTGTAGTGCGGGAAGGGGAAATTGGATTTTTGCGCTTCGCCGCTCGGAAACCCCGCGACTCCGACCGTATCGTTCAATCCAAATCCCTGCAGCAGTTCGGGGTTGTAATAAACCTCGCCGCCCTCCCAAAGCCGGGCGTTCAGGTACAGGCTGTTGCTCCAGGTCTCCTGAGTTTGCGGCGCCGGCGTCAGGCTGTTTGGACCCGAGTAGGGCGCGTGGAATGCCGGATATCCCTGCGGCAGGAAGGTGGTTTGACCGTGGATTTCCCAGCGATCGGATTCGGGATCCGTCAGCGATGTCTTCGGCGTCAAATTACCGGAACCCGGCCAGTCGATCTTGCGGTTGAGCCCGAGCCGAAGCGACTGGAAATCCAGCGTCGATGCGTACTGCGTTGCGGACGGAAACCTGATGTCGGCTTTTCCGAACTGGCTGTAGAGATATTCCAGACGCGCGCTCCAGTGTGGCGCGAAGGCATATTCCACGCCGGCTCCGGCGGCCCAGCCGAGCCGGGTGTTCAGGGTCTTTTCGTCGCCGCCGATGACGGACAAGTTGAGGAAACGCTCGCCGGCCCATGCGAGCCCGCCGGTCGCATAGGCGAGCCACGGACCAGTGGCGTAACCGACGCGGCCGCGTGCGGTCCCCACATAGTCCCACTGCTCGGTGGCAGCGGACCGCGCTGTCGCCAGCGACGATACGACCGAATTCGAGGTGAGATAATTTGGAAAAGTAATATCGGCCTCGACGCCGAGCAGTATTCCGGATGGCAGCCGATAATTGTACCCGGCCTGTACGCCGCCGATCACGCCGCCGAAGGAATTACTGGTTGCGGTGGTCGCCGGATCTGACAACACGGCGTTTGAGGAGCCGCGGCTGTAGCCGGCATGCGCGCCGATATAGAACCCGGTCCAATCGAATACCGACTGGATGTGGGGAGCTTTAACCGGCATGTCGGAGGCCATCGCCGCGCCATCGACCACGAGCAGGCCCAAGCTTACGCCCGCGACTGCGCACTCCCAGGATCGGCTGCAGCGGCTCATCGTCATCGTGTGAATATTTCCAGCGCGAGCATTCCGGCAGTCTGTTTCGTCATCACTGCAATTATCCCGGCGCGCTGCCACTAAAGAAATGAAGTGAAATCATCGATTCCGCCCGTTCATTCGGATTCGCCGGCTCTTCCGATGAAAAATCCAGATCAAAGAACGGTGCCATTTATTCCCAAGCCTTATTGCAACTCATTCGCAATAGCAAGAAAGAACCCCGAAGATGAGGTTGAATGGCACGGTCCAGTGACGTGCGAGCCACACATCTCACGGATCGGGATCCAGAAATAAGCTCAGTCTCAAAATCCTGCTCGACTTGCCGGCTCTTTCGCCGGTGACCCAGCGCCAACCATGCGCCGAGCCGCTCCAGCGATCGCGTACCTGATAAGACGGCCCAAAGACCGTTATGTGAAATCCTGCGCTGCCGGTGCAGGATCATCGTACAGCGCAAGATTCTGCTCGCCAGCCGGAAGCTCCGATGGCTCCCCAACAACGCAGATTTTGGATGGCCGCCCTGATCACGCTTCCACCGTCGAGGCCAAATTCTGTAGATCGCCGCGAGGACCGCGATGCTGAAGAGCAGCGTGACCAGGACCCAAGCCAGCACGCGAGTGGCCAATTGCTTTCGCTGAAACGGATGAGCCATGGGAGCACCTTTCCGACGTCCATGGTGATCCCTGGCTCATCCGACCAGCGCCAGGTCGCGCGATCCGACCGACGGTCGGCCAGGAAGCTCGACCCATCGCACCGTGTTCGTCGAAGTCGCCGATCGGCGCATCACTGGTGGACTCGGCCTGCCAGCGACATTCGAGCCTGCCGTTGCGATAAAACCAATGACAGGCGAGCGCCGGGGTTGGAGCCCGGCGCTTGCCCACTACCGCCGGGCGGCGAAGACCCGGCAGGTTGTCATTGCAATGAGTGAAGGCTTCGCTCTGCCCCGACGCGGTGCGCCGTGACTGAACAAGCCTGAATTTTGCAAGTCGGGATTTTGCGAGTGTTTTGAACATCGCTCACCTCCATGTCCGCTTTGCGCGGCAGGCCAGTGAGCGAGACAGTCAGCTAGGCGCGACTATCACCCTCACGCGGCCAAAGCCGGCGCGATTGATCTTGATATTTGGCGGCATCGCTGGCCCGGTCATGGTCGCCGGGTTGACGTTGCCAAAGGTGGTACTGCCCATGTGCTCTTCATTAGGGTTGAAAGACTTGCCTTGAACATATGTTCAAGACAGCGATTGGCACGTACGCCTGACCTTTCACAGTGTCAAGCGATTTTCTGTATCCTGCCGGGAGGATCGCTGTTATCCTCCCCGGAGGTTAGGAGGATTTCATGGATCACCCGCATTCTGCGATTGCCCGACGCCTGAAGCGCGCCAATGGCCACCTCGAAACAATTATTGAAATGGTCGAACAAGGCCGGCCTTGCGCTCAAATCGCTCAACAACTGCAGGCCGTGGAGAGCGCAATTGAAAATGCAAAAAAGGCATTGATTCACGACCACATCAGCCACGGCCTCGAACGATCGTTCAAGGCGTCCGGCTCGAAAGGCCAGGCTGCGCTCAGGGACTTCAAGCTGATCGCGAAGTATCTGTGACGCGTGACCATGGGAGCGGTACGACGCTAGCCATTTGCCGAATGGGAGTGTTGGACCTCTACGGTGACATGGGACAGGTCGGCGAATTTGGCTAATCTCCGGCGGTAATGCGCCGGCTCGCGGCCCCCTGTGGTTGCAACCGAGACAATGGCGCCGAGATGGCCGGGCCCCAGTCGCCAGAGATGCAGGTCGGTGACTTGATCTCCCTCGCTTTCGATTACCATACGAACTCTCTCTGCCATACGCGGATCCGGCGTGCGGTCGAGCAGGATGCCGCCGGTATCGCGCAGCAAGCCAACCGACCAGTTTGCAATGACGAGCGCGCCGATAAAGCCGGCAAGCGGGTCCATCCAGAGCCAGCCGAACGCACGCGCCAACAGTAGCCCGATAATGACCAAAACGGACACGGCGGCATCAGCCAAAACATGAATGACGGCGGCCCGCATATTGTTGTCGCGGTGATGCGCATGTTGTTGGCCCTCTTGCACCACGCGAACCTTGGCAAGGAAGGCATGCGGTTCCGGAACCTCGTCACGCGATTCCAGATATCCACCCCTGTCCTCGAACGCGAACAGCTGGCGGCTGCCATCGGGTCTGGTGGTCTCGATGCTGACATCGGAAGCCTCCAGGAACTCGGCGCCATCTGCCCTCACGCGAAAGCGCGGCGGCGCGTTGTCTTCAAAGACCTCGATGTCGATCTCACGGGTACCCAACTGGACTTCAAAGACCTCGATGTCGATCTCACGGGTACCCAACTGGATGCGACGAGGTTCCTCGCCATGATCATGGTCATGACCGTGAGAGTGACCATGGCTGTGACCGTGATGATGCCCGCCGGACAATAACCACGCGCTCGCGACATTGACTGCCAGACCCAAAACCGCAATCGGGATCGCCTCGTTGAAGCTGATGGGAACCGGGTTAAGCAGGCGCGATACGGCTTCGTAGGCGATCAGGAGAGCAATCATCGCCAGAACGATGGCGCTAGAATATCCCGCCAGATCGCCGAACTTTCCGGTGCCGAAGGTGAAGCGCCTATCGTTCGCATACCTGCGGGCATAGGTGTACGCCAACGCCGCTAACAACAGCGCCCCGGCATGCGTCGACATGTGCAATCCGTCGGCAATAAGCGCCAGAGAGCCGAACAGAGCGCCACCGATAATTTCGGCGATCATCATGACGGTGCAAAGTATGATCACCGCCCAGGTCCGGCGCTCCGCCTTGTCGTGATCCTTGCCGAGAAACACGTGGTCGTGCGGCGGAAGCTGAAAGATCGTTCCTGCATCGCTCATGGCAGCTCTCACTTCAGATAGGTGTGGACCACTTCGATCAGCTGATCCGCCGCGTCGGCGTTAAGCGCGCCCGGATTCCTCTCGGGATCGACGAGATGAGTACGGATGTGGTCTTCGACCACCTCCGCCATCAGACCTGCGACGCCACCGCGAACGCCCGCAATCATATGCATGATGCGCTCGCATTCGGCCTCCTCGGTCAGCGCACGCTCGATCGCTTCGATTTGGCCGCGGATGCGACCCACCCGGGCGAGCAGCTTCTTTTTCTCTCTGATCGTGTGTGCCATAAGGTTCAAATAGGGTACCCCCCTAGGCTAGGCAATGGCTGGACCTGCCATCCATCCCCGGAATTTATGAAATCGCCCGCGATTCAAAAGATGACCCGCCCGGGGGCAACCGGGCGGGTCGGGTTCGGCACGGGGTGGATGAGGCGCCCGTGCCGGACGCAGGATCCACGATGAGAGCGTTTTTCGAGCGAGAGCCTGCCCCCGGACCTGATCCGGGTTGGATGCCGGTTCGCGTCAAGAAAACGCGCCAAACAGAAAACCTAGAGCCTCGGTTCTGATTCAATCAGAACCGAATAGGCTCTAGCGCAGTCGATCATCAGTAGTAGTTGCAGGTACGAACGCGGCCCATGTAGTTGCCGTAAGCGTCGAACTGGCGAACCCAGCCGCAGCGGCGATAGCCGCCGTAGTAGCCGTCGTTCGCAGCGATCGCGCTGCCGACTACGGCGGCGCCGATGAGACCGGCCCCGATACCCCAGCCGAGGCCTGAACCCCCGGCTTGTGCCTGGGTGGTGGTGGAAGCGAGGCTGCCGGTGACGGCAAGTGTAGCGAGGGCGAGAGCGGCAATTTTGGTTTTGATCGACATGAGAAACTCCATCCGGTTGGGTGCGGCCCGTTTTGGTCCGCATGCCCAGTTGGACGGAGCGTCTTCGAGCCCGGTTCGATCCGGATGCCCGGAAATTCCTAATTCCAATTATTTATTCGCAATTACAGATAGTTAGCTAGCCAATGGTGTCAGCGCTTCGGGCCGTCCGAAAGCGTTTTTGGATCAAATTTATCGACATCGGCGAGCAATTCGCAGAACGCGCGCGCGCCTTGATCAAGCAAACGCTGGCCTTTCTCCGCGGATGCCTGCTTGGCATCGCCGGCTGCACCGCTTGAGTGAAGGTCCTGCGCCTGCCACGCGAACGGTGCTGGCCGGTGCGTTGAAAGCCAGCGATAATCCTTTTCCAACGCGATACCGGCGGGGCGA
>WNFR01005150.1_pt1 | contig 13391 bp, 10 predicted proteins | sample 5400221 | NCBI WGS metagenome assembly WNFR01 (sample SAMN13153357, study PRJNA577476) | soil metagenome | isolation source: 40 cm soil under Madrone tree | place: USA:California | collected 2016-06-14
GTCTCGGCGAATGCCTTGAGGACCGCGAGGTCGCGGATGCCCCGGGCGCGCAGCGTCTCGACCAGCCGCGCGCGGTATCCCGCGTACGTGTCGGCCGCCCCGGTCAGTCGCCGGGGAGCCACTTCCGCACCACCTCGATCAAGTCGTAGTTGGTCATGTCCATGTGGAGCGGCGTCACGGAGATGTAGCCATCGCTGGTGGCGCGGAAATCGGAATCGGCGTCGCCGCTCCAGGTAATGCGACCGCCGCCGATCCAGTAGATCTCTTTCCCCCATGGGTCCTTCATGAGCGCGATTTCCTCACTGAAGACCCGGCTCCCGAGATGCGTCACCTTCACACCCTTCACCTGGTCCCCCGGCAAAGCCGGAAGGTTGATGTTGAGCAGCGTCTCCTTGGGGAAGTCTTTGACGTCCACGATGCGCTGGAGCAGCGACCGCAGGCCGGCCTTGTGCGTCTCCAGCACGTCCAGGTCGCCTCCCGCGTACGAGACGGCGATACTGGGGATGCCAGCCACGAGGCCCTCCATGGCCGCGGCCACCGTGCCCGAGTAGAACACGTCCTCACCCATATTCTGGCCGTGGTTGATCCCGGAGATGACGAAGTCCGGCTTCTGCGGCATCAGCATTCCGATGGCCAGAAGCACGCAGTCGGTGGGGGTCCCGTCCACCTGGAAGGCACCGTCCGGCCGTCGCGTGGCGTGCAGTGGACGGTGCAGCGTGAGCGAGTGCGACGTGCCGCTCTGCTCCCGATCCGGAGCAACCACCGTGACCTGTCCCAGGGCAGAGCACACTTCGCCCAGCACGGCCAGGCCGCGGGCCAGGATACCGTCGTCATTTGAGATCAGGATATTCATCGCGCCCCGAAAATGATCGCTCGACCGTAGCGCGTGAAGACGCGCGCCTGCCGCCACGTGTCCGCCCAATGCCGGAAGTGGCTGGGTTGCCCTTCATAGACCGTCGACACCGAGACAAACCGTACCCGAAAGCCCCGTGCCAGGGCGGCCAGCAGGAATGCCGTCTCAAAATCGTACCCCTGCTCCGTGGGCCGCACCGCCTGGGCAACGCCGCGGGACAGCGCCCGAAAGCCGCTCTGGGCGTCCGGGACCGGCATACCGCCGATCCGCGACGCGAGTGCCGCCGACAGCCAGTTGGTGCAGCGCCGTCGCCACGGCATGGCGCTGGTGCGCGCCCGGGCACCCACCGCCAGGTCCGCCGCGCCATTCAGCACGGGGGCCGCGAGGTCTGGAATCTCTTCGGGCTGGTGCTGCCCGTCGGCGTCCAGCGTGATGATGAGGCCCGCCCCGGCCTCCAGCGCCGCCGCGATCCCGGTCGCCAGGGCCGCTCCCTTGCCGCGGTTTCGCGGGTGGACCAGCAGGGTTGCCGCGTTCCCCCGTCCCGCGTCCCGCGTCCCGTCCGTCGATCCGTCGTCCACAACGTAAACGGTTGCGCCCGGAACGGCACGGGAGGCGCGGGAGACGATGTCGGCGATTTTGGCGGCGGCCTGATACGCGGGGATGACGACCGCGACCGCGGGGTCAGCGCGCCCCGGCATTGGGCGACGCGTTCCCCTCGAGAATGGCGAGGATCGACTTGAGCTCGGCGCGCAGGTCCTTAACCGTCTGGGTCGCGAGCGCCCGGCGCGCCTCCGGCTTGAGCTCGCCCGAGCGCCGATATTGCTCGATCTTCTGGCGTGCGCCTTCGATCGTGTATTTCTCCGTATACAGCAGGTGCTTCACCAGCATGATCAGCTCGATCTCGCGCCGCTGGTACACCCGGTTGCCGGACCGGTTCTTGGCGGGGTTCAGGAAGCGGAACTGGCTCTCCCAGTACCGCAGCACGTGCGGCTTCAGGTCGGTGAGCTGACACACCTCGCCGATCGAGAAGAACTCCTGAATGGGATGGGGGGCGCTCATCACCAATGCTCCGGTTTGAGCTCCCGCTCCATCAAGTCGGAGACGGCCTGGCCGGGCGATTTTCGGTTGAACAGGACCTCGGCCACTTCGCGCGCGATCGGAAGCTCGACACCGTGTCGTTCCGCGAGTGTCACCGCAGAGCGAGCGGTGTTCACGCCCTCGACCACCGCGGCGCGCCCCGCCAGCGCCTCCTCGAGGCGCTTCCCTTCCCCGAGCTCCACCCCAAGCTGATGATTGCGGGAGAGCGGACCGGTGGCCGTGAGGATGAGATCGCCCATCCCCGCGAGCCCGGCGAACGTGGCCGGCTCGGCGCCTAGCGCCACGCCCAGGCGCGTGATCTCGGCGAGCCCGCGGGTGATCAGGGCCGCGCGCGTGTTGTGCCCCATCCCCAGTCCTTCCAGGATGCCGGCGGCGAGGGCGATCACGTTCTTGAGCGCCCCCGCAAGCTCCACCCCGACTACGTCCGTGGCGGAATACACCCGAAAGAACCCGGTCGAGAACACCTGCTGCACCCGCTGGGCGATCGTGTGCTCCCGCGCCGCCGCGACGACGGCCGTCGGCTGACGCCCGTACACCTCCCGGGCGAACGACGGGCCCGAGAGCACGGCGATCGGCGTGTCCTTGGGAAGCGCGTCGGCCAGCAGGCAGGACGGCGTGGTAAGGCGCTCCGGATCGAGGCCCTTGGACACGCTCACGACCAACGCGCCGCGACCCATCTGCCCGCGTGCCCGGGTCATGACGTCGCGCACCGCGTGGGACGGGGCCGCCGACACCACCACCTCGGCGCCCCGGACCGCCGCCGCGAGGTCGCCCTCGGCGATGACCGTGGGAGCGAGCGCGGCGCCGGGGAGGAACATGTGGTTCAGGTGCTCGCGATTTATGCTCTCCACAACCTCGGCCTCGCGCGCCCAGAGGGTGACCGCGTCGACGTCGCCCTTGCGGGCGAGCAGATCCGCGAGCGCGGTGCCCCACGCACCGCCGCCGACCACGGCGACCCGGGTCACGCAGCCACACCCTTGCGCGTCCGGAAGCGATGCTCCGTCCCCGCGCTGAGCCGCTGAATGTTGGCGCGATGCGCGTAAATGATGAGCAACGCCAGGACCACGCTCGCCCAGAACGTGTAGGGCTGGTCGGGGACTGTGACCCGAACCCATAGCGGGAACAACACGGCCACCGTCAGGGACGCGACCGACACGTAACCGGAGAGCCACAGCGCGAGGATCCAAATGAGGAGCGAGATCCCGATTGCGAGAGGCGCGAGGGCCAGGAACATCCCCGCCGCCGTGGCCACGCCCTTACCGCCCCGGAAGCGCACGTAGGGCGAGAACATGTGGCCGAGCACCGCCGCGAGTCCCAGCGCGACCGTGAACCACGCGGGCCCGTTGGACCAGGGCCCGAGGATCACGACCGGGACCGCGCCCTTGAGCATGTCGATCACGCCCACGGGGATCGCGTACCTCCACCCGAGCACGCGGTACACGTTGGTCGCGCCGAGGTTGTTCGAGCCGTGCTGGCGCAGGTCGATGCCTTTGCCGAGCTTCCCGGCGATGTAGCTGGTCGGGGTGGCGCCGATCAGGTAGGCGAGCACGAGCATGACCGCCAGCCCGAAGTCGTTCATCGACGGGCGGTCTCGCGTTTGCGGCGGAGCTTCACGTTCAGCGGGGAGCCGGTGAACCGCCACGCTTCCCGGAAGCCGTTCACTAGGTAGCGCGTGTACGCTTCGGGAATCGCTTCGGGGCGATTGGACACGATCGCGAACCGGGGTGGCGCCGTGCCGATCTGCGAGGCGTAGAGTAGCCGTACTGACTCCCCCACGGGCTGCGGCGGCTGCTGCCGGTCCACGAGGGCCTCGAGCACCCGGTTGACCTCGGACGTAGGCACCCGCTTGTCGCGCTCTTCGGCGACTTCGAGGATCAGGTCCAGGAGTTTGGGCACCCGCTGGCCGGTCTTGGCGGAGAGGTACAGGAACGGGATGAACTGCAGGAAGGGCGCCCGCTCCTCCACCTCGCGCTGGCCCCGCGCCGCGGTGTTCGTCTCCTTCTCCTCGATCAGGTCCCACTTGTTCACGGCGACGATGATCGCTGCGCCGCGCTCCCAGGCGTCGTTGGCGATCTTCAAGTCCTGGACGTGCATCCCATCCTTGGCATCCACCACCAAGACACACACGTCGGCGCGCTCGATCGCCTGCGAGGTCCGGAGCGTCGAGTAGAACTCGAGGTCGTCCGCGACCTTGCTTCGCTTGCGGAGTCCGGCCGTGTCGATGAACACGAGCGTGTGCCCCTGATAACTGAGGGGTGTATCGATCGCGTCCCGCGTGGTTCCGGGCTCATCCGCTACGACCAGCCGCTCCTCCCCGAGCAGGCGGTTCACCAGACTCGACTTCCCCACGTTGGGCCGACCCACGACCGCGACGTGAATCTGGGCCTCGTCGCTCGTTTCCTGGGCCGCAGGCAACAGCTCGACAATGCGGTCCAGCAGGTCGCCGGAGCTCTTCCCGACGGCGGCGGACACGGGGAAGGGATCGCCCAGGCCGAGCTCGTAAAAAGTGAGGTGGCGCGTGTCCTGGGGCAGCTGGTCGGCTTTGTTGGCGACCAGGATCACCGGGCGGCGGGCTGCGCGCAGATACTGCGCGATCTCCAGATCCGCGGGGTGCAACCCCGCTTCGACGTCCACCAGGAACAGGACGACATCACTCGCGGCCACCGCCGCCTCGACCTGGGCCCGGATCGCGCGGTTGAGCTGGTCGTGGGCGCCCGGCACCATCCCGCCCGTGTCCACCAGCCAGAACCGTCGGCCGTTCCACTCGGCCGCTCCGAAATGCCGATCGCGCGTGACGCCCGGACGGGCATCCACGATCGCGTCCCGGCCACCGATGAGCCGATTGAACAACGTGGACTTGCCCACGTTGGGGCGACCGACGATCGCGACCGTCGGAGCGCCGCTCATACCTCCCCTTTCCCCACCCCGTGGTGCGGAGTGCGGAATGGGGAGTGCGGAGTCTGACCCTCAATTCCGCACTCCGCACTCCGCACTCCGCACTCGATGAGCACGTCCGCAAAGTCATACGACAGGTGCACGGGCATCGGCACCCGCTCCGCGAGCTCGTCGGCGCTCAGATTGTCCACGAATACCAAGTCGTCGTTCACCGCCTCCGCCGGCAGCAGGACGAAGTCCAGGTCTTGCCGGTCGCTCAGCGCCCGCTCGATGGCCGTTCCGGGTAGGAGTCCCGCCGTGGTGACCGAGGACCCGAACAAGGTGTTCTCGACTACGACCAGCTCGAAGCGGCCGCCCGTCGTCGCCGCGACGTCGACCAGCACTTGTGGCATCAGTGGACCCATGGCGCGTCCGGTCACCACCCCAATGCGCTTCCCGGCCAGGTCGGGAAGCCGATCGACGGCCGCCGCGATCCTGGTCTGAAGGAAGCGCACCGAGCCCACCCCATTTTCGCGTTGCTCGAACTCGCCATACCACGTCGGGTCCGGCAGCGGCTCTCCCGCCTGGAGATAGAGGTCGTCGGCTCCAAAGCACCAAGGCGCCCCCCGTTCGGCGAGCGCACGCGTCGCCATCCGGTCGACCGCCGCGAGCGCCGCCCGGCACTCGTTCCGCGTCAGCTCGCGCACCAGGCCATGCTTCGAGAATTCGGTAAGGGCGACCGGAACGACCGAGACGGACACGACCGCGGGACCGAGGCCGTACAGCGCGGCGAGCGTGCGCTCGAGCTCGACTCCGTCGTTCACTCCCGGAACGAGGACGACCTGCGTGTGGAATGCAATCCCGCGCTCGGCGAACCAGGCCAGCTGAGGGATGATGTCAGGCGCCTCAGGGTTCCGGAGCAGCCAGCGGCGGACTGTGGGATCCGTGGCATGCACCGAGACGTACAGCGGCGACAGGCGGTACTCGACGATCCGCTCCATGTCCCAGGGCTTCAGGTTCGTGAGCGTCGCGAAGTTGCCGTAGCGGAACGACAGCCGGTAGTCGTCGTCGCGGATGTACAGCGGCGCGCGCAAACCATCCGGGTTGCCATCGACGAAACAGAAATCGCAGTGGTTCCCACAGCGCCGGATCCGGGGCGGCTCGAGCGTCACGCCCATCGGGAGTCCCTCGGGGCGCTCAATGTCGTACTCAACGTCCTCCCCCGTCGGGAGACGCGTCGCCAAAAGGAAGCGCTCGTCCGCGGTGAGGAACTCCCAGTCGAGGAAATCCTCGAGCGGCCGGCCATTTACGGCCAGTAACTCCGTTCCCGGGACGATCCCCAGCTCGCTGCCGATGGAATCGGGTGCCACCGATTGCACGCGAATCACTGCACCTGCCTGCCCTTCAAGGACTTTGTGAGCGTGACGTCGCAACCCCAACGTGGACCGTGACTTCCGAAAGCTACCAAATATGCCTTAGGAAGCGCGGTAACGCCAGCCGGCTACCCTCCTGCCGCTCACCTTGAGGTCGAACGCCTGACTCTGCCGGGGGGACATGGCGGGCACATCCTGCGTCTGGGTCGCGATCAGCTGCCCTGCGGGGTCGAGGAACTCGAACGTGACGTGGAGCGGGTTGGAGGGAGCAGCCTTCAGGTTGGTCGCCGCAGCCGACAGCGCGGCCCCTTCGCTGTCGGGGACGAAGCTGAGGACGGTGATCTCGACCGCGAGGTCGGCGTCGGCCCGCGCGACATAGGCCTTGGTGGAGTCGCGCTGCCGGCGGAAGTCCCACCCGGCCGCCATGAGCTTCAGTGACGCGCGGTTGAGCGGGTCGAGCGCCAGCAACCGTTGCGCCGTCGGCAGCAGGGCAGTCGAGTCGTGCAGCTGGTAGTAGGCCACGGCGAGAGAAAACAATGCGTCGCGGCGGTACGGGTTCTTGGCGAGCCCGAGCGTGAGCGCGCGGGCCGCGGGGCCGTAGAGCCCCTGCCCTACCATGCGCGTGCCGGGACCGAACAGGGCGTCGGGGTCCAGATCCTTCGAATGGACGACCAGCGAGTCGAACACGGCGGCGGCCTGAGCCGCGTGGCCGCTCTGTCCGTACAGGGTCGCGAGCGTCGTCGCCGCGTCGAGCTCACCCGGATAGGCCGCGAGGCACTCCTTCAGGGCGTCGATCGCGGGGGCGAACGCGGCGGTGAGCGCGCTCGAGTCGGCAGCGAGCTGCTGCACTGCCGCGGCCAGCGCAGCCCGTTGGCGCGCCACCGCCTCGGCCCGCGCCGTCGAATCGCGCGTGAACAGTTTCTGGTCCGCCGGCGCGAGCTTCGCGTCCCGCGCCTTGCGCGATTGGGAGGAGGCCATGAGGCGCGCCAGCACGGTGGAGTCGCTGGTGATCCCCCGCCGGATGGAATCGAGGCTCGCGCGCACGCGCGCGGCCCGCTGCGCGGCGGGATGGCCCTGCACCTTGCGCACCACCAGGTGCCAGGCGTTGGTCAGGGCCTCCCGCCGGTCGTTCGCGAAGGCCGCGGCGTCGCCGGCGGTGCGAGCCGCGAGGCGGTAGTAGGCGAGTGCCGAATCGTCGTTCGACCGGCTGGCATACAGAGCGGCCACGGTGGCGAATGCCTTGGGATTGCGGGGATCCAGGCGGGCAGCGACCTGTAGCAAACCGAGGGCGGAGTCCTGCTTGCCGTCCTGCCACGCTGAAAGGCCGTCGTTCAGCAACTTGCTCAGCAGCTCGCCGCGGTACGTGGCGATGTCCTCCGCGCACTTGGGCGCAAGCGTGGCCGCACGGCTGAGCGCCGTGTCGGCGCCGGCCACGTCGCCCACGATGACGTAGTAGCGGCCGAGGTAGTACCAGGCGGCGGGGTTCGTACTCTGGTTGTCTTGGGTGATCGCTTCGCCCAGGGCCTTCTTCGCCTGGACGAGCTGCGGCTCGCGCTGGTCGGGCTTCTCGACCGCCCCGCGCAGGACCTGCATCCCTTTGTCAATCTTAGAGTTACCTGATACGAGCTCGCAGGGGGGCCGAGGGGGCTCCCAGCCCACCTGAGCGGCGAGCGGGAGGTCAAGGAGACCGGTCGCTAGGGCGAGCACGGCACCGCGCGCGACGGCACGCATGGGAGCTAGAAATGACGCGGGACGCGACCGCTGTCAACTACCGCGGGACCGGGCGGCGCCGCGCCGAGCGCGGCCAGAGCGCGGTCCGCCCGGACCCGGTTGGAATCCGCCTGGGCCGCGTGCGCGCTGAACAGGCGGTATTGCTCGATCGCGCCCTGCACCTTCCCTTGGGCGGCATACACGGCCGCTAACCAGAAATACGGGGCGGCGTAGTAGGGATCGAGCTCAATTGCCTTTCGCAACTGAACACCGGCCTCGTCGAGCCGACCTGCCGAACGGAGGACGGCGCCGTGGTAGAGCCGCAGCACGGGGTCGTGGTCCTCGAGCTGGACCGCGAGGTCCAGCTCGGCCAGTGCTGTCGTCGTGTCGCCGAGCGCCAATGCGGCCCCAGCGAGCCGTGCGTGGGCCCAGTAGAAGCCGAGGTTGGCGGTGAGCGCGCGCTCGAACGCGGCACGCGCGGCCGGGAAATCGTCCTGCTGGACGCGTACGATGCCGATCGCGTATTCGAACATCTCCCCCGAGATCATGACGGGCGAGATCCGCGCTTCCGCCCGGCCTCGCACCGAGTCCCGTGCCGCCTCCAGCTCGGCCACCGTACCGTCGTATCGTCCGAGGAAGAAGAGCGCTCGCGCCCGGTCGATTCGCACGCCGACGTCCTCGGGATGCTTGCGCAGCGCCACAGCGAACAAGCTCTCCGCACGGGCAAACTGCCGCGCCGCATACGCCAACGAGCCCCGCTGCACCGGGTCTCCGAACCGACGTGGGTCTATCTGCGGGAATTCCAGGCCGCTGTACAAGAACGGATTGCGTGCCCATGCAATGCGCATCAGCGAGTCCACGAGCTGGACCTGGCGCGGCGAGAGACCCACATGCCTCGTGGCCTTGATCGACCGCGTCTTGAGCCATGTCTGGAAGGCGTCTTGCTGCAGCGCCCGCAGCAAGACCATCCCGCGTGCATAGATCGGGTCGGGCCACGCCGGGTCGAGGCGAGACGCCCAGTAGAGCGCCATTTCAGCCGTGTCGAGCTTCGCGCCGAAGCGAACCAGCGGTTCGGCAAATTGGTAGTACGCACCGGCGGCGTTCGTGTCCGCGGTCGACGGGAGGCGTGGACGCGGTAGCTCGCGCCCCGAATCGACGGCGCTATGGAGCTCCTCGAGCCGCGCCATGGTCAGATGAGGTGGCGGTGTGGTACTGCAGGAGGTGAGGAGGACGGCGAGGACGGAGGAGCCCGCTACAGCACGCATCGCGCGGGTAGAAATGCCGCGACCGCGGACCGCTGTCAACTCCAGACGAACGTGACGACCGCGCCAGCTGGAAGGGTGTAGCGGAGGGACTGGCTGCCCCACAGTACGGTAAAGGCGCGGTCCTGGGCCGCTGTATTGACGACGATGAGCGCCTTGGAGCCGTCGTCGGCGTTCCGGAAGGCCACGCTCTGGACGCCGGCGACGCCGGAGGTCGACGCAATCCGCCGTGCGTTGGGCCGGACGAACCGGCTGGCGTGGGCCAGGGCGTAATACTCCACGTTACGCGTGACGGCCCCGGAGGCCGAGGTGATCGTCACCACCCCGCGGCAGTCTCCGCAGCCACCCGTATGCGGCCCATGGTTCTCGTCCAGGGCGAGATTCCAGAGGAGCACGCCCTTTGCCCAGTCGCGTGTGGCATCGATGATGAGCGTACCCACGAACCACTTGAGATTGTCCGCAAAATTTGGCGCCCACTCGCCGCCCGAGCACTCGGTGAAGTAAGTGTCCTTATCCGGGTGGGCGTCATGCACCAGGGTCTGCGCGGACACGTCCCCGCCGTAGCAGTGCCACGCGACCCCCGCGATGTAGCGGGGCGCCGCGGTATCGGCGAGCACCTGGAGCGGAGACTGGTAGTCGTCCCAGTTGTGGTCCCAATCGAGGATAATGGTCCCAATGCCGCGCTGGGCGAGCAGGGGCCCTAGGTACTGGCCGATGAATTGGGCGCGGGCGGGTGGCTCGAGCCGCATACCGGGATAGGTGGGCGGCTCGTAGTGAGGCTCGTTCTGCACCGTAATCGCGTAGACGGGCACGCCCTCGGCGCGGTACGCCTCGATGTAGCGACCGAAGTATTCGGCCAAGGGCCCGTACGCTTCGGGGCGGAGGGTCCCCTGGATCAGGCTGCCGCTAGTCTTCATCCACCCCGGGGGGCTCCAGGGCGACGCCATGATTTTGAGCTGCGGGTTGATCGCGAGCGCGCGCTGCACGACCGGCAGAACGTAGGCCCGATTGGAATCGATCGAAAAATGCGCCAACGTCGAATCGGTCTGGCCAGCCGGCATGTCGTCGTAACTGTACTGATGTAACGAGAAATCGGACGCGCCCATCGTGAGGCGCGTGAAGCTCAGTCCGAGCCCGGGACTGGGGCCGAACAGCTCCCGCAGCAGCGCTTCCCGCTGAGCCGGCGCCAGCTTGTTCTGGATCAGCCACGCCGACGCGTCCGTGATCGCGGCCCCGAAGCCTACCATCTCCTGATACGTCGTGCCCTCGTCGACGACGATCCGGAGCAGGGTCGCCGGCGGGGTGCCGGAATCGAAGTGGACGTCGGCCTCCCTCGACAACAGCTTCGATCCGTCGCCGGTCGTCAGCCATACCTGAGCGGGGGGCCCCTGCGGTGGCGGCGGGCCGGGCGAAGGCTCCCCCGGCGCCAGGCGCCCGCACGCCACGACGGCGACGAGCGCCCACGCCGGTGGCCGCATCAGTTCCAGCCCGGGTTCTGGGTCAGGTTGGGGTTCTTGCTCAGCTCCCCCTGGGGAAGGGGCAACAGGTTGCTCGGTGCGCCATGCACGGTCGTCTCACCCGGGGAAATGGTCCCGAGCTCTGTGGTTTTGGCCGTGATGACGCTGTTGAGGACGCCCCAGCGCGACAGGTCGAACCAGCGTTGCCCTTCGAACACGAACTCGCGCCGCCGCTCCAGCCAGACCGAGTCCCGGAACGCCGCGCTCGAGAGCCCCGATACGGAGGCGATTCCGGCGCGCGTGCGTACCGCGTTGAGTGCCTGCTCCGCCGTCATGGCCGCGACTGGAGCACCGCCTTCGTTCACGGCCTCGGCGTACATCAACAAGACGTCGGCGTACCGCACCACGATCCAGTCGTTGGACTGCCGCACCCAGGCCCGTTGGTGCATGTTCTGGAAGTCGCTCTGGTCCAGATACTTGAGGAATGCAGGACCGAGCGTGGCCGGCGGATCGGTCCACTTGGCGGTGTCGCCCAGTGCGTCGACGTACGGCGACGTAATGAAGGTCCCGCCCAAACCGCGCGTGTCCGACGCGGCGAAGAGGCGTGCGAGCGATGGCGCAACGCTCATGAGTCCGTACGCGTCCCCGCCGGGGAACCCGGCGGGGAGGCTGAACAGCGTATGCACGCTGCCGGCGCCGGGATCGAGCAGGCCATTGTAGTTGACCTCGAAGATGCTCTCGGAATTGGTGATCTTGGTCGCGATCTTGAAGCAATCCTTCCAGTTCGGCAGCAGGGTGTAGTGGTTGGAGGCGATCAGCTGCCCCGCCGTTTGCGCCGCGTTGGCCCAGTCCTGACGGGTGAGGTATACCTTCGCGAGCATTGCCTGGGCAGCCCCACTCGTAATGCGGCCGACCTCACTGCTGGAGTAAGACGGCGGCAGGCCCGCCATGGCCTGCTGCAGATCACTGACAATGAGGGCGTATACGTCTGCCGCCGGCGCGCGCGACACCCGGAGCGCGTCGAGCGATTTCACCTCGTGCTCGAGCAGCGGCACGTCCCCGAACGAGCGGACCAGGTTGAAATAGGCGTTCGCGCGCAGGAAGCGGGCCTCGTTCAGGAGCCGGTCGCGCAGCGTGGGATCCATGGTGATGCCGGGCACGCGATCGAGCACGATGTTGGCCCGGTTGATGATCCAGTACGCGCTGCCCCACATGTCGCCCATGGGCCATTCGGTGGAATTGAAGATGTAGTCGCTCATCCGGTGTCCGTCCGCGCCGAAGCGCGGGCCCGCCATGATGTCGTCGGTGGCGATGTCCGAGATGTACCAGAACCCCAGCCAGTAGGACCATTTGGTCGACTCGTACACCGCATTGGTCGCCGCGACCGCGTCGGACGAGGTTCGGTAAAAGTTCTCCGGAGTGAGCACGTCGGACGGGCTCGGGTCGAGGAAGCTTTCGCACGACGTCACGAGGAGCAGCGCCGCCAGTACGCCGAGCCCAGAGATCCGTTTAGTCCGTCGCATAGGATGGCTCCGTTTCGCCTAAAAACCGGCCGTGAAGCCGAAGGTGATCTGCCGCACCTGCGGGTACGTCCCAAAATCGATCCCTTGCGCCAGATTGGTCGTGGCGTACTCGCTGATCTCGGGGTCATAGCCCGTGTAGTTCGTGACGGTGAAGAAATTCTGCGCGCTGATGTACAATTGCAGCCGCGACATGCCCTTCAGATGCATCGCGTCCAGCCAGGCGGTGGGGACGTTGTAGCTGAGCCGGATATTCTTGCCGCGCAGGTATGAGCCGTCCTCGACGAACAGACTGGACTCGGTGCTCTCGAACGTGTTGCCGATTTTCGGGACCCCAATGCCGGGCCCGCCAGTGATGACGTCCTGCAGCTGGTTCGCCGTCCCTCCCGCGGCCGTGAGCAGCGAGCGGTTGATGTTGTAGACCTTGCTCCCCACCGACCATTGCAGGAACACGGACAAGTCGAAGTTGCGGAACGTAAAGCGGTTGCTCAGGCCGCCGGTGTACTTGGGCTGTGCGTTGCCAATGATGGTCCGGTCGTTCGAGGTGATCACACCGTCGCCGTCCAGATCCTGGTACACGACCCGGCCGCTGTTCACTCCCGCATAGACCCAGCCATAGAATGAGCTGACCGGCTCACCCACCTTGAGCACCGTCGGGTTCTGGTGCGCGCCGCCCCCCACGTACGGATAGGCCCCCACAACGAGTGTGTCCCCCCCGAGGTCGAGCACCTTGTTGCGGTTCCAGGCGAGGTTGAGCGTGGACTCCCAGCCCAGCGCACCGGTCAGGTTGGTGGTGCTGACGCTCAGCTCGAACCCGCGATTCCGGAGGCTGCCGATGTTCTGGAGCGACGTGCTGAATCCGGTAGTCGCGGGAACGACTACCTCATAGAGCATGTCGCGCGTCTTCTTGGAGTAATAGTCCGCGGTGACGGACACGCGACTACGGAACAGCGCGGCGTCGATGCCGAAATCGATTCCGTCGGTCGTTTCCCATTTGAGGTTCGGGTTGGCGAGTGTGTGCGGAGCAAAGCCGATTGCCCGCGCGCCGCCAAACACGTTCACGGTGTTGGTGAGCAGGGCGAGAGAGCTGTAGTTCCCGATGTCCTGGTTCCCGGTCCGGCCGTAGCTGGCGCGCAGCTTGAGATCGTTGAAGAGACCGAGCCGCTTGACGAACTCCTCGTCCGAGGCGCGCCACGCCAACGCCGCTGACGGGAAGAACCCATAGCGGTGCCCGGCGCCGAACC
>WNFR01005151.1_pt1 | contig 13391 bp, 12 predicted proteins | sample 5400221 | NCBI WGS metagenome assembly WNFR01 (sample SAMN13153357, study PRJNA577476) | soil metagenome | isolation source: 40 cm soil under Madrone tree | place: USA:California | collected 2016-06-14
ACTCGGGGGGCTCTTAAGCCCAATAAGCGCTGCGCGCGATTCAGCGGCACCGCAGGCAGAGCCCAACGGGGCCCATGCCTGCGGCGGGACCTAAGTCCGGCGCTATTTGTACGTGACGTTGCTGCGCAATAAGAAGTCCGGGCGAGCGCATAGCCGTGCCACCGGCATGGCGGTATCGGCCAGCGCGACGATCACCCGGCGCCGCGCAAGCCGGGTGCGCTTCTGCGGGTGCTCACGCGCAATCCGCGCCGCCGTCCACGCCGATGTACTGACCGGTGACATGGCGCGAAGCGTCCGAGGCCAGATACACGGCGGCGCCCTGCAGGTCGGTGTCGCCGCCGAGGCGGCCCAGCGGCGTGCGGGCGATCACTGCCGGGCCGATGGTCTCGAGCAGGCCGCTCGCCAATTTCGATGGGAAGAAGCCCGGGCAGATCGCGTTGACGCGGATGCCGTAGGGGCCCCACTCCATTGCCAGCGCTCGGGTCAACTGCAGGGCTGCGGCCTTGGACGCATAGTAGGGAGCCGCCTTCATGTCCATGCTGATGCGCAGCGCGGCGGACGAGGCGATGATGATGATGTTGCCGGAGCGCTGCGGAATGAAACAGCGATTGGCCACCGCCTGGCTCAAGGCGAAGACGCTGGTGGCATTCAAGTTCATGACCTTGTTCCACGCTTCCAGCGGCAGCTTCTCGGCCGGCGCGCCCCAGCTCGCGCCGGCATTGTTCACCAGGATGTCGATGCGGCCGTAGTGGCCCACCACCGCCTCGACCAAAGCCGGCACTTTGTCCGTGACGGCCAGATCGTGGGCAACCGTGAGGGCATCGATGCTCTGCGCCGCGAATTCGGCCTTTGCCTCCGCCAGCTCGCCGGGCTTGCGCGCCGAGATGGCGATGCGCGCGCCCATCTCGGCCAGTCCCTTGGCGATTTGCAATCCGAGGCCGCGTGAACCGCCGGTGACGAGGGCCACCTTGCCGCCGAGTTCGAACAAGTCCCGCACGCCCATGTCACTCCCCCTCGCTTTTGCCGGTACCATCACATTCTAACGGATGATCGTTTGGCTGCCCCTGCAGCCGGCGCAGAGGCCGTCAGCGCAGCGTGCTCGCGTCGCGCGGGACGGCGTGAGCCGTGAACGCCCAAGCACAGACGAGTCCCAGAACCAGCACCGGCACGAAGGCGGCGAACACCCAGAACCCGGCGGTCTTCGCCGCCGCGGCGGAGATGCTGTCGGAAAGACCGCTCAGGTTGGCCGCGATGCCCACGGCCGCGGTGCCGACGGCATAGCCTATCCTCTGCATCGTCGACACCGACGAGGAGGCCAGCGATCGATCCGCGGGCGCCGACAGGCGCACGGTACGCTGCACGATGGCCGGCCAGCAGACGCCGAAGCCGGCACCCTGCAGCAGTGCGCACACGACCGTGCCCGAGAGCGAGCCAGTGGGCACGGCGACGGCGAATCCGGCGGCGCCGATTGCAATGCACACGGCGCCGCCTCTAATAACCCACTGGTCATCCGCCGGCGTCACGCGCGATGCCGCCAGGGTCGCAAGGCTCCACGCGATGGCTTCGCCCGCGAGAATGTAGCCGGTCACCAGCGGCTTGGTGTCGAACAGCAGCTTCAGGATCAGCGGTCCGTAGGCCCAAAATCCCACCGTGCTCATCGCAAGGGTGAAGACCATTGCAAGTCCCGCCCCGATCGGATGGGCGAAGTCGAGCAGCTGCGGCGGCAACAGGCGCACCACAGCCCGCCGGTCGAGCCGCGCCGCGAGATATAAGAGAGCGGCTCCGGCCACGCAGCCGATGATGGACGCCACCACGCCCCCTGGAAGTCCGCTCGCGGCTCCCGCTTCGGCAATGATGAGGGTGGCCACCGACAGGACAGCCAAGGGCATCACCGGCCAACGGCCCAAGGGGGCGGCTGTGCGCGCCGTCGCGGGCATCCACAGCGCCGCGAGCACGCACAGCACCATCGCCTGTAGCGTGAACGCCCAAAATGCGCCGCGCCACAAGTGCGGGCCGGAAAAAGCGCCGCCGATCAACGGTCCGAGCAGGGACCCTCCGCCCCAGACGGTCGCGGTGATGGCGAACAGCCGGCCCCAGGTTTCGGGCGCGAACCACGCCTCGATGGCGACGTACGACAGCGATAGCAACATACCGCCGCCCATACCCTGGATGAGCCGGCCAAGCACCAGAATCCCCATGCTGGGGGCGGCGGCTCCCATGACGCAGCCGCCGGCATAGATCAATGTCGCGCCGATGAAGACGCGTTTGATGCCCCACCGCGCGCACATCGCCGCCGCGGCGGCGCCGGCGACGATGGCGCCCACCTGGTAGAGCGAAATGGTCCAGTTGATGTAGGCAATGCCGTCGAGGTCCAAGGCGATGGCCGGCGCGATGGTGGCCGTGACCAGCGAGTCCGCCGCGTGCAGCCACACGCCGATGCCCACCAGCAGGAAGCGGCCCAGCATTCCGGAGGCCCGCAAGTCGTGGGCGCGATCCGCGGCGTCGATCGGTTTCACGGGGTTACTCGAAACGGGGTCCGTTGGTTCAGCTCGAGCCGGCGCCGCCCAGCGGCAGCGTCCCCAAGAGCTCGGCCAAGCCGTTCCAGAGCACTTGAATGCCGATGCAGAACAGCAGGAAGGCGGACAGCCGCACCACGATGGTGGTGCCGGTGGCGCCGATCCAATTCGCCAGCCGCGCCGAATTGCGATAGAAACCATAGACCAGCAGCGACAGCAGGGCGACGGCGGCCAGGGTTTCCAAGAAGAACTCGAGCAGCAGAGTCGGATGCAAGGGGCTGGGCCGGCCGGCGCCGATGGAAATGGCCACCGAGATGGTGCCGGGACCCGTGGTCAGCGGCATGGTCAGGGGATAGAAGGCCAGCCGGCTGGGCGGTACGTCGACCGACCAGGGACGCGGCGTTTCGCTGCGCCGCTGCTCGGTGGCATCGGGCTCGGTCAACATGCGCCAGCCCGACATGGCGACGATGATGCCTCCCGCCACGCGCAGCACCGGAATCGAGATGCCGAAAAAAATCAACACATACGCGCCGATGTACAGCGATGCGGCCACGATGCAGAACGCATAGATCGCGACCCAGCGCGACACGGCCGAGCGCACCTTGGGCTCGAGCTCCAGGGTCGCGCCGAAGAAAATAAACGCGCCGGACAGGGGGTTGACGATGGAGAACAACGCACCGAACGCGAGCAAAAACGTAGCCAAGCCGGATCCTTCGGTGGGTTCGCCGCGCGGCCTGAGTTGCCGCTGCGCCGCTAACCTCGTTCAGCTAAATCGGCATTCTACCGGATCGGTGCGCCGGTTTGTCGGTACGGCTCCCGAAGGCCCCGCGCGCGCGGAAGATCGCGCAGGTGCGCCGATGCGAACTGATCCGCGTGCAACAGGCGGCCCAAGATCTCGGGAATCTCGAAGATGGCGCGATTCTCGATGCGCGCAACCCTGGCGCGAAGCTCGGGGAGCCGGGCGATGACTTCGTCGACGCCCGCGCGAATGTCCTTGAAGGAATCGAGCACGATGCCGGTGCGGGTTTCCGACACCCACTCGGCGTTGTAGCGCTCCTGCGGCATGGTCCAGGTGTTGTTGACCACGATGACCGGCAACCCTTGCTGGATGGCTTCGCTGATACTGCCCGGGCCGGGCTTGCCGATGAAGAAATCGCTGAGCTGCATGAAGTCGCGCGCCAGGCGGGTGTTGTACAGATCCTCCCATTCCATGCCCATGGTTTTGCGGAACACGTCCTGGGGATCGAGGATCTGCATCAGGTTGACGAGGCGCACGGCCCAAGGCCGTGCTTGTTCGCGGATCACGGCTTCGAGGGCGAGTGCAGCGGAGCGATGGCCGCCCCCGGCGTTGAAATAGACCAGATCGATTGTCGGCAATGGATTAGTGGTAATGGTGGAGGTTCTGGTTCTATGACGGCCAGTCTCCATTTTGGTCCGGCAATGTGACGGGCATGTGTATACTCGGCCAAAAGCATCGTCCGGGGCCGCCATGAATGCCAGCCTGAAACCTGTTTCGTCCGACGCCGATGCCGAGCGCAGCGCCCGAGTCGATCTTGCCGCCTGCCATCGGTTGGCGGCCCACTTCGGCCTGAACGAGGGTATCGACAACCATCTCACTCTGCTGGTGCCCGGCTACACGGATCGCTTCCTGCTGGCGCCGTTCGGATTGCATTGGTCGGAGGTGCGGGCCAGCGATTTCATGGTGATCGATTTCAACGGCCGCATGTTGAGCGGCCGTGGACCCATCGAGGACACCGCCCTCTATATTCATCTGCCCGTTCACCGCCTGTCGCCGCAGGCACGCTGCGTTCTGCACACGCACATGCCGTATGCGACCGCGATGTGCATGCTGGAGAATTCGCGCCTGGAGATGGCGGGACAAAGTGCGTTGGGATTCTACGAAGAGATTGCCTACGAATGCGACTACAACGGTCTAGCCTACGATCACACCGAGGGTGAGCGGTTGGCGCGTGCGCTGGGAAACAAGTCCGTGCTCATGATGCGAAATCACGGCGTACTCGTGGCCGGTGAATCCGTGCCGCAGGCCTTCGAACGGCTGTACTTTCTCGAGAGGGCCGCACAGGCTCAGGTGCTCGCGCTGTCCACCGGCCGGCAGCTGCGGCTGGTTCCGGAAGCGGTGGTGAAGGCGACGGCGGCACAATTTCGCAGCGGCAGCACGGTGGAGGGCCTTGACCGCTCCCTGCTGCATTTCGAGGCCTTGAAGCGCATGCTGGATCGCAGCGCGCCGGACTACGCCAGCTGAATTCCGCCGAGGCAACCGCGTTGCACCCGACGCGCACGGCGCACGCCGTGGTTTTCCTGCTGGCGGTCGTGGTGTTCATCAACTACGTGGATCGGGGCGCGCTGCCCACCGCCGCCCACCTGATCCAGGATGATCTGCATTTGAGCGAGAGGCAGCTCGGGCTGCTGTTCTCGGCATTTTTCTGGACGTACACGCTATCCCAGATACCGGTGGGCTGGCTCGCCGAACGCTACGGCGCGCATCGCATCCTGGCGGCGGGGCTCACTGTGTGGGCGGTGGCCACGATGAGCGTCGGCATCGCACACTCGTTCCCTGTGTTGCTGGGGCTGCGCCTGCTGCTCGGCCTCGGCGAGAGCGTTGCATTCCCGAGCGTCTCGAAGCTGCTGGCGGTGGTCGTGCCGGTCAAGAACCTGGGTTCCGCCAACGGTGTCGTGGCCTGCGGCTATTTGCTGGGACCTGCCGTCGGGACATTCGCGGGCGGCCTCATCATGGCGCAGCACGGTTGGCGCGCCGCGTTTGTTACGTTCGGCAGCCTGTCCTTGCTGTGGCTTCTGCCGTGGTCGCGGGTCAAGCTGCCGCAAAGCGCCGTGCGCCGCAGCGATGCGGATACGCCGACCTTAAGCACGATACTGAAACAACCGTCGCTGTGGGGCACGTCGCTGGGGTCGTTCTCTTTAAACTATTCGTTCTATTTCATGTTGACCTGGCTGCCGTTCTACCTGGTGCGCGAGCGCGGCTTCTCCACCACCGAAATGGCGCAGATTGCCGGTGCCGCCTATGTCATCAATGCGCTGTCCGCGATGCTGGCCGGTTGGGCAACGGATATCTTGATCAAGCGCGGCCGCACACCGAACCTGGTGTACAAAGTCACCATGGCGATCGCGCATGTGGGTACGGTGGCCTGCATGCTGTGCATGGCGGTGGGATCGAAGCCCGTGGCTTTGGGCGCGATGTTTTCATTCCAAGTACTCATCGGCGGCTCGTCGCCGGGCTTCTATGCCGTTTCGCAGATACTGGCGGGCCCGCGAGCCGCCGGGCGTTGGGTGGGCGTCCAGAATACGGCGGCCAGCTTCGCGGGCGTGGTGGCGCCCGCCGCCACCGGGTTCATCGTCGCGAGCACGCATCATTTCACGGCCGCCTTTCTGCTCGCGGCCGCGGTGACCCTGCTGGGGCTCATCGGGTGGCTGTGGATGCTGCCGAAGCTGGCCGAACTGCCGTGGGAGCACGAAGCCGTAAACGGCGCCTGACGCTGCGCCGTGAAGAACGACGCACTAATGCTCCATTCGGGTTATGTATGGTAACGTTCAAGCGCCGCGCGCACTGCCCTTCGCCTTACCGTGGCGCTTTCCGGCCGCCATTGCTCACGCGAAGCAGCCGGCGCTCAGCGATTGTTCCAGGCGAACCCGGTGGCGAAGGTGATCGGCCCGCGGACCGGAAAAATTCGCGGATACGAACCCGCCGATACCGCCTTGCCGCTGTCGATGGCGACGAGCGTGGCTTCGAGCGCGCGCAAGTCCGCCACTTCGACCTCCGGCGCCGCGATGATGACCGGATCGTCGGCCACGTGCGCCGTATAGATGCGGGTGCCGGGATCGATGATCTCCAGCAGCCGCCGCGTGGTCTCGAGATAAGCGCGCCGGCTCGCCCCCGGCAGAAAGGCATAGAGCTTTCCCGGATAGATCAGATCGCCGGCGAACAGCCAGTGCCGCTCGGCGTCGTACAGCGATGCGGAGGTTGGGGTGTATCCCGGCGTATGCAGCACCTTGAGACGCCGGCCGCCGAGATCGATGTCCGTCCCCGGGAGCCACCACTCGTCCACCGCGAAACGCTTCGCCGGCAGGCCGTCCGCGAACCCGAGGAATTCATAACGCTCGAGCGCGAGGGTCCCTTCGTCCGCGCGCGCCCTCAAGGACGGCAGGTCCACGAGCGCCGTGTGGTCGAAGCGGCCGAGCGCGCCGACGTGATCGAAATGCAGATTCGACGGGATGACCGTCACGGGAACCGTGGTGAGCGAGCGCACCACCGGAACGATGTCGCGGTTGCCCGTGCCCGCGTCGAACAGCACGGCGCGCTTCGCGCCGACGATCAGGTAGCTGTAATTGAGCTGGTAGTAGCGAGGCTCGCCGATGGCGAAGGTGGCGGCATCGAGGGTTTCGACGATGAAATAGTCATCGAACCAGTGGCCCCGCACGGGTTGGTCCGGCCGCCGCGCCGTCACCAGCGCCTCGGTCTGGCGAAGCCCGATTTCGGCGTAGAGGTAGGGCGCCAGCGCCGCCGCCAGCACGGCGAGCGCTGCCGCTGCAATCGCGACCAGGGCGGCCGTCCACAGGATTCGTCGCAGACGCCTGCGTGCCACGGGCCTACCAGTTGGGATTCGGCAGTTCGGCGAAGACCTCTTTCAGCGCGTAGCCCCAGCGCGTGCGAATCATCTTGAAATAGTCATTCTCGTTATCGATGCTGATATGGGTCGCGAGCTTGAATTCATCCCGGCGGATGATGGCGAGATCCAGCGGCGGTCCGACGGTCAAATTCGAACGGATGGTCGAATCCATGGAGATCAAGGCGCACTTCGCGGCTTGGGCAAGGCTCGAGCTGCGGGTCACCACGCGATCGATGATGGGCTTGCCGTACTTGGACTCACCGATCTGAAAGTACGGCGTGTCGACGGAGGACTCGATGAAGTTCCCCGCCGAGTAGATGTGGAACAGGCGCGGTTGCTCGCCTCGAATCTGGCCGCCCAGAATGAATGTGGCGTTGAACTCGTGCCCTTGTTCTTTGAGCATCTCGGCGTCGCGCGCATGGATCTCGCGCAGCGCATCGCCGACGACGCGGGCCGCGTTGAACATGTCCTTTACGCGGTAGATGCGGGCCGGTAGCTCGGAGTCCTCGGGAACCTCATGCAGCAGATTGATCACGGCCTGGGTGATGGCGAGGTTCCCCGCCGACAGGAGCACCAACACCCGATCCTCCGGCTGCTGGAAGGTCGCCATCTTGCGGAAGGTATTGATCTGGTCGACACCGGCGTTGGTCCGTGAATCGGAGAGGAACACGAGGCCGGTATCGACCAACAGCCCAACGCAGTAAGTCATGGCCGGAAATTCTACATCACTGCTGCTGCTGTTGTGCCGACTCGGCAACCAGCACGTTGGCTTCCATTTTCTCGCCGCCACCGCCTTGGCGAACCCCGCGCACGGGCGCGGCGTCCAGGTAATCGCGTCCGACGGCCAACCGGCAGTAGGTGCGCACGGCGGCCCGTTTATGGGTCACGTCGATGCTCTGCCACCCGATTTCCGGTCCCAGCCAGATGTCCACCCAGGCGTGGCTGGCGGCTTCGCTGGAGTCGCCGGTGTTGCCGGTGTAGATATAACCGCTCACGTAGCGAGCCGGCATGCCGACCGAGCGCGCGGAGGCGATGTACACGTGGGCGTGATCCTGGCAAACGCCTTCGCCGCTCTTGAACGCGACCGCAGCGCTGTCCTGCACATCGCTGGTGCCGGATTTGTAGCGGACCGCGTCGAACACCGCTTCGGCCAGCGCCTGGGCGCGCTCCCTGGGATCCTTGGCTCCATTCATGACCTGATGGGCAAAGGCCTTGAGTTCATCGTTGGGGGTGGTCAACGTGGTCGGGGCGAGATACGCCAGGGGAGACAGAGGCCCGTCGTCCTGACGGCCCTCGGTATCCGCCGTTTCGACGACTCCGTGCACCACGATCTGTATCGCCCGGTGCGGCTCTTCGATGGTCAGCAGGTGGGAAATGTTGCCGTGGGCGTCGATCTGTTCCAGGCGGCGCCCGGGCGCGGCAATGCTCCACGTCAGCGCTCGCTGGCTCAAGTCCCGGCGCGGGGTCAGATGCAGGCTCTGCACGCTGTACTTGACCGGCCGCTCGTAGCGATACCATGTTTCATGTCGAATGTGCATCTGCATGGACTACGCCTCCGCCGGTGGCACCAAGAAATCGGACGCGATGCGATCGCCGAGATCGCGCAATCTGGCCAGGAACTGCTCGAGAAACTCGGGGAGGCCATGGACCAGGACGTCTTCCATCCGAGTGAAGTGCAGGCTGGCATGAATCTCCCCCGCACGCCGTTCCGTTTCGGCGGAGTGCTCGTTGCGCACCGACTTCAGGTTCGAATATACCTCTTTACAGCAGCGTAGCAACGAGCGCGGCATGTCGTCGCGCAGGATCAGGAGCTGCGCCACGCGCACCGGCGTGATGACGTCGCGATAGACCCGCCGATACACTTCGAAGGCCGAGAGGGCCCGCAACAGCACGCTCCATTCGAAGGGGTCGGGAACCGAACCCGCATCGGCGCCGGGCCTCAAGTCGGTCTGGTGAGCCGTGAGAATACGCGCCGTACTGTCGGCGCGCTCGAGAAAGGTCCCGATGCGCGTGAAGTGAAAGGCCTCGTCCCGCAGCATGGTGCCGATGGTGACGCCGCGAGTGAGGTGCGAGCGTTCCTTGACCCATTCGACGAATTGGCCGACGTCCGCGTGCGGCGCGTTGCGCGCCGCCAGCGTCCGCACCTCCAGCCAGGTCGAGTTGAGGGTTTCCCATAATTCGGAGGTCAACGAGCCGCGCACCGCCCGGGCATTCTCGCGCGCCGCCCGCAGGCAGCTGAAGATGCTGCCGCCGTATTCGCGGTCGAGGCTCACGAACTCGAAGACGGCGCGCGGCTCGATGCTGTCGTGCCGCTCACGGTACGGCTCCTCCATGTGCAGCGCCCTCATGGTCGCGCCCAGCGATAATGCGATGGTTTCGCCGGAATGCGGCAGCAGCGACATCCGGTAGTGCGCGTCGACCAGGCGGGCGAGGCTTTCCGCGCGCTCGATGTAGCGCGACATCCAATACATGTGGTCGGCGGTGCGGCTCAGCATGCGTTAGGCCTCGAGCACCCAGGTGTCCTTGGTGCCGCCTCCCTGTGAGGAGTTGACCACCAGCGACCCCTCGCGCAGCGCCACCCGCGTAAGCCCGCCCGGAACGATGCTCACGTCGCGGCCGGATAGAACGAAGGGGCGAAGATCGATGTGCCGCGGTGCGAGGCCGATCCCGGCGAACGTGGGACAGGTCGACAGGGCCAGCGTGGGCTGTGCGATGTAGCGCTCCGGGGTGGCGATGATCTGACGGCGGAACACCTCGATCTCGGCCTTGGTTGCGGCGGGACCGATCAGCATGCCGTAGCCGCCGGCGCCATGCACCTCCTTGACCACCAGTTCGGACAAATGCGCGAGCACGTAGCCCAGATCCACTTCCTTGCGCAGCATCCAGGTGTGCACGTTGCCGATGATGGGCGACTGGCCGAGGTAGAAGCGGATCATCTCCGGCACGTAGGGATAGATGGACTTATCGTCGGCCACGCCGGTGCCTATGGCGTTGGCGATGGTGATGCGGCCGGCGCGGTACGCCGTCAACAATCCCGGCACGCCCAGCATGGAGTCCGGCCGGAACACCAGGGGATCGAGGAAATCGTCGTCGATGCGGCGGTAGATGACGTCGACGCGCTGCGGCCCCTGCGTGGTGCGCATGAACACCGCTTCGTCGCGGACGAACAGATCCTGGCCCTCGACCAGTTCGATGCCCATCTGCTGTGCGAGAAAGGCATGTTCGAAGTAGGCGCTGTTGTGGGCGCCCGCGGTCATCAAGACCACGGTGGGATCGGCCACGCCGGTGGGCGCGACGCTGCGCAAATTATCAAGCAGGACGTCGGGATAATGATCGACCGGCGCAATGCGGTGCGCGGAGAACAGCTCGGGAAACAGGCGCATCATCATCTTGCGGTTCTCGAGCATGTACGAGACGCCCGAGGGTACCCGCAGGTTGTCCTCGAGCACGCGGAATTCCCCGGCATCGTCGCGCACGATGTCGATGCCGGCGATGTGGGCGTAGATGCCGCCGGGGACATCGACGCCTTGCATTTCCGGGCGGTATTGGGAGTTGCACAGCACCTGTTCCGGGGGAATGACGCCCGCCTTCAGGATTTGCTGGTCGTGGTAAATATCGTGAATGAACGCGTTCAGCGCTCGAACGCGCTGCTTCAAGCCGCCTTCGAGGCGGATCCATTCTTCCAAGGGCAGAACGCGCGGCACGATGTCGAAGGGGATGAGGCGTTCGGCGCCTTCTTCCTGGCCGTAGACGGCGAAGGTGATTCCCACCCGGTGAAAAAGCGCATCGGCCTCGGCGCGCTTCTGGCTCAAGCGCTCGGCGGGCTGGTCCCTGAGCCAATGGTCGTAGCTGAGGTAGTGCGGCCTGGTACTCCCTTCGCTCAGATACATTTCGCTATACGGTTTATTGGCCAAAAGTTCCCCTCGCTCAAATATCCAGCGAATTCCATGCCAGGCGGGTGGTTTCGCAATCAATCATGTACTTACCGGTACTGCGCTGCAACGATGCACCACATCGAGGCACGATCCGCTGCGAATGCACATATCAATCACCCAAATGACGCGCGAGCGCAGCAGCGGTCTCGACGAGCGGATCCCCGGCAAACCGTTCGCCGAAATCGCTCAACAGCACCCGCGCAACGCCGGCCGCGCCGCCCCCGCTCGCGGCCAGTTGCGCAATGCGCAGCGTAGCCGCAGCCGATTTGGGACGAAAGGCCTTATCCACTCGTAAGCGGTCGCGCACGGCGTCGAGCGCCTCGCCGTCGCGCTTCGCTGCCAGCAGCCTATCAACATACTCTTCAGTGAGGCGATCGGCATAGCGGGCGTCGGGCCATGCAACCACCTTGTCCCGCACCCAGAGGTAGTCTTCGGGCGCGTGGCCGCGCGATGCCAGCCAGGATTGCAGCAGGGCCCAGGCGTTCTGATGAGCACCCACGCGAACCTGGCCATAGGCCTCGGTCACGACGCTGTCGCTTTGCTTCTCGTCCGCCTGGCGTTCCTTCTCGGCGGTGCGTTCCGGCGAGTGCCAGGTTTCCAAGCCCAGTTCGTGCCGCCTTTCATACAGGGCGCCGCCGAGGACGCTGAAGATAGAGAGAACCGCGAACATGCCGACGGCGATTTGCACCGGCATCCAGAGCGAGAGCTGCGCCGCAACCCCCAAGGCCAGAACGACGCCGGCGATGAGGCTGAGCACCCCCGCGTACATGACCCCCAGCCCGGCAACCATGCGTACCAGTGCCACGGGGTAGACGGCTTTGAGCATGTTGCCCTCGAGGCCGAGGATGGCCACCGAAGCGGGGAAGAAGAAGAGTGCGAGGGCGGCCAGGACCGTGCCGGCCACGGGGGACAAGGCCGACGCCGTCAGTTTCACGAGGGCGGCAACGGCCGCCAGGATGATGACCTGCGCGATGGGGCGCTGCTCATTTAGAGGATTCACCATGTTGATGTCGAGCGCCGGCGGCTCGTCTACGCCTCGAACCACATGATCGAACAAGACGTAGGCGTATTTGAAGAGCCACGAGATAAGGATCAGCGCCAACGGAATGCCGAGGAGCCCGGCCTTGACCGCGATGCTCAAGAGGATGGCAAAGACCACCACCACGCCGGCCGCGCCGCCGCGGGCGGGCCGGAGCATGTGATGCAGGAGATTAGTGGTGGGCAACGACGATCAAGGCCTTCGACGGAATGTGGTTCAAGGGGCTGGGCCTGAATCCGAGGACATAGGGCTTCACCAGCGCCTTCGACACGAAAAAATACAGCGGGACGATGGGGTAGTCCTCGAGCATCACGCGTTCCGCGTCTTCGAGCAAGTGCCGCCGCTCCTCCAGGTCGGTGCCGGCGGCGGCCTGATCGACCAGGGCGTCGAAGGCGGGGTTCTCGTATCCAGGATCGTTGTTGGAGGAATGAGATCGAAAGGTGTCGAGGAAGTTGCTGGCGTCGTTGAAATCCGCATTCCAGCCCAGACGCGCGACATCCCAGCGCGACTTGTCGCGCCGCGACTGCAGAAAAACCTTGTACTCCTCATCGGTGAGCTCGGTCTCCACGCCCAGCGCTTCCTTCCACATGGCGGCGGTGAGGATGGCCGTACGCCGGATCACGGGGTTGGAGTTGAACAGCACGCGAAGGTGGAGCGGCGACTGCGGGCTGAAGCCGGCTTGAGCGTACAGCCGTTTGGCCTCCGCGATCCGGTTCACGTCGCTCAAGCCGGCCCATGCCCAGGATTGTGGGTCGTAATTCCAGGTCCCCGGAGGCACGAAGCCGTAAGCGCCCACCTGGCCGAATCCCAAGGTCTCGACGAGCTGCCGCCGATCAACCGCCATGGCCAGCGCCTCGCGAAGCGCCAGGTTCGATCCCAGGGTCCTGTTGGAGAGATTCAGGCCGTAGTAGGCGGTGGCTAGAAACGGGGCGATCACGAGTTCACTCGAATGCTCGGCGCGCAGCGCGGGGAGCATATTCGCCGGCACCGAGTCGGTGAGATCGATCTGGCCCGCGCGATAGCGGGCGTATTGCGAGCCGTCATCCGAAGTGACCTGGTACTCGACGGCGGGGATGTGGACGTTGGCCTTGTCCCAATAGGCGGGATTCCGGGTCAGCTCCAGCGACGTTCCCGGCTGCCACTTGGAGAGGACATAGGGACCGTTCGAGACCCACTCGCCGGGGGAATGAGTCCGGGCCGCGGCATCGGAGTAGACCGGAAAAGCGGCCGAGTGGGCGAGAATTTGGGGCAGGTAGGC